>Ga0187864_10003950_pt1 | contig 11891 bp, 12 predicted proteins | sample June2016WEW_11_4_FD_132985 | JGI IMG/M metagenome (GOLD analysis project Ga0187864, IMG submission 132985) | Peatland microbial communities from SPRUCE experiment site at the Marcell Experimental Forest, Minnesota, USA - June2016WEW_11_40 | ecosystem: Environmental > Terrestrial > Soil >... | reverse complement strand
ACCAAGATCGACGAGATTTTGGCGTGGGAGAGGCAGAAAGAGGCAGAGCGGGACACCCGTTTCGTCGAGCTCGGCAGGTATCTGTGCGAGGTGCGGGCGGGACAGTACTGGCGTCTGGAGAACCTGAAGTCGTTTGACGAGTTCCTGGCGAGGCGGTTCCCGGCATCGAGAAGGAAGGCGTACTACCTGATGTCCATCCACGAGCATCTGCCGCCGCAGGCCAGACGCGAGCTAAGAGAAGTGGGATGGACGAAGGGTCTGGAGCTAGCGAAGGTCGCGCGCCGGGACGGTCAGCACTTCGATTGTGCAACCTGGTTGCACAAAGCTCGCGCCCTGCCGAAAGAGGACTTCCGGCGGGCAGTGGAGAAGGAACTGACGGGAAGGGAAGAGGAACCGTCGGAACTGATCTACTTCAAGGTCTACAAGAGCCAGATTCCGGTCATCGAGCAGGCGATCGAGACGGCAGCCCTCATGCTGGGCACGGACAAATCCCGGGGGTACTGTCTGGAGATGATCTGCGCCGACTTCCTGGCAGGAGCGCACCTGGACAATGGCGACCCGGAGATACTGCTCAATTCGATCTCGCGCTACTACAAGTTCTTGCCCGGCGCACAGCAGCAGGCATTCCTCGAGAACCTGCGGGAGAAAGCATCCTGAGCATGATGCGCCCCAAAGGTGCCCGCTTGCGGTTGGATCCGGTGAAGTACGAGAGTTTACGCCAGCAGATCCTGCGTCGCGACGGCTGGCGATGTCAATCCTGTGGCGCGATGTCGAATCTAGAGGTGCACCACAGGGAGTTCCGCAGCCATTCGGGCGGCGATTCTGAGTCGAACCTCATCACGCTCTGTACACAATGTCACGATCGGAAGCACCGCTGATGTGCCCCCCGGAATTAGTCCATTGGAAATGTGACTTCTCCATTTAGGATGACCCGCCCAGGGTTACAGGAGTCGTGCGCAAGAGTCGATTCGGCGAAGACCAGCCCAAGCCAAGAAGCATTTAGGCGTGAAACCGGGAACGGGGCGAAACCATTGCGGTACTAACAGTCTGCGAGGAAGTGGAATTTGGCTTTCAAGCCTATTGGATGGATCCTTGCACTCGTGCGGAACAGGATCGCAGAGTGCTATATTGGGCCATTGACGTTCACATCAATAACTGCTGGGATGAATCCATTCATGGGAAAAACAGCACTGATTACCGGCATCACAGGTCAAGACGGCTCCTACCTGGCTGAACTTCTGCTGAAGAAGGGCTACATGGTGCATGGCATTAAGCGTCGGTCTAGCAGTTTCAATACTTCTCGCATCGATGACGTCCTTCCAGATTGGCATGAGCGCGAGGCGCGGCTGTTTTTACATTTTGCCGATCTCTCCGACTCGACGAGTCTGATAAGGCTTCTCTACCGCCTTCAGCCTGATGAGATCTATCACTTAGGTGCTCAGAGCCATGTTCTGGTGAGCTTCGAGATCCCGGAGTACACAGGCGACATTACCGGACTCAGCACGGTCCGTTTGTTAGAAGCCATACGAGAATCAGGGATCAAGACGAAGTTCTATCAAGCCTCAAGCAGCGAAATGTTCGGGAGAGCGACCGAAACTCCACAGCGGGAAGCCACGCCTCTTCGGCCTTGTAGCCCCTATGGCTGTTCCAAGGTCTATGCGTACTGGACGACTATCAATTACCGAGAAGGATATCGTCTCTTTGCATGCAATGGCATTCTCTTCAATCATGAGTCCCCACGGCGTGGAGAGACTTTTGTCAGTCGCAAGATCACCCGCGCAGTAGCAAGGATTCGCGCCGGCTTGCAGCAGCGGCTCTATTTGGGGAATCTTGATGCTAAGCGTGACTGGGGCTATGCGCCCGAATACGTGGATGCGATGTGGCGCATGATGCAACTCGACAAACCGGACGATTTTGTTGTAGCAACTGGTGAAACTCACACTGTGCGTGAGTTTGTGCAGACCGCTTTTGATTATGTCGGGCTGGACTGGGAGAAATACGTCGAAATCGACCCGAAGTATTTTCGCCCCAATGAGGTTGACATTCTCCAGGGCGATGCGAGTAAGGCTGAGCGCATGTTCGGCTGGCGACCCAAAGTGAAATTTAGCGAGTTGGTCAAATTGATGGTCGATGCTGATATGAAGCTGCTGACTGACCAAATCGATGGACGCTTAGCACGGCAGAAGTCCTCCGCGGAATGAAGCAAGGCGCTTTGTGCCCGGTTTCACGGTGCGTACGGTGGATCCACATCGGCGGCAGTAGTGGTTCTTAGTTCTTTGTCTCTCACAATTCATGAAATTCGCTTGGGACACTAAGTCACTGTCAGGTTTTCGCCTTGAACTAGTCGCGAGTTTTGTCGGGACGGGCTGGTCAGGCCTAGTTCAACTGGTGTGCATCCCCGCCTACATCAAGCTCATGGGTATTGAGTCCTATGGATTGATCGGTTTCTATCTGGTGTTGCAGGCCATGCTGCAGGTGTTGGACTTGGGACTCAGCCCGACCATGAACCGCGAAATGGCCCGCTATTCTGTGCAACCTGAGAAGGCCGCCGAGGCACGGGACCTCGTGCGCACATTGGAAATCGGCTACTGGCTCATTGGATTGCTCATCGGCGCAGGGATCCTGGCTGTGGCGCCTTGGATTGCAGTCCACTGGATCAAGGCCGGTGCAATGCCGATCCGAAATGTCACGCAGGCTGTGATGCTCATGGGTGTGCTGTCTGTTCTTCAGTGGCCCATTAGCTTTTACGAGGGTGGATTGATGGGCCTTCGCCAGCAAGTACTGTGGAACGCGCTTAGGATTGGCGCCGCGACCGCGAACAGCGTGGGAGGCGTTTTGATTCTGTGGTTTGTTTCGCCCACCATTCAGGCGTTCCTTGTCTGGCAAGTTGGCGTCAACGCACTGCTTGTCACAGCATCGGCAATTCTTTTATGGAGGAGGTTGCCCGGTTCCGATCGGGCCCCGCGCTTCGATCTGGTTGTGGCGCGGAATGTGCGGCGCTTCGCTGCTGGCATGACCGGAATCGCCGTTGTCAGCCTGGTTCTGACCCAGGCCGACAAGCTATTGGTCAGCAAACTGTTTAGCCTAAGAACGTTTGGTTACTATACGCTAGCTTGGTCTTTAGCCAACGGCCCTCTCATCGCGGCAGGTTGCGTGTTCAGCGTTGCATTTCCACATATGTCGGCCCTGGTGTCAGCAGGAGACAAGAATGGAATTAGCCTGCTCTACCACCGCGGTTCGCAACTGATGGCCGTCTTGATCTTGCCCGTTGCCGCGGTCCTCTCGTTGTTCTCGTTCGAGATCCTTCGTCTCTGGACGGGAAACAGCGAGACAGCGGCAGGTGCCGCCCACGTTCTCAGTGTGCTGATGGTCGGCTCGGCAATCAATGCGCTGTTGTACTTGCCGTATATTCTCCAACTCGCCTTTGGCTGGACAAAATTGCCGCTTCTGGCGGGCCTGATCTCGATTTCAATTCTAGTCCCGCTGATGTTCCCGATGACGAAGCACTTCGGGCTCGTGGGCGCGGCCTCGATTTGGGCGATACTCAATGTCTTGAACATGCTGATCGCCGTACCCATTATGCATCGCCGGCTATTGCCGCGTGAAACCTTGAAGTATTTCAGTGATATTGGCCTACCCCTCTTGGGCACCATCGCGACGGTAGCGATTGGACGGTTCGCGTTTATGAAGATCGAGTCACCGCTTGCGACGTTGGCTGTGCTGGCAGGCGTGTGGCTAGCGAGTTTGTCGGTCGCAGTTTTAGCGGCACCTCATATCCGGAATGGCATCCGGCAATACCTTTCCAAGCCGAGCCCATCTTATGTCTAGTCTTAGTGGATCGGTTCCAGACCGCGAAAAAACCGTGAATTGTCGGGTTCTAAAGAAGAGTTACCTGCGAGTGGCTGCCCCCAAAAACGTCGGGCGGCTCCGGAGATGGAGTCGAGCTCTTGTGGGGGGGGTGCTTTCGCCGCTGTATTGGATGCTGGCACGCCTTTTTCGCGGCCCTGGTCTCCGATTCCGCTGGCGATGCGCTGTTCTCGGGCTGCACTTGCTCCGTAAAGGGAAAGGGCATCTCTCCTATGCCGATCTGTATAGTTTGTTTTGCTGGCCGATCGATTCAGTTCGGTACTTTGAATTTGATTTCATGTGGGAGGCACTCTCCGCGCTGCGAGCTCAGAACTATCTAGACGTATCGTCGCCGCGCCTCTTTCCCGTGATCTTTTTGCGCGAACATCCGCACATAACTGCAGAACTCGTCAATCCGGATAGAGTTGACCTGGAGGCCACGGGAGCCCTCGTTACTGCTTGCGATCTCGACTCTCGATGTCACCTACGGAACGGCCTGATCGAGGACGCGCCATTCGCGCCAGAGTCGTTCGACGCTGTCACCTCAATCTCTGTTGTTGAGCACATTCGCGATGACAAGAATGCGATCAGAAATATGTGGGGACTGGTCAAACACGGAGGTACGCTACTCTTATCGGTGCCGTGTGCTGCGGTCGCTGAGGAGGAGTACAGAGATGTCGACTATTACGGTGTCCAAGCGGCCGACGGACACGGGTTTTTCTTTCATCAATACAAGTATGATCACTCCCTACTGGAAGAACGAATCTATAGCGTGACCGGGCCTCCGAAGCGATTCGCCATTTTTGGCGAGAAGAGACGTGGAACGCTGCAAAGTTGGTTGTTTAAGAGGTGGACCGGGCAGAAATACTCGCTATGGAAAGAGCCGTATGCCGTCGCCCGAGAATTTCGATACTACGAATCGCTCTCAGATCTTCCGGGGGATGGTGTGATTGCAATGGAGTTCGTCAAGAAATGAGAGTTTTCATGGCATTTCTCGACCCCCGTAAGTACCTTTGACAAGCCTATTTGGATGGGCTACGTTCACAGAAAAGGCTGAGATCATTGAATCCTGAATCGCAAATCAAATTGCCACGCGAGAAGACCGCGGCCGACACGATTAGTCGGATACCTTGGGCCAAGCCCTCTTTTTGCGGCAACGAACAACGCTATGTTTCGGAAGCTATTGCTTCGACGTGGATCTCAGGGGGGCAGTTCGTCGACCGCTTTGAGCACGAGTTCGCAAAGTATAGCGGCAGCCGTTACGCGATGACGTCGGCGAATGGCACGACTGCCCTTCACATGGCCCTTCTCGCCTTGTCGGTAGGACCGGGGGACGAGATTGTCGTTCCAGGTTTTGCCTTCATGGCTGCGGCGAACGTGGCCCTCCACTTGGGAGCCAAGCCGGTCTTCACCGAAGTCGATCCGGTTACTTGGTGCATGACCGCAAGTGATCTCGAAAGGTGTCTTTCGCAGCGCACGAAGGCAATCGTTCCTGTACACACCTACGGCAATGTCTGCGACATGGATGCAATCATCGCCTTGGCAAAGGACAGGTCGGTCGTGGTCGTGGAGGATGCGGCAGAGGCTTTCGCCTCGCGCTACAAAGACCGCCAGGCGGGCAGCATGGGCCAACTTGGCACATTTAGTTTTCAGGCGACCAAAACCATTACCACGGGCGAAGGCGGGATGGTGATTACCAACAGCGGCGAACTCCGTGACCGATTGTATTTATTTCGCAATCACGGAATGCTTCGTAGGCGGTACTGGCATGAGGTTCCTGGACACAACTTTCGACTGACGAACCTGCAGGCAGCAATGGGCTGCGCGCAACTCGAAAGGATCGACCAGATCATCGGTGAACGTCGACGGGTCTACACTTCTTACCGAAGATATCTCTCGAACATCCCTGGCGTAACCATGCAGCAATTTTGTTCGGATGTGGACCCGGTCGTTTGGGCCATCGCCGCGAGGCTGGATCCGCAAGCGTATCCACAAGGTAGGGATGAGGTCATGCATCAGCTGGATGCGGTTGGAATTGAGACACGTAACGGCTTCTACTCCGCAAGTATGCTTGGTCATATATATGATTGTGCCAGCCTTTCCATCTGTGAGGATCTCAGCCGCCAAGTGATCAGCCTGCCAACGTACTGCACATTGCAGGATAGTGAGATTCAGTTTATTTGCTCTGAGCTAGAGACTGCACGCAGGTAATGGAGGAGCTAGTAGAATGTGTGGAGATTCAGCGAGCCTCGAAATTCGAAGGTTCACCGCCGACTGGAAGCAACCTCTACTGGCTTTTTGTCGTGCTATTGAAGAGGCGAACAATGCGGATTTCTTCCAGCCCCATCCCTTTACTGACGAAGCGGTGGAACGAATCCTGAACAATACTCGCAGTGATCTCTACTATGTCCTTGTCGAAGGCCCGGAGGTGGTGGGCTACGGTATGCTTCGAGGGTGGGATGAAGGCTACGAGATCCCCAGTCTGGGAATCGCCATCCACCCCCGAGTCAGGGGCAACGGCCTGGGCCGGGTATTCATGCATTTTCTGGGAGCGACCGCGAAATGCAGAGGAGCCGAAAGAGTGAGGCTGAGAGTGAAATCGGAGAATGTCCGCGCCGTAAGGCTTTACGAGAGTCTCGGGTATAAGTTTCGCTCTGAGGAAGATGGAGGATATTTAGTTGGGTTCTTGGAACTTCGTTCCAGTCGGCCTAGTATCACCCCCTAGGTGAATGAAAACGCGAGCCGTTTAAGTGAGAAAATTGTGGGTGAAAGGCCTCGATCTACAGCAATGCGAGATCTCTGGCTCGGCAAGGGGTTCGGTGCAAGACTTAATGAAATCCGCAAAGATCAGACTCTCATTCTGTATTCCAACTCTGAATCGCGGAGTCCTCATCGGAAGGACTCTGGAGAGTATCGTCTCCCAGGCAACCGACGAAGTGGAAATATTAATTGTAGACGGAGGTTCGAACGACAACACGAAAGAGGTTGTCAGCAAGTTCAAGCAGAATTTCCCATCGTTGCGCTATGTTTGCTCAAAGGCACAAGACTCGAGCAAAGGTTCTGTCGCCCCTTCGGGGGGAGGCTTCGACCGGGACTGCTGTCTCGCGGTCGCACTAGCACAGGGAGAGTATTGCTGGCTTTTCACTGATGATGACGTCCTGAAACCAGGTGCGGTCCAGAGAGTACTGGACGCGACAGACCACCGATACGATTTGATCGTTGCAAATGCAGAGGTTCGTTCTGCCGATCTTTCTCGAATCGTGCAGGCGTCCCGCGTTTCGCGCACGGCGGATCGCATCTACGCGCCAGCTGAATGGGAGGAGCTGTTTACAGATACAGCGGACTACTTGACCTTTGTCGGAGGCGTCATAATCAAGCGACAGGTGTGGAATACACGCCAGCAGGAACCGTACATTGGAATGGGTTTTATACATTTCGGCGTCGTGTTCCAGAGTCCGCTGCAGGGCAACGCACTGGTTATTGCTGAACCGCTAATTGAGATCAGCTATGGAGACGCGCTCTACATGCGCACGTCAAGATACTTTGAGATCTGGATGTTTATTTGGCCTAATCTGATTTGGTCGTTGCCGAATTTGTCCGAGTCAGCGAAACATCGGGTATCCCCAAGAGAGCCTTGGCGAAGCAAGAAACTTCTGGCGCTGTACCGCGCTAATGGGGCCTTTTCGACACGAGAATACGATAATTGGCTAAAGTCACGCCTCGATTTTCGATGGGACAGAATTGTCACAAGGCTGATCGCAGGCTTTCCGGGTTCTGTTATGAACTTCTTTGTGTTCCTACGCTGCCTTCTGCCTAATAATGTGCCAAGTTTGTTTCTTGTTGACCTCGTCAAGAGCCCTTTTTACTTTGCTCGAGCATTCAGGGGGCTCCGTTCATCTTCAGCTGCACAGGGCGTAGTTAGGACGCTATCGCCCTCGGGCGATACTTCCAGCCAGAGGTTAGGATGATCACGAGATTAACTTGCCGAGTCTGCGGCGGCTCGCTCGATCCGATTCTTTCGTTAGGAGACCAGTACGTTTCCAACTTCCTGGCGCCTGATCAACCAGACGGCACTAAGGCACCATTGGAACTTGTACTCTGCCAGCACTGCCGGCTCCTGCAACTGCGGCACACTGTTCCGGGAGAGATGATGTACCAAAACTATTGGTATCGCTCAGGAACAAACCAGACCATGCGAGATGCCTTGGCGGACATTTCAGCCTCAGCTGCCAAGTTGGTTCACCTCAAGGCCACCGATTCCGTCCTGGACATTGGTTGCAATGACGGCACTCTTCTGAACTCGTACACCGTGCCTGGACTCTACAAGATTGGCTTCGATCCAGCCGAAAACCTGGCGGTCTTTTCGCGAAAGATTGCGGACAAAGTCCTTGTCGGATTCTTTGACGCGGACTGTTTCTTGGCGGACCCTGACCTGCAGGAACGTCGTCCGAAAGTGGTCACTTCCATTGCGATGTTTTACGACTTGGAGGATCCGAAGAAATTCGTATCGGATATTCAGCGGGTCGTGCACCCTGACGGTGTGTGGATCGTACAAATGAGTTATCTCCCACTCATGCTCAAGCAGAATGATTTCGGGAACATCTGCCACGAACACCTGGAATATTATTCCCTGCAGTCTCTTGAATATCTGCTTGATCTGCACGGCTTCTCGGTTGTCGATGCGCAATTGAACGATGTCAACGGTGGGAGTGTTCGTGCCTTCATTCGCAGTCGTGCGGCGGACCAGAACGCTTTTGGCGACGAGGCCTATCGAAAGCAAGCTGCGGACCGGGTGTCCAGGCTGCGTGGAAGCGAGGCGGAACTGGGTTTGGACCGGATGACCCCTTATCGAGAGTTTGCTGAGCGGGTTCAGGGAATAAGACGACAGGTTTGCGATTTCATCAAAGATCAAGTCGCGCAAAAAAAGAAGGTCTTCGTTTACGGCGCTTCGACCAAGGGCAATACCATGCTTCAATATTTCGGGCTGGACAATTCGGTCATCAACGCCGCAGCCGAGCGCAACCCGGACAAATGGGGCATGGTTACGGTGGGCACTCGTATTCCCATCATTTCCGAAGCAGAGGCACGCGCCGCAAAACCGGATTATTTCCTGGTGTTACCCTGGCACTTCATCGAAGAGTTCAAAGCGCGGGAACATGAGTACCTGTCGTCGACGGGTAAATTCATCGTGCCCCTTCCGCAGTTTGTGCTGATCTGAGTGCCTCGGATCTGGAAAGCATGCTCTGGTGGCGCTTCTAAACTTCTTACCCTGCGTCGGCGGAATCTCTCTGCGGGCGCGCTTTGTGCAAAATCGGATTGTCGACAGATTAGGATATGATCAAAACGCCCCGTATCCCGAGTGTTTCATGTGTTCGGATTTCTGGTTTGCACAACTCAATCTCAGCAAACTCGATTATCCTTTCTGGCGTGAGAGCCTAGGCCATGCCCAAAGTCTCGATCATCGTACCGAACTATAATTATGCCCGCTTTCTGGACCAGCGGCTCAGTAGTATCGAGAGGCAGACATACCGAGACTTCGAAGTCATCCTGCTCGATGATGCATCGAGCGACGACAGTGTACAGGTTCTGGAGCGGTTCGCACGTCGGCATCAATGCCGGCTCGTTTGCAATGACGACAATTCCGGCAGCGCATTCAAGCAATGGAACAAGGGACTGCGCCTTGCCGTTGGGGAGTACACCTGGATTGCTGAAGCAGACGACTACGCAGCCGACCGTTTCCTCGAAGTGATGGTTGGGCGCCTCGATCAGAATCCACGATGCGGGGTGGCGCACTGCAATTCGGTGCGCGTTGATACGGAAGGCAACGTGATGGGATTGGTCTCGCCAATCTCGCACCTCATGTACGACGTGGACCCGGATCGCTGGCAACACGATTTCGTCGCCGACGGCCGGGAGGAGTGCGTCCGCTTCCTGCTTCGGGAAAATACGATCCTGAATGCCAGCGCGGTGGTATTTAGACGGCGGCTGCGCGACTGTGCAGCGGAGGCGGACGAGAGCCTTTCGCTGGCGGCGGACTGGAAGTTGTGGGTCTCTTTACTGTGTATATCTGACCTAGCGTTTGTGGCCGAGCCCCTGAACTACTTCCGCACGCACAAGAAATCGATCCGCTCCAGAACCCCCCTGTGGACGGAGATCACGGAGAACCTAAGGGTGATGAATCACGTCGTGGACCGCATCGACGTGCCTCGGGATGCGTTGGAGAAGCTCCACGCGAGGCTGGCGATCGTGCTTCTGCACGCATACATAACGCAACCCCCCAGTCCGCCTGACCTCTTGCGGGTACGGAAGTTGACCTCGAATCTTGACTTCGGTTTCTCGACGCGCGCCGCCGTTGGATTTGCCAGATTATGCCTACAGGCGGTAGGCCGTCGTCTGAGTGGGGCGCGTAGGAACGAAGCCGTGCTCCGGTCGGCTAAGTAGGTGCACTTAGGGTCGCCTCGAACTTGTCCACCGCAGCCGACCATGTGAACCGACTGATATCGCGCAGTGCGTTCTCGGCAAGTGACTGCCTCAGGGTGTGGTCGGTCAACAGGCGGGTCAACGTAGCTCCGAGCGCTTCGGGCGCGTGTGGGGGCGCGAGCAGGGCATTCCGCTCATGCACGGCGTACTCGTTATGCCCGCCGATGTCAGTGCATGCCAACGCCGCAGCGGACATCATTGCCTCCGCCGGAGGTAACGGCCATCCCTTCGCCCAACTCGGCGCCAGGAACACCGTGGCCCCGTTGTAAATCGCACGAAGCTGCCTTTGGGGTGGATCGCGCACATAAGTGACCCAACTCGCCAGGTTCTCGGGTGGAGGACAGACACCGAACAATGTCGCCGCCATCCCTGGAAGCGCTCGGCGAGCTATTTCCATAGCTTGGAGACCATCGGACGATCCCTTCCACTCAAGCTTGTGGTACAGCATCGCCACGTGAGGACGATGGCGCCGGCTTATGGGCACGTCGCACCCGAAGGCTTGGAAATCCAGCCCGTTTGGAATGTAGGTAGACGATTCTCCCAGCTCCGTCGCGATCTTCTCCAACCCACCGGGCGATCACAATCTTGTGTAGTGGAAGCTGCCACGTCGCCCGGACCCGGGCCTCCCGCCCCCACCAGCTTTCGTAGTGCTGCAGCAAGTAAAACTTTCGCCCCTTGTCGGATGAGTACGTGGCGACATATTCGGCCGTAGGCCAGCCGCTGGCTATGATTGCGTCGCCAGCGGGAATATGGGCTTCTCGAAGAGACGGCACCCAACTCAGCCGAACCGGGGGCCTCACCTTGAATTAGCGCTCGGGTCCAAACTTATCGGTCAGGCGGCGCACCACGTACCGCGCGGCATGAATCGCCCTTCTCGAGAGGGGTTCGTCCATGTATTCCTGTGCTGGATGGATTACGGTGACCGAGTGGCCGCGATCACTCAAGTGATTGGCGTATTCATAGATAACTTTGTACCCGCCCGCCGGAACTCGGGCTGCGCTGGGCAGAACAAATGTGATCCTCATTTGATTCAGGCCGCACCCGTAAGCAGCAGATTGTACACCGGGAAAGAACTGAACACAGGGTTCACCCCCCCACGACATCAGCGCGGAAGCTCACTTGGTCCCAAACAGGGCTTCCTCGATCAGTTCGCAGAGGATGTGCCCGGTCAGGATGTGGGCTTCCTGGATGCGAGGTGTTTGATCGCTGGGAATGCAGATGCAGTGATCGACAGCGCTGCGCAACTTCCCACCGCTTCTTCCGGTCAGACCCACTGTGACTAGTCTCCTCTCGCCGGCCACGTTCACGGCCCGCAGCACATTCGGGGAGTTTCCGCTGGTGCTGAGGGCGAAGGCGATGTCATCGGGACTGCCCATCCCCTGGACTTGGCGCGCGAACACGTCGTCGAAAGAATAATCGTTGCCGATGGCGGTTAGGACGGAAGAATTAGTGGTCAGCGCCCAGCCCGAGAGGCTTGCCCGTTCCCGCAAGAACCGTCCACTCAGTTCCGCGGCCAGGTGCTGCGCGTCCGCGGCACTGCCGCCGTTTCCAAAGAACAGGATCTT
>Ga0187864_10003947_pt1 | contig 11896 bp, 9 predicted proteins | sample June2016WEW_11_4_FD_132985 | JGI IMG/M metagenome (GOLD analysis project Ga0187864, IMG submission 132985) | Peatland microbial communities from SPRUCE experiment site at the Marcell Experimental Forest, Minnesota, USA - June2016WEW_11_40 | ecosystem: Environmental > Terrestrial > Soil >... | reverse complement strand
TACCGAGTCAGAGTTGGCGATGGTGGACCTACACCCCCATAACTTCCACGGGGAATGGAACTATTCGATCAACCACAAAACAACCAGTGTGTAACGATTATTGTTTTTCGGGCCCTAAGGCGATCCCCGGCGAGTCGTTCCACGCCCGAACTCTGTGGGGCTGGATTGGGTGGTCTCTCGGTGGCCAGAAGGGCTTTGAGCTGCTTCGCGAGCAGGACGAAGCCAGAATCGCCCCCGGCGGCGACGAGATTCTCACGCTTCTCGCCGAAGGGCCGAACTTAATCCTGCTCGACGAGGTCTTGCCCTACCTCATCAGCGCCGGCGGCGTCAAGATCGAACAGACCACCCTCCGCGACGAGACGCTCATCTTTCTTCAGCGACTGACGGTGGCCGTCGCCAACACGAACAACACGGCCCTGGTCTTCTCACTGCAATCGAGCAAGCGCGAATCGCTGGAATATGTGAATCTGCTTCAGACGGTGGATCACCTCGCCGCCCGCGTGGACCAGCGGCGGGAGCCGGTTGAAGGGAACGAAATCCTCTCGGTCATCCAGAGACGCCTTCTGGCCAAGCTGCCGACCGACGCCGAGGCAGCCCCGGCGGCGAACGCCTTTCAGGAAGCCGTGACACAAATGCGCCGGGCGTACGCCCAAAGCGCGGCAGAACGGCAGCAGGCCGAGGAGGAGGGGCTGGCCCTCCGCGATCGTGTCCGCGCGTCGTATCCGTTCCACCCCGCCCTTATCGACCTGATGCGTGAACGATGGGCGGCCATCCCGGATTTCCAGCGGACCCGCGGGGCGCTCCGTTTTTTGGCGTCGTGCCTGCGCGCTGTCCACCGGGAGGGGAAGAGCCGGGCCGTCCTGGGACCGGGCGACGTGCCGATCCATGATCCCGAGGTGAGGCTGGCTTTCTTCAAGGAGGTCGGTCAGCAGTCCGACTTCCAGGCGGTGCTGGAGCATGACCTTGTCGGGGCGAACGCAAGGGCCAAGCGCGTCGACAGCCGGCGGGCCAAGGAGAACCCGGCGGAAGCCATACGGCGGCCCGCTATCCGGCTGGCGACGGCCATCCTGATGTATTCGTTCGGCGGCCTTCGGCGGGAAGGCGGCCAGGACAGCGAGGCGCTCCCCCCGGGTGTCACCGAGGCCGAACTGCTCTCCGTCTCCGTCGGCCCCGACCTCGACAGCACGACCGCGCTGGCCTGCCTCAAGGAACTAAAGGAGCAATGCCTCTACCTGCATTTCGACGGGGCGCGTTACTGCTTCAAGAAGGACCCCAATGTCACCCTGCTGATCGAGCAGGAGGCCGAGATGGTCGGCCGTAATGAAAAGCAGGTGCGCACCCGCGTGAAGGAGATGATCGAGTCCCGGCTGGCCGGGCACCGCAACGCCATCGTCTGGCCCGAGAGTGCCGCGGACATTCCCGACCGCGACCCGTCATTCCTCATCGCGTACCTGCCCCTGGAGTTGAGCGGCAAGCCGCGAAGCCAGCACGATGCGTTCGCTAAAGAATTCATGGAAAAGTCCGGGGAGAAGCCTCGCGCCTTCCGTAACGGCCTCGGCCTGGCTGTGCCCACAGCAGATCAGGTCGAGATCCTGCGCCGCTCGGTGCGTTACCTGATCGCCACCGAAGGCGTCAAGACAAAGGCCAAGCAACTCAACCTGACCGATGAGCAGCGCGGCCAGCTCCGCGAGCGTGAATCGACCGAGCAGGCGGCGGCCGAGTCGGCACTGCTCAAACTCTACACCGAAGTCTGGCTCCCCCGCGCCGAGGAAGGGGGCATCGGCATCGAGAAAATCGCGGCCGGCGGTCGGCCGCTCCAGACCACGCTGAGCGACAAAAAACAAGCGATGATCCATGAGCGGATCGTCGAGCTGATCACGACCGTTCAGCCGCGTGTGTTCAATACGCTGGTGCCAAACAAGATCGTCGAACTCTTCCGGCTGGGCGATGGCACTCCTCCGACGCTCGGCGTTGCGACCGGCGAAGTGGTGGACGGATTTTATTCGTTCCTGGGCTTCACGCGCCTCATGACGAGCGGCGTGATCCGCAAGGCTATCAGTCGCGGCGTCCAGGAAGGCCACTTCGGTTATGTCTCCGGCCCGAAACCGCGGCTCTCCACCGAAGGCAAGTACGAGGTCGCACCAAACAAGGTCCGGTTTAAGGTTGCCGTCGATGACGACGAGATCGACCTCGACTCCGGATTCCTCATGCTGCCGCAAGCGATCCCTCTGGCGGCCTCTCTGGCGACCCCCGTCCTGACCGGAATGGGACCGGGAGAGGAAACGGAGATCCCGCCGGGCGGAGGAATCATCCCGCCCACAGGAGTCGTACCTCCCGGGCTGGTGATCGCTCCGGCCAAGCCGGGGTTGGAAACAACGGTCGAACTCAGCTTCACCGCCGACCGGAACGGCCTGTTCACGGCCTGGAACGCGATGGCCAACCTTGCCGACCTGGCGGGCAAGGTGACTCTAACGGTGCGGGCCGATTCCGAGAAGGGATTCGACAAGGCCAAACTTCAAAACGGCGTGCTGGAACCTTTGCGCGAAGCGGATCTCATTGACTGAAGCGCCCGCTGAGTCAGCTCATCGCGGACACGCGTTTTGGTTTCTTGCAGAATCCCACACTTCGGCCTTGACTCTGCGCGAACCATCCCGTAAAAGGAGAGTGTCTAATCTGCGCGTTCTGTAAAACGGTCTTGACGAACCGTCCACCATGAGCAGTCATTCTCTTCGACAGACCGGAGGAGAAAATGTGCGAGAGAGCCTCGCCAGCAAGCTGAAGACGGCGCGGTCATTGACTGGCCTTTCGACGCGTGCCGTGGCTACGGGACTCGCCAGGCGCTTCCCGATCTCACACGCCACCATCGCCAACTACGAAGCCGGCCGATCCGTTCCTCCTCTGGACGTACTCGCCGCTCTGGCCGAGCTTTACGATCGTCCACTCAACTGGTTCCTGGAAGCTGGAAAGAGCCTAACCGGGGTTCGATACCGTAATCTGAAGTCGCGCGTTCGTATCTCAGACCTCCACCGGTACGAGGCAGAGGTTCAGCGTTGGATCGATGCATATGTCGCCTTGGAGAGGCGTTTGGGGCAACCCCTTCGACCCACTACCAACATCATCCCGCCGAGAGAAGACGTTCTCCCCGAGCAACTCAGCCTCGCAGTCCGTGGCCAGCTTGGGATTCCCGAGACGGAACCGATCCCAAGCACAGTGGACGTGCTGGAACGGTTTGGCATCCGAGTCCTGGAGAATCCGACAGACCTCAGGATAGATGGAATGGCTGCGAAATACGGTGATGAGTACAACGTGGTGCTAAACCCCACCGTCTCCAACGATCGCACACGTTTGAACGCGGCGCACGAGTTGGCACATATCCTCCTCGGCGACTGCGATGCAGATGATGCCGAATCAAAAGGGGCAGAGCAGAAAGCCTTCGAGTTTGCCTCCCATTTTCTCCTTCCGAACAATCAGCTCAAGAGGGCCTTCGAGGGCAAGTCGATGGTCCGGCTGATTCAATTCAAGGAGCGCTTCGGCATTTCGCTGGCCGCGATGATCTACCGGGCCGACAAGCAGGGCTTCATCACGAAACCGGAAGCGAAGATGCTCTGGATTGAGTTTGCTCGCCGAGGCTGGAAGACCAATGAGCCTGGTCATGCCCGGCCAGACAGGGCAACTCGATTCGAGCAATTGATCGACGCGGCAATCATCGGCAATCACATGTCTCTCAAAGAGATAGCCGATCTGTCTGGGGTCCGGAGTGAATCCATTCGCGACCGGCTCAACTATGCCATGGGAATGTCCGAAGAGAACGCCCCGAAGGACGTCGGGACGGACACACTTAAGTTCCCGCGATAAAGGATGCTCGCGGCTGGAACGCCACCGCTGGAGATCAATCGTGCGAACCAGACGTCATACCCTGAGACTGCTCCCTCATGAAGATGCTTCGCTGCGCGCGCTCTACCGCCAGTTCAACATCACGGTCGACCAATACCCTCATCGGCCGGACGATCTCGCACGGCTCGTCAGCGCGTGGAACAGCCTCACCAGTCGAAGTGAGTCACCATCCGACGTTCTTCATTACATGATTACCAGGCGAAAAAACAAGAAGCGCGAGAAAAAGGGGTGGGAGAGACTTGGCCGGGATGCGGGGACGACGATCTCCAACCCGCAGATTTCTCTCTCCGATGAGGAACAGAAGCATCTCGACGCGATCCACGAGGAACTTCAGATCGCTTCGGACAACTACGCCCTCAACCCCGATGCAGCCAAGCGCCTTCAGGACGTCTTTGCACAACGTACAGGCCGGATCGTCCCAGCAATGATTCTGGCCGCGGCGATGATCAGCAGGCGCAAAGCGGGTGCGCTTGCGACCCTGAAGCCGAAATCGGACGACCAGGACTTGGGATTCTCCGATATAGATCAAATCTCGACGTGAAATAGTCATAATTACTGAGAACAAGTGACGGCGAGGCCGCCAACGCCGATTTCAGCTTGGGGAAACACAGGTAAGACGCGGGCGCATTGAAGCTCTTAATCACCATGTCACGACCAAAACCAAGACATGTTTTTGATGATCCACTGTCGCATTGGGGCTATCTCACCCAACCGACTGATGATGACTTCGAGGGTCAGCATTTCGATCGCAAGGAAGCCGGCCACCTTCAGCCGAACGGCACGCTCCCCCGAAACACATTGGACAATTTGAAGGAGTTGGTCATAAAGACCATCTCCGCCTTCGCCAACAAGAACGCCGAGGGTGGATTGCTCGTCCTTGGCATTTCCTCGACGGGCCAGGTTCACGGCATCGACCACTTGTCAGAAGAACAGAAGAATTCGATCACCAATCTCAACAACCTCCTCCGTGCCCATGCCGCCGAGGTTTGCTTCCACGACTGCCAGGACGCAACGGGAAACGACAAGACACTCTGCCTCATCTACACCCCTTACTTGCAGAACGCCATCTGTGAGACGCAGGAAGCGCATCCTCGGGCTTGGACCCGCAACGGCTCGCAATCTGTGCTGATGAACCAGGAAATGCGGGACCAGTTGCGCATCCGCAACGGGCTTCTGGACACCGAAGGTCTTCCCTGCTGCCCGTTCTCGGCGGACGACGTGGACGGTGACGTGCTGAACGAATTCCGACGGGTGTTTCACCCGGACGGGATCAGATCTTTCTCCGACGAACGCCTGCTTTACGACGCCGGAGCGATTGTCCGGGCCAACGGCGAGTACGCGTTCACGATTCCGGGTCTGCTCTTCTTCGCCTCGAATCCCCAGCGTGTTCTCCCGCATGCCTACGTGCGCCTGATGCGGTTCCTGGTATCGTCGCACGACTACGGGAGCCGTGGCGCGCCCGCCTTCGACAAGTCGTTCGTGGGGCCGATCACCAAGCAAATCCGGGCCGCCCGGACATTCTTCCAGGAGTCCTCCTTCTTCAATCGCTACCAGCGGCGGAAGCCGGAGGGCGGCTTTGCCGAGGAGCCGGAACTTCCCCCCATCGCCATCGACGAGGCCATCGTCAACGCCGTCGCCCACCGCGACTATCAGGTGAAGTCCAGCATCGAATGCGAGCATTACACCGACGCCTTCGTGGTCAAAAACCCCGGCCGTCTGCTCCAGCGGAACCTCGACCTGCCGAACCGGTTCTCCCTCGGGGACACAGTTCTTGACTCGATGCCCCGGAACAGGAAGTTGCTCGAGTGGCTACGGCTGATGCGGGACTCGGACGGCCGTGAGTTCGTCCAGGCGATCAGCGAGGGCACCAAGCGGATGACCAGGGAGATGGTCACCCTTAACCTGCCTGCCCCTTCGTACCTGCTATTCGAGTACGAGACGCTGCTCAAGCTCGAGAGCAAGGCCGAGGAGCGTGAGGCCGCCATCCGGGCCACGACGCAAGTCGCCAAGACCGAGTACACCAACCTCTACCCGCTGAACGTGCGCAAAGGAGGTGGTGCGGCGAGCAGCGACGAGTTCCACCTCCGATTCGGCGAGTTCAGCAAGGCACTGCGAGACTCGCTCGCCGCGAGTGGGTGGTACATCGACCGGTTTTCGTTCAGCAGGATCGTCGCCCACCGCAAGGGGGCCGAGTTGCCGATCCCGACTGCGGCGCGGAGCGTGGTCCACTTCTACCCCGCCTACTGCATCCAGGTTCACGAGCTCTACGGCCGGTCCTACGTGTCGGTCGATTACGTCTGCCAAGTGCTGAGTGTCCGCAAGGCGCACGAGGTCATGCGGCACATCCCGGCCGAATGCCTGCTCAACCGGGGCTGTGTCGCCCAGACCGAGAGCTGGCGGACTGGACGGATTGTCGCCGCCGACCCCGAGTGGGTGACGGTCCATTTCTGCGACAACGAGGAGGATCGCCAGGTCCAGGCGGACCGGGTGATCCCAAACCTCCCGCTGCGGCAGATCGAGGAACTCCTGCGCCACGAGCGGATCTCGTTCGACCTGCATGGCACGGTGAAAAAGCACAGCCTTGCGTCGGAGCCTGCCGCCGCTCGTCGCAGGGCCGAGAAAATCCAGGCGGCGGTCGGCAGTCTGGCCGCCAACGTCTTCCCCGTCACCTTCGGCGAACTCGAAGCCCGCCTAGTCACGCAGCCCGTGGCCTTGTCCGAGTTCGAGCCGAAGTCGGGGACCACGTTTCGGGTTCAAAGGCTGGCGGAGCCCGCGGTCGAGTTTCGGGATCACAATGCGCTACCCGATGTTCGGGAGGGGATCACGCGCTTCGGCTCCTATGAGAGTACCCCTCATGCCATCGAGCTTGTGCCTCTGTGCCTGACCGCCCTCCGCCGGGGGATGGAACAACTGATCGACCGGCTCAAGGCGGGAAAGTACAAGTACCGTGGGGCCGAACGGACGTTTGCCACCCGCTTCAGCTACTCGTCGGTGGTAACGACCGAGAGAACAGACGGCCTGGACGGGGAGGTGATACGCCTACTCGACGAGCATCCCGACTGGTCGGGGAACGACCGGCTGAACCGTCTTTTCCTGGTCCATGCCCCCGAAAGCGAGTACGCCACGGACGACGCAACCTCGCCCTACTACGTCGTGAAACGGCGGCTGTTGGAAGCGGGAGTTCCGTGCCAGATGGTTGATACGGGTACCCTCCTGAACCCGGACTGGAAAGACCTCAACCTGTCGCTGAACATCATCGCCAAGTGCGGGATCACGCCCTGGGTCCTACCGGACAAAATCCCGGACGCAGACTTCTTCGTCGGCCTGTCCTACACGCAGTCCAAAGACGGTCAAAAGATACTCGGTTTTGCAAACGTGTTCAACGAATATGGGAAGTGGGAATTCTACACCGGGAACACGACCTCCTTCGACGCCGGGAAGCGGGCCGAGCACTTGGCGACGCTGGCCCGGACGGCGCTAGTCCGGCTAAAGCAGCACCACAGCCTCCCAGCCGCGCCCAATCTGATCTTTCATCACTCGGTGCGAATCTCGAAGGACGACTACACTGCCATCCTGGCCGGCGTGCGAACCGTCGCCCCGGATGCCTCCGTGTGCTTCGTCTGGATCAACTCCCACAACAATGTTCGTCTATTCGACTCGCGCCCGGAGACGGACGGCAGCTTGCGGCGGGGCAGCTTCGTCTCCGCCGCCCGCCGTCGCCTGTTCCTCTCCACCACGGGGTATAACCCCTACCGCAAGGCCATGGGGACTCCCCGCCCTCTCGAAATCACCGCCGACCTATACCGGCCGGGAGCGGACAACCCGACGGAGTGCGACCACCGCGTGCTTGCAGTGCAGGTACTCAGCCTGACAAAACTCAACTGGGCTTCCACCGACGCGTTCACCGGAGAGCCTATCACCCTCAAGTACGCCGGAGACATTGCTTACCTGACGGCTGCTTTCCTTCGCCAGCGGGAACCGTTCCAACTCCACCAGGTGCTGGAGAGAACTCCATGGTTCGTCTAACCGGGAGGCGAAAGGTTTGGCCAGGCACTCAAAATTGGGAAAGACCAGGGATCTGAGGTATCTGTCCACGTCTTGGGGACGCCATTAAAAGAGCAAGTTGGCATCCCAGGCCCCCTATTTATCCCGGATCAGGGTGCGGTGCCATTTCTATTGCCATTTCTATTGGTGACCCTGTCCAGCCCCGGCGGCCACGACGTCACTCCTTTCGTGGAGATAGTGTCAATCGGCCCGAATGTGACCAGCCAGATTGTCACGATCCCGATCAGCAACGACGGGCAGCAGGGCGAGAGCAACACGATCATCCCGGTGACGCTGTCGTCGCCGGGCGCCGGAGCAACGCTCGGCGCGGCCACGACCGCCAGCCTCGTCATCCACGACGACAACCCGTTCCCGGCCCCTGTGATCGTCGAATCGGTGCACTGGGAAACCATCAAGGTCAAGGTCGGCAACGGCAAGAAGGCAAGAACGAAGTCCGAAACGGCGCTCGAGATTCAATTCAGTGGGCTCGTCGCGGGCGCGGGGGAACTTGCGGCTTATCAGCTCTCGAGCGTCACCACGAGGAAGGTCAAGAAAAAGGTCGTCACGAGCTACAAGCCCATCCGCCTGACTTCGGCCGTGCCCGCTTCGAACCCCATGACCTCGATGGTTTCGCTTTTGCCCGCAATCAAGCCAAACCTCTCGCAGAGCGATCGAATCCAGATCATTGCGGCCGACCTCACCGACGCCTACGGCCGCCCCATCGACGGCAACGACGACGGCGTGCCCGGCGGCAATTTCGTGTCCATCGTGACTAAGCAGGGCGTGACCACGAGCGCCGTGGCCGCGCCGGCAACCATGGCGGCCAAGGCGGTCGACGTCCTTCTCGACCGAGGTGAGCTCGAGGGCCTGTCGAGGAACAGACATAGACCGGCCCGCCTTCACTGAGTATTCGATGGCGTGGCCAAAGCTCCCTGGACCACGTGTTGAACGACCATGTAAGCCTTGCTTCCCAAAACCCAACCTTGAGGAGTCTGCCTCCATGAATCAGAATCTTCTACTGAACGGACACGTGACTTACACCGCGATCAATCTCCGCGGGGACCCTACTGTAAACTCTGCCGCGAGGCATGCCCGAGCAGGGTGCAGAATCAAGCCCGGCCACCTAATCCGCGCGCCCATTCACCCAGGCGGCGCTCCCAGGCCAATCTGCGCGTCGAGTCCTCGACGACCAGCCAGCGGGGGACGTCCTCCGCGCGGATCGGCAGGAACCGGCTCGACTCGACCGAGGCGTAGGACCCATCGGCCTGAAGGTGCTCGATGACTAGCGTCTCACCGTCGAACTGCCAGACCTCGACCACGCCGAGCGCCGCGTAGATCGATGGCCGGTCGACTTTGGGACGCGACAAGTCGATCTCGATCGCCAGGTCGGGGTTGGGAAAGTCGGCCGGGTCATTCGACTTGCGGGCGAAGGCATCCCGCGCGACTCGCAGCTTTTCGGCGTCGAAGTAATACGACAGATCGGCCTGGAGGCCTCGTTCCGACTCCGCTGTGTCCCACGTCGTCTCGCCCACGTTTTCACGGTCGATATCCAGGGCCAGCGTCACAGCGGACACGATTTGACCAAGCAACTCCTTGTACCGCTCGTGGATGTGACCGGTGGTCATGAGCTCCAGGTCCCTCCCATCATAGGCCAGGCGGATGTGTTGGCCCTCGCCGATCGCCTCGGACAGGCACTCGTAAACATGCCGGCCCACCCCCCGGATGACGATCCGCTGATCGCCCAGGACAGGGCCGCCTCCCCCGGGCGACGAAGGCGCGGTCTGGGATCGGGGACGAATCGTGATCGCGGACATCGGGTTGCTCCCTTGCTCAATGCCTCTCGGCTTCCCCAGCCGCCTTTTCAGGAATGGGGCCCGCCGATACCACCTTTTCTATCAGCTCACGTCCCGCCGTGTCCATCGGAGACGTTGCGTCAGTCCGGCCACTCCTTCGGTTTCTACGGCATCGCGACGGACCACGTCGGTCTGAGCCAGGCGATGCCTTTGACCGCCCAGGCGACGACCAAGGTCAGCCTACCGACACCACCACCGCCCTCGCCGCCCCCACCGGTTATCGTCGAGTCGGTGCACTGGGAAACCATCAAGGTCAAGGTCGGGAACGGCAAGAAGGCAAGAACGAAGTCCGAGACAGCGCTCGAGATTCAATTCAGCGGGCTCGTCGCCGGCAGCGGGGATCTTGCGGCTTATCAGCTCTCGAGCGTCGCGACGAAGAAGGTCAAGAAAAAGGCCGTCACGAGCTTCAAGCCCATCCGGCTGACTTCGGCCGTGCCCGCTTCGAGCCCCATGGCGTCATCGGTTTTACTCTTGCCGGCCACGAAGCCGAACCTCTCGCAGAGCGATCGAATCCAGATCATCGCGGCCGACCTCACCGACGCCTACGGCCGCCCCATCGACGGCAACGACGACGGCGTGCCCGGCGGCGACTACGTGGCGACCCTCAGCCGAAGCGGCGTGACCTTCGGCGCGGTGCCCTTGGCGCTGGCGCGGACAACCGGGAAGCCAACCGCGACCTCGGCCGTGGTCGACGCCCTGCTTGCGCGGGACGAGCTGGCCAGTGTGACTCGAGCTCACCGCCCGCGACGCGAGCCGGTGGCCGCATTGACGTGAGTCGGGCGCTGTCAGGTTTGGACTGGGAGGTGAATGCACTCGGCGAAGCCGGGTCGAAAGGACAGGAGCCTCCTCGTACCCCTTCTCCAGTCAGAAGAGGGTTCGGAACCCGGCCGTTCGGAAGTGGGCGTCCGAGGAGAAAACCTCGGTCAATCCCAAGCGATGCATGACGGCAAACGAGACATGGTCGACGACGCTGGCGCTTCCGGCCTCTCCCCGTTCGTAGGCTTCCCAGGCGGCATCGATATCCTGGTCGGTGGGAGTGACCAGCGTCCCGTCAGCCTGAAACTCGCGGCGGATCTCGGCGATGCGGCGGCGATACGGCTTGCGCGCCACGGCGTTGCCACATTCGAGGAGGATGAGTGTCGTTGTCCGCAACGGCCAACCCGCTTGGCCCAGCAAGGACCAGGCCCGTGTCGCCGCCTCGTGCCACTGGTCCGACCGTTCCAGGAGCGCCAGGATGCCCACCGTATCTAGGAAGACAGCGTTCATGGCTGGTGTTCGTCGTGCCGCTCGGAGAGGTGAGGATCGCCCGTGTCCTCGGATTGGTTCAGCAGCTCATAGATGCGCCTCAGGTGCGGCGAAGGAGGCGCGGGCTCGCCGACCGGCTGGGGTTCGATGCGGACCTCGCTCCCCTCCGGGAGATCGACTGGAGTAGTCGGGCGAAAGACGCCGTTCTCATAGATGGCATGGATCGTTCTCACGGCCAGGCTCCCACACGTTCTCAACGACCGGCTTCGCGGTTGGTCCTCTTGACGGTGTTGGGCGCGGGTCCCCGGCCGCGGGCCGGGGCGTCGCGTCGCGACCAGCGCAGATGCATGCGTACCGGCGGCGCTGCGCTGACTGTGCATCTTACTGGGAACAGCGGGTCTGTGGTAGGATGAATCAGGCTTTGATCGCGAGTTCGCGCCGATCCTCACCACGAGTTGGCGCGACGCGGTTGGGATCGCGTTCCCAAGAGAAGAGGGTCGGCTCATGCCCGATCGCACGACCATGAAAGCCGCGCCGAGAACGCTGGTCGAAGGTCAGCGACTTGACCAGCCCACGTTTCACGCGCTCTACGAGGCGACGCCGCCCGGAACCCGGGCCGAATTGATCGATGGAGTGGTTTATATGCCCAGCCCGCTTGGTCGTGCCCACGGCCTTGCCCAGGTCCCCGTGATCATGTGGGTCGGTTATTACGCCGAGAATACGCCCGGCGTGGAGGTCCTGGACAACGCCACCACCATCCTCGGCTGGAAGAGCGAGCCGCAGCCGGATGCGCTGCTCCGCGTCCTCCCCGAATGCGGCGGCCGGAGCCATGAGGAAGAAGGCTACATCCACGGCGCCCC
>Ga0187864_10003945_pt1 | contig 11899 bp, 9 predicted proteins | sample June2016WEW_11_4_FD_132985 | JGI IMG/M metagenome (GOLD analysis project Ga0187864, IMG submission 132985) | Peatland microbial communities from SPRUCE experiment site at the Marcell Experimental Forest, Minnesota, USA - June2016WEW_11_40 | ecosystem: Environmental > Terrestrial > Soil >... | reverse complement strand
CCCCCAGAAAGCGAATGCTCCCGGCCACCTGGAGATCCTGAAGAATGTCCGCCAGTTCACCGCGACGAATGTCCTCCACGGAGACACTGTGAAGTTGCATGAGATCGATGACATCCGTTTGTAATGCCTGAAGGCTTTGCCGGACTGACGATGTCACATGAGTCCGGAGTGATCCGTTCCCTTCGCTTCCCCTGCACGACACCTTGGAGGCGAGGATGTATTCTTTGCGCCTCGACCTCAAGGCCCAACCGATGATTTCTTCACCCACGCCGTACACCCGCGCGGTGTCGATGAAGTTGATTCCGCTATCGAGCGCTTGGTTTAATACCTGCGCAGCTTCGTTTCTTGACGGCTTGCGTAGACCCTGTTCATTGGGGATCCCATACTCCAAACCAAGCTCGACAGTGCCGAGCCCGATTTGCGAGACTTTGAGACCAGTCCGGCCCAGGCGGCGAAACTTCATATACGAGCACCCTTGGCTTATTCAAATTTGAACGCGTACAGTTTCGTATCGTTCATCACAAAACGCAGCCGTACTGCCTTGCCGGCCATCGCGCTCAAATCCGTCTTGCCGCGCCACGAAACTACCTTTCCGATAAAGCTGCCATTGATCGGGTCACAATCATCGGCCGAAAAACCTTCCATGGCTAAGCCTGACTCGGGGCGGATCTCCACCCGCACGCTCCCACCTCCGCTGGCATCCAAATTCAGCGTCAACTGCCGGCCGGAATATACTAAAGGAGGAGTACTGAATTCGCCTCCGGCATAGTTGGCGTCCAGCGATACAAAGCCATCCAAGCGCAGCTTTGCGCGGCTGATGGTTCCGGTGAATTTGTCTCGAGAGACGTCGTAATTTCCATGCGTATGGTCCGATACGGCATAGTAAAGCCAGATCTCCTCCGGGCGGCAAAGATACCCTGACACCATATAGGCGTAGCTGCTATCGAATTTTCCTGCCCCGCCCAGGCGAATAAAGGGCATGCGATCTAATCGGTTCCACGTCTTGCCGTCTCTGCTGGTCGCCAACTGTATATCCAGAGGCCCGTCATTCTTGGGATCAACGGACCCCATTTTTCGCGCCGTAGCCTCCTGATAGTGGTAATACGCTGACGGGAACATAAGGTAGACATCACCAGCGCCAGGGTACTTCGAGGCCGCCGAAGTGTAAAAGTCCATTGCCGAGAACAAGCCTCGGTCCAATCCGCGCTGGTCTTCGTCATCTGAGGAAAAAACCACACTCTCCTTACCCCAACTGGTTATATCATCAAATTCGCATCGCCCAACTTTCCTCATCTGATCCCATACGCGCACATACGCTACGTAGTGAGAGATGCGGTTATCATAGAAGCATATATTGCTGGTATCGCTGCCGCGGAATGCCGGCGATTCCTTCATGAGTTTCCAATGCAGGCCGTCCGGTGATGCTGCCACATAGGTCCCCATCTTGCCCCCAGGCCGCTGGAAGTTTGCAACCATCTTGAACTTCTCGCTGGCAGGACAGGCCGGGTTAGTGTCTTTGAACACGCAGTTGGGCTCGTGGGGCATGCGCTCCGGGGGGAAAACAATATTTGTGCCTCGATCGCCATCAAAAGAGACGATTCCCAGGTCCGGCTTTTCCCAGTGCGTGCCATCTTGGGAAGTCGCGTAGCAGCACCACCGGCTCCCATCATTAGCGATCGCGTCGTACCATAACTTGAAGATCCCTTCGTCTTCCATGATTGAGTTATAAGCCAGGATGCCAAACCCCTCCCAGGGCTTCTCTGCCGTGATGCACCGTTCCCCTGTCAACTCAGGACGATTGACCACCAGGCGGACCCCACGTCCCTCGGCAATCAGAAAATCATCAATGAAAAGTTGTCGATTGGACCCCACGGCGATGGGGGACTTTGATCGTGGATCGAAACCGTGCAAGCTAAGGCCGCTAACTACTGGCGTCAGGGCCATCGATGCGGCCATCTGGTGCAAGAAATTGCGTCGCCTCATTTTTCACCCCTATTAATCCGGCCCGCTTCAGGAGCTGTCGGCCAGGCTGGGGAGAGGTTCTTAGAGATGGCGTGGGCCATCCCTCCGACTGGCAGCAACCCTCTCCCTATTCTCGCATTTGCTTATACAAGTTTCCGAAATAGTGGTGGACATCCTCCCGAACCTTTTCCGGCACTGGGCATCGATAGCTGGTCAGTAATTTCGCGCGGCGTCCATCGCGGAACCTCCTCAAGGTGAGCCGCCAAAGCACGCCGAGAGGAGATCTTCGGTGGACGCGACTGAAAGCCTAAACCAAACGAAGCGGGAGTGCAATTGCCATGTAGTCTTCATCCCCAAGTGCCGCAGGAAGACCCTGTACAAGCAACTGCGGGGTATCCGGGGGAGGTCATGCGGCGGTTGGCGGAGTGGAAGGAGGGCCGGATCGAAGAAGGACACCTGATGGCCAACCCTGTGCATATGATAACCTCGATCCCCTCCGGCACGCCGTAGCGCATGTGCAATTGATGCGGGGCTCCGTGTCCTCCGTGCCTTTCAAGCCTTAACACAGAACACATGGAGCCCTGCACCGGATGGTGCGAAGCGGAGCGCCTCAGTGACTTCTGCGTCGGAGCTTGAAAGGCAACGAGGACACAGAGAGCCTCGTTTTAGTTGCGAGCAACAGCCGCGCTGTGAGCTTTTGAGCGACTGGATTGCGTTCCCGTTGCCCAGGATGCCAAAATGCAAATTCTGGTTTGATCTTTGCGACGCACCCTTAAGAAGTGTCGTGTAAGCTAGGGTCGAGGAAGTTTGGGAACCCGGCTTGGTTTTGGCGAAAGACAGCCGGGGACATGCCCTGGATGGAGGAGTGGTAGCCGATATGCTCAGAGGAATGTTGCGCGTCATTGACCGGAAACAGATGCACCGGCTGCACGAAGCCGTCATGAACGTTCTCCAAAACACCGGCCTTATGATCCGCGGACGAAAACTATTGGAGGGACTGGCCGATGCCGGCTGCAAAGTGGATTTCCAGAATCAGCGGGCATGGTTCAAACCTGATTTGGTCGAAAAACAGGTCGCCGGCCAGCGCGACCGCTATCGGACGGTGCGTTCCTCGCTCTGGTATCCCTTCTGCCGTGAAATGCCTCGAAGGGACGTTTGCTGGCCTGACGAATTCTGTGTGGATTTCGGCTTCGGAACCCCGTGGATCTACGATTATCCCGGCGGGGAATATCGGCGGCCGACCGTGCAGGACCAGATCCGCATGATCAAGCTGGGCAACGCCCTGAGTGAAGCGAAAGCGGTGAATGCGCCCTTCGTCTGCGGCGACTTCGATCCGAGGATTGAGACCATTGAATCTTCACGCCTTCTTCTCCTGAACACGCGCAAGCCCGGTTGGGTAGGCACCAGCAGTGGAGCAGAGGTGAAATACCTGGCGGAATTCGCAGCGCTGGCTGTCGATCACCATGAGGAACGCCTACGCATAGCGCCGCCCATCATTGTCAACGCGTATTGCACCACCTCTCCTTTGAAGATTGACACGCGCAGTTGCGAAGTGCTTTTGGAAGCCTTGAAGTACAAGTTCCCCGTGAACTTCGCGAGCATGCCGATCCTTGGTGGGACAACGCCTGTTACACCGGCCGGCAGCGTCGTTGTGGCTGCCGCAGAGATCCTGGGGGGAATAACGGCGGCTTCACTCTTAGCTCCGGACGTATTCTATTACGGCACAAGCATCGCCGGCGAAATGGACATGAAGACCACACAACTCTGCTACGCCACTCCAGCGTCCATTCTCACCGATGCGGCCTTGCACCAGATGTTTCGTCACTATTATGGCCTCGTCCTGAACGTCGAGGCTGGCTATGTGGACGCCAAGTGCCCCGGCCTGCAGGCTGCCTTCGTGAAGATGTATCGGCAGATGGCATTCGCGTGCACGGTGAGTTGCTCTCTGCCGGTCGGCTTGCTGGATAACGGCGCCGTGTTCTCGCCCACGCAGGCCATGCTCGATCTCGATGCCGCCAAAGCTGTGCATATGTTCGGCCGGGGCCTCGACGTCAGTAAGGAGACCCTGTGTGTCGACCTCATCAATCAGCTCGAGTTCTGCCAGAAAGGCTCCTACATCGAAACGGATCACACCTTGCGTTTCTTTCGCGAGGTGTTGTGGGACCCGAAGTATTTCGACCGGTCCAGCCGGGAGGACGGAAACCTGAGCCCCGGAGCGCATGACTCCCGGCTGCTGGACAAGGCTGACAAGGAATGGCGCGCTCTTGTGGCTTCACAACCGGACATGGAGTGCCCGACTGAATTCAGGGCAGAAGTGAACCGGATTGCCGCAGCCGCGCGCTTGGAGCTGGTCAGGTAGAGAGGAATATGCACTTTACAATCATTGATTGGGTAATATTATCAGCTACGTTATCCGGCATCCTCCTCCTGGGGGTTTCGGCGAAGCGCTCCGTGGTTGGCACCTCCGATTTTCTGGTGGCTGGGCGCAACGTGGGTCTCTTCCTCGGAGCCATCTCGCTGCTCAGCACTGACAGCGGCATCATAACCTTTCTTTACTTCGCCGAGATGGGTTACGTCTACGGATTCGCGGCGCTCATTGCAACCGTTATTCCGATGTTGACGTTCCTCTTCGTGGGCAGGACCGGCTTTGTGATCAAGGCATTCCGCGAATTGGAGCTGGTCACGATATCTGAGTACTTCCAGGGCAAATATGGCCGCAGCGCCCGCATTCTGGCTGGCGTCCTGATGGTGACGGGCGGAGCGCTGAACTTTGGCGTCATGCCGGTCCTGGACAGCACGTTCTTGAACATCCTGACGGGAATTCCGCGACGCTACATTCTCTGGACAATCATCACCCTGGTCGTGATCGTGCTGCTCTACACCGCGCTGGGCGGGATGATGTCGGTAGTTGTGACGAGTTATGTCCAATATTCGTTTCTGTTCTTGTCCATGATCATCGTCACCTGCTATTGCTTCCACACGGTGGGCGCCGGTTCCATGGTGAGCGCCGTGCAGAGCCGCCAGGGCGAAGCTGGTTTCAACCCATTCATTCACCCCGCTTTCGGCTGGAGTTTTATCTTCTGGCAGGCCCTGGTGTGGCTCGCCAGCTTGACCGGGTTTGCCCCCATGACGATCCGTGCCTTCACCTCAGAAAGCTCCGAGATGGGCAAGAAGATATTCACTTGGACGGGCATCCTCTACCTTGGCCGCGGCGCCATGCCGATTCTCTGGGGCGTAGCCGCGTTGGCGTATTTTGGAGGCGCCGCCGCGGTTCCGATTGAAGCCTGGCCGACCATGATGCGCAACATCCTCCCCGCCGGGATCACGGGGCTGGTGGTGGTGGGTTTGCTGGCCGGAACGATGTCCGTCTACGGAGGAAACTTGATCGCCTGGAGTTCTGTAATAACCGAAGACATCATCGGCCCTTTAGCGCGGCGGCCCTTAAGTGAGAAAACGCGCGTCCGCATGAACCAGATCACCATATTGTGCCTCGCCGCCTTCATCGTGTGGTGGGGGCTGTTCTACAAGATACCCGGAGCGGCATATTTCTATCTTTATATGACGGCCAACATCTTCATTACCGGGACGTTCTGGATCATCGTCGGCGGACTGTACTGGAAAAAGGCGCACAAAGTGGGCGCCTATTGTTCTTTGCTGCTGGGCGCTGGTTCATCGCTCGCCTATTTCTTTGTTCCCAATCCCGATGAGTGGGCGGGGCGCCTCGGATTTGCGAGCTTCATCCTCTCTTTCGCGGGGATGTACTTCGGCTCGCTCATTGGAACACACATCCAGTGGGTAAAAGAGAAGCTCTTCTGGCTATTCCTGCCGCCCGCAGTTCTCGCCGCAGCGTACTTTTACTGGCGGTGGGCCAACGGCTACGGCGTCTGGTTGAACGTGTGGATATGGGTTTTGGTCATCTCGCTGGCGAGCTTTACCGGGCTATCACTCTACGCACTTGTCCACGGAATAGGCGACTTGAAGAAGTTGTTGCGTCGCCCCGAAGGGCCCCAGTCCTGACTCGAGCACGGACTGAGGCGGGAATTCCAAATCAGACTGCGGAGGAAAGACCTGTCGGCTTGTGCTGAAGATTCTACGTAGGCAGCCAGACAATTATCACTGGGGGTGAAATGCCCAAGACCTGGGAGATTCGTGACTACGACCGTGAGTTCTTTGCCAAAGAACTTGATAGCTTGGTACCTGAGCGGGTTTTCGATGCGCATGCACATCTTTATGAGTCGGTCCACTGGGGTCACGGGAGCCCTGTCGAGGAGGGGCCGGCGATTGTTTCACTTGAGCAATACAGGAAGCAAATCGACTGGCTCATGCCCGGACGGAAGCTCTCCGGCCTTTTCTTTGGTGTGGGCCTGAACGAGGAGTGGCGCAATGCGTCCAACCAATTTGTGGCGCATGAGGTGGCCCAGGATGAGAGCTCAAGAGGGTCACTCATCGTCTCGCCAAAGCAAGATGCGGACCTGGTAAGACAAGAGTTGAGAAGAAACAAGCTCGTCGGCCTGAAGGTCTATCACACATTCTCCCAACGAAAAGACACTTGGAATGCTGATGTCAAGGACTATCTGGCCGAAGAGCACGTCCGCATTGCTCATGAACAAGGGCTTGCCATCACCTTACATCTTGTTAAGGGGCGGGCCATAGCTGATCCTTCTAACCAGGAGCAGGTACGCTACTACTGCGAGAAGTATCCCAACATCAAGTTGATTCTCGCTCACGCGGCGCGGGGATTTAATCCTTTCCACACCATCGAAGGAATCGGTGCACTCGCTGGATTGCGCAATCTGTGGTGCGACGCATCGGCAGTTACGGAAGCAGGTGGATTCGAGGCGATCATTGAAGCGCTGGGGCACGACCGCTTGATGTGGGGGTCGGATTTTCCGGTCAGCCATCTGCGAGGGCGTTGCGTGGCGATTGGTGATAGTTTCCTTTGGCTCTATGAAGACACCTTGGATTGGGACAGCGTTGCGTCCTACGCAAAGATCCAACCGCTTTTCGTCGGGCACGAGTCATTGCGAGCCCTGAAACTCGCTGCCCGGAGGATGAAGCTGAGCGACTCGCAGATCGAGGATATTTTCTACAATAATGCGCGTCGAATGCTGGGACTCGGCGCCTGATAACCAGAGCTCGGAACAAAGCCCGGGCTCATAATCCTAAAGGGAGTTTAAGTTCATGGATTTAACGGGTCAAAGCTTGTACCGGAAGGCACGAAGGATAATTCCCGGCGGCACACAGTTACTTTCCAAGCGGCCCGAGATGTTTCTGCCGGAGCAGTGGCCGAGCTATTATTCAAAGGCCAAAGGTGCGGAAGTTTGGGACCTCGACGGCAGGAAGTATGTGGACATGTCCTATATGGGGATTGGCGCTTGCACACTCGGGTATGCTGATCCCGATGTCGATAAGGCCGTGCATGCTGCCATTGATTCCGGTTCCATGACCACGCTCAATTGCCCGGAAGAAGTGGAACTGGCGGAGTTACTGTGTGAACTCCACCCGTGGGCGGAAAGGGTGCGATACGCGAGGTGCGGGGGCGAAGCCATGGCTGCTGCGGTTCGCGTGGCGCGTGCAAGCACGGGGCGGGACCGGATCGCTTTCTGTGGGTATCACGGATGGCACGACTGGTACCTCGCCGCCAACCTTGCTGACGAATCCGCTCTGGATGGACATCTGCTGCCTGGTTTGGCGCCCGCAGGGGTGCCCCGCGGGTTACTGGGAACGGCGCTCCCCTTTCGCTATAACCATCTCGAGGAATTGGAAGAGATCGTGTCCGCCTGCGGGGGCGACTTGGCGGCGGTGGTCATGGAACCCATAAGGAATTCTGAGCCTCAACCGGGCTTCTTGCAGGGCGTTCGAAGCATCGCCACACGTATTGGGGCGGTCCTGATCATGGATGAGATTTCCGCCGGATGGCGGTTGAGAACCGGAGGCGCCCACCTCCGGTATGAGATCGTTCCGGATATGGCGGTCTATGCCAAAGCCATGAGTAACGGATATGCGATGGCGGCCATCATCGGCGTTGCGGACGTGATGGAAGCCTTTCAAAGCACCTTCATAAGCAGTACATACTGGACTGAAAGGGTTGGCCCAGCCGCTGCGCTGGCGACCATCCGAAAGCATCGACGGCTTGATGTGGGGCGTTGTTTGATTGAAATAGGGACCCAGATCCAGGCCGGTTGGCGCGCTGCCGCAACTCGCGCCCAATTAGCGATCACGGTGGACGGCATGCCACCCCTCTCACACTTTTCATTCGATTATGACGATGGCCAAGCCATTCGTACGCTCTTCACTCAAATCATGCTGGGTAAGGGCTTCCTGGCCACCAACGCCTTTTACGCCGCCCACGCCCACCAGTCTGACCACGTCAAAAACTATTTGGAAGCGGTTGGGGAAGCATTTGTGGAAATCGCCGAAGCCGTGGATCGCAACGAAGTAGTACAGCGATTAAAGGCGCCCATCGCCCAAACCGGATTCCGCCGCCTGGCGTAGCCCGGGGCACGATAGAATTTGATTGCCGCTCGGTTTTGATTTGTCATGGATGAGGCGGACCTCGACGCACTTCGTTTTCGCTGATTTCAATGTGCTGAACGGCGGCTGAAACCGAGCAGTTGCGGCATGCCCGGCATGAATGCAAGAAAATAAGGGGGGAGTATGTCGTTAGCTTCGATTTTGGAGGAACTAAGGAATTTTGAGACGGCCCTGCTGGCAGATACCATCTCGTACATTGATCCGACGCCTGCCCACGAGTTCTACCTCGGCGGGTCTGTCCGTTCCGTGACACCGTCCTTAGGTCCGACCGTCGGCGTCGCGGTGCCTTGCGAAATCGACTCGAGTAGCCCGGGCGGAACTCCCGACGTAGAGGAATACTGGCGCCAAGTCGAGGAAATCAGCCACATGAAAGAACCCGCCGTATGGGTAGTCAAGTGTGTGGGGTCCAGACCCGATCATGAGTGCGTGCTTGGCGACGGCATGGCCAAGACCCTTTTTGCAGCGGGATGCATTGGGGTGGTGACTGACGGCGGAGTGCGAGACGTGAACGGGCTGCTCAGCATACCGTTTGCAGCATATTCCAAGGGTGTAACCATTCATCACTGTGCTCTCCGCTTTCGAAACATCAACCGTCCAGTGGAAGTTGGAGGAGTTACGATCCATCCGGGAGATGTGATGCATGGGGATTGCGAAGGCGTTATTCGGGTTCCGTCCGGCTGCTTGGAGATACTGGCCAGCAAGGCGGTTCAGATGCGTGGGTTCGAAAGCGAAGCCCACTGCGTGCTTCGGCGAAGCGACGTAGCCCCTGGCGAAAAGCGGCGGCGCGTGGCCAGCCTGCTTGAAAAATACAGGTTTGCAAAGTAGGATTCTGCCCGGCACGCCTTATGATGCCCGAGAAATCGAAGGCCGCTTGTCAATCGAGCCGGCTGCGACAGAACGATGCATCAACTGAGGAGTCTGGCATCCTCAACAAGGCTGTTATGGTTCAGAGCTGAAAGGCAGGTATTTTCCATGAGGAAGAGCAAGGTACTGGCAAAGCTTCGCAATGGGAAGGCAGCAAGAATTTGTTCGATGGGGCATTATTTACCGTTCTTTGTGCGCTACGCCGCGCATTATGGCTATGACGGGATATGGCTGGATTTGGAACACCGCGCGATGAACGCCAGGGAGGTGCAAGCGCTGCTGGCTTTCTGCCACATGTTCGATATTGATTGCATGCTGCGGCCTCCGTCGATGGAGCGTACCCAGCTCTATCGGTATCTCGAAGACGGCGCTGCGGGCTTTCTGATTCCCTTCGCCTCCGATCGGGAGACGGCCCAGAAGGTTGTGGAGGCAGCGAAGTTCCCTCCTCTCGGCAACCGGGGGCTGGATGGCGCCGGGCTCGACGGAGATTACGGCCTACAGGCTTTTGGTGCGACCAGCCGTTACGCAAGTGACGCTAACGATGAGACATTTATCGTTGCCCAGATAGAAACCCCCGAAGCAGTATCGAAGGCGGATGAGGTAGCGGCTACGCCGGGAATCGATGCCTTGTTTGTCGGACCCGGAGATTTAGGACTTCGGCTGGCCCAAAGTCCCAGGCCGGACGTCAAAGACCTGGACAGCGCGATTGAACAAGTCTCTGCGGCTGCCCATCGACATGGCAAGGCTTGGGGGGCGGCAACCGGTTCCCTCGAAGCCCTTAGCCGTCTCCGGCGCATGGGTGCTCAGGTCATTGCTTGGGGCGGAGACTTCGGTCTTCGTCAAGTCCTGGCGAATTGCAGCGCTGAACTGGATTCAGGACTTGCCGATTGAATTGCACTGCGCGGCGAGTGAACGGCCGTCACACGCCCCAGCGGTTTCCAGCCTATAAGCTACGTTCCGCCAAACCCCATCCATCGATCCTATACATGGGCTAAGCGAGTTGGTACTGGCTCGCGGCTTCTTCAGGCGCCAGCCCGCGCTTGACGACGTCGCACAGGGCCTGTTGAAACAGAATCGGATTGCGAACCTGAAGGGCGTTGCGGCCGAACACGACGCCGCCGGCGCCGGCGGCCACCTCTGCGGCCGCCAACTGCAAGGCTTCGAGTTGAGTGGGCAACTTGGACGCGCCCAAGCCCAGAACGGGCACGGGGCAGCTCTCGGTGACGGCGCGGAAGTCGCAAGTGTAAAACGTCTTGATCAAGTCCGCGCCCAGTTCGGCGATGATGCGGGCGCCCCGAAAAACCTTTTCATGCAGCCGCTCGGGAGACAGGGTTTCGCCAGCCACCGGAAAATATTCGCCCACCACGGGCATCCCTAGGCCCTGAGCGGCGCCACAGAGTTCCCGGAACACGGCCACGTTATGCACATCGTTGGCTTCACTGCCTGTTTCGAGCGTGAGCGAAACCAGCGCCACATCTGCTCCCAGGCGGAGTGCTTCAGCCGGGGGGAAGGCGGTTACGGTGGCGGCCTCGTGGTAATTCCAGGAGCTACAGTACGTCGTGCTCCAATTCAGGCGCACTACGGCCATAGGCGCTCCCTTGTAGTTGAAGGCGTGTTGACAGTGGGGTAGCATGCCGGGAGAAAGCAGAATGCCGTCCACGCACGGGGCCACGCGGCTCGCGGTCTCGGCCAGGTTCGTCATCCCCCCAATCGGCCCTTCGAATAAACAATGGTCCATGGCCACGATCACGGCACGTTCATTGCGGTTAAAAAGCCTCTGAAAGCGAACGTTTTTCATGCTTCGTATTCTCCTCGGCGCTATGGGAAAGGCGTTTTCCTAGCGCAGGCTTACGACCCTGGACAGCCGCTGCGATTCCAGCGCGGCTGTGAAAAGCTGATGGCTCAGGGCTGTTTCTTCCGGTGTGACGCAACCCGCAAATGGCTTCAGGGGTTGCCCCCTCGTTAACTCGTGCACATAGCCAGCCCACATCTGGAGGATTGCGTCTGAAAACCCAAACTCAAAAATCCCCCCGGTGATCGACTTGAAGGCTGTCTCCTGCCCCATATCCACTTGTTGCCACGTTTGCCGGCCACCTTGATACTCAAGCAATTCCAGACGACGCGGGTTCTTGGTGCTGAACTTGGCGCACGCGGATGTCCCGAGAACCTCCAAATACCAGTTGTTTTTCTCCCCGGGTGAGATCCGTTGCGTCTTGATAGTCAATGGGAACAGTTCGCTGTTCGCCGCACATTCGGCCTCACAGAAAAGGGTGGCGTTGTCCCAGGTGCGGCAAGGCACTCTGCCTCCTTTCCCATCGGGACGCTCGGTCACAATGTTGGAGAGAATGGCTCGCACATTCAGCGGCCGCCATCCCGCCCTGAACGGGACGTGGCAGGCATGCATTCCGAGGTCGCCCATGCAACCATACTCGCCATTGACATCGACCTCACGCTTCCAGTCTATGGGCTTGTTTGGATCCAGGTCGCTGGAGTGAAGGAATCCGCAATTGACTTCTACAATTTTTCCGAACGCCTTCTG
>Ga0187864_10003944_pt1 | contig 11906 bp, 10 predicted proteins | sample June2016WEW_11_4_FD_132985 | JGI IMG/M metagenome (GOLD analysis project Ga0187864, IMG submission 132985) | Peatland microbial communities from SPRUCE experiment site at the Marcell Experimental Forest, Minnesota, USA - June2016WEW_11_40 | ecosystem: Environmental > Terrestrial > Soil >... | reverse complement strand
TTCCAGTTCCATGTAAATGCCAATGGGCGTCTCATCGAGCGTGGCGATCCCGGGCTCGCGATCGCGCGCGAATTCCGTCCGGTATTTTTCGTAGCGGAATGCTTCGTGAAAACCGAGTCCCGCGAAGACAGCCAGACAGGAATCGAAATCGGAGGCCGTGAACTCGTTTTCCACGCGGCGCTTGTGGCGGCTGGGCATTTCGGGGCCTTTGAAGGTACAAGTGACGGTCTTGCCCGCGCTGCGAACCCGCAGCAACATGCGACGTTCGCGCAGCGAACCGCGCCCGTCGTCGAGGACCAGATTCCGTTCGAAAATCCTTGGGGCTATCGTTTTGAAGCCGAGGCGGCGTAGCAGCGCGCGCCCTTTGGCGGCGCTCGAGAGGGCGAGCTTGATTTCGGTTTCGATGGGCGCCTTCAAGCGATCAGGATAGCGGATTGAGTGTTAAACTCGTGTGTACTTGCAGAGAGCGTGCGCCCGTAGCTCAGTTGGATAGAGCGGCTGGCTTCGAACCAGTAGGTCGGGTGTTCGAATCACTCCGGGCGCACCAGATAACAAAGCTGAAGGTTTTACGAAGGACGCCTTGCAGGTTGGCGTCCCTCAGCAGTTGGTTGATGACTGCGATAGGTCGCGATATCGTTCGCACGATCAACAATAACCATCTCTTTAGTCCTCAGGTCATTGCCGAGAAAGCGAGCGTAAAGTCGATCACAATTGCGGGCAAGCAGTTCCAGGGTGTAGTGTCCGACAGCAAATAGGGCGGCTTCCCGACTTGCCTGCGTCACATCGTCTGTTGGCCGGAGAAAACCAACGGTCAACAGTGTCTTAACTGCTTGTCTCAGGCCAGGGGCAACCCCAATCCTTCCCTTCCGCGCGGACTCGGTGCTATACTTCGGCGAGCGTAATCGAACACTGTCCGAGCGCGTCAGGATTATGTCCTTGGTTCGATGCTCCCTGTCAAATTCCAGCCGCCAAACACAAATGTTGTTATTTATGGCTGGACTTGCGGTTGCGCTGGGAACCGTGGCCGTGGACGTAGCCGCGGCAATAGAGATGCATCCGGCGCCCGTCGATGGGGATGGGGCACAATACGTCGCTCTGGCCCAGTCCTTGGCGGCGAACCGTGGCTATTATCTCGATATCGACGTCTGGCCGGATCGACCGAATGTGGGCCGCGCGCCATTATGGCCCGCGCTCCTGTCTGTTCCGCTGCGTGTGTTTCCCCGTGCGGATCCGAGTTTCATCGCGCGCTGCACGGGAGCCGTTCTTCACGGCGTCTCGGCGTACCTTCTGGTCATGCTCACCTTCCAATTAACCGGCGATGTGAAGGCGTCCGCCTTTGCCGGGGCGATCCTGGCCGCCTATGCGCCTGAAGCAGGATTGGTCATCGGTGGCTATTCGGAAGTCGCATATGTCGCGGCCACGCTGGCTGGGCTGGTTCTGTTTTTCGAAGGCGGGCTCTTGACGTACGCTGGCGCGTTGCTGGGCGGAGCCGCGGCTCTGGCCCGCCCCAATTACGCTGCTCTGCCGATTGTCCTGACTTTCCTGCTGGCAGTCTTTCGCCCGCGCGCGTTGTTCCAGGGGCGCAGCATCCTCTTCGCGGTAGCGGCGAGCTCCCTGTTCTACCTGCTCCCGGCACTCTGGATCGCGCGGAATTACGCAGTTTCTGGCCATTTCCCGATTCTGAGTGCGACCGAAGGAGAGGCGCTGTATGGAGGAAACAACCCGGTGGTCGAATCCGAATTGAATGTTTGGGGGTACTGGATACTTCCGCCCGACATCCCGGGTGAGCGGAGCAAGCTGGAGTTGTCGCGTCAGAAATCCGAGGTGCAAGTCAATACTTATTATCACGACAAAGGCGTGCGCTACATCCGCGAACACTTGCCTTTACTCCCGCGGTTGATTGTCGGGAAAGTTGTCCGCGGATTTGTTCCCGTTGCTTGGACCCAGGTTCCGGCCACGATCGTAGTGGCATCCTTCCGGTTCTGTCTCTATGGGGTCTTCCTGGCGTTCTTCCGGTTTTGGCGTCCGCGCAACGAAGCCTTCGATGCCGTGGTCGCTTCGATGTTCCTGATCACACTGGGGACCACGGTGGTTTACTATGGCTCGTTCCGCTTTACCTTTTGCCTCGAGCCATTCCTCATCCCGTTCGTCGCGGCTGGTGTGTCGGCAGCGCTACGCACGGAAGATCGGAGCGCCGCGATAGCAGCCCGTTAGCACGGGACGAACTCCACAGCGTACACTCTTGGGTCGTACGCGAGAACTTGTCCAGCAACCTTGAACTTACCGCTCGACCTGGTACAAAGGGCATCTTTATCGGCAATGCCCTCGCCGACTTCCCGTGCGGTGTCGTATAGCAGCGTCCCTGGCAAGTCAGGCTGCCGCGAACGAAATGTTGATGTTTATTTCGGCTTTGTACATCTTGTGGGCCAGGTCCCGATTGAGGTAGCGCACCATGAACGCAGCGATATCCAGGACATTGCGTATCTCAGCACAGACACATTGCGCATGGCTATGCGCTGGCCTTCCTTACTGACCTCTAGGTGGTACAGTTCCCGGGAACCGGATTTCAGCAGCATCGCATTCCGAATCCTTGGCGATGAAATCGTAGATGCTATCTATGATCGGGGCCGAAAACCAACAGGCACAGCGAGTGTCCGCCGGAGATTGCGGCATCGAGCGCAGAAACGAGTACATCGTCGACTGTCAGGCGGAAGTCGCTGCAGAAGCCATTCCAGGTTCGTTGACTAATAAGCTTGCGTAAATCCGATCATAGTTGTTGGCGAGCAGTTCCAGGGTGTAGTGGCGGGCAGCAAACAGGGCGGCTTCCCGGCCCATAAGATCGAGTCGGCACGGATCCCTCTGCATCTGGCATAAAACCGAAGTGAAAGCCCGCGCATCCGGTTCCACGAGGACGGCATTGCCAAACCACTGGCCGCCGGCCGGCTCGCGAACGCCCGAGCCAGCCACCATGTCGACGACGCCTCCGGCCGGCGTTGAAACAAACGGCCGTCCCGCCGCCATCCCTTGTATCAGGGCGATTGGGGTGCCCTCATTGCGCGACGTCTGGATGAGGAGGTCACAGCGTGAAATGACATCTTCAACATCGCGAGTCCAGCCTTGCCACTCCAGACGCTCGTCTGGCCAGCATCGTACGGCCTCCTCCATCAGGGAGCGCTGCGGTCCGTCACCGGCGACAATGAATCGAACTCGATCGTTGACACGGAAGGTCTCACGCATTACCTCGATCAGAAGCGCGATATCCTTGATCGGAACTAACCGCCCGGCCCAGCCCACTGTCAGCCAGCCGTCCGTTCTGCTCGGCGGCGCGAGCCGCTGGAATGGTTCGAGATCCAGGCCGTAGGGGACCACGTGGACTTTTTCGTGCGAGGCGATTCGAAAACGCTCGACGAGGTCCCGCTCCTGCTGCGGACCAAGAACGAAAATCGTGTCGGTGAACTTCGCCAGAACTCGTTCGGCGATCCGCGTTGCAAAGCTGACCAGGCGCGAGAAATAACCACGCATACTGTGGCCGTGAAAGGTGTGAATGACTATCGGAACTCCGGCAAGCCAGGCCGCGATCCGACCCAGAACGCCTGCTTTGGCCGTGTGGGTCTGGACGATGGCGGGTTTCGCCGCGCGCATAAGACTGTAGAGTCGCCAAAGAGCGATGAGATCGTTCTTCACGGATACCGAACGGGACATCTCGGGTATCCACTCAACGGAGTCGCTCGGCGTCAGCAGATAAGACATGTCCAGTCTCGGGTCTTCGCACGTGCCGGTAACGAACTGAGTACGATAGCCCAGGCGGTGGAGCTCACGGCAAAGAGGAATGACGATCAGGGGTGGTCCTCCCTCGAGGCGCGTGAGCACATGCAGCACCAGTGGTCCTGGTTGGGTCGTCCGCTGCGCCGCCCGCCTCAGGACGGTCATTCAACGGCCCGCTCTCTGGCGGAAGGAAGATTCGCAAGAAAAATACCAAAAACAGTGAAGAGCAGCAGCACGAGGGCTGCGGCCGCACCGAGCACCAGGGGCTCCCACTGAATCAGCAGACCGGCGAACCCGCCGAGTGCTGTGAGTGTCCAAAGGATCCACACGGTCCGGCGTTCGCCTAAGCCCGCCAGCGCAATCCGATGCGAACTGTGATCCCTTCCGCCAATCGAAATCGACCGGCCCGCGATGCTCCTCAGGATGGAAACCAGGGCCACATCGAAGATGGGATACACGAAGGTAAGTACTGGATAAGCGAGCTCCAAAGCAAATACTTTGGTGTGGGCCAGAGGGCTTCCAATGGTTAACGTGGCCAAACTGAAGCCGGCGAGCATACTGCCGGTATCACCCATGAAAATCTTCGCCGGATTGCGATTGAAGATCAGGAATCCCGCGAATCCCCCGGCGATCACCGCGAGCATGCCGGCTTCGAGGGCATACCCGCGGCTGACCAACAACCCGATGCGGAAACAGGCGATGATAACCGTGACGCCCGCGCAGAGACCGTCCATGTTGTCGATCAGGTTAAACGCATTCGTGATCCCGAGAATCCACAGGAACGAGAAAGCCGCGTTGGCAATCGGCCACGGAGACGCATGGAAGACGTACCCGGATAAAATCATCCATGCGGCGGCGCAGATCTGAACCGTAAGCTTAGTTACGGCCTTCAACTTCAGCCGGTCGTCGATGAATCCAGCCATGCTCAGCAGTAAAGTGCCCGCCGCCATGGGTGCGAAAGCACCGCCGAGCGCGCGGCAGTAGACCAGACCGCAGGCCAGCAAAATCGCCAGACCGCCGCTGGTGGGAGTGTCGCGCTTGTGCCATCGATCAACCGTGGGAGCAGCCACCAGGCCGAGTCGCGCGCCGAATCTCGCCAGCGCCCATGTCAGCAGGGCGCTGAGCAGCCCGGTGAGGGCGAAGAGCAGCAAGAGATGAATTATCGTTCTCATGTGCGACTGAGGATCGGAAACCGGGCCATGGTGTCAGTCGTAAACTGCTCGCCCGCAAGCCGCTCCAGTTTCAGGCGCCGGCGCATGTCGAGCGCAACCTGTTCGATGATTTCGGTGACAGGCGTATTCGGACGGAAACCTGTCAATCTCTCGAGTTTGCGAAGACTGGGTACGCGACGGTACACGTCCTCAAATCCGGAACCATAAGCTTCGCGGTAAGGTATGAACTGCAAATTGGAGCTGGAATGGGTTACTTCCCGAATCAGCATGGCCAGGTCGCGAATGCTGATCTCCGAATCGTTCCCAATGTTGATTACTTCCCCCGCCATCGATGAACCACAGGCGACGCGCACCAGAGCCTCCACAACATCTTTGACGTAGCCAAAACACCTCTGCTGTGCGCCCGTACCGAAGATGGTCAAAGGCGCACCGAGCAGCGCCTGTCGCACGAAGGTTGGGAAAACCATCCCATAGCGCCCAGTCTGGCGAGGACCCACTGTATTGAAGAATCGGGCGACTGTCACGGGAAGGCTCTGCTCGTTCCAAAAGGCCAACCCGAGGAACTCGTCCAGAGCCTTCGAGCATGCATAGCTCCACCGCCGCGTTGTCGTCGGCCCGAGAACCAGGTCCGCCCCTTCTTCGAGTGGAAAGCACGAACTCTTTCCATACACCTCGGAAGTCGATGCTATGAGGACCGGCCTCTTCTTTTTGGCTGCGGCGCGAAGGACCACTTCGGTTCCGTGTACGTTGGTTTCGATGCTCTGTAGCGTCGAGTCAACGACAAGCTTTACACCGACCGCCGCGGCCAGATGAAACACATAATCGGCGGAATCGACCAGATCGGAAACAAGCGACTCGTTGAAGACGGTATCGATGGCGCATGAGAACCGCTTACGGGATTCGAGATGCCGGATATTATCGAGTGAGCCGGTGGACAAATCGTCGATCACCGAAACGGTCCACCCCTCTTTCAGGCAGCGGTCGGCGAGATGCGAACCGATGAACCCCGCTCCTCCGGTAATCAGCACTCTCATATGTGGGTTCCCGCTCCGGCCCGTATATCGCGCATGATGTTCATGCGGCAACAGCCTCCACTCTCCGCAATCGGGTGGCGCTCCACGACTCTGTTGCATCGCGAACGTGGGCTAAAAAATCGCGCGTGCGCACACCAAGCTTGTGCTCCGGAAAATCGTTCGCTCGCTCCAGGCATCGCCGCGACATCCACTCCATGCGGCCAGGGGATTTGCCGACCTCGATAATCTTCGCCGCGAGGTCGGCGGGGTTGCCGGGAGATACCAGATTCTCGGCATCCAGCAGTTCGGGGATCCCTCCCACCCTGGAACCAATGCACGGCAACGCTCGAGCCATGGCCTCGATCATCGCCCGCGGCATTCCCTCCAGCCGCGATGGCATGACGAAAAGGTCACATTCGTCGAGAGCGGCAAACACGCGCTCTCCCGCTGGGAGAATACCTCTGAAGTCCACCAGGCCATCTACGCCTAATCGCGCGGCGAGGCTCGCGAGCGCGGGACGGCGGCGGCCCTCGCCGACGACAACCAGACGGCAGTCGAAACCCTGATCAAAACACAACCGAAGGGCGCGCAACAGAACGTCAATCCCTTTGTACGGCTGTTCGAGTGATCCAATCGCGATGAGCCGGAGGGGCGTTGGAGCATTCGGTATACGGCGCGGCGCTCGAACCAACGCGACCATCGGAAGATGGACATCCGAAACGGCTATCTGAAAGGCGGAAGGATTAGGTGCATACCGTGCCTGCAAATGGCTGCTGACATAACGAACAGCGCAGGCATGCCGGCATTGAGCCTGCGTACGCCAGGTGAAAATCGACCGCAGCAGAGGCCTCAGAGGATGGTTTATCGATCCCTTTGAAAACATTCCCCACGGATCGCCGATCACCTCGACAGCGAAAGGTCTGCCACGCCTTCGAAGCATGGACTCAACGAGGCACGAGATTGTGGAAGGCGCCTTCAGAATCACTGCGTCGCCATCTCCGATCCCGCTGAGCGCGGCGCGCTGGACAGAGCGCCAGTGAACACAAAACTGCTCGAATCCAACGTAACAGGGAATCGGGGCGAAAGAGATACAGTCGCCGTCGGCGCGGAGTCCCTGAGAAGGAGGAGCTTCGACATCGCGCACTCTCGCCAATATGCGGACGCTGTCGAAAACATCCAGATATCTCCTGGACTCTTCGTAATTGTGATTGCTGCGGGTCCACACGGCGCCGTCAGACGTGCGCTCGAAACGATGCTCGACTATCACGCACGCGTTCATGAGAATCGCTCCCGAAGCGGGTCCGGCCCGCGCAGCGCCAGTGCCGCCAGCAGGAAAAACCACCAAACCGTCGAGACCTTAGGGTGCATGAACACGATGGTGTCGGCAAGCATACCCAGAGTCGCACAAGCCACGCCAATGGCGGCGATGGAGTTCTCCTGTCGCGATACGGCCCGGGAAACAAGCCGCCACAGAACGATCCACAACTTCGCAAAAAACAGCACTCCCAGAGCGCCCAACTCGACCGCGAGCAACAGGAACACGGAATGAGGTTGAAACAGCGTGGGCCCATAGTCCGATGAAACCGTCCCGTGGCCGGTAAGGACGCGATCCCCGAGTTCCCAATCCAGCATGTACCAGGGCCAGACTGAGCCATAGCCAGAGCCCCGCAGGCTCGCTACCGGGTCACGTTGCTCCACAATATTCAATGCCGTCGTGTAAGTCGCCGCACGCTCGCTATCGAACGACTGCAGGCGTTCGGTAGACGCGTATTGGAACACCGCACCCGCACTCAGGGCAACGCCCAGTGCGGCTGCCGCCGCAATCCGGCGACTGCGTTCACCCCTGGCGGTTACGGCAATCGCGACAATGAACAGCGCAGTTACAATCAGGGCGAAACGCGATCCCAGGGCAATAATCGATATGGAAAGTGACGCCAGGCCCGCCGCGTTTGCGAATCCGTGACCTGGCACATCGTCGAACCAGTCCTGCAGGAGAACTGCCGCTGCGGGCAGTAAAACCATATGCCCGGTACTGGGTGCGTAAAGCGGACCCTTAAGTCGCTCGATGCCGAAGCCGGACGTATAGAAGTGGCCCAGTTCGGTGCGCACGCCCGGGTCGAAATAAGACACTGCGAAATATACGGCGCTCGCAACTGCCAGACCTAACGCGATCATTCTGGTCAGAGAACGAATCTGGCCCGGCGTCAAAGAGGCAATCACCGAAAACGGCAAGACAAAGGCAGCCGCCGCAAAGCAAAGGCCGTAGAACATCCCACGGGTGTTGTACAAATCCATTTGAGACCAGAGAGTAGAGGCGGCCGCATACGCAAGAATCAGCGAGAACCACATTGGAATATTCATGTGCCACCGGGGACGGGCCGCCGAAAAATCGCTGGTGCACAACCAGCCCGCGAACGATGCCAGAGCCGCGAAGAGTACGATGAGTTCCGCGCCCCGAACGGGAATGTCAAATATCACGGGTTTTGGTGTGAGCGTGTCCGGCAAAAACGACACCACAAGCAAACACAGGGCGAATGGCGCAACCGACAGCCAGGCCCCCGGACGCGCCCTCTCTTCAAATGTGATTGCCGGGGTCATACCGCCACGGCCTCCTCGCAAACAGTTCGGTTTCGCCGGCCCGCACCGTAGAGATCACGGAGTTGGCCCGCAACGGCCTCCACCGAGAATTGCCGGGCCCATTCTCTGCCCTCTTCCCTGAGCCGGTTTGCGAGACTCGGATCGGCGAGGATCGCCTGCGTATTTCGGGCGGCCGATTCCACGTCATCCTCAGGAAACATATACGCCCGCTGGCTTTCGCAACAAGCTTCGCGGATAGCAGGCAGATTCGCCGCGACGACCGGAAGTCCCGCGGCTGCCGCCTCAATCGCCACGGTGCCGAAGCCCTCCTCGCGCGAGGGGAAGAAGAACAGGTCCGCGCATTGAAGCAACGGGGCGACGTCCGCGAGGTCGATAAAGACGGAGAAATCCGTGCGGCCTGAAATACTCTCCTCGAAAGACTGGCGGCTCGATCCGTCCGACCCGGCAACGGCGAAGTGCGGGTGGATACCCATGCGGTTCAGTTGATCGGCCAGCGCGCCAAGGAAAAGATGGTTCTTATGCGGTTCGAACCGTGCGACGTAGACAATAATCGGACGGTCCACCGGCAGACCCAACCGCCACCGCGTCTCAATCTTGTCCCGCAGAGCGCCATAGACACTCGTATCGACGCAGTTGCGTACAACAAATCGGGGTTTGCCGCTCAGATCGGCGTACTTGGAGAAAGCATCGAGGCTGGCTTGAGATGGGGCGAGGACGATATCGCTATAGTCGCGGATGTAACGGCCCATCGAGCGCGCGTATAGAGCGCGAAACGGGCGTCCTTCTTCAATGTCACGTACCGGGTGGAGGTGAGCGATGCGTTTCCCGACGCCCGCAAATGTTGCCAGTCGCAAATCGAAGCCGGCGAAGAAATAGTTATGACTATGCACAACGTCATAAGGTCCGTGATCGCGCAGGATACGAACGAAATTTCGTGCGTACCGCCATGGCTCACGCGGGTTGCCGCAATTCAGAATCTCTGCACCCAGGGAACGGATCTCGGAGTCGTAAGCTCCGGGCTGGTCCGTTTGCACGAGAAAGTCGATGGCGATTTCACGCCGGTCAAAATGCCGCAGAAGATGCATCAGCCAGGTTTCGATTCCGGCCCGATTCATCTTGCGGAGAACCTGGAGTACCCGAACGGGACGGTTGCTCATGCCGCCACCTCCACGGGAGCAACGGCAAAGAATGCCGGGCGCTTCAGGGCGGAGGCCAGGATTGCGGCGCCGTAAAGCAATTGAGCGGCGGCCGCCGCGATCTGTGCAAACGCAGCCCCTGCGAGGCCGTAGCGCGGCACAAGCAGATACGAGGCGCAAGCGGCAATAACGGTCACTATCGCGAACAGAGGCAACTGTTCCCGGAAACAACGCGCCGCGGTGAGGCCAAAGCCGACAACTGACGCGGCGTAAGACAGCGCTCCAGCAGCCATGATCCAGATCGCCACATCCAGATTAGCGGCATATACAGAGCCGTAGATCAGAGTGAGGAGAGGCTTCCCGCCGAGCGCCAGAATCCCCATAGCTCCAATCCCGGCAAGCGCCGCCAGGACACTCATCCACAGCAACTTCCGCACGAACGCGGGGCGCTCTCCCGAGGCGTAAAGCCAGGCGAGACGGGGCGTGGCGGCCAATCCAGCCGCGTTGACCACCGTGCTACCGGCAACGCTGAGATAAGTAAGCGCGGCGAACACCCCAAGCGCGTTCGAGCCAAGACGGCCTTCCACAAAATATCGAGGCATATTCGTGGTCACCGAGATGAGCATCATGACCAATCCGAGGGGAAACGCCAATACCGCAAGCCGCCGAAACGCCTGCCAGTTCCAGCGCACGCGGGCTGAGGCAACCGCAAACCTCGATTCTCCAAACACCAGCACCGCGGCGAAAACCGCAGCCATCGCCAGGGACCCCGCGAATGCACTCCCTGAAAGCTTCACGGCGATTCCCACCGCGATCACGGAGACCGAGCCCTTCACCGCGAGATAACGGGCGACTGAATCCATGCGCTCCCGCCGTTGCAGGTCTCCATGAAATACATCGCTGACGGCTTCGACCGCCTTGAACACCCCGACCGCCAGAATCACCCGTTTCAGATCCATTTCGTAACCGGCGGCCGCGACGATCCCGCATACTGCAAGTAGCGCTGCCAGGGTTGTCAGCAGCCGCAATCCCAGGTACTCGCCGAAAGAATACTCGCCTGAAAGATCCGTCGACTGTATGGCCCGAATCTGCAGATTTGCGAAGAGAAAGAGCGGCGCCGAAACCGCGAGACCCATGGCGAACTGGCCCACCAGATGGGGATTACCCGCCTTCGCCAATACCATGAGCAGCGCCCACTGACAAAACGCGTAGAAGCTGTTTCCTGCCACGGACCATGCGGAATTGTTGAGCCATCGGCGCGTTTGCATGCGAACCCGGAACGGATGCGGTCAGTTGACCCCGCTATACCGCTTGTAGTGCTTCAAATAGTTACCGTAGTAACCGTACTCGCTGTTGCGAGCGGTCACCTTATTCAGTACGAGGCCAAGATTTTCGGCGCCCACCTGACGCAACATGGCAATGCATCGCGCGATCAGCCTGGAATCGGTTTGGCCGGCCACTGCGATCAGCAAGACGCCGTCAGCGCAGGCGGCGATGTCGAGGGGGACTGAAAATCCCAGAAGAGGCGGCGAATCGACCACTATGAGGTCATATTCCTTCCGACCTTCCGCCAGAATTAGCGGAACGGCCGCACCTGCAAGGCTCGCAAGCTCCGCGTCGCCACGCGCAAGGGAGAGAATATCGAGATTGGGAAACCGGTCTCCCGCTGGTCGCCGGCCGCTGCGCCAGGGCGCGTTTCCTCGCAGCACGTCCTCCAGGTCTTTCGAGGATTCGATTCCCATGCACCGGTCTACCTGTGGGCGGCGCAGATCGAAATCAATCAGCAGAGTGCGCCGGCCCATACCCGCGTTAGCTGCCGCGAGATGACAGGCGGTGACCGTCTTACCGTCGCCAGGCAATGCGCTGGTTACAGCGAGGCAACGCAGACCGTAGTTCTGCGGCGCCAGCAGCACAGCGCTTCGCAAAGCCTGAATCGCCTCGTCGAACATAATCCGATCCAGTGGCGCGAGTTGCTTGCCGGATGTTGCGCTGTTCAAGATCGGAGCTACGCGCGCTTTTCCTTTCATGAGCGGCAAGTTCCCCAACACGCGTATTCGGAAATTGCGGAAAGCCGTTTCGGGATCTCGCAGGGTCGTGTTCCGTCGATCGATCGCCACAACCAGCACCATCGAGCCACCAAGCGAGAAGCAGAGGGCCATCAACAGATTCAACTTCAAGTCGGGGAAGATTGGCTTCAACGTGGGTCGCGCCGGGTCCGCCAG
>Ga0187864_10003943_pt1 | contig 11907 bp, 12 predicted proteins | sample June2016WEW_11_4_FD_132985 | JGI IMG/M metagenome (GOLD analysis project Ga0187864, IMG submission 132985) | Peatland microbial communities from SPRUCE experiment site at the Marcell Experimental Forest, Minnesota, USA - June2016WEW_11_40 | ecosystem: Environmental > Terrestrial > Soil >... | reverse complement strand
CGAATAGAGCTGTTCCTCGCCGTTCACCACGGCGATCTGCACAATCCCCTTCGCCAGCTTCATCGCCGTGTCGATGGATTGCCCCAGCCGGCCTTCAATCCCCGCCTTCAGCAGCAGGCGGTCTACAACCACTTCAATGGTGTGGTTGCGGCGCCGGTCGAGCCGGATTTCTTCATCCATCTGGCGCAGTTGCTTGTCCACCCGCACCCGCACGAACCCTTGCTGCGCAAGCTGCTCAAAGAGCTTGCGAAACTCGCCCTTCCGACCGCGCACCACGGGCGCCAGAATCATGATGCGCTGCCCGTCGCCGTTTCCCCCCGCACTATCCAACTGGTGCTGGGCCATGATGGAGGAGACGATCTGATCGGTAGTCTGGCGGGAAATGGCTCGGCCGCACTGGTGGCAATGCGGCTCGCCGATGGAGGCATACAGCAGGCGGAGATAGTCGTAGATCTCCGTGATCGTCCCTACGGTCGAGCGGGGGCTCCGGCTGGTGGTTTTCTGCTCGATCGAGATGGCCGGGCTCAGGCCCTCCACGGTGTCCACGTCCGGCCGCTCCGCCTGGTCGAGGAACTGCCGCGCGTAGGCCGAGAGAGTCTGGACGTACCGGCGCTGCCCCTCGGCGTAAATCACGTCAAAGGCCAGGCTGGATTTGCCCGAGCCGCTTAAACCCGTTACCACCGTCAAGGCGAGACGGGGAATCTCCACGTCGATGTTTTTCAGGTTGTGCTGGCGCGCGCCGCGAACCGTAATCCGGTCGATCATCGCCCAGAGCCCCACAGCGAGCAGTTTTGAGGAAAAGCCAACTTACCATGATAACGGCTTAACCCCCGCCCCGTCAAGCGAGTCCCTGCACCGCAGAGGCGCGGAGGATCAAAGAACAAAGGCCTGGGTTGCGCCTGCGTCCCGGCGCTTCTTGCCGGGATGTATGCGCCCCTGCCAACCGGGCGAATCGCCGATGAGCCACAGAGCGGCACGTCTGCGGCATCCAAGGTGTATAATAGGAAGGTCGTGGCAAAGCTTGTGATTGACATCTCGGAAGCGGAGGCGACCCGTGACTTCGGGTCCCTTCTAGTGCGAGTGCGCGCCGGTGCGGAAGTCATCATCAAGGACGGCTCACAGCCCATCGCCGTGGTGCATCCCGCCGAGCCTCCGATCCGTCGGCTCTCGGAATCCCTTCAGCTCGCCCGTGAGCACGGCTCGACTGCAACGCTCGATGAGAACTTCGCCAAGGACGTGGAAGCCGCCGTCGAAGCCCATCGTGAATCGCTGAATCCCCCCGCATGGGACTAATCCTCGACTCCAGCGTCGTCATCGCGGCCGAACGTCGCGGGGAAACTGTCGAACAACTGATCGCGCGAATCCTCCGCGCTACCGGCGACCAAGACGCAGCCCTGTCGGCCGTAGGTTTGACCGAACTGGTTCATGGCGTCCATCGCGCATCGACGCCGGAAGTGCGGCTTCGGCGTGAGTCCTTCCTCAATGAACTCCTCGCGGACCTGACAGTGTATCCGTACACCAAGGAAACTGCGTTGCTGGCGGGGCGGCTGGACGCAGAACAGCAGAGCCGTGGCGTGGTTATCCCATTCGCGGACTTACTGATCGGTGCGACTGCCTTGGTTCTAGGCTACTCGGTCTTGGCTGTCAACGATCGCCACTTCGGGCGCATCCCCGGCCTCACCGTTGTGAAACTCTAGCTCCAGCTCGGGACCGAGCCGCAGAGCTTCGCTCTGCGCCGGCCACGACTTGGCGAGAGTAGTAACCAAATTGTCATAAACACGTTTGTCACTTGACAAAATATTCCAGTTGTGATAACCTATCAGTGTGAAAGTCCCGCCCTTTGAGGAAGTCCCCTTCCTCGACACCCATCCGCTCCAAAGGAGAACCCTGTTGAGAGGTTTCAGGTGCCAGATCCCTGGTATCAGGTGTCCGGTGTCGGGCGTTGGGTTCCTGGGTCAGGATTACCGAGGAGTTGTCATGGGCTTGCCACCCGCCCGAGCGAATGAAAACCACCCTCGTCGTCACCCCGGCGAAAGTGGGGGTCCATTTTCGATCCGGAATACGGTGGATTCCCGCTTTCGCGGGAAGGACGTGAATTTCGGGGGAGCTGGTGTCCACCGAAGTAAGCGCCCGAGAGCCAGCACAGAGAAGCTCGCGTGCGGAGTCCCAGAAGCGAGGAAAAGAGGACGTGTGAAAAAGATGTTAAAAATCGCGGGAACGAACTCAACAACTCCTTTGGAATCAACAAAAGCGTCAAAAAAACGAACTCAAAACGAACTGATTTTGCATGCAAAAAAGAACAATTAGAGGCCAAGAACGACCAAACAGCGCGAGAGAGGGGGAGGCCGGCGTCGCAAGCCTGGGGTGCCGATCTTGTATTAAAACATACGTTTGAAGCAATTGTTTTACGAAAGGCTCCAGGGTAATTGGCATACGGCTCCTCTCGTTTTCTGAGGGGAACAAAGCGAGAATGTCTATGAAAGCAAAGGATAAGGTCAAAAAGTCTGGGAGTTGAGTAAATGAAAAGCCGGGTAGGCGAGGGAATCGGCAGTCTTGGCCATCGGCTATCAGCTTTCAGTCAGCAAGTCGCTCTTGCTGGGAGCTGAAAGCTGACGGCTGATAGCTACCCTTGCGGTTGACGTCTTGCCCTGGAGATGCTAGAGTCGCACGCCATGAAAATGACACGCAGAGGGCTGTTGGCAGGGGTAGCGGCGAGTTCGCTGGCCCTGATTCCCCGGAAGACCATCGCCGAAGGCTTCGGGTTGGGCGTGCCGCCCCCTACCTCTTCCTCAACCGAGGAGGGGAGTAACTCCCCAAGCGGGCGTCTGAAGATTGCGCTAGTCACCGGCATCATGTTCAAGTACGCGCACTCGCAGCACTTTGTGGATCGTTTCCTGGAGGGTTACGGCTGGAACGGCGAGTGGCACAAGCCTCCCATGGACCTGGTTTCCCTCTATGTGGATCAGGTGGGTCCAGACGACCTCAGCCGCGAGCGGGCGGCGCGTTTCCCCTCCCTGAAGATCTATCCGACCATTGCCGAGGCGTTGACGCTGGGCGGCAGCAAGCTGGCGGTGGACGGCGTAATCCTGATTGGGGAGCACGGCAATTATCCCAGGAACGAGAAAGGGCAAACGGAATATCCCCGCTACCAGTTCTTCCGCGAGATCGTCGGCGTGTATCGCTCGAGCGGGCGATCCGTTCCGCTGTTCAGCGACAAGCACCTCTCCTGGAACTGGGATTGGGCCAAGGAGATGTACGATACTTCGCGGAGCATGGCCTTTGCGTTCATGGCCGGATCGAGCCTGCCGGTAACCTGGCGAATCCCGTCGGTCGAGATGCCCCTCGGCACGCGCATCCGCGACGCGATGTGCGTGGGCTATGGCGGGGTGGACAGCTACGACTTCCACGGCCTGGAAACGATCCAATGCATGGTGGAGCGCCGCCAGGGCGGCGAGAGCGGGGTGAAATGGCTCCAGGCCTACCGGGGCGAGAGCTTCTGGCAGGCCTATCAGGACGGCGTATGGTCGCGCGAGTTGTGCGAGGCGGCGCTTTGCCGCAGCCATACGCTCACACCGGCGAGAGAAGGCTTCAATGACATTTTCCCTACCCTTGACGATATGCGCCGGCTCGTTAAGGACCCGGTGGCATACCACTACGAGCACGCCGACGGTCTGAAGTGCACGTTGCTGCTGATGAACGGACTGGTGCAGGATTTCAACTTTGCCGCCCGCGTTGAAGACCGGAAGGAGCCTTTCTCCACCCAGATGTATTTGCCCATGCCGCCGGATCGCACCACCCTGGCCAACTTCTTCAGCCCTCTGGTCAACAATGTCGAGAAGATGTTCCTGACGGGCAAGCCCAGTTATCCAGTCGAGCGCACGCTGCTCACCACCGGGCTCACGGCAGCGGGCGTCGAGAGCCTGTACCGCAATCAGGCGCGCTATGAGACGCCGCACCTCTCCATTCGGTATCAGCCCACGCGGGAATCTACTTATTGGAGGACGTGAAAACAGGTGCCAGGTGTCAGGTGTCAGGAAAAGCTGTCAGCCGTCAGCGATCAGCTTTCAGCAAGCAGACGGCCGGAAGTTCATTGAAGGATTGAGCCCGCGCAGCGGGCGGCAGCGTGTAGCCCACGGCGCAAGCCGTGGGTTGCGAGACCCAACCCTCACCCCTGTCCCATCTCCCGCCCGGCGGGAGAGGGGTGCCGAAGGCGGGGTGAGGGCCATCCAACCCAGGGCTTTCGCCCTGGGCTACTCTATCGCGCCCCTGACGGGGCTCCGAAGAACCGGCGCACATGCGAAAGACTTTCCTGACGAAGTTCCGGCTCAGGACACCCGGATTTGTTCGCTGAGGGCTGACAGTTGAAAGCTGATAGCTATTCGGGAGTTATCATGAAGCATATTGCAGTCATCACCACGGTGTATCGCTACCTCTCGCACGCGCAACACATGGCGGACCGTTTTCTGGTGGGATACCCGCACAACGGCGAGTGGCATCGCCCCGACATGAAAGTGGTTTCGTTGTATGTCGATCAGAAGCCGCCCGACGATCAGAGCGCCCAGCGGGGTCAGGAATTCGGTTTCCGCGTTTATCCGACGATTGCTGAAGCCCTGCGCTGCGGTGGCGACCGTCTGGCCGTCGATGCGGTCTTGATCATCGGCGAGCACGGCGACTATCCGCGCAACGAGAAAGGCCAAATCCTTTACCCGCGCTACGAGTTCTTCAAGCAGTGCGTGGAGGTGTTCGAGAAGGACGTGCGGGCTGTGCCGGTCTACAACGACAAGCACCTCTCTTATAGCTTCGAGAAGGCGAAGTGGATGGTCGAGGCCTCGAAGCGCCTGAAGTTCCCCATGCTGGCAGGTTCTTCGCTTCCCGTCACCTGGCGCTTGCCGGACCTCGAATTGCCGCTTGACGGTGGGATCGAAAGCGCCCTCATGGTGGGCGAGGGCGGCTCTGACGCGATGGATTTCCACGCGCTCGAGGCCATGCAGTGCATGGTCGAGCGGCGCAAGGGTGGAGAGACCGGCGTGAAGGCGGTCCAGATGATCGAAGGCGAGGCGGTCTGGCGAGCCGGAGAGGAAGGGCGCTGGTCGAAGGAGATGCTCTCCTCAGCGCTTTCGCGCAGCGACACGCCGCTGGGGTTGACGCTGGTTGACGGGAGGACTCAGGACTTGGTAGGCAGCGGCGAGCTGCCCCATCTGGTCAAGAACCCCGCCGCCTATTTTATAGACTACAACGATGGCCTACATACAACGCTGCTGATGCTCGATGGGGCGCTGCGGGATTTCAATTTCGCCGCCCGCCGGCGCGGCACGAAGGACATTGTCTCCACCCAGTTCTTCCTCTCGCTGGTTCCCAATGTCACCTACTCCGCCTGCCTGGTGAACAAGATCGAGGAGATGTTTGAGACCGGCCAGGCGCCTTATCCGGTGGAGCGCACGCTGCTGGTGAGCGGGGTGCTCGAGGCTTGCCTCACCTCGCGCCTCCAGGATCATCGGCGCCTGGAGACGCCGCAGCTTGCGGTGCGTTATCACGCTCCCCGCGCTTCGCAGTACTGCCGGGCCTGAGATGTCACCATGGGCGTTTTGGAGTGCGGCAGCTTGCTGCCGCTTTTGATCAGGCCAGCTTGCTGGCCGGGATTGGGAACCCTAATGAAGCAGCGCGAGCAAGCTCGCGCCCGGGGAAAAGCGGCAGCAAGCTGCCGCACTCCAAAGCAGGGCTGAATCCCGGCAAGCGGGCCTTACCCGTGCCGACCAGCAGGCCGCAACGGGTTCCGAAGAGGCGGCGTAAACACGATCGATTTCCCTGGCTAACGCCGTACACCACTTGATCACAGATTCACGACCTTCATGGCTCGTTCCGGATACCGGTCCCCGGCGGTTGCTCCCTTGGGCGCCGCCTCGTTAAGGCGCGCAAGGTCTTCAGGTGCGAGCGTCACCTCCAGGGCCGCGATGTTGTCCTCCAGGTGTGCGCGTCGAGTGGTGCCGGGAATCGGGACAATGTTGTCGCCCTGCGCCAGCACCCAGGCCAGAGCCAACTGCGAAGCCTTGCAGCCCTTTGAAGAAGCGAGCTGCTCGACCCGGACAACAAGTTCGAGGTTGCGTGTGAAATTCTCTCCCTGAAAGCGCGGATGATTGCGACGAAAGTCCTCATTCGTCAGCTCCTCGGTGTTCTTGAAACGGCCGGTCAAGAAACCGCGGCCCAGGGGGCTGTAAGCCACAAAGGAGATTCCCAGCTCCTGGCAGGCAGAGAAAATCTCGCCTTCGGGATCGCGGCTCCAGAGTGAATACTCCGTTTGCAAAGCGGAGATGGGGTGGGCGCGATGCGCGCGGCGGAGGGTTGCGGGAGCGGCCTCGGATAGCCCCAAGTACCTCACCTTGCCTTCCTCGATCAGCCGCGCCATCGCTCCCACCGTTTCCTCGATGGGGACGTCGGCGTCTACGCGGTGCTGGTAATACAGGTCAATGGTCTCGGCGTTCAGGCGCCGCAAGCTGGCTTCGCAGGCCATGCGCACGTATTCGGGCCGGCCGTTGATTCCCAGGAAGCTGCCGTCAGGTCCTCGCACATTACCGAACTTGCTGGCGAGCACGACCTCGATTCGGCGGCCTTTGATGGCTCTCCCCACCAACTCCTCGTTATGGCCCGTCCCATACATATCCGCGGTATCCAGGAAATTCACGCCCCGGTCGAGCGCCAAATGGATCGTCGCCACGGATTCCTCTTCGTTCCGAGGCCCGTAGAACTCCGACATTCCCATGCATCCCAGACCGAGAGCAGAGACGCTGAGGGAGCTGTGCCCGAGATTTCGATAACGCATTGAGCTGTCCTCCGTGGTTTAAGAGCTGCCTTGAGCCGCCGGTCGGCATTTCCCCTGCTCTGAAAATCGTGGCGCGGGCGAGACGCCCGCGCCACGTCCATCCACCGTCGGCCCATTTTCGTGGTTTCCGGGCGCCCGTCAGCGGACGGGCATGAGCAAGTGCACTAAGGAGCGCCGGACTTGTTTCGCTCAACACCCGGCATCGCATTTTCAAGCCAAGGCGCCCAAACTAAAGTATCATTGGGTTAGCTTCTGCTCAAGCGTTGCGCGCTTGAGCCTCGTCGGTTTATTTGGCTCGGTGGCCCTCAGGTGCGCAGCGCCGGCCACGCAAGGGCCTGGCGGAATCCGCGAGCGGGAACTCGCCAATGTGCGTTTGCGTATTCTCTGATAGAACCATATGGAGGATAGCCCCATGAGTACAAGTCCCCAACCCCCGCGCCCTCCCGTTCCACCACAAGCTCCGCCTCCCCCGGTGGCGCCCCAGCCGCCACGGTCAGGGAGCAACATTCTTGCGATTGCCCTATTGGTTTTGGCACTCATCGTTTTAGTCAGTGGCATCGTGGTTTGGACTGGCTTGAGGTTTCTTTCGCACAATCTCAGCGTGCAGGTCAAGGAGAGGGGAGGGAGCCAAAAGGATGTCGCAATCAACACGCCGGTCGGTTCCATGGAAGTTCATCAGGATGTCAGCGAGGACAACTTGGATTTGCCCATTTATCCGGGCGCGATCCGAGTCAAGAATAAGGATTCAGCCACGGTAGACTTCGGTTTTGGCGGCGATGCCGGCGTGCACATCATGGCAGCCAGATTCGAAACCACAGATTCCCTGGACGCTGTCAGGTCGTTTTACAAGGAGCACCTGGGTAGCGCGGTCACCAAATTCACCGACCACGGCTTAACCGGAAAGAGCTCATTCGAAATCAAGAACAAGGACCTCGAAAAGGTGGTGGAGATTGAAACCGAGGGAGGTAAGACCGTAATCAAACTGGTTCGGATCTCCGTTGGCAAAGGCGAAAGCAACTAGACGCCTCCCGCGAACCAAGGTCCGCGTACTGGCGCTCCCAGTGGTCAAAGGCTCACCCCACTTCCTTCAACGTCCGGGCAGATTCTGCCTCGCGGCAAGGCGGGCCACAGGCTGCGCTCGCCAACCTGATGGCGGTCCAGGAAACGTTTTTCGCGTCGCAAGCGTCCAATCATGGGGGGATAAACGCGGAACTGAACAGGTATATTCCTGCACGGGTCCTCGAGATGGGACAGACGACTGCTTATGATCATGCGAATACTGAGGGCCCTCGCCTTTCCACTGCACTCGATGGTTATCGGTGCGATGTTCTGTGCTTTCCCCCTGCTGGCGCAGCAGAACCCCTCGCCCGAGAATACAACCTCGCAAGCTCAACCCAAACCGGATGAGAAGAGTGCAGCGAAGGACAACCCGCCTAACCAGGAACAGAAGACTCCAAACCCGGCGCAGAGCCCGAAGAACGACCGGCTTTTCTTTATCTTGCCGAACTACCTGACGGTTGAGAATGCCGGAAAGACTCCGCCGCTTACGACGGGGCAGAAATTCAAGTTGGTTGCCCTCGGAACCTTCGATCCGGTTGAGTACCCTTACGTGGGCCTTCTGGCCGGCATCGACCAGGCTGAAAACGCGGACCCCAGCTACGGACAGGGCTTCAAAGGCTACGCGAAACGCTATGGCGCCGCCTTCGCCGACACGACGATAGAGAACTTCATGGTGGGCGCAGTTTTTCCATCCCTGCTCCACGAAGATCCGCGCTACTTCCAGTCCGGTAAAGGAGGATTCTGGCACCGCGCCGGCTTCGCTGCATCGCGGATCTTCGTCACTCGAACGGACTCCGGCAAGCGCCAATTCAACTATTCCGAGTGGGCAGGCAGCGCGATTGCCGCAACCCTCTCCACTACCTATCATCCGGCGCAGGACCGCAATGCCGCGAGCGCCGCCAACGTTTGGGTAACGCAGTTGTGGGGTGATGCGCTCTCTTTTGAGATCAAAGAATTCTGGCCTGATATTAAGCGCAAGCTGCATCATAAGAACTAGCGGCGGCCCTCGCTTCCCGAGGTCGGACGCCGGCGTTTCCAAAGCCGCCTAATTCTCCCGAAGACTCCTTCCTTCCCGGCAATCTGATATCATCTCCCTTGTTGGGGCATTCAATACAGTCAGGGAGGTCCTATGGAATTTCAGCAGCGTGTGGCGCTTGTAACGGGTGGAACAGGGGCTCTGGGCAGTGCAGTGGCGCTGGATTTGCTCAAATCCGGCGCCCGTGTTGCGGTCACTTATCGCTCTGACCGAGAGTGGGCTTCCCTCGTTGGCCGGGCAGGCGACTTCCGTCCACATCTCACTGGCGCGCAAGTGGACTTGCGGCAGGCCCAGGATGTGGAACGCTGGGTAGAAGGCCTTCTGGCGAAATGGCAGCGCATCGATTACCTGGTGGCGGTGGCGGGTGGCTTTGCGGCCGGAAAGAGCTTCGAGACCGATGAAGAGACTTGGGATCACATGCTGAAACTGAACCTGCGGTCTCTCACCTCCTGTTTGCGCTTCGTCGTCCCGGTCATGATTCGCCAAAACTTCGGCAGGATCGTGACCGTCTCCAGCGGGTCGATCCTGCGTGGTGGAGGCGCTGGCATCGCGGCCTACGCCATCTCGAAAGGGGCGGTTCGCCAGCTTAGCGAAATCCTGGCGGATGAGCTGAAGGGCTACGATATTCACGTGCACTGTATCCTGCCGGGAACCATGGATACGGCGGCCAATCGCCTCGCCATGCCCAAAGCGGACTTCTCCAAGTGGGTGAGGACCGAAGAGGTGGCCGGCGTTGTCCGCTTTCTCCTAAGCGACGACGCGCGCCCCGTGCGCTCCGCCGTCGTGCCCGTGCTGGGCTCGACGTAGCGTCGACCTTCAGGCCGGCAGGATTGTTAGCGGCCGCAGAAAAAGCAGTTATGTCGGGGCGGCCGGATTTGAACCGGTGTCCTCCGGTAGTATCGAGAAAGCTCATCCAACAGCAACTATTCCCTTCTTTCGTGGTAGAATCTGCCCAAAGATTTCTCGCAGTCCACGACAGCCTTGCGAGCTGGCGACGCTGACATGGAATTGACTCAATGACAACACGAATCACACAGATCAAGGCACCTGAGGCAAGAGAGCTAGAGAAGAAGCGGGCTGAACTGGCGAGAAAAAACGGTTCCTGGCAACCTTTTTCTCTCTTCTTCCCGAAGTGGCGGTAACGGAGTGCGGATGGGGCCCTGAATCGTGCTAACATGAGCTGGAGCACGGATACAGCCCATTTTGGCGTGAGACGGCAATTTCAAGGGCGTGTTCGGTGTCAGCGAGCAGAGGATAGGTCCGATGATCGAGTGGAGGCGAAGAGATGCCTTTGTTGGGGTTTTTGACATTCTGGGTTTCAAGAATCTGATTGGACAGACGGACCAGGAATTTCCACGGGCGATGTTGACGGGGCAGCTTGATGATCTTCTAGGAACGTTGGATGATCAAAATGTGATAGAACACGGACGCGTGGAGTGCATGGTCTTCTCTGATACGATTGCGATTTTTGCACCCGACCTTGACGGCGGCAGTCCATTGCGTTCCTACGGATGGTTCAGTCTTCTATGTACAAGACTCATCAAGAAGTCTGTCGAAATCCGATTGCCCCTGAGAGGGGCAATAAGCGTTGGAACCGCCTTCACTTCAACTTCTCCGCCGATAATCCTTGGCCCGTCTTTCCTTGAAGCGCATCAATATTGCGAGGATCAGGATTGGATCGGACTTCTACTGACTCCTTCGGCCACCCTGAAGTTTTTGCAGGCTGGGTTTGACCCTAATCGTGATGACTTTGTTTCTGACAACATCCCTTTAAGGAAGATGCGACCCTGCTCGGCGAACGTAATGGCTTATCGCTTCCAGAATGGGATGTCGAATTGTTCAAGCCCACTACTGCCAGTCCTCGACGACATGAGGTGTTTGGCACCGAGCTACGCTAAAGAGAAGTACACCAGAACAATAGGCTTCATCGAAAGGCATTATAGGTACACGAGATCGGGATAGGGGGAGCGGTTGCCCGCTCACCCCTCCCACACCACCGTGCGTACGGGGCCGTACACGGCGGTTCGGCGGGGGAGGCTAAGCACCTGGGGCGAGGCGAGGCAAACCGAGCGCATCGAAGAAAGCGTTGGGCGGGCTGGCGCAGACCTGTACTCCAAGGTCTGCGGCTCTTCTCACCTGCCGTGCCCAAGTGCCGCGGACCTTCTATAACACATCCGCGCTACCTTGCTCTTGCTACGATGGCAATCCGACGGTCAATTCCAGCCGCCTGAGTTTGATGCGTTCGGCGTGAACCTGTGCAAGGTCGTAGTGCGCCTGCTGCGTGAGCCAGCTTTCGGCACTGCCGCCGAAAACCTTAGACAGCCTCACGGCCATTTCGGGAGAGATCCCGCGCTTCTCGTTCACCAGTTCCGACAGGGTAGTGCGCGTGACTCCGAGCGCGGCGGCGGCAGCGGTGATCGTCAAGCCCAGAGGCTCAATGCACTGGCGCAACACAAAGCCGCCAGGGTGGGATGGATTCCTCATCGGCATGGTTCCAGTCTCCTTTCAGTGGTAATCCACATAATCAACGTCCATGACGTCGCGTTGGGCAAAGCGAAAGATCACCCGCCAGTTGGCGCGAACCGTCACCGCCCAAAAACCCTTGGACTCGCCCTTGGGCGGATGCAGCCGGAACCCCGGCACGTCCATATCCGCAACTGTACCGGCAGCATCCAGCCGCGCGAGAATGTCCCGCAGCTTTTCTGCGTGTTCCCTAACGACGCCGCGCGAGTCGTCGTCTTCGTAAAGGCGTCTCAGTCCTTTGTGGCGGATTGACCGGATCATGAGTGACTGTAACGCGTCACGTAACGCATGTCAACTGCGGGTAGCCACGGTGTCGCCGTGGCGACCTCTCGTGAGCGTGGGCTTTCCCTTCGATGACGACTCCAGGGTCAATTCCAAAGACGAATTGGCCGTGGCTACCTCGGGGTCGCACAACCTCGGGCGCCGTTCAGGTGCCGACCCCGCAGGCGCGGGGTCGGCGCTACGCAGGGTT
>Ga0187864_10003941_pt1 | contig 11908 bp, 15 predicted proteins | sample June2016WEW_11_4_FD_132985 | JGI IMG/M metagenome (GOLD analysis project Ga0187864, IMG submission 132985) | Peatland microbial communities from SPRUCE experiment site at the Marcell Experimental Forest, Minnesota, USA - June2016WEW_11_40 | ecosystem: Environmental > Terrestrial > Soil >... | reverse complement strand
CACGGGCGGCTTCGGTCCCAGCCGTAACCACATTGTCATGAAGACGAGACCGACCATGCTGCGAAACGACAGCATGGTGAGCACGTCGCAGCCGGCCGCCAGAATGATCTTGGCGAGCACGTCGGATACACCGAGCGCAATCGCCGCGGCGAGCCCGGGCGCAGAGCGAAAGATGATGCGGGAAGCCAAGGGGACAGGGGCTCAAGCGGCTTTCAAACTGTGACACTACCGCAGTGGAGGCGATGGCCGCAACGACGGACGAACAGCCATATTACGCCTGATTCTGATCGAGTGCGGACAACGAGGCCGGTTGCGGCGATCGCTTCTGGAGTCGCTCTTTGAGCAGCAGCGCGGCGCGGCCGAACGGAGCGATCAACTCGCCACTTATCGTGTGCGCGTCCTTACGATCCGGCTCGACGCCGAAATCGAGCCTCTCGCGTTCCGCCGCGGGAACATACAAGGTCCCGAACATCCAGTCCCACAGCGCCAGACAGCTGCCCAGGTTTTTGTTGAAATGAGCGGGATCTCGCGAGTGATGAATCTGATGATGCGCCGGGCTCATGAACAGACGGCCCAGCCATCCGGTGAACGAGATCCACAGCTTGAGATGGACGTAAACGTAGATGAAAAAGACCAAGATGATGTTGGTCTCGGTCAGGCCGTATTGCGAGGCGCCCTGGCCGAGCAGGTAATCGCCAACGCCGTTCGCGAGCCCAATGCAGACGGCCAGGATGTTGAGGAAGATGCACATGTAGACCGGGTGGACACGAAAGTTGGTCAAAGGCGTCAGCACCGTTGCCGAGTGGTGAACTTTGTGGAATTCCCAGAGCAACGGTATCCGGTGGGAAAGGTAGTGATTGAGCCAGTACCCGAGCTCGTAGGCCAGGAACAGCATGACGGTGATGATCGACCTGCAGACGAATCCAGGTAGTGGCGCCGGTTGCATCGGACCGAACATACCGGTCAGCAGGCCGTCTACGCTGCGGCTCAGCGTCTCGTAGGAAAGCAGCGCCCAGCCGAAGACGATTCCGAACACGAACAAATTGAAATAGAAATAGCCGAAGTCCGCCATGCTCGACCGGCTCATGACGATGTGTCTCGGGAACAACGCCCGAATTAACGGCCGCAAGCGAATCCGCCGTCCTTTCCTGTAGCGCCTGACTGCCAGCACAACGAGCGCGATGAACAGCGCGCACAACAGCGAGGCAAGCGAGACATGCGAACCCGGCGACAAGAACGCTTTGCTCAGCTGACCGAAAAAATACGCGATGCCCGGCGAGGGGTCCAAGCGCGCCTCCGCAGCGTCCGAGAAGATGCAACTCTCTTACCCGGCCATTGGTAAAGGTCGCGTTGTCCTTCGCCGATGCAGGCTATTGACGACTCGCAAATCGTTTCCGCGGGGCGACCGGCTAGAACGTGAACTCATAAATTCGTTCTGTTGGGTGGCACAGGCGTCGGCGATCGAGAGCTGCCGCACCGCGGCTCTCGGCGGCCATGCGTGGTGGATTTAATGCGCCCGGACCCCGGTACCATCGGCGCAGTTCGGGATGGGAGCTGAAGGCGACGCCGCCGCGAGCCTTGATCAATGGCGTCAGCCGCCGAAGAAGACCCAGTTCAGCACGGCGAAAAGGGACTGAGCGACGGCAATGATCGAAACCGTAATGCCGGCGGCGACAAATCCGGTCTCGACCGCGTTCGAACTCTTCGCGAAGTTTATGATGAAACTGCTCACGGTTTTGCCTCCCGGCAGCGAAGGATTTTTTCTCCTGTAACCAGCGCAAAGCTGACGGCAAATCGTTTCGAGATGGTGAAATCGCCCGTACGTAAGAACACGAAGTGTTTGCCGGTCAAAGCGGGCGAGAGCAAATCGGCGATTTTCATCGAGGACGATGGCCGGGATCGCGTTTGCCGTTCCTCAGGACGCCGAGCAGTCGCCCAAGCCAGCCTGACTCGCGCGACGAGCGCCTTATCTCGTAAATCGTGACAAGAAGGATCGCCAACGCAAACGGCAATACGAAATAAATCAAGCGATAGGCGATGAGGGAGCCGAGCAAGGCCGCTTTCGACGTACTGACCAGCAAGGTGACGAGCATCGTTTCGAATACCCCCAGTCCTCCTGGCACAAGGCTCAACAGAGAAATCGGCGCCGCAATGACATAAATGCCGAGAAACACGTGGAAGCTGATCCGGATATCCGGCGGAAGCAGCACGTAAACGACGCCAGCTGCGAGCGCCTGATCGAAGGACGCTACGGAAATTTGCATAAGGCCGCAGCCGAGAGAGGGCAGCCGCAGACGATAGCGCCCGAGAGCGATCGGCCCGCGCCGGGCGGCGATGGTGATGAGGTAAGCGACGCCTATCACAAGCATCATAATGCCCGCAGCCCGCAGCAATGATTGTGGCAGGTTCAGGATGGACGATATGCCCGCGGGATCGAACAGAAACATGAGCCCGCCGACGGTCGTGACACCGAGCCCATAGGTGAGGGTGCAGAACGCGACGATTTCCCAGATCTCGACGGCGCCGAGGCCGAATCCCGTATAGATCCAGTAACGCACCGAGCTGCCGGACATGAGAGCGAATCCGAGATTATTGCTGAAGGCGAATGCTATGAAGGAAGCGAACAAAGTCTCCCACAAGCGCAGTTTGTGGCCCACATAGTTCAACGCCAGAAAATCATAGGCGGTCAGCAGCAGGTAGCTCGCCGCTGTGAGCGCCAGTGCAGCGATGACTCGCGTCTTGGGCAACGCTTCGAGGCTGCCGACCACGTCGATGAAGCGTGTATTCTCCAGCTCGCGGTAGAGCACGAAAATCGCCGCGAAAAACATCGCGAGAGCAACCGCAAACGTCAGGCGATTGACGGTATTCTGCGTCATGAGCAGCGATCGGATACGCGTCTAGACAGTCGGTAGAATGCGTATCATGCCTTAAACCCGACTTGCGTGACCTAATTCACGTTCTGAGGATAGCCAAAATCCGGGACAACTTCACTTTCCGCCATGTCCGGTTTATGTCCGGTTAGCGTACAATTGCGGACATGCCGGGTGCGCCGTTGAGTCCACGACCTAGTTATGAATAAGAGTGCCGGCGCCGAGCTCGGTGAACAATTCGAGCAGCACGGCATGCGGCACCTTGCCGTCGAGGATGACCACGCCCTCGACGCCGCGCTCCAACGCATCGATGCAGGTCTCGACTTTGGGAATCATGCCTCCGGAAATGGTGCCATCGGCGATCAGGCGGCGCGCATCATCGGCGGAAAGTTGTTTGATGAGGTTGTTCGACTTGTCGAGCACGCCGGGCACGTTGGTGAGCAGCAAGAGGCGCTTGGCCTTGAGCGCGCCGGCGATGGCGCCGGCGAAGGTGTCGGCATTGACGTTATAGGTGCCGCCGTTCGCCGCAGCGCAGACCGGCGCCAGCACCGGAATGAGTTCGCGGCCGAGAATCTGCGTCAGCACGGTGACGTCGACCTTGTCCGGCTCGCCGACGAATCCGAGATCGACCACCTTTTCGATCTCGGAACCGGGATCGACGACGGTTCGCGTCAGCTTGCGCGCGATCACCATGTTGCCGTCCTTGCCGCACAACCCGATCGCCTTGCCGCCGGCCTCGTTGATGTAGCCGACCATCTGTTTGTTGATGAAGCCGGCGAGCACCATCTCGACGATTTCCAGCGTCTTTTCGTCGGTGATGCGCAGGCCTCCCGCGTATTGCGACTGCACGCCGACTTTTTTCAGCATGGCCTCGATCTGCGGTCCGCCGCCATGCACGACGATCGGATTGATCGCGGTCTGCTCCAGGAGCACGATGTCGCGGGCGAATTCGCGCGCCAGATGCTCGTCGCCCATGGCATGGCCGCCATATTTGATGACGATAGTCTCCTCGTCGTAGCGCTGCATGTACGGCAGCGCCTCGGAGAGAACGCGGGCAATGTCGTGGTTTGAAATGCTCATGAAAGCCGCTCGGCGGAGGATGGAAGACGGTGCCTTTTAGCGGGCTCCGCAACCGGGTGAAAGGCCTGAGGCGCCTGGTTGCAATATTCTCGGGTCTTATTTCCTTTGCTGCATCAGGCCCGTTCGTGGAGCAGCCGCCCGATCGCGGCGCGCAATTGCGCGATGCCGGCGCCGGTGCGCGCCGAGGTCGCGATCAGATCGGGAAAAGCCGCCGGTCTTTTCCGCATCGCCGCCTTCACCGACTCGCTGCGTCCCGCAAGTTCCACCTCGCTGACCTGATCGCATTTCGTGAGCACGATCTCGTGACTGACCGCCGCCCGGCCGAGGGTGTCGACAATCGCCTCGTCGACGGCTTTCAGGCCGTGGCGCGCGTCGATCAGCAGGTAGACGCGGGCGAGAGCGGAGCGTCCGTGCAGATAATCGTGGATGAGCCTCGTCCACGCCGTGACCTTGCTCTTTGCCGCCGCCGCATAGCCGTAGCCCGGCAGATCGACCAGCACCAGCCGGTCCGGGCCGCCGAAAAAGATCAGCTCCTGAGTGCGGCCCGGCGTGTTCGAGGTGCGCGCTAGCGCCCGGCGGCCGGTGAGCGCGTTGATCAGGCTCGATTTGCCGACATTGGAGCGGCCGGCGAACGCGACTTCCAGCCCGCCCGCGCGCGGAAGCGAGGCGATCGAGCTTGCCGCCGAGAGGAAGGTCCAGTCGCCGGCAAACAGCCGCCGGCCGGCCTCGATCTCGGCGTCGGAAAAATCGCCCACAGCGTTCATGGATTGATCAATGTCATGGGCCCGTTGTCGGTTTCCAGAATAGCGACGCGATGACCCTCGGCGTGGTGATCGGCTCCATTGTAGCGGTGTTGGCGGCGTTCGAGGGGTGGCTTTTAAGCATGGCACCAGGCCACGCATCAAAACGAGCCACTGAACCGCCGCGCTGCTACGCACAAATTGAAGAGGGGGACGGCTTGTCCCCCTCTATTAGCCACAGGCGGTGCCGACCGAAAGCAATTCCGATCAGGCTACCGTCGCGTCGTGGTCGTCCGATTTGATCGCAACCGGCGCGTAGGCCGGATTCTTGGCATCCCCTTGGTAGCGTGCGGCAGCCGCGACGGCGGAAATTCCGATTTGCCCGTAGCGGAGGTGAAGCGCGATAGTTTCCTCGGAAGACTTACGCGGCTTGCGCTGATTGCTGGTGTTCTTGGCCGTATTGGCAGTCACGTCTTGCATTATTGAACCCCGTTCCCATTGTCGTGAGCGATGATGCGGTGGTAAGCAGCGAGTGCGGCGGAAATGGGCGACAAATCGTCCGGCGGCGTGACATTTTTCGCGATATCCTCGCCGCCGGCAGCTGACATCAATCGTGGTAAACTCTTGGTTAATGTGGACAAAGCCATACTAATCGGGCCTTCGTGGCACTGACAAAACGAACGTCGATGAGGAGAGTGCGACATTCCTGCAACAGTTGGCGTCGACATCAGTGCCAAGCTATCCGGACCGCTGGCATGATCGAAACGATTTCGGTATGTGGTTTGTGGAGAATCCTGGCTAGATTCGAGGCTGGGACCGCGGAAGAGTAGGCAAGTTATGGCAATGCGTGCACTGGCATTCGTGATTGCCGCCGTCACGCTCGGCGGCTGCATTCAGGATAGTGGGACGCTCGACCCTGTGAGCGAGGTCGGCTGGAAGCCGCGCGACAAGGAACTGATGTCCAATCTGCCGTACAACCAGACTGCGGTTGCCGAAGCCTACCGTCGGCACATTGTCGAGTATCACCGCAAGGAAGCCCCCGGCACCATCCTCATCGATACCGACAACAAGTACCTCTATTACGTGCTGGCGCAAGGCAAAGCCGTTCGCTACGGCATCGCCGTCGGCGAGGAGGCGCAGGCCTGGAGCGGTATCGCCAAGATCGGCCGCATGGAAGAATGGCCGCCGTGGCTTCCCACCCCAGGAGAGCAGACGCGGCTCGGGCCGTTGCCGGCCTATGTCACCGGCGGCCCGCATAATCCGATGGGCGCGCGCGGGATGTACCTTTTTTCCAGCAACAAGGACACGCTGTACCGCATCCATGGCACCAACCAGCCGGAATATATCGGCGCCGCCGTCTCATCCGGTTGCATCCGGATGACCAACGAGGACGCGATCGACCTCTATAATCGCGTCAAGGTCGGCACATTGGTCATCGTGCTGGGGCCGCACCAAGGTGACTCGCCGTTCAGCCCGCACATGGCGCTCGGCCTCGGCTCCAGCACCAACTGACCCGGGCGGTCTAGCGCCGTCATGAGGAGAATCCGGCGGCCCGGATTTTTCACCCGCCGAGCTCGACGCGCACGATTTCGGGCGGCACGCCGAGCCGAGCCGGAATGAAGCTGGTGCCGAGCCCACCGGACACGATCATGTGCCGGCCGTCCTCGACCACGTGGCCGTAGGCGAAGCGCGCGCCGTATTTCGAGGGGACGAAGGCCGGCCAGATCAGTGGCAGCCGGATTTGTCCGCCGTGGGTATGGCCGGCAAGCGTCAGCGCGACACGCGCGGGAATGCGGGGGAAAATGTCCGGCTCGTGCACCAGCAGCAGAACGGGATCGGCTGTTCCGACCTGCGCCAGCGTCCCCGGCAAGTCGTCGACGCCAAGGAATTGGCCGTATCCGAGGCGGTAGGCGATCTGATCGCCAATTCCAGCGAGCCAAAACGGCTGTCCGTCAACGTTTAGCCTCACCGCATTGTTTTCGAGCACGGGAATACGCACGTCGGCGAGCGCGCGGCGTACGCCCGCAATGTCAAACCACCAATCGTGGTTGCCGAGGATTGCCCAGGTTCCGAGCGGAGCGGCGATCCGCGCCAGTTCCGCCGCCCAGACCGGGTCGGGGACGCGCGTGATCGGGAAGCTGTAGTTCGCGGTATAGTCGCCGAGCAGGACGACGAGATCGGATTTCAACCCATTGGCAGTATCGACCATCTGCCGAATGTACGTCAGCGTCATGTCTGGCCCGCCGGCATGGAGGTCGGCGATCACCGTGATGGAGAGCTTGCAGCCCGCGGGCCAGCCCGGCGGATTGAGCGCATAACGCGTAACGACGAGGCTCTGCGGCTCGATGGCGGCGGCGTAGGCGCCGGTCGCGGCTGCGGTGAGGCCGATCAGCCCGGCCGTCCCGGCGAGAAAACGGCGCCGGGTCACGCGCGCTTTCGCGACGGGCGCCCCCTCCCTGCTCTCCCCCGCTTGCGGGGGAGAGCAGGGAGGGGGATCTGCGGTTTCAAGTGTGGCGATGGCATTCATGTTGCGATGGTACTCATGGGGCCTCGTGGCGCGCCGGTGATGAACGGAGCGTTCACTGCAGCGCGAGTGCCATAGCCCATTCGAGGCGAAAGAGTGTTAAGCGGCCTTCACGAGTGCGCGAGGCTGCTCCGCGACTTTCTGACTCAGTAAGATTAGCCGAAGGCGTAACCCGCCACCGCGCGGCAAAATGGCGGATTACGCTGCGCTGATCCGCCCTACGCGCTATCCAACGTCAAACGTTGGGACAGTCGTGGACCTAAGTATTTCCAGCAAGTTGAATGTTTAAGGAATTTTTAATATTAAATTTGATGAGGTTTGAACACGAAGTGCCTCGTTCTGCAGTGTTTTGTTGGAGTGTTAGATGCGCGTTACGGCCTTGATGCTCGTTCTGCTCGCGGTGAGCGCGCCGGCATATGCCCAGACCGCCACGACATCGGGCGCCACGTCCATGGTCAACATCAGCGACCCGCCAAACGTCAACTCGACGACCAGGCTGACTACTCCGCCCACGGTTGTAGCGCCTGGTCTTGCCGCCGCCGGCGTCGAGACGTGTCTCGGTTCCGCGTCCGGCGGTCTGTCGCTGATGGGGACTGGGCTGACGTTCGGTTCGACGCTGCCCGACCCCGGATGCAATCTCCGTCTCACGGCGCGGCAGCTTTATGCCTTCGGTTTTAAGAGCGCGGCGATCGCCCTCATGTGTCAGGACCAACGTGTTGCCGAGGCCATGGCGACCGTCGGCGAGGCATGCCCGTCCGCCCAAATGGCCGCGAATGACAAACCTGAAATTTCGGTTGGTTCCATCGATCGGCCTCATCCGGTTGGCCAACCTCTGCAGCTTGTCCGACCTCGCCCGGTTGTCCGGGCGCGCAAGGTTGCGCACGCCGCCGGGAGAAAACCGAAACCCAAGCCGAGCCTGGCTCCCGTGGCCAACGTCGCCTGGCTGATGGAGTTCTCTCAGGAAGAGGCGCGGTGGTGGCTCGCTTCCACCAAAGACTGACCCGGCCTCAAGCCCCCCGGGACTGAACGGCGGGCTTCGGGACGAGCCATTCCGGCCCGTTGCAGCGGAGATTCGACATGAAAATGATGTGCGGTATAGTGATGGTCGTTGGAATTCTGAGCGCGGCGCCCGCGATGGCCGGCGACTATATCAGCGGGCAAGGCTTCACCAATATTTGGTCGAGCGCTCAAGGCACCTCCAATTCCTACGGAAATGCGATGGCGAATTCGGCGAGCGGCTCTAACTCGTCGGCGATCGGCGGTGGCGGTTACCAAGGTACCCTCAGCACCCTCGGTGGCGTGACCAGCAGCACCAGTTCGTTCGCGAGTACCGCCTCGAACGGCAGCGGTTACGCGCAGGCGCAAACCTCGGGCTATGCCGGCGGCACGGCGACCGCCGCGGCAACCCGAAGCCACTGAGCGGTCTGCGAGAAGGTCTCGCGCAGCGAGCGTAGCCCGGATGGAGCGGCAGCGAAATCCGGGATCGGTGTTCGAGCCGCTCGATCGTTCCCGTATTCCGCGGAGTTTACCATCGGGCGCGCCTTTGGCGCGACCCGGCGGCTCCATACGGGCTACATGCTTCTGCAGCGCAAGTGCCATAGCCCATTCGAGGCGAAAGAGTGTTAAGCGGCCTTCACGAGTGCGCAAGGCGCTCGCATTTCACCCGCCGGCGAACGGTCACCAGCATCAGACATCAAGCTCGCTCTGATGCTCAGTCTTCTCGCGCTTGGCCTTCTTGAACACCGAAGGATCGATCCACGGCAGATGCGGGCGTTTACCGTCGAAAAGGTCCTCGACTGTGAGAATTTGGACCTTCTCGAACTTGCCGTGCAGCGGGCTCTCGTAAAATCCCGCGGCCGAGGCTTCGCGGCGCATGGTCGTGGTCGGGTCGGCCATCATGAGCAGCACGCCGATCTTGGCGCGCTCGCGCTCAACCACTTGGCCGAGCGCGCGCACCCATTGCGGGCTGACGTTCTCGCCGCCTTTCACCTCGACGATCGCCTTCTCGGTCGTCTTGCCGTCGGGCTTGAAATAAAGGAAGCCGTCGATGCCGGAATCCGCGCCCTTCTTGCCGCCCTTGTAGGGCTGCGCCTCGATCATCGATAAGGCCCAAAGCTGGAATTGATGCTTATCCTGCGCAGCCAGTTCGCGCGCGGCGCCAAAATCCTTCGGCACGCCATGAATTTCAAACTGCACCATCGGGAAGGCGTCGATCAGCCGCCGCTTCACGAGACTGATGGCGAGATGCGTGATGTCGATGCCTATCCAGCGCCGATTGAGCTTTTGTGCGGCATGCACAGTGGTGCCGCAGCCGCAGAAGGGATCGAGCACCAGATCGCCTTCATTCGATGAGGCGGAGATGATGCGTTCGAGCAGAGCGAGAGGTTTTTGGGTAGGGTAGCCGAGGCGTTCGTTTCCTGCCGCAATTTCTATGTCGGCCCAAAAATCGCCGACAGGGACGCCTTCTTGTTCGTCAAAGTATCGTTTATAGCGTGGAATGCCTCTACCGCCGCGAGGAACGACGATCCGGCCCTTTCGATCTTCTTCCTCCATTCGCTCTCTTGTCCAACGCCAAACTTTCGTGACGCCTTTGAACTCATATGTTAGGTTCGGCCGGTCTGGGTTGGGATTGAGCAGCGATGTAAGCTGATAGCGCCTGCCATTTTCATCAATTAGGCTATATTGTTGTGCAGCGGCTTCGTCATAAGGCGCATACACCGCATTCCAAATGGAGCGGTTCGAGTCCTTTGCGTAGTAGAAGATGACGTCGTGCGTGGTCGCAAACCGCGTGAAGGCAAGCCCTTTTGGGTGGCTACGCCTCCAAACGATCTCGTTCTTGAAATTTCGAACGCCAAAGATCGCGTCTAAGAGCATTTTGAGGTAATGGCTCGCTGTAGGATCGCAGTGTAGATAGAGCGAACCGGTCGGTTTGAGCACGCGATGCAGCTCAAGTAGACGCACTGCCATCATACAAAGGTACGCCATCATGTCGTTTTCTTTTAGAAAATGGCGCATGGCGCGCAGCATCTCTGCGGCGTCAGTATTACCTGACTTCATCACCTGATCGAACGCGTCTTCTGCATCGCCAGTTTCCCAATGCCAGGTATCATCGAACGCCTCGATTTGCGCTTGGCTCTGTTCGCCAGTCGGTGACTTGAACAAAACGTTGTACGAAGCATTTGAGTTGAATGGCGGATCAAGATAGATCAAATCCACAAACGCGTTCGGAAAATAGTCGCGGTTTCGCAGGACCGCCAAGTTGTCGCCGTAAACCAGTTGGTTGACCGGCTTGGTTTGCTCTAGCATGATATTACTCTCGAAATCTGCTGTAGTGCTGCGCGATTGCTTCAGAACTGGGTCGCGCCGATATCAGTCTCGGTTGGAGTATAGGTCTTTCATGCAGGGCCGCGTAAAAGGACCGCCGGATCAAGCTTGATACCACGATTCTGCGTTTGCTCGGCTCTATCGAAATTAGGCCAAGGTCAAACAGCGTGTGGACATCAGCACGCAAAAGCAACCCGTTTTGCAAAACGTTCGTCTTGCGTCCACGGTACGGCACTATGTGAGCCGCTTCGAGAACCCACAAAGTTCTGGTGCGGGTCATTGCACACCGCCCCGAATAAGCCGAGAGTAAGGCATTTCGAAACGGCCCTTGGCCTTGCCTTCGCGTGATGGCCGCGAATAGCCTCTGTCGAGCGTCCTCAATTGTCCTGGGATCAAATGGTTCAAGAGGCTCGTCGCTTAAATATTCTTCGAATGAACTTAATATCGGGGCTGGGGCAATATCAAAGTGGGAAAGTAATGTATCAGTAACAGGCGCGATTCCTTTTCCAATTGGTCCGGCTGGCAGTTCGGACCGCAAACTGCTCAATTGTCTAAAGTTCGAAAGGCGTGCATAAAAGTTGCTTCCCACGCGGAACACGAGGATGACTGGCGCATTTGACGGATCGTATTTTGTTGGAAATCCAGCGGCGGTCGACCAAGCGGGGTGGCGATGCGTACGTTGGTCAGCAATCATCCACTCTCCATACCTTCGCCTCGGAATACTGACAAACCTCAACTGACCCGGACCAAACCCTGTGGAATCGACTTGAACTGTCACACCGGTTTGCTCGCTAACTTTCAGAAATTGATCTATCGGAAACTGTTCGGTCGCTACCCCAAGGGCGATGTGTCTAGCGCCGCCGCCACTCCCCGAAGGAGACGCAAGGCCATGCATTGAGTTAAAATCTGTTCGGGTAAGTCGCTTCCAAAGTACATAGTCAGCCATCATTGGCCCCATCGATGGGAGCGCATGGCGCGCAGCATTTCGGCGGCGTCGGTGTTGCCGGATTTGATCACCTGGTCGAAGGCGTCCTCGGCGCTCGCGTTCCAGTGCCAGCTGTCCTCGAACGCCTCGATCTGCGCCTGGCTCTGCTCGCCGCCCGGCGCCTTGAACAGCACGTTATACGTGGCGTTCGAGTTGAACGGCGGATCGAGATAGACGAGATCGACCGATTCGTCGGCGACGTACTCGCGCAAAATGTCGAGATTGTCGCCGTAGAACAGCGTGTTGGCGGAAGGCGTTGTGGGCATTCGAATCCTACCCTATCAGCGCGGCTGGCCACTGACCGTTGTGGTGCCGCATTGGGATAATCTCTCCATTTACGGATAGCTGATAGCTACCCTCCGGAAGGTCTTTTGAGACTTGCTCT
>Ga0187864_10003939_pt1 | contig 11911 bp, 12 predicted proteins | sample June2016WEW_11_4_FD_132985 | JGI IMG/M metagenome (GOLD analysis project Ga0187864, IMG submission 132985) | Peatland microbial communities from SPRUCE experiment site at the Marcell Experimental Forest, Minnesota, USA - June2016WEW_11_40 | ecosystem: Environmental > Terrestrial > Soil >... | reverse complement strand
AGTCGAACGAGCACTTCGAGCCCGGGATCAGCGTTCTTGACCCCACCTGCGGCTCGGGAGCGTTCCTGTTCGCGGCACTCAACATCCTCGAACCCCTGTACGAGGCCTGCCTGACCCGGATGCGGGCGTTCGTCGACGACATGGACAACTCAGGTGAGCCCCACTCGCCACAGAAGTACGCGGACTTCCGCCGGATTCTGGCCGACGTCGAGAAGCATCCCAACGCCCGCTACTTCATCCTGAAGTCGATCATTGTCAACAACCTCTACGGCGTCGACATCATGGAGGAGGCCGTTGAGATCTGCAAGCTCCGGCTCTTCCTCAAGCTGGTCGCCCAGGTTGACAAGGTCAAGGAGCTGGAGCCCCTTCCCGATATCGATTTCAACATCCGGGCAGGGAATACGCTGGTCGGTTATGCGGCCCTTGACGACGTTAAGAGGACCCTTAAGGGAATGCTGGCGGACGAGGAGCTCCGGGGGAAGGTCGACCGGATCGCGGAAGACGCGGAAGTTACTGAAAGAGCCTTTGAAAAGTTCCACGAAATGCAGACCGGGCTTGGGATTGATGCCCGGGAATTCGCCCTGGCGAAGGGGGCATTGCGAGAGCGCCTCAAGAGGCTGTCAGCTAGACTCGACAATTTTCTGGCAGAGGACTATGGTATCGAGGCCAAGGACAGGAGTGCCTTTGAGAATTGGAAGAAAGGCCATAAACCTTTCCATTGGTTTGCAGAGTTCTACGGAATCGTAAGCAGCGGTGGCTTCGATGCGATTATTGGGAATCCCCCGTATGTAGAACTTAAGGAGGTCCCTCATTATCGAACGCTAGGGTATAAGTGCCAGCCTGCGGGAAACCTTTACCCTTTGGTTCTTGAACGGTCTACACTTCTGGTCAGCAGAAACGGACGACAGGGTTTCATTGTACCAGTCTCGTCTGTTTCCACGGACCGATACAAGTCCCTCCAGGAGTTACTGTGCGCACGAGACTTGTGGTACTCGTCCTACGATGATCGCCCCTCAAGACTCTTCGACGGACTAGAGCATATCCGCCTAACAATACACCTGATTGGCAAACCACGAACGGGAGCCTTCTCGTACAGCACGAAATATCACAAATGGACTTCGGTTGAGCGTTCTCATCTATTTACCCAACTCACTTATGTTTTAGGTTGCGGCGCGGTCGTTGAAAACAGTCTTCCCAAGTTGACATCCTCCGTTGAAACTGGAATAATTGACAAACTTACACATCAAAAGACCCGATTGCAAGCGCACTTCGCTAAGAGAGGGAGCCATAAGATCTTCTACTCCAGGAAAGTCGGGTACTTCCTTCAAGCCGTGAGCTTCCAGCCAAAGGTTTTGGATGGAAAGGGACGCCCACGACCCCCGTCAGAATTCAAGGAATTGGTTTTCAATGATAAGCGGGATGCCCAGACAGCTCTTTGCTGCCTGAACTCGAGCCTCTTCTACTGGTTTGTCACCGCCTTTTCCGACTGCCGCCATGTTAATAAGAGAGAGGTCGATGCTTTCCCAATCAACCTCAGCGCAGTCTCGGAGGGAAAGCTCAGCGATACTCTGGTGTCCCTGGCTGGCAAGCTCATGGAAGAGCTCAAGAGAAACTCAGTAGAGCGGCAGATGAATTTCAAGCACGATAGCCTGACCGTGCAGTGTATCATTCCCAAACTTTCAAAGACGCTAATTGACCGAATTGACCAGGCGTTCGCTTCGCACTATGGCTTTTCGGAGGAAGAACTTGACTTCATCGTCAATTACGACATCAAGTATCGCATGGGACAAGATGATAACGATAGTGACGATGCCTAGGGCTTCATGGGGACCAAATTCAAGGCTAGGAGATCTGCAATGCCAGATAGAACTCGCGAGATTCTGGAGGACCTCGAGGCCGTCCGTGAAAACCTACTCGCCCTTTCGGACGAGATCTGGCAGAGCATCGACCATAACGATCCGGAGGGACTGGAAGAGGGAGTGCGGTTCAAGCGAGCGTACAACGAGAAGATGGCGGCCTTCGATGCGCTGGCGTCCGAGCTCTCGGCCATGGTCCAGCAGTTCACGAGTGTGCGGCTCGGGGAGCATGAGGAGATCGGAGGCGAGGACGAGAGCGAGAACGTCCGGATCATCCAGGCGCTCAACCAGGAGGAACCGCACTCGATCGACGAGGACTTCACGTTCAAACGCCCATACGGATTCATCCTCGACGGGCAGGCGACGACCGGCATCACGACCTGGCGTCGGGTGTTCGAGCTCGTCTGTCAGCAACTTCAGCGGCGCGATCCACAGAGGTTCGCGGAGTTGCCGGAGAATCCGGATTTCATCAGCAATCGGGGGCACCCGTCGTTCAGTCACGGCACCGAAGCGCTTCAAGCGCTTAGAAACGCCTGGGCGATTGGTGACGGATTGTACGCCGAGGATAACCTCTCGGCCAACGGGATCCGCGACACGATCCGGCGACTTCTGGCGACGTTCGAGATCCCCAAGGATCGGCTCCAGCTCTTCCTCCGCGAGGACCGGGACGCGAGGAGCGGCGATCATGGAGCTTGAGGAATTGCGAAGGCTGGTCGACCAGGTCCGCCAGAGGAAAATGGAGCCGGACGCGGTCGAGGTCAAGGCGGCTCACGTCGACACACCCAAGGTCTACGACTCGCTCTCCGCCTTCGGCAACCGCCCGGGAGGTGGTGTCTTGTTGCTGGGCCTGGACGAGAGGCAGGGATTCAGGGTTGTCGCTGTCGGCAATGCGCAGGAGGAAACGCGAAACTCATTTCGAGTCAAGTTCTTCAACCATACGTTGATGAACCCCGAAGCCATCCGCTGGCTCAAGCAATTTGTGGACTATCCGATCAATGACCGCCAACGTCTCGCGCTGGTTTACCTCAGGCAGCAAGGAAACCAGGATATGACCAATGGCGACTACCGCCGGCTCAACCACGTCGATCCCCTGGTCGCTGGGCAGGAGCTGCGCGGCCTGGCCGACGCCGGATTGGTCGAGCAAATGGGGGTGGGCCGCTGGACGTCGTACCGACTCAATGTCTCGCGCGAGCTGCCCGAAACGCTCGAACCCAGAACGGAGGAGGACAAGATTCTGGCCTATGTGCGGAGGGAGGGCTCGGTCACCAACGGCCAATGCCGACAACTGCTCGGTGTCGACGAAACCCGAGCGTACTACCTCTTGAAGAAGCTCTGTGATTCCAAACACTTGAAACCCCAGGGAATCGGCAAAGCAAGGCGTTACGTGCTGGTGTGATGCGGTTATCCAGAATCTACCCAGAATCTGTCTGGGTAGGATTCTGGGCATTGCCGCAAGTTTCAGAAAATTAAGCGGTTAGAAAGTCGCCCGATCCAGGATGCGATGACGACTTCCAGACGGTCTTCCTGCGTGATTGTCGACGGCGAACCATGAACGCGAAGCCTATTGAAGTAGGAGCTTCAGACTACCCTCCGGTTCTTCGGAGGCGCTTGGAGAGTTACCAACTGTCCGGCCTATCATACATCGGCAAGCTAGAAATCCTCGAAAAACACCTCATGGCGTGGTTCTGCTCCTCGCGCTGCCCGGGCGAAGTTGTTCTACGAACCTACGACCTTGCCCGCACCTGCCGGGACCAGGGCATCGTGGTGGTGAGCGGATTCCATTCCCGGATGGAGAAGGAGTTCCTCCGGTTCCTGGTCCGCGGAGCCCAGCCGATTGTAGTTTGCCCTGCTCGCAGTTTATATCGAATGCGCCTGCCATCAGTCTGGCGCCAGGCCCTCAGCCAGGATCGCCTTCTTGTGATCTCGCCGTTCGCTCCGGGGTGTTACCGGCTTACAGCCGGCCTCGCCCGGGAGCGGAATCGGTTCGTCGCCCAGCTTGCCGACGAGATCTTCGTCGCCCACGCGGCTGCCGGCGGCAAGACCGAGGAGCTGTGTCAGTGGGTCAGGAGTCGAGGGAAACCTTGGTTGACTATCGATTGTGCGGAAAACGGCGAGCTCATCGCTATGGGCGCACGGTGCGCCGAGACGCCAGAGGTGAGCCCACGTGTGACTTGAATCCGGGATTAGCATATTTCCGCTCGTCTTTGACCTCGTTAAGATTGCCGCCCAGAACGCCTACCGCGATGGGGAGCGAGGCCTTGTCCGATGAGCCGACGATTCGTCCTCAAGAAGATAGCGATCGAGAATTTCAAGGCCGTCCGTCAAAGCGGCGAGGTCGAGCTCACGCCGCTCACCGTTTTCATCGGCAACAACGGTTCGGGCAAGAGCAGCCTCATCGAGGGCCTGGAAGCGTACAGCGACATCGTCGTCAAGGGGCTCGACGACGCATTCGAAAACTGGCTCGGAGTCGATCAGACATGGAACAAGGCTGTTCTGCACCGACGACGATCCACGAAGAACCGAGGGGACGCTTATGATAACCCGATCTCCATGCACCTCAAGGGTCATTGGGGACGGGGCGCTTTCAACTCCATGCTCGAAGTGGCCCCGGAAGTGGAAGGCGGACAGGCACGAATCGAGAAGGAGTTCCTCAAGCTTCCGACGGGTCGTCTCTACCGGCGCGACTATACGGGTCGCGCTGAATCGTTCAATGACGAAACCTTGGAGCGGGTGCGGAGAGTTGCCCCGACCGAATCTGCGAGCCCGCAGGACTGGTCGAACATGTGCCGGAGCTGGCAGTTCTTACGCCTTAATCCCTACGCCATGGGGAAACCAAACCGCACTCGCGGCATGGGGTCATTCCCGGTGTTCGAACGCGATGGGTCCAACATCGGGCAGTACCTCCTCTCGCTTCGAGACGCCAGCGTTGATGCGTTTGAGGGTTATCTCGAGGCCCTGCGGTTCGTCGTGCCCTTCGCACGAGATCTGCAAGCAACGATCTCCGACGCGATCGAACGGCGAGCCTACCTGGAAATGACCGAGAAGGATTTCAAAGTCCCCGGTTCGTTGCTCTCGACCGGTACACTACGCGCCGCGGCTCTGCTGGCATGTCTGCGTCATCCCGTTCCCCCGCCCCTGCTGATCGTCGAAGAGATCGAGAACGGGCTTGATCCGCGCACCATGCATCTCATTGTCGAGGAGATACGGGCAGCCATTAGCTCGGGGAGGACACAAGTCCTCCTGACGACCCATTCGCCGTATCTCCTCGACCTGCTCGACCTGTCGCACATCGTGGTAGTTGAGAGAGAGAAAGGGCAGCCGGTTTTTCGGCGTCCCGACTCCGACCAACTCATCGAATGGTCAAAGACGTTTTCTCCCGGACGACTATACACAATGGGGCGACTGACCCGAGGCACCACATGAAAGTCGGAATTATTGTAGAATGCGCCGATCAAGGTATAGAGATCGTTGTATGCCGTAAAGTCATGCAAATGGTGGCCGCGGCGTGCGATGAAGAGATTGACCATGATTTTGTACCAATGACCAATAAGAAATTGTTATTGCTTGGCGCTGCCGACGCTGCGCAGAATTTGCTCGCACAAGGTTGTAACCGTATCGTAATCATGTGGGATGAGAACCCGCCTTGGCGACTGGATAAAGCCTTCGCCCACGATCGCTGCTGGCATGTGGAGCGGGAAGCTCTCTTGGCGAATTGCCGAGATCTTCAACTGGATCTTGCGCGAATTCGTTTCGTTTGCATTGAACGCGAATCCGAGTCTTGGCTCCTCTTCGACCACGACCTGATTTGCAGTGTTCTCAAGCTGGGCCGCAAGTTTAGACACAAGGGTCGGCCACCCCGAAGACCACATGAACTCGATTGGCCGAAGTACGAAATGGAACAACTATTCAAGCGGAATGAGCGAACCTATAACGCGTCTGCAATGGCACCGGTCTTCGCACGCAGCCTTGAGTCCTTAGATAACCTCAAGCGTTGCTATACATTTCGATATTTTGTCCAATCTGTTCGGGGCGTCATGCCCACCGGTTGGGAACCCTGCATTCACACACCTAGGGGCGCGCGGCCTTGAGTGCTGCTAATCTTATGCTCAGGGTCCTTGAAGAACTGGAACCGTTGCGCGGGAATCCGCTGGCCTAGCGTGTCATGACTGGTCGCACCGTGAAGGTCCACCTATGAAGCTGCCGAACCTCGATAGGGCCTCCGTGTCCGAACAGAAGGTCGTCGCGTATTTGCTCAATCCCAAGCATCCGGATGGCGCCGGCAAAGCCACCTTCTTCATTGCTCTCGGATTTTGCGCCGAGCAATGGGAAATGCTGGCCGAAGCCCTCAAGCGACTTACGGCGTATAATGAAGTGTCGCGGAGTGTGCAAACCGAGCACGGATGGAAGTATGTTGTGGAAGGCGAGATCGAAACGCCCGCCGGTCGATCGGTCCTGATCCGCACCGTGTGGATTGTCGATCACGGCCAGTCGTCCCCACGGCTGGTAACGGCCTATCCCGTTGTCCCGGAGAAAGACGATGATTAAGGAACACGACCGCGTTGTACTGACTGAATCGGTTCCCGCTGAGGGACTCGAACCAGGCGATGTGGGGACCGTGGTTCACGTTTATGCCGACGGCAAAGCGTACGAAGTGGAGTTCGTCGCGCTCGACGGCCACACGCGAGCGGTCGCGACCTTGGAAGTCCACCACGTGCGTCCCGTATCCCGCCACGACATGACCCACGCGCGCGCGATTCAGCCGGCCTGAGGCCGTTGGCGGGCACTGAGGAGCATCTTCGCATGAGCGCAGCCCAGAATCTCCCTCCCTCAGACCGAACTCGCGCGATCCTCGAAGATCTAGAAGCGGTAAGGGGAATGAGTGGCCTCTTTTGCCCCCAATTGGGACGACCTCATGGAAGGCAAGTACGAATGGTCGTCCATCGGCAAGCAACTTCGTGAGAGGGGTATCGTCCCATGTTGAAAAGTCTGAAGTTGCGGGACATTGGGCCGGCGCCGAGATTGCAGATCGAGCTCTCGGACCGACTTAACATCTTCACGGGCGACAACGGACTCGGAAAAACCTTTATTCTCGACATTGCATGGTGGGCACTGACGGGGGAATGGGCAGGACTTCCGGCCCGGCCGAGACCGGACAATGGTGCGAAGTCTCGCACCGGTTTTCAACCACAGATCAAGTTTCAGTTGAGCGGAAAAAATGGCCGCGCCAGACCGCCGATCATCAGCCGATTCAACTACCAGCGCCAGGAATGGCGTCGCCCCGTGGAAGACATCCCTGTGCCCGGACTGGTCATCTATGCCCGGGTCGACGGCGGTTTTTCAGTTTGGGATCCGGCTCGGAAATCCCTGATCATCGAATCCAATTCGTCCACGCCAGCACCCTGGGGTCGACCACCGCGATCATCGTTCCACTTTACACCCGATACGCTCTGGAACGGGCTGTCCGAGATCGGTGCAACTCTCTGCAATGGCCTTATTCGCGACTGGGTCGCCTGGCAGAGTCAACCCAAGACCTCGCCTTTCGATGTGCTGAAGACCGTGGTTGCAAGCCTTGCGCCGTCTCCTGACGAGCCGATCGGAATCGGATCTCCAGTGCGCCTCTCCGCGGTCGATGTCAGGGACATTCCGACCCTTACCCTGCCGTATGGCGACGTTCCTGTGGTTCATGCCTCCGCGGGGATGAAAAGGATCGTGAGTCTCGCCTACCTGCTGACATGGTCCTGGGATGAGCACAAGAGAGCGGCCCAATTCGTCAAACAAGAAACAGCAAAGCAAATTCTGCTCCTGGTCGACGAGATTGAATCTCACCTGCATCCGCGCTGGCAACGGACATTGCTGCCCTCATTGCTTGATGTTGGCAGGGCACTGAGAGCAGAGGTCGACTTGCAAGTGCTCGCGACAACCCACGCCCCGCTGGTTCTGGCGTCGGCTGAAGCTCTTTGGGACGAGAGTCGAGATTCACTGTTTTTGTTCGAGTTCGAGGGGCGAGCGAATGGCGTCTCGCTGCGACGGCTCCCCTGGGCGAAACAAGGCGATGCAGTCGCTTGGCTGACATCCCCCGTGTTCGGCCTCCACCAAGCTCGCTCGAGAGAGGCGGAAAACGCGATCGAGGCGGCCGAGGCGTTCATGCGTGGCGAGTTCGAAGATCTGCCCGCTGGATTGAAAACAAAAGAGGAGATTCACGAAGCCCTGAAACAGTCCTTACCGGGATTGGATCCCTTTTGACCTCGGTGGATTGTCGAGGTCAAGCCATGATGCGGTTCACGCTCGAGGACGAGCCTGCCGACTGGGACGCACGGTGTCGCAAACGAGGACGCAAGTGGATCAGGGAGCATCCGGCTTATGACCGCCCGAAAGACTACTGGACGGAGTTCGAGCCCGACCTTTGCAAGGCATTTCGCCATAAGTGCGCCTATTGCGTCATGGTAGTGATGAAGGCCGACATGGACCATTTCATTCCCGTTGCCCACCTCAGGAAGACAGGCAAGCATGAGCTTGCCTATGAGTGGAGCAACTTTCGGTATGCCGAAGGCGTTCTGAATCAACGGAAACACGATCAACTGATCGTGGACCCCTTCGAGGTGAAGGACGATTGGTTCAAGATCATCCTTCCTTCCCTCCAGCTTGTGCTTACCGATCGGGTTCCAAAAGGGAAACGCAGGAAGGCAGAGTTTACGATTGTGAGGCTCGGCTTACGAGATGATGAGGTAGTGATTCGCTATCGGCGAAAGTTTTTCGAGATGTATTGCCTCCGCAAACTGTCTCTGGAGGGCCTGCGAGATGTTGCACCCCAGATCGCCCAAGCTGTCGAGCGAGACTTGAGTAATGGCAAAGACTGGAGATCGCCCGCGAACCCTTGAGCCGGAAAGAAACCGGATCCTCCTGGAGCGTCCTCGGGAGGCAAGTACAAATGGTCGTCCTTAGGCAAGCGAATTCGTGAGAGGGGCCTGGTAGAATAGAGCGTTACGAGTCCGAATCATGAAGAATGACTTGCCAGGAGGGGAGCCGATCACCATGCCGACAGTGACGGTCGAGGAGGCGCAGAGCAAGCTGACCGAGTTGATCCACCACTTGACGCCCGGTGAGGAGGTCGTCATCACCGAGAACAATCAGCCCGTGGCTCGGCTCATCGCCGCCGCACCGCCACAGCGCAAGCCGCGCCAACCGGGCACACTGAAGGGGACCGTGCTCTATATGGCCCCCGACTTCGACGCCCCGCTTGACGAGTTCAAGGAGTACATGGGATGAAGCTCCTGATCGACGCCCATGCCTTGATCTGGTACGTCGATCAGGACAACCTGCTGAGCCCTGCGGCTCACGCCGCCATCACCAGCCCGTCCAACGACCTTCTCCTGGGTGCCGGAACGATCTGGGAGATCGCCATCAAGGTGGGACTGAAGAAGCTGACTCTCTCGCTGCCGTATAGGGCCTGGATCGAAAAGGCGATCGCCGACCTCGGGCTGAGCATCCTGCCGATCACCGTCGAGTACGCCGATGTCCAGGCGGTGCTGCCAAATCATCACAAAGACCCGTTCGATCGCCTCCTTGTGGCACAAGCCCAGGTCGAAGCCGTGCCGCTCGTGAGTTCCGATGCGATCCTCGATTCGCACGGGATCACCCGGCTGTGGCAGAAGACACGATCGATCGGGGCGTGGAAGCCATCGCACCTATCACGATGCCAGCGGCAGAGTGCTGACCATCGTTCGGCCGCACGGAGGTGGAAAGACTTGCGATCCCGACGACATCAAGACACTCCTGGAGGTCCTGGGGTTATGATGACCACGACCCATGTCTATCGCGGCTTTGTTTTCACCATCACCTATCGAGTGGAGGAGCCAGGCTACATCGTCCGGTACGCGGATATTCCGGAGATCATCACCAGCGGCGCGACGTTGACCGAGGCGTTCGCCCACGCCTGTGAGGCCCTGGATCTGCACCTGGAGAGCCTGCAAAAGCTCGGTCTGCCCCTTCCGGAACCCCGACACCGCCTCGTCCTGGAAACCGTATGAGCCGAGCCTCCGACACCGATGCTGAACCCCTGGTCGCCGAGTTGGTCTCCCCGCCGTCGGCTGCGTACTCGGCCGCTGGGATGTCCTTGGTCCGTAGTCCTTCGTCCTTTGAGGCGAACCCCCCTCCGCCTGAGCCCGAGGACCAAGGACCAGGGACCAAGGACCTGTCACCACGTTATCGAGGTAGATCATGGCGAACTTCGACACGGATTCCTTCAGCGCAGCGGACCTCGAGGCGGAATTCGACCGCTTGTTCCCGCAAGGATTCGCCGGCCCGGATGTTCTGCAAGAGCTCGCACCCGCCGGCTGGGAAAACTCGCCACTGCTCGCCGTCTTCCACCCCTCGCTCGCGCAAAGTTATCAAGAGACTCTCCGCCTCCATCGCAACGTTTGCACGCTACGAGGGCCGAACGACCAGCGCCCCTTGCCGCCGGAACCCACGTTCGACGAGGTTGCCAGAGACTTTCGAGAACGTCCCGTGGAGACCGTGCGGGAAGTCCGCGAGCTGGTCGGGCAGTGCCTCTGGGACCTTTTCTCCGACGGTCACCAGGTCACCGCGACTGATGGCCGCGTGCTCGATCTCGGTTCGTTCCGGGCGAGCGGCGGCTTTCTGGCGGAGATCCTGCATCGGCAGACAGGCGCGGAGAATTACGATTATCTTGATTTCTACATGGGGACGATCTGGGTCGCTCAGCGCGCGGATCTCACTCCTGTCTACCAGATGATCTTCCGCCGTCTCCAGGGTCGCCGGCTCGATTGGATCTATCACTTTCCCAGGATTTACGCGGTCGATCTGCGGCCCCTCAAGGAAGCCCTGGAGGAAAAGCACGATCCCGATTGGCTGAATTACTCTCCCTCCGAAGCCCTGGCCGAAGAGGAGGAGGCCAAGGAGCAAGATGAGAACCTGGCCGAGATGCGCGAAACGCTCGAGGAGGGATATCGCGAGTCGATCGAGGAGGCCCTCAAAGGCCCGCCGCCGACAACGGTCCGGGCTTACAAGGCGATCCACGGCTGCTTTCCACGTGGCTGGCCGCCCTCGCCGTGAGATCGCAGGCCAGGCGACACTCACGCCAGAAAACCGGTCCAGGACACAGGGAAAAAACGCCTTTCCGTAATGGGAACCTGGTCAGGACGTGATGGTGCGGCCCGAGTCGATTCCAATCACCTGGAGAATCTCGGACAGGACCGGCGGGCCTGCCGGGACGCGACCTCTCCCACCAGCTTTCGGTTTCTCAAGGTCGAGCGGAGCCGGACCGCCCGTTGCGGACTTCCCGGGAAGATTCGATCCCGAGTGAACACGGCCATGAGGCGACCCTTGAATGCGGTTTCGCGGCGGCCGATGAAGCTCACTGGCCCTCTTCTGGGCGCTCTCGTTCTGACCCTGGCGGTCGGTTGGCTCGGAGCCGCTCTGCCGGCTCTTGCTCCCGCGCGCGGAGACGACGACCCCGCGCGGCCGCGGAATGGCTATCCCGTTGCCTACGCGATCAAGGATGCGAAGATCCTGACCGTCTCTCAGGGAACCATCGCCCGCGGCTCGATTCTCGTCGAGAACGGCAAGATCACGGCCGTGGGGACAGGCGTGAAGGCCAAGCCGGGAATGGCCGTGATCGAGGCGGCAGGGCTCGTCGCCATGCCCGGAATCATCGAAACCCATTCCCATATCGCCATCCAGGGGGGTGTCAACGAGTTCAGCCTGTCGATCGTTCCCGAGGTGCGCGTCAAGGACGTGGTCACGGGCGATGATGTGTCGATCTATCGGGCCCTGGCCAACGGCGTCCTGACCGCGTACGTCCAGCCGACCGGGGGGCTGATCTCGGGCCAGGGCTGCGTGATCGACCTGCGCGGCTGGGTTCCTCGCGAGCTCGTCGTCGTCGATCCCGCGGCGCTTGACGTGACCATTCCCACCTTCGTTGCCCGGACGCCCGAAGGCCCGCGCAGAAGGCCCGGTCCCGGTCCGGCAGGCGCTGAGGGTGGTCCGGACCCGCAGGCTCGACGGCAAGAGCAGCTCGAGGCAATCCGCGAGCACTT
>Ga0187864_10003930_pt1 | contig 11931 bp, 13 predicted proteins | sample June2016WEW_11_4_FD_132985 | JGI IMG/M metagenome (GOLD analysis project Ga0187864, IMG submission 132985) | Peatland microbial communities from SPRUCE experiment site at the Marcell Experimental Forest, Minnesota, USA - June2016WEW_11_40 | ecosystem: Environmental > Terrestrial > Soil >... | reverse complement strand
CTGTACGAATTGCTATTCGCGCACAACGGTTACAAGACGGTGGAGCGCTACAACGCGTTTCCGCATATGGCAGTCCCGATTTCTCCTCTCGGGAGCTTGACGGTCCATCCCTGGTTGCGGCCTCTTCAACGGCGCATCATGGATCGCTGGATGAAAACCAGCAGTGGCGGATTGATATGGGATATTAAGGCGGTGAGCGACGAGTCGACTTACTACCCGTTGATAGCCGCCGATGGAAAGGCGATGCATCAGACTTTCCTTCTGGTTTTGACACCAGGGGGATTTTCAACAAGTCGGAGCCCCTCGGGCTTGGATGAGAAGCAGGATTCGACTAAATAGGGAGAAGCACATCGGGGATTTGCCCTTCGGAGCATGAGCGTGGGACCGTCGGGATCCCGTTTGGGCAAGCAACTCGTCCAGTCAAGTGATCGCCGGATTTTTAACATTACTACGTGGAGGGAAAAATCCGATTCCCCTTTCAGGCAAAGTGCATCGTTGCCAAGGTGGTTTCTCCGCTCCTCAAAGGAGAGACGGTCGAAGTCCGGTCCATGGCTCCAGAAGATGCCTGCACCAGCGACATGCTCGTGCTGATCCGCTGGCAAGTCAGGAAGATGGCTGTTCCCCTGTCTCAACCGCTAGCCATCAAAGGCGACGAATCAACCACCGAGGCCATCGGCGATTGGCACTACTGGGTGGCGCAAGGCGGTTGCTTCTGAATCGCGCGTCCCGGTTCCGAGCTACGCAGCCTTGCCGAAAGGACACGGAGATCCGAGCCATCAACTCTTTGATCCAATATCGAAGGCATCCTGCTGTCCCCGACGTGACGGTGTGTAGTGCTTGTTCAATCTCCGGGTGCGTTTCCAGCACTCCGGGTCGATCCTTAGCACGGAGGTCACCTCCGATGCCAAGTTGATGAAGCCACCATGATAGCTGATTTCGCCATAGCGAAACAGCCGGGCCAGCAATGCTAAGGCGTGTTGGGCGAGGGTCGAGTTAACAAAAGGCTCCTGGCGCTCCAGTGCCTCAGCGGAGCTACAGCTCGGTTCCCCATCGGTGTCGAGGTCAGGATCCACGATCTCAGGAAAGAGGTCAGCCGCAGACCTCAGGCGGAGTTTTGCCCTGCGATTGCGCTCATTGAGCGGTTCGCCCAGGATGAACTGCCCGCTGTCTGCATTGTTGCCCAAATCGAGCCAGTACGAAACCGTGCTCCAGTTGCTGACGGCATCGCGAATCGCTGCCCTCGCTGCCCGCGTATCGACACAGCCGATTACAATATGGGCACGCAGGTCATCGCCAGAATAACTGCGCGAGATAAAGGTTCCTGGCTTCAAATGAGCAGGAACCGCCTCCCACTTCAGCCCCCAGAACAGGTTCAAGCGATTCACCAAGACGATTGCCTTGTTGAGACCGACCTCGGACCTCGCAAAAGGCTGGCGAACGCAGTTGGTGGGTGAGATCGAATCGCCGTCCATGACCGTGACATGCAAGCCTCCGGGGTGACCGCGCGCCACAAGCGACTGATGCAGGTACGGGAGCCCCGCAACAACGGCGCTGCCTGTTCCTCCACAGCCCACCACCAGCACGCGGACCTGCCGTTCGAGCAACTCCGGGTGGATGCGGTGAGTCTCCATGGCCAACTCCTCAACACTTGTTTCCGCGTGCGACGAATTCTTGCAGCGTCTCGCCGGCATCGGTCAGGTACTGAACTGGGAACCGCTTCTTGCCAGCGCGGCTTCTCCACAACCCAATGAAGCCTTTAGGGTGCTTGGTAAGCCGCACCGCTCCTGCCGCGTGTGTGAATTCCGATTGAAAATAAGAATCTTGCCAACCGGATATCGAGGAGATGTCGGAAGACTCGGGTACGCGCATGCTGCCGGCACAGACCAAACCTCGACTATCCGTGTTCCAGTATGGAGCGGTCTTCATGGGCGTTTCAGGGCTTGGGCGTGAACTCGTAGCGACAGCTCGCACGAACAGGTCCCTGGCTGCAACTTTGAAGATCAGCGCCGGGTGCGGGAAAACGAGACCGTTAAGCTTCCGCGCTTCTTCATCCGTCCCTCCGAAGAACATGACCCGCCGTCGCGACCTTGACCACCAAACCAGCATGTCTGGAGTGCGCGCCAGGACGTTATCGGGAAGGATTTCCGGCTTGACCTGTGCTCCGAGGCCCTGGGCAAGAGTACGCAGGAAGGCCGTGGTTAGGGTTTCACCGGGGGTGAGATAAGGAATCCCATTCTCACCTTGCTTGACTTGGTGCAGGCTCGCGAAGGCGCCATTGCCTCCATCCCGATAGACAAGGACTGCTTCGGTGAGCCGGAATTCGTGATTGGCTCCGATGTTGACGTAGGCTTTCATGGCTCTTACCTCAAAATGATCGCGTCGAGGCCCCCCAGAGATCCCCGATTGCTCCCCCCGCTCGTAAACGCAACTAAACTCTTCAAAAGGGTGCCGATTTCTACCGGGAGGTAAGCATAGTGATCACGCAGGAAATCTTCGAGGCATTTCTGAGATGCAAAACGAAGTCGTACCTGTATTCTACGGGCGCCGTTGGCACTCGTTCTGACATCGCTGAGTGGGAACGACAGCTAGAGAAAGAATTTAAGGAGAGCTGCGAGAAGCAGCTAAGCTGCACTCTGCTCAGGCATGAGTGGTTCCAAGGAACACCTAATAGGAAAACGCTCCAACAGCAACGTTACCGTTTTATCTTCGATTACCGGGCAGACACGCCAGGAATAAGTGCCTGCCTCCATGGATTAGAGCTGACTCGCCATCGCGCTGACAGTAAGGATTGTCACCCATATAGCCCGATCCGCTTCGTCCCCAATGAGAAGTTGACAGCCTCCCACAAGCTGTTGCTGGGGTTTGATGCTCTTGCAATCTCCCGTGCCTCCGGCAAAATGCCTCGTGTCGGAAAGATCATTCACGGCCGCCGGCGCTTAGCGGTGACCGTGCAATTGGCCCCTCAGATCGATCGGGCGCGAGCGATGCTCCCCCAAATCGCTAACCAGAGCGGAAGCGCAGCTTCTCTACCAGTGGTCCTAAACAAACACTGCGCAGTGTGCGAGTACGAGACACGCTGCCGACAGATCGCCGTTGAAAAGGACGATCTCAGCCTGCTGCCGAATATCGGCGAGAAGGAACGAAGGAAGCAACACGAAAAGGGGATCTTCACAGTCACCCAACTGTCCTATACGTTTCGGCCGCGGAGGCGCTCTGCCTCACTGCCGCCCAAGCATCATCACGCTCTAAAAGCACTCGCGATACGGAAGCAGCAAATTCACCTTCTCGGAACGCCAGCGTTCGAGTTATCACACGTGCCGGTATATATTGACGTGGAAGGCGATCCCGATCGCGATTTCTACTACTTGATCGGATTACGTACCCTAGTCGGTGAATCGATCAAGCAATACTCATTTTGGGCAGATGATCCAGCCGATGAGCGGGACCTCTGGGCGGAATGCCTGCGGCAGCTCAGCACAATCGACAATCCTCGGCTGGTCCATTACGGAAGCTATGAAACCCAGTTCTTGAAGCGAATGGGAGCCCGATATCCGGATATTGGCCAACCGGGTTTCGGCAAGAGGCTAACAGAATCAGCACTCAATCTCTTGCCGATTATTTACACGCACGTGTATTTCCCGACGTACTCCAACAGCCTTAAGGAGATCGCTGGATATCTCGGATTCCGTTGGTCTGTAAGCCCATCCTCCGGCTTGGCGGCCCTCACTTGGAGGTCTCAGTGGGAACGTTCGCGAGCGGCCGGTCTGAAACAAAAGCTGATTATGTACAACGCGGAAGACTGCGAGGGCACACAGAGGGTTGCTGAGGCGATCTCTGCACTCTGCCAGGGCGTCTACCGGGATGGCATACCAGCCGCTGAGCCAGTAAAGGTAGATTTCCTGAAACCCGGCTATCCGAAGCTCTTCGGAGTGGTGCAATTTGTCCTGCCTGAATTCGCACAGATCAATCAGGCAGCCTACTGGGACTACCAGAGAAATAAGGTCTACGTAAGATCAAATCAACGCTTGCAGCGCCTTAGTCGGAGGGTCCGCAATGACCAGGCAATTGAGCGGGTACGCCCGAACAAGATCATATATGAGGAGGAATCACCTCGTGCACCTCAATGTAATTGTGCCGCCCCTCTTATCTATAAATGGGGAAGATTTAGCCAGATTGTGTACGACCTCAGGTGGTCATCTGCTGGCGTGAGGCGGTGGGTTGTGCGGTATGTGTACGCACGCTACATCTGCTGGCACTGCAAAGCGACCTACTACGAGTATCTGCGCAAGCCCAAGTATGGCGCTGGCCTCCGTGCGTTTCTCGTTTATCAAAACATCGAAGTACAGATCTCGCAAAGCGCAATAGCTAGCACCATTCGCCAGCTGTTTGCGCTGCCGATGACGCGTGGGGTTATAAACAAGGTCAAAGCTGACGAAGCTTCGCGGTATCGCGGAACGTACAAGGCAATTCTCGAACGCATCTCCACCGGCAGGCTGGTGCATGCGGATGAGACCAGGGTAAAAGTCGACGGGCACGACGCATATGTATGGGTGTTCACTAATCTGGAATACGTGGCATTCGTATTCAGCGAAACTCGAGAGGCCGGGACAGTTCAGGAGATCCTGAAGGATTTTCGGGGTGTGCTCGTTTCTGATTTCTATGCTGGGTACGATTCGGTCGATTGCACGCAGCAAAAGTGTTTGGTCCACCTTATCCGAGATATGAACGATGATCTTTGCAGAGAACCGTTTAATGAAGAGTTTAAGGAGTTGGCGCAGCGGTTCGCGAGCTTGGTCAGACCCATCATCGAATCGGTGGATCGCTTCGGCCTGAAGGCACGCCATTTACGCAAGCACAAAATGTCGGTGGGAAGGTTCTTTAGCACACTCGCTAAGGCGAATTTCCAGACAGAAGTAGCACTTGCCTACCGTAAACGATTCGAAAAGAATAAGGATAAGCTATTCACGTTCCTGGATTACGATGGAGTCCCATGGAACAATAACAACGCCGAACATGCTATCAAGGCATTCGCAGGACTCCGCAATTGTATCCGTGGAGCCAGTTCGGTCCGCGGGATGCAGGACTACCTCATATTATTGAGCATTTGCGAGACATGCAGGTACAAGGGAGTAAGTTTTCTCGAGTTCTTGCGATCCGAAGTCATGGATGTCGACGCATTTGTGTGTCAAGGTTAAGACGCTCATCGCTTTTAGCTGGAAATAACCCATTGATCGTTGCCTGGCATCAGATCGATGAGACGACTTGCTGCGGCAATCGTCTGGCAGGCCACCCCGAACACCTGGAAGGCCCCACGAACGCTCTCGGTATCCGTGGGATCAAAGGGGATGATGATATTAGGTTCTGGTGTCACTTCCATCATTCCCTCGGCCTCTTCATCAAAGCAGGCTGCTATTGCGTCGCCTTCGGCAAACACGGCCAGTAGACAGGGCAGGGCTGGATTGCAGTCCGAGAGCTGTTGGCCGATATCGTCATCAAGCTCGGGTCGCTCCGCTTGAGCGGAGAGGTGATCGAGGGCGAGTGCGGCCTCGATCAGCTTCGTTGCCAGTGGGTCGTTGAGTTTGTCTTTGAGGCGAGCAAGCTCACCCTCATCCAGTGCCGCCTGCCGCATGCAAGGTGGAATCGACCCCTCGACATCAGGGATTTCATACTGGTCGGCGTCGGGTTCCTGGGCGGCCCATTCCCGCAAAGTCTCTGCCCGTTCTTCGGCATCACGATAATCGTACGCCCTGAGCCAGCAATTGAGGGCTCCAATGAAGAGGTGGAAGAAGGTCGCCGACAGTTGCGGGTGGACGCTTTCCAGCAGCTTCAGCGTTGGCCCGAAGGTCGCACATCCGCAGCTTGCCTCGGAGGGCTCGACGATGAGGAACAATTGGTTGGGCCTGGCTTCATCCCGCTCCGCCCATTCACAGGGAGTGTTGCTGATCACGGCGGAAAGCAGGAACCGGTGGCGAATGGCTGAGCCGCCATGAGCCTTGATCAACCGCTCAAGCGTAATCCTGATGAAGGATGTTGGGTCACGCTCCGCCCTTTTCCAATCTCCAGGGACGGCAATGTCCAGCTCGACCAGGGCCTTGGCCAACATCACCGCCAGACGATCGTCAGCAACCAATCGGTGAACCAGCGGTACAGTGTCGAGTCGTGATATTAGGAGACCATTTCCCTGTCCCATCAACTGACCGGAGGAAGCCAGCCGGGTGGGGCGTCGAGTGGCGTGCGGTTGTAAGTGCGGGCGCTGGCCTCGACTGCGGCAGCGCAGAGAGCGGCGGCAAGTTGCAGTTCCCGGCATCTCGCAAACCTCCCGAGGAGTGTCCGGTAACGGGCGTGGCGGCCCTGGCGAAGTCTTTCAAGTTCCGCCAGGACCGCACGCTTCGTCACCTCCTTGCTTTTGGGATTTCGGCTCATCGGGTTACCCCTTCGAGCCGATGGCTCGCGTGAACTGATAGCGCAGCTTGTCTCCGACAGCTTCTGGCCCGGTGATCGACGCCGTGGCGATGTCTGGATACTGATGCGCATACAGGTTGCGAACTTCCTCCGGAGAGAGCTTTGGATCCGGGTCCGGAAGCCTCACACCATTAAATTCGAAGATACGAGAAAGGATGTGGCTCTCCATCAGAGTGCGAGACCTCCTTTCGATTGGGTTGGAGCGGGTTCGGGTGCTGTTAGTGGGAACAGCCCGAGTGTCCCGGTCGATGCCGAAGAGGGCGCGGTCTCAGCAGGGGTAGGGGATGCGGAAGAAGACGCTGAGGCAGGTTCAGCCGTGGTGGCAGTTGCGGGTGGCTTCTGAGTCGCCTTCTTGCGCTCCTCAGCTTTGCGCTTGGCTTCCTCTTGTGCTGCCTTGGCGGCAGCCTCTAGGGTGGCTTTGGCCTCGGCCAAGGTGCTGGCGGTCTGCTGGTGGGTTTGGACGTAGCCGGCCAGATGTTTGCCGAGTTCAGCATCGAGTTCCTCGGGTGGGCCGGTAAAGGTGAGCGGGGTGGTTAAAGCCGGGTTCTCGTCGGCCTTTGCCAGAGCGGGAATGACGTTCACACGAATTGTCTTGTCATCCACCTTGGCCACCGTGATGAGCACAGTGCGGCCGGCAAGAAGCGGCATGAGTTCGACGAACATAGTGCCTCCTTTTCGTGGCACAGGCGCCACGTGTATTGTTAATTGGGAAGAAGATTGGGTGGTGGGTCAGTTTACGAGAAGCGACGCTTCGTCCATGTGGCAATTCGCAAGAGCTAAAGGGGCTACGGCAGGCAGTTTTCTAATTCGGTAGGAGATGAGCGACTTCTTTCTACCCTACGGCGTTACAGGGGATCTGTCCGGCATCGCCAAGACGCACCAGATTGGCGATGGTCCGTGCCATTGAGTCGAAGGGTTGATCGACCCTCTGACGTGAGATACTCTAACGGCTAGCGACACACTTTTCCCGGCGCCGGATGCTATGAGGAATTTCAGCGCAGGCTGGAAGGAGAAGGTAGCTATGGAAGAGGCAGCGGCGGTTCGAAGCTTCAATGAAGAAGCACTCCTCAAAGAGTACTACGAGATCCTCAAGATTGTCGGTGAGTTTGATGGGCGGCTCATGACGGTGAAGGGATGGGGCGTAACCCTCAGTCTGGCGGCGTTAGCGTGGGGGCTCCAGCATGGCCACTACGGGCTCTTTCTCGTTGCAGCGCTCAGTGGTCTGGGCTTCTGGCTCATTGAAGGAGCAATGAAACGCCACCAGATGCGTTACTACCTGCGAATGCGCGAGATCGAGGTGCTGCAATATCAACGGGTGCCTGGAGAGGACGCGAAGGCATTTTCATCGCCCAGGATCGATTCAAGTTGGTCGTATGCTGGAGTCCTATATAAAAAGGAACAAAAGGCGGAATATCGGCCCCAAGCCATCCGTGGTCCCCGGGAGTCATATCGCTTCGCGTGGTTCTTTCCGCATGTATTCCTTCCACATCTCGTAAGCGTTCTCGCCGGATTGGTGCTGCTTTACTTTGGTATCCATGGCTCGCTAGGCAAGATGACATGGTAGCCAGGCTTCCTAGCTACCCCTGGAGATGGGCCCCTCTGAGGAATCCATTTCCATCATTTAGCTGTATTCAGGATAGTGGACCCGACAGTGAAGAACATGCTGACTCGACTAACCCCCCATGGTCTGACAGCCAGGCTCGCATGCCATTTGAATCTTCAGGATGGGCTTGGGCTGCGCTGTGTGTTCGTCACTTCCACAATTCCTGGTACGCCCATGCCTAATATTCCTCCGTGGGCAACGAACTCTCTACCACAGGGGCATCTGCATAGCCACCAGTCTTTACCCTTTGATGGGTCGGCTCTCAGCACGGTTATTCCAGTGGTTTTGATCGTTCTTCCGATCATCAAGGCATCGCGTGGATCACTCATACTCATGCTCCGGATTATGTCGAATTCTCACCCTGGGCAAGCATCTGGGTGGACACATGGGTTCAGGGCTGGAGGAGGAAGGGGAGGGGGGAGCGAGGAGGAGGTAGAGGGGGGAGGGGATGGAGGTGGGGTGAGTACATCAGAATTCCACGCCACTCCTTTCCTGACCGAATTGTTATGAATAGCTGGCATGAGATTGTTCCAGGCAGGAGGTTGATTATGGGGATCTTTTGGAATCATCTCTCCGCCATGGCCTGTCGTCCAGGCTACAAAATTCGACACTAATCCCGTCCTGGCTAAGTGAGCTCTGAATGTGTTTCTGTGAAATTGTTGCTCTGTATGGAATTATTGCAATCAGGCAGATATGACATAATTATTAGCAAGCAAGGGTTGATTAATGATAGTTCAAACTAAAAGAATGTATCTTGATAATACGCCTGGCCCCCAGGCCAGGCTTACAATGAAATGATTTAAGACATATAAGCTCCAGCCTTGAAAATGATCTATTTCAATCACCCATGCCTGGAAGTCTTTTTCCTAGAAAACAGACACACTCCGAGTAAGTGCTTCCTTCGTTCATAGCCACTGAAAAAAGCTATGACCTACTCACACTCATTCGACGGTGGTACTGCTTTACTCGTCGCCGCCATTGCCATCCCGCCTTGCCATTTCCGTAGCAGGTATCCCAAACTGACCGATTGGGGACCTTCTTCAACGTTACAACTCGGGTGCCGCTCTTTAAGCTGGCTGTGCTTCTCTAGGCCCGTGGGCGTATGAACTTGGATAAACGCCTGGTATGGACTCCATACCCTTTCCCGAGAGGTGGTGCAGAAGCTGACTTGTGGGATGGGCTCTACCTTGCCTTCCGGGCTAGCCATGGGACAGCGATCAAATCGGGAATTCCCATGGTTGGCTACGTCGTCGGTGTGGATCCCCACTGTGGCGACCGTTGCTTGCATCACGTAACTGGCGGAGAGCTGTTTCTTGGTCAGCTTCATTCTATTTCCATTAACTGAATAAACGTACGTGGAGCTTGTGAGCCGTGAGGCAATGAGCTCCCAGTTCGATTGCGGGAGTGATCCAAATGCGGTCAATTGTTGTTGGGGTCGACTTAGGACAGGCACTTAGATCTCTCCTCTTGGTCTCCCGTTCCTCTGCCTCGCTGTAAGGAGGGAGGCCGGCAGCTTACCCTGCCGGCCCTGGAACTAGGGAAATCCAAGCTTCTTACAGTCCTGGTTAGTATAGAAAATCCCGTACTTTTCCCGCACAAAACCAGAAGATATTTTGCTGGTTGATGGGTTTGCGATTCGCTGAGGGATCCAGTGCCAGGAGGGCTCAATCCGGACCAAGAATCGGAATGCGGGGACGGACCGTTCCGTGTCGCTCCCACGAAAGCAGGGACGGGTCACATTTCCAGTAGGCCGACAGCAAAGCGGCTGCACCCTGTCCTTGACCCCTAAAGGGCAGCTACTTCCGCGTTAGAGACGATGGGGGAGTTGAGCGCCCTGCCGGAGAATTCACCCGCAACAAAGCCTTGCCGGAAGGGAGTCCAGATCGCAGACGCCAAAAAGCCACCGTCTGCTGCCGCGCGCAAGCCTAAGTACTTTACCTGGGATGGGAACACGGGTTGGCAGGTTTCTTCCAGAACCGTCGCGGTGAAGCGTTGCCCTCGTCGGCCTTGATGGAACCCCCTGGCGGCGCTATCATGTGATCCGAGACTGTGCGCAGCACGGCGTGGGCGGATCGAGCACATTCTCTGCTCGCACCGAGGGCCTGATTATCGTGGAGGTTGTAGGCTTGGCCTATTTCAGATTGAGAATGTCTTGACTTCTCCTCCCGCTGTCACCGTGGCGGCAGGGGTGGCCGTAACGGATCGCTTGTGGGGCGGAACCCATCACGCTGGGTGATGCGAAGGACGAGTCGCCGGAGGCACAGTCGGAGTGGCCCTTACTGATATGGCTGTAAGACCAAAATTCACTTTTCGGGAGGGCAATATGTTCGAGGAACTGGAAGAAGAGGAAAGAGGAGAAAAAGAGGAACGCAGTAAACTGCTTCGCGTGACGGCTTATGTTGTCGGCGCCATACTGGTTGTAGGAGCGATCGTATACATCGCATCAAGGGGTCACTCCAAAACCTCGCAGCCCGTTCGGTCCCTTGCCGCAGCGCGCCAAACTGCTCCTGATCCAGTCATGGACTTGCACCTTATCCACGCCAATATGGGGAAGGACCCCTGGGGAACTAGGGTGATGTGGTCGGTTCAAGTGCGAAACGTTTCCAAGGTGTACACTTACAGGGACATCCAATATGTTGCGTATTTCCTCGATAAGGACGGCGTGAGGTTGGGCGAGGAGCATAACACGATCAAAGACAGCATTGGGCCCGGCGAGGAGAAGGAGTTCCCCGAGTTTTCAGGCGGGAATTACGACGCGAGGGGATCGACCTACCAGTTCTTGATCGCAGGGGCCACGGTCGTCGCGCAGTAGCAGGAAGCGCGGACCTGTTTTTTAGGTCTGCGGCTTTCCAGATCGTATAGAAACGGCCTCCACAACCGCGACTGCCGTGCGGCCGCAGTCAAGTCTGAACTCTCGACGGTCAAACCGGAACAGCCCACGAACGAGCATGCCCCCTCAGGCCTTTCCGGAGGGCACGATCGGCCAGAGTCCGTGCCGCAACAAAGTCAGCAGGCGGCAGGGCCTAGGTCGTCAGAAAATTGCCCTAAGTGTGGATTGATCCGCCCCGCTTCGGTTCTCATTTGCGACTGCGGGTTCAACTTCGCCAGCGGCGATTCAATACGTGAGGCCGACGTGGAAGCGGAACGTAAGAAGCTATCTCAACTCGGTGGCTGGCTGCTCTGCTTCACTGTCGGCCGCATGTTCGGAACGTTGATGTAGCTGTCTGCCGCAGCATCGGCAGGGACACCTTTGGTAGCCTTCAGTTATGTTGTCATTGCCGTGCTCAGTGGTTGGCTGGGCTTCGCCCTTGCCGCAAAGAGGAGGGAACTGTTCACGCTCCTCAAGTCTATTTCGCCATCAACTTCGTGATTAGCCTTTGCGCCGTTCTCTTCGCGATTATCGCCAGTAATTCCACGGATAATCAGCAGAAACAATCCATTTGAATGCGGAGTGCCTTACGCCTAGGGCTGGCCCTGCTGCGCGAGACATGAGTTCTACTTTTCAATTGGCGCACGACTTTTGCCGGACCACTCGGATGGAGACACCGAAGAGGAGGCCCATCAAAACGGGACGTCCAAGTCTGTGCCTGCGTCCGCTGCATCATTGAAGGGGTTATCGGCCTCATCAGCTGGCTCCGCAGCCTTCGAGGACTCTGCCGCCTTTGCGCTGTTCCCGTTCTTGGCCGGCCCCAATAACCGCAGCAGCGTGACAACCACTTCCGTCACGTCGCGCTTCTTCCCTTCCCGATCCTCGTAGCTGCGCAACTGGAGTCTTCCTTCAATAAACAGGAACTTCCCTTTGGTGACGAACTCGCCTGCGATCTCCGCCCAGCGGCGCCAGGCAACGCAGCGAATCCAGAGTGTGT
>Ga0187864_10003926_pt1 | contig 11939 bp, 8 predicted proteins | sample June2016WEW_11_4_FD_132985 | JGI IMG/M metagenome (GOLD analysis project Ga0187864, IMG submission 132985) | Peatland microbial communities from SPRUCE experiment site at the Marcell Experimental Forest, Minnesota, USA - June2016WEW_11_40 | ecosystem: Environmental > Terrestrial > Soil >... | reverse complement strand
CTTCGGTGCACTACTATGTCCCGGGTGTGCCACTGACCAAGCCGGAGCTGATCCACGCGATTCACGAGCGGAACCTGAGGTCGGTTTCCGCGGTGTTCCAGGCGCTGGCGGGAGGCAAAGAAGATGCAGCGAGCAAGCCCGGCCTGGCTTCTCTGCTGAAGACGCTGTGGAAGGGCGAGTACGAGGACGAAAAGGACGCGCGGTTCGTCAATGAGCGCCTGCATGCGAATATTCAGAAGGACGGGACTTTCTCCGTGGTGCCCCAGATTCCCGGTGGCATCACCAGCCCGGCGCAGTTGCGGCGCATCGCCGATGTCGCCGAGAAATATCATGTGCCTCTGGTGAAGCTTACAGGTGGACAGCGAATCGATTTGCTGGGGCTGCGGAAGGACGATTTGCCGAAGGTGTGGCGCGACTTGGACATGCCGTCCGGGTATGCGTACGGAAAAAGTTATCGCACCTGCAAGAGCTGCGTTGGAACCGACTTCTGCCGATTCGGCGTGGGCGACAGCACGGCGCTGGCGCTGAAGATCGAGCGGGAATTTCAGGGATTCGACAGTCCGCACAAAATGAAACTCGCCACTGCGGGATGCCCGCGAAACTGCTCCGAGGCGATGGTGAAAGACCTCGGCGCGGTGGCAGTGGAAGGTGGCAAGTGGGAGATCTACATTGGCGGCGCGGCGGGGTCTTCCGTTCGCAAGGGCGATATCCTGTGCGTCGTCGACAGCCATGAAGATGTTCTGAAATACATGGGGCGATTCATTCAGTACTACCGCGAGAACGCGAAGTATCTGGAACGCACGCACGGGTTCGTGACTCGTCTGGGCATCGACAAAATCCGCGCAGTTGTGATGGAGGACAGCGAGGGAATCGCCGAACGGCTGGATCGGGAGATTGCCGAGTCGAAGGCGGCGTACAAGGATCCCTGGAAAGAGGCGCTGTTGCCGGCGAATGAGAATCAGTTTGCGGCCACTCTTCCGGTGCTGCAATGATGCGAACCATGGCTGACGTGAAGATTGGTCCATTGAGCGGGATTCCTCCCGGCGAAGGCCGCGTGTATTCGCTTCATGGTGAGAACATCGCGGTGTTTCATACGCGCCGTGGCGAAGTGTTTGCATGCCAGGCTGCCTGCCCACATCGGGGCGGGCCGCTGGCCGACGGGTTGGTCGGCGGGACTACGCTGATCTGCCCGCTGCATTCCTGGAAGTTTGACCTGACCACCGGTGAGGCGTTGTTCGGAGAGTGCGGCGTAAAGACATATCCCGTGCGTGTGGACGACGGCGGTTGGGTGGTCTTAAGTTTCGACCGCGCCTGATTCACGGCGTGTTTTCCCTCAGTGTTTGAGGTTCTTCCCTTGTCGGGAGTTCGAAGGCTGGGCGTGTGTTCGCAGCAATGGAGGGACTTCATGAATATCGATCACAAGGCAACCAAGGTTAAACTCCTCGATTTCCATAGCGCTCCCATGCGGGCATTTCACATGGCCTGGCTCGCGTTTTTTCTATGCTTCTTCGGATGGTTCGGCCTCGCCCCGCTCATGCCGGTGATTCGCAATGAGCTGCACCTGAGTAAGGAGCAGATCGGCAACTCCGCCATCGCCGCGGTGGCTATCACCATCCTTGTGCGCCTCCTGATCGGCTGGCTATGCGATCGCGTCGGACCGCGCCGGGCTTATACGTGGCTGCTGGTGCTGGGGTCCTTGCCGGTGATGGGGGTCGGACTGGCGCACCACTACACGACGTTTCTGGTTTTCAGGCTGGCCATCGGCGCTATCGGGGCTTCTTTCGTCATCACGCAATACCACACGTCCGTGATGTTCGCGCCCAACGTTGTGGGGACTGCGAACGCCACGGCCGCAGGTTGGGGAAATCTGGGCGGGGGTGTTACGCAGATGGTTATGCCGCTCCTGTTCGGCGCTTTCATGAGTCTCGGCGCGGGAAGCTGGTGGAGCTGGCGGCTGGCCATGCTGGTGGCCGGAGCGGCGCTGCTGATTACCGGCATTGCCTATTACTTCCTGACCCAGGACACGCCCGATGGCGACTTCCGCAGCCGGTCAGGACCCTCGCGCGCACCTGGCGCTTTCGCGGAGGCGTGCCGCGATCCGCGAGTGTGGGCGCTGGCGCTGCTCTATGCTTCTTCATTCGGTGTTGAGCTGACCATCGACAACTTCGCGGCGCTTTACTACACGGACACTTTTCACTTAACGCTCAAAGCGGCGGGCGTCGTCGCGGGTACGTTCGGGATGATGAACCTTTTCGCGCGGGCTCTGGGTGGCATCGTGAGCGACAAGTGTAACCGGCGCTGGGGGCTGCGCGGGCGAGTTCTACTGCTCGCCTGTACGATCACCGCCGAGGGACTGGCCATGATGCTTTTCGCTCAGGCCAGGTGGCTGCCAGCGGCCATTGGAACGATGCTCCTGATGGGCCTTTTCGTGAAGATGTCGAATGGAGCGAATTACGCGGTGGTGCCGTTCATTAACAAGCGCGCGCTGGGGGCTGTCGCCGGAATAGTCGGGGCCGGTGGGAATCTTGGTGCCGTTCTGGCGGGGTTCCTCTTCAAGACGCCAAGCCTTACCTATTCGCAGGCGCTGATGGTTCTGGGCACCATCGTTGCAGCATCTTCAGTAGTGACCTTCGCAGTGCGCTTCACGGCAAAGGACGCACCACCGCTCGGCAGAGAGATGGCCGCCGCTACCGCAATTGCCGCGGGTGACTGAGAATCGCGGCCCGCTTGGGACGAAGCCCGGTTTCATTCATCGTCCTCTTGAGTGCTCCGCGACGCGGTGTGGTGAGCGGGGTTGTTGGCGACAGCGAGCATCCTGCGCACTCTCAACGGTTGCACTGCGAAGAGCCTTCCAGTAGCGGCCAACCCAGACGTTCCAGTCATCCTCGGCTGCTATGACTCCGCGGCGAAACAGGAGCGCCGATCCAACAACCCTTTTGGAATCAATGACTGTTTGGTCGGGCGGGGCGATCTGAGCGCCCGACCCCGTGCGCCCAACTTGAGTACCCGATCTGCTGCCACAGGTCGCAGACTGCCACTACATGCCGTAGCTTCTATCACTTCCGGGCAAGCGCAAGCACATCGTGGCAAATCAAGTCAGATGGCAAAACATGGGGTCCACGGGGTAGTTACGTCACAAGCCACGTCACAAAAACATCGAGGGCGAGGCGCGTCACTGCTCATTTCGCTGCCGTTCTGCCCACCACTGCTCCAGTGCGCCGCGGCCAATGGCCGAGGGCCATGTGACGCGGCGGGTGTTCGCCGCGATGTTGCGGCGGATCTGGGCGCTGCCGTTACCGGCGGGGTAAGAGCTGGCGGCTTGCGAAAGAGTGGCGAAGAAACGAAGGAGGGACGTGGTGGAGTGTCCGAGAATTGCGCCGAAACGCACCAGAGTTACCGCTTTGGCACCCGACTGGAAGGCGCACCGGCCACTTCTCATGGGTACTTGTACGGTTTCCGCGACGCGCTGCCACCAAAAACTTGGCCGCAATCGAGGCAATTGCTGTATACTCTTCAGCGCCGGGAGGACAAAACGGAAATCCCTGACAGATATTCGGGAGCCAAAATGGAAATCGCGGCTTGGGAGGAAAAACGATGAGACGCAACTATTTTCTTGCAGCGGCGGTCGCCTCCGTGTTGACGGCAACAAGCGCGTTCGCAGGTACGATCGCAGTCAATTTCAACTTTTACGTCGACGACTACGCGACAGTTAAGATCGACGGTAACCTGGTGGGATCTTACGATAACCCTCTTGCGGCCGGAAACATCGTCTTTACGGACGACCTTACACCCGGCTTGCACACTTTTGCGATTGATTATGCGAACCAGGAAGGCACGAATTTTCTTGCGCTTAACTGGCAATTGCCCGGCGCTCCTGGTTTGTCAATCATCCCGCTTGCTGACTTCAGTTCGCTCGACCAGAGCGGCGATACCATCAGCGGTCTGCGCGCGGATTACTATAGTTCGCTTGGCGGGTCATATCTGTTCACGGTGTATGGCGAAGGGCCGATTGATAATGGGGCGAATTCATTCACTGCAGAAATCTATGAGGGCGAGCCGGGCCTCTGGGCGGGCGTATTCGGGCCGTCATCGATATTTGGGGAAGATCTGAGCGGGGAGATTCTCATACCTGTCGCCACTCCGGAGCCATCGACAGCGTTGCTTATTGTTGTCCCTCTGTTGGCCTTCCTGTTCGTGACGTTTGTGAGGCCGCGCTTGCGAGGCCAGCGCGGGTCGGCGTTCTCCGTGCGTGGCTGAGCTGCGTGAGCGGATCGGGTTCTATGAGCCTCTTCAATTCGATGCATGTGGGCCCCCCGGGTCGTTCACCTTGCGCATGACTTCTGGATGAGCCGGCACTGGCGTGGGAGCTCTTTCTGCCGGGCTTCATCGGCGTGGCGAACAACGGCGACTTTGGAAAAGTGGCCTTGGAGAGGTGCCTTGCAGGTATCTCTAAGAAATCATCTACAGCATTGGAGATAGAGAATTGCACAGAGTCAAATTCATAAGCCAAAGGGGTCGCAGTCACGGATCGGCCCACGACGGGCTCCCGTCCGGGCCCTCCAGCCAGGTGTTGGTGATGGTGCGGGAGCCGAGCAGTGTGGTGGTCCAGTAATCGTATTCCACCACGCGCCGTTGGAATGTTGTATCCTTTCGCGAAGCCAAGTCATTGATTCTGATCGGAGACGACAGCCTACTCCATTGGGTTCGTGGCCTGGACGCTTCAGGCGAGCGGGGCTGCCTGCGGCGCTGTATAACTCACAGTCAGCTTGTAGGCAGGCTTTGAGCCCCCAGCGGGAGTGTTGTTCGAATGAATCTGAAACATGTACCAGCCATCGGTGGCCGCTGTGGTGGAAAACTGGCTTCCGCTTGAGCCCAAGCCGAAGATTTTCGTTGTGAGAGTCGTTCCGGTTGAATCCGCAAGCGTCAGCGTGATTGCGGTCGTCGCTGTCCAGCCGGAATCGTCGAACGTGAGCGACGCCACGATGGGCGTGCCCGCCGCGACCCAAATCCTTGAAACGGTGACCGTGGCCTGGTTGTCGGCTGGCTTGATGTCGAGATCCTGTGCGCCTTCGAAAATCTGTGTCACACCGGCCGGGGTATTCCCGACTCTACCCTGTATTCCGCGCACGGAGTAGCATACATAGCCACCCGCAGCGGAATTGCGCGGGATGGTCAACGTGACACGGCCGGAAACATCGGTCACGATGTCGCCCGCATGACCCGAGTAATCGTGCAGCCACGTGTTAGGACCGAAACCAGTCTGAACATCATCGAGCGTGCGCTCGGTCGACTTGTCTTTGTTCAGACCTACCAGCAGATGTGGTCCGCCCAGGCGTTCGAAGACAAAGACGCCCGGGCCTTTCCAGCGTTGTTGAGAGGGGCCTTCGGCGATGTTTTGGTGTGTCCAGATCAGATTGACGATGACGTGCTGAAGCGTGTTGCCCAGGCACCCCGGGTCTTTGCTGTAGTCTTTATAAAAAACGCAGGGGAACCCTTCCGAGGTCAGAATGTATGCATAAGCGAGCGGCTTGTCTTCCGGCTGGATATTCTTGGGAACCAGATCCCGGCGCGACTCCGTGTCATGGTTTTCAACAAACGTGACCGAGCGGAACGGATTGACGCCGGCTATTCCGGCGTGGTCGAGCGCAGCCATATCGAAAGACGGATCGTTCGACATGGCAAGCAGCGTGAAGTAAAGCGGGAAATCGAGCACGCTGGTGCGGCCCTGCATCCAGTCCGACGATATCACCCAGTCGTTCACCTGCGCGACGCTGCCGTTCCAGTACTCGCCGACGGCGAAGCGGCCCGCCATCCTGCCTTGGCTCAGAATATCCAGCAGAAAGACGGTTGAGATCCCTTGAACGTGGTCGAGCCGATAGCCTTGGACGTCAAGGGCGTTGCTCACCCACTCGATCGCATCGACGAGTCCGTTGCGGACGTAGCCCGGCGGCTTGCCGTTGATCGGAGCGAGATCGGGACCGAAGTAAACGTTCGATCCGATCTGGAGTTCACCAATGCCGTCGGGCACTCTTGGGTCCTGGGGAATATCGGGGTGGAAACTCGCGGGGACGTTGCCTGCGGGATAGCGCGAATGGAAGCATTGCGCGTTCTTGGGGAATCTTCCACCGTTCGGATTGCCATAAGCATCCGGGTATTCGAAGGTCATCCCGTCGGTGCCGGATCCGCCTTTGCGATCGTTGAGCTGAAGATCAAGATAAATATCTAGGCCGTTGGCCCGAAGCACGGCGGCGCAGCGTGTGAGCTGCTCGCGGTTCCCATAGCGCGTGTGAACCGTGCCCTTCTGGTTTCTATTGCCGATGTCGTAATCGTCGAAAACGCTGTAACCCAAGGCCGCTTCTCCGATGCCCTGTTCCGCCTTGGTGAGGGGAGGCAGCCAGAGAGTTGTGAAGCCCGCCTGAGAAAGAGCCTGAGCCTGCTTCGCCAGATGATCCCACCACCAATCGACATGCGGGCCGTCTTTTGGATCGGCAGGGCACGGCAGCGCGATATACTTACCGCGCTTGAAGAAGGCCTGCAACAGGACTTTGGGCTGCATAGCGGCTGTCAGTTACGCAGACCGTAGATCGCGAGCGCGGGCTGGTCGCCGTCGGTAGCCTTGACATGTTTGCCTTCCAGGATGTTCTCCTGCTGAAAGGTAGCGACATAGACCTTCCCGTTGGCCACAACAGGCGGGCAGAACTTGGCAAACTGGCCGAGCCGGTCGGCATTATTGCCTGTGTTTTCGCTGTCCCACAGTTCGCCCGTCGAGACATCCGAGGCACTGAATGCACGGAGCACGCCGCGCACCACCATTAGATTTGCGTTCGATGCTAATGGCATTGTTGCCCATACGATGCCTGTGTTGTCGGTTGTCCCGTTCGCCGACACTGTCAGGAAACCGCCGGGCATCCAGACGAGTTCGGTGCGGTCCTGCGTAAACAACCCGGTCGGAAAGTTGGGATAAGGCGCCGACTCCCGGCTCGATTTGACGGCAGCGGCATCCAGATTGAACTTCCATAGCTGATCACTTGGATCTTTCGTGAGGGTGTATTGCCTAAGCGGAGACTCTTCCCCCATAACGTATACATACGTTTCGCCGGCGCGTGGCCAGAACACCGGCGTGCCGTGAATATTGTAGGCGAGCGGCGGTTTGGGCAGAGGACGAGTGGCTACGAGAGACTGCAGTGACGGAGCGGCCCCTTTCCCCAGATTGTTCGCGTCCAGCAGATAGAGACGACCTTCCTTTCCGCCCGCAATCAGCTGATGACTGTTCGGCACGACGGCGACGCCACCGGAACCGAGATCGTAGTCGTAGTCCTTCAAAAAAGTCTGATTGGCCGGCGTGAACCAGTCGAGCAACTGGAACTGGCCGCCGTTGAGTTTCAGCCTGAGGACGCTGTCGGAGAAGTCGGTCGAGCCATTGTAAGTGCCGTTGCCGGTGACGACATAGACGTTGCCGGAGGCGTCGGCCGCGGGTCCCGCGCCCGACATCCAGATGCCACCCATGCCTTCTACGTCGTAATTGTCGAACTGCGGTCCTTTGCCATTGGGCGTTGTGCAGATCAGGGCGACCTGGCGGAGCGCCTTGGGATTCGAAACGTCGAATGCGAAAACCCACCCGTGATAGGGCCCGGAATCGCAGTGTCCGCCGAAGGCTGCGTAGAGAATGTCACCGACGAGCAGGAGCGCCGGACGATTCAGTTGGTACAGAGGGTTAAAGGCGATTCGGCCGTTCGCGGACCCGTAACCGTGGCCTGGAACCGAACCCTGAAAGGGAATACTGCCGAGCGTCGATCCATCGGCCAGATTCAGCGCGTATAGCGAGTAAGAATACCGATTGCCGTTTTTCGATTTCGCCGCCACGAATACGACTCCCTGCGACGGGTGATCCGGCGCGATCTGAACGACAGGCGTGCCGGTGATTCCGATCTGCAGCGTGAGGTCGGTGCAGTAGGGCTTTCCGATCGCTGAGTAGAGCGTCGCGTAGTCGATCGATGGACCCAGCGAAGCTTTCCACAATTGGGCGATGGAGTTCTGAATGACGTCGTCGGCGTCGAATGCATAGACGCTGTTGTTTTCGGTGGCGACGATCGCGACATTCTTAGTCTGACCACCCGTGCCCTCGGCGACGATCAGCGGCTGGGCGTAGATATTCCCATCAACCGTACGATAAACGAGTTTGCCGAAATTGCCGCTCTTCACGTTAGCGACGGTCAGGGTTGTTTCGTTCAGATTGGCTCCGGTGCGGGCGGGATCGCCATGGTGAGTCAACACGCTGACCTGCCCCTTGAGGGGCAGGCTCAAAGGCAACACGAGAGCAGTCAGAATTGTTACGGACGCGCTTTTCCACATAAAGCCTTTCATTTCACTATCTTTCGGTCGGAAATACGGCAGCACCCCGAGAGCATCAATAGAACGTGGACGATTCTCGCACCTTAGGTAACGGCCACTATAGCCGCATTCGATGTTTTGCGCAAGCGAAAAAATGCGGGGTAGGAGGACGATTACGGGCGCAACCCCGCCTGGCACAGGGCGGAACCTGAGCAACCGGTTTTCGAGTTACATCAAGAGTTATGTCAGTTTCATCTCTTTCGGTCTCTTGCATGTCTTTTCCCCGTATCACATCCAGGCACCGCCTCCGGTTCCAGAGTCGATCCCGGCTTCAGTTCCTGTCAGGGGTGGGGGATTTTTCGTCCGGCACAATGGGGATTTTACTGACCTGCTCCCCGATGATTTCCAAACAAAGGCAAGACTGCAGAGATCTCTATCGAGAGCAGGTCACCGCAGTGTGTGATTCGTGCCCCCTAACAGCCCAAGCCAAGCAGTCTTCCTACGTTGTCCGCTATTGCAGACACACTCAGCAGGGTTGGGATGGCTGCCGTGAGACCTGCCGCTCGTTCAAGCAGCGTTTGGTGACATCGCGCTTCAAAAGTCGCGGTCGTGGCGCACCTAACGATTTAGCAGATACCAGACGGCATAACCGAACGCGCCTGCCATCAACAGCATTGCGAGGACCAACACCGGCCGAACGAGCACCATAACGATCGCGGGAATAAAGGCCGCTCTCGCGACTTGGAAGGGACGGAGTGGCAACGTCACTCCAGACGGATTCGGGAGAACCGTCTGCCACGATTTCTCTTCCGGCCACTCCGTCACTTCGAGAATGCGCTTCACGTCGGAGCGTTGCAGGTAGGCACGCGTTTTTGCGCGGCCTACCCGATAGTCATGTTGTCGGAAGCTCTTCTTGAAGAATCCAACGAAGGCTGCGAGTCCAGAACCCGCAAGCTCCTTTTGCGCATCCGCGATGACCGCAACGATCTTCATCTTGTCCCGATTCTCAAGGTGGGCGGCGGCTTCGAGCGTCGCAAGCGCGCTCACGAACGCATCCGCTGCGTGCGAATCAACCGCGGCGAGGATTTTGTTGTATTCGACGCTGTACTGCGCGCGAAGGCGGGTCAAACGCGCCTGCTCCTGGTTAGGCATAAGCATCGCATTGAGATCACTCGCTGCCTTGGCAAGGGAGGCGATATCCAGCAACCCCCGAACGATCACTTCGGCAAGCTCGGATGCGCGCGCGTCCAGCAACTTAATGTTCTGGTTAACGCCCTCTGCAATGATCCAGTCGTGAAACATCGCCTGGCGCATGTACACGTTGACGAGCTGTCTGAGCTCGCCCCAGATCGTGATCTTCGGTGCGCGCAAATCGTGCGCGGTGGACTTCACCGAATGGGGTGTCACGAAAACGTACAGACGATCACTGTCATCGCAGTGCGCAGCAGCTCCAAGACGCGCCTCGCGATCGGCCACGGTCGCGTCGACCAGGTTCTTGGCAATTCCAAGAGGTTGGTTCTGAAGCACTCCGCCATCGGAGAAGGCAAACAGGGCTGGCGATAACCCTGTCCAGTCGACGTACGTTTTGCCCTGCACCCAGAGATGCTGGCGGGCGGGAAGACGGTCTCCATATTCGTCCACCGTGCGTTGGATCGCCTTGGGGCAAAAGGCGACTGGAAATGCTCCGGAGCCGACCGCAGCGTCACACATCACCCTCCATTGCGTGACGTTTGCTCGTCCATCGGCAGTAACTTCAAAGAGCATCTGGTCGACGGATTGCGTATAGTTAAAACCTCCTTCGTCGCTTCCGAGAATCGGAATCATGTAGTCGATTCCGTTGAGATTGGTAAGAGCTAGGCCGACGCGGAGCGTCTGAGGGACGCCGTCGATCTGCTCGACGGCTGCGTGTGGTCCGCTACCGGGGCTCCGCATCGAGCTGACGAGCATGTCCTTGCCTATAGAGGCGATAAGGTCAGAGGAGAAGAGTGAGTGCCACTTCTTCTCGCTCCAGCGCATCTTGACCAGTTTCATCAGGCTGATGCGCTCTACCCATGCCTGATAGAGCGAGTTAGTGAACTCGCCCTCAAGCGACGCGGCATCATACATGAGGCGCTGCGAAACCATCGCTGCCGTCATGCCACCGGCAGACGCGCCGGTTATCACGTCAACATAGATTTTCTTGTCGTCGCTGGGAGCAGCTTCATTATAAGTGCGGATTGCCCGCATCAGTTCGTACAACACCCCAGCCTCATAGCTCCCGAGAGAGACTGCGCCTGCAATCGTGATCGCCAGCCGTTTTGCCATCTAGCCTTTTGTCGCCTCCCTTTCAAAGACGAAGCCCTACAAGGATTGAACAAGTGAACCCGCAAACTGATTGTCGCGCAGTATAGCACGAACAAGACTTGGGAAAGGAGACCTTTCGGGAAGCGATATCGGGAAATCGAAGCATAGATCTCCCTCAAAGACTCCGGGGATGCCATGGAAGCACTGGATTGCTCGTTAATTGCCCATACATTGTTGATTCGTCGGAAGACGCGGATCGCATTGGTCAGAATCTCACCGATGTTTCGGCCACGGGGATCTTCAAATCGAGGCGCGGAGCAATTATCTCCAGATCAGACAGGTGACTGGCGTTAGCGTCGTCCCTTATGGCAGGCAAGTCGGCAAAGCGCTTGCTGAAGTGGGTCGAAAACGGTATATATGTCGTCGGTCCGAAGGCAGGTCAGAAAGTCCTATGGCCTCGCGGTGGTGGTGACCTGCCTCCGAATTTCTCTGCCAGTTTTAATTGAGAGATCACGCCGAGTATGTCTCCTCGAAGAACGAGTCAATCGGCTCTGTGGTGCTGTTGGTATGCGGACCCCCTGCCCTGTTTGCAGGTGGGCTCCCCTTCGATTAGAGCGGCTATGCCATCATTAAATCAGAGACTTACCAACCACCAACGGGGAAGGCCGGGGGTGATTGTAGTCGAAACTGTAGCTAAAGGACCCACAAGGTTCAACAAGGAGGCTTCCCAAGTTGGTGAATCTACAGGCCCGACAAGAGGGCGGTCCACTGTGCACAAGACAGTTCTCGGCAAATCCAGAAAAGGCTTTGTTATCAATTGCTTGAGTTTCAAGCAGATACGGGTATCTCGTTGAACTCTGTTGAGCCCTGTTGAACCCGGATGCACTGGCAGCTACAAAGTCATCTACAGCAACCCTGAACCCTCCGTCGGTTCGCAGGGAAACCCGGCCCATGCATTTTTCGCTGCGGTCTCGAGAGCGCGGCGAAGTTTGAGCGCGCGCATGTCGGGCGCAACATCATGTACCTCGGCGCGCTCTCGCCGACGAAGCTGAAAAGGCTCCGGGTAGCGCACGTGCTGGACAGCTACGACCGCCGCGGGGACGCCAAAGACTACATCTGGTGATTCGTTTCGGTCACCACGAACCTGGGATCGATCGCTTTTTCGAGCACACGCTCGAACGCATCCCAGGGACAATCCGGGGCCTCGCAGCCCGGCACCCGGACGTTCTCGATGGCCGGCGGTGACGACAGAGTCAGTGGGACCAAATCGTGCATTTGATCGAGTGTCTGCGACAGATACTCCGTTCGCACGATGCGGCGTCGTG
>Ga0187864_10003925_pt1 | contig 11940 bp, 14 predicted proteins | sample June2016WEW_11_4_FD_132985 | JGI IMG/M metagenome (GOLD analysis project Ga0187864, IMG submission 132985) | Peatland microbial communities from SPRUCE experiment site at the Marcell Experimental Forest, Minnesota, USA - June2016WEW_11_40 | ecosystem: Environmental > Terrestrial > Soil >... | reverse complement strand
CCAAAACCCCAAACCAGGATCAAAACCAAGTACAGTCCGCCTCCCGATCACCCTTGGAGAAGATCATGGAAGCGGACATTTCTATCTTGCGAAAAACCGGACATTTCTACTTTGCGTTGACAGCCCACCCGGGAGGGGTTGAGGGCATAGCTGCCGCGTTAGGGTCGATTCGGCGAGAAGGAGTGTCGTTCATGGATGCCGCGATCTGAGATTGACAGGAGAACTGGGCTGATTAGTGCACGCGCAAGTGGCCAGCAAAGAGCAGGATCAGAATAATCAGTATGACCACGCTTACGCCGCCGATGGGGTAATAGCCCCAGTTCTTACTGTGTGGCCAGGTTGGAAGACTCCCCACAAGCGCTACGATGACAACTATCGTTAGAACGAACATGAGCGTCATGGCTTGGCGCCTTCTTTGACCGTTGCCGTGGACTGCCTCTCGGCTTCTATTTGGGCGGATTCGGCCACGCGAGGCTCTGCCATTTCTTTCTTCACGCTGGCGAGTACTGCTTGGTAGGGCTGTTTCTTGGCTTTGTTATTCGACATACGCGGATGGTGTCATGCGGGCAGAAGCAATGCAGTTCCATTTGGCACAGCTTCATCTACGACCGATCGCTGGGCCTCCACGCGCAATCCCGCGGTCATGTGCTGAGGGGTGGAATCCTCGCGGGGGCGATGCGCCCTTATGACCTGAGCTGCAAGCCGCCGGGGAGTTGGACCGATGTGGCGTGCATGAACTTCGAGCCGTTCCGGGCGGGCACTCCGGTGCAAACAATCTTATCGCCGGGGTTCACGGTCGTGCTGGTCCAGCCGTTGTGCTTGAGGAAGTTGGGGCTGTTGGCTTCGACGGCCCACTCGTGGACCTCGCCCTTTTCGTCCGTCACGTTGAGATAGAGGTAAGCGTGAGGATTCGTCCATTCGACCTTTGTCACCACGCCCGTGAGGGTAATCGGGTGCTGCATGTCGAACATGGCGCCCGAGTGGTGCGCCCGCGCGGGTGCAGCCAACAGGAGCAACAGGCTCGCGGCCAGGGCGGCTAGCGCGAATTTGATTGGTCGCCTCTGCACGATGCAGCTCTTTGGCCGCAATCATGCCACGGGAGGCTCGATGGATTCGACACATTTGATAACGAGGGCTTTGAATTTCTGCTGCAAAGAAGCCTCGCTTTTCGGTACTATAGGGCGTCCGCCGGGAAGCCCGCACGCCAGAGACCCCGAAGAACAGCATTGTTATCCGCACGCTTTGACCTCCTCCTCGCGGAAGACTGACCCTTCACCCCGCTACGGCGGGCTTCAAGGCAAGAGAAGAGGACTATGGATACCGGCAACATGGGGATCGGACGCATCGGTCCATTCGAGGTTTTCTATCCCACGCAGCAGGCGGTCCCTCCGGTCCGGCAAAACGGCGACGGCGAGATTCCGGGGCGGCTGTTCGTTGTGGAGGGCATCGACGGCTCAGGCAAGTCCACGCAGCTCATGCTGCTGCACAAGTGGCTCGAGTCGAAGGGGTACGGCGTGGTCTTCAGCCAGTGGAATTCGTCGCCGCTGGTAAAGGACACGACGAAGCTGGGCAAGAAAAAGAAGATGCTGACGCCCGCCACTTTCTCCCTGATTCACGCGACGGATTTTGCCGACCGGACAGAGCGAAGCATTCTCCCGCTGCTGAAAGCGGGCGCAGTCGTGCTGTGCGACCGGTACATCTATACGGCATTCGCGCGCGACGTGGCGCGCGGGATGGACCGTGCCTGGGTGCGCGATCTTTACGGATTCGCGGTAAAGCCGGCGGTGGCGTTCTACTTCCGCGTACCGCTCGAGACGGCCGTCGGGCGCATCACCGCCGCGCGCGAGGGCCTTAAATTCTACGAGGCGGGCATGGACCTGGGGGTCAGCGACGACCCCGAAGAGAGCTTCCGCTTCTTCCAGGGGCGCATCATCGACGAATACGAGAAAATGATCCCGGAGTTCGGACTGACTGTGGTGGATGCCACACTGCCGGTCGAAATCCAACAGGCGCAGGTGCGTCAGATCGCAAAAACACATCTCGAGCGAGCGAAGAATCTGAGGGTGAGACCATGAGAAAGACGTACGGAAAACTTTTGCCGGGCATGAAGCTGTCGGGTCTTGCGGGCAAACTGATCGTTGTCGAAGGGACGGACGGCGCCGGGCGCACGACGCAGATCAACCTACTGAAACCGTGGCTCGAAGAGTTGGGGCACGCGGTGCTCGATACGGGAATGACGCGCTCGGCCCTCGCCGGCGACGGCATCCGCCGCGCGAAAGAAGGAAATAACCTCGGGCGCGTGACGCAAAGTCTGTTCTACGCTACGGATTTTGTGGACCGGCTCGAGAACGAGATCGTTCCCGCGCTGCGCGCCGGGTTTATCGTGCTGACGGACCGGTACATCTACTCGCTGATGGCGCGCGCGATCGTGCGCGGCATGGACGCCGCGTGGATTCGCAGCATCTTCGGCGTCGCGCTGGTGCCGGATGTGGTGTTCTATTTGCGGCTCGGTGTGGACGAACTGATCCCGCGCGTGGTCTTTTCGCGCGGATTCGACTACTGGGAGTCGGGGATGGACGTCTTTCCCGGCCACGACATGTACGAGAGCTTTCGTAACTACCAGGCGGCCCTGCTGGCGGAGTTCGACCGGCTCAGCGCGGAATACAACTTCCAGACGATTGACGCGTCCGCCGATCCGAAAGTTGTCTTCGCGCAGCTCAAGCACAAAATCCTGAGCATTCTCGAGAGCGATTCTCGAAAGGGTTACATTTCGAAGCTATACGAGCGTCCCGCCGAGCCCGCGAGCCACAGAGTCGAGCCGGCGATGGCCGCCGCGCCGCGCGAAGACAGCGCCAGGGAGCTGAATCTGCTGTTCCAGACGGCGGCTGCGCATCGCCCCGACCATTCGAATGGAAACGGCAACGGCACACTGCATCAGAAGTAGAACCGCAACGGCCGCAGCGAGCGGCGTCAGTACATAGCCGCGCTTCCCTGCCATTCGATTCGTTCTATTCGGTTAAGATCGAATGGCGGAGCCTCGCTCGGGCAAGCGCGGGTTGCCGGGTGCGAAGGCCGGTGCGATAATGTGGCCGGTTGCAGCGAGCTGCGAAGCAGCCGCGAGTGTAAGCGAGGTCTTTATGGCACTGAGGGATGCGTGGGTTGAAAAGCGGGCGGCGAGCATGAATGGCGGCGCGAGGAATTTCTCGCAGATGCACTTTGCGCGCGCGGGCGTCGTCACCGAAGAAATGGCGTACGTGGCGCTGCGCGAAAAGCTTTCGCCGGAGCTTGTGCGCGGCGAAGTGGCGCGCGGCCGCGCAATTATTCCCGCCAACATCCATCACCGGAATCTCGAGCCGATGGGAATCGGCGTCGCGTTCTGCTGCAAGATCAACGCGAATATCGGCAATTCGGCCACGACCTCGAACGTCAGCGAAGAACTGGAAAAGCTGCACCGCGCCGTGCACTACGGCTCAGACACCGTGATGGACCTTTCGACGGGCGGCGATATCCCGATGATCCGCAAAGCGATCATCGACGCCTCGCCTGTGCCGATCGGCACGGTGCCCATTTACGAGGCGCTTTCGCGAGTGCGACGCGCGGAAGATTTGACGATCAACGTGATGCTCGAAGTGATCGAGGAGCAGGCCGAGCAGGGCGTCGATTACATGACGATCCATGCGGGCGTGCTGCGCGAATTTCTGCCGCTGGTGCGAAACCGGATCACGGGAATCGTCAGCCGCGGCGGGGCGCTGCTCGCGCAGTGGATGAGCTTCCACAAAGCGCAGAATTTTCTCTATGAGAATTTCGACGCCATCTGCAAGATTTTCCAGAAGCACGACGTCAGCTTTTCTCTCGGAGACGGGCTGCGTCCCGGCTGCCTGGCCGACGCGAGCGACGAGGCGCAGTTTGCGGAACTGCGCGTGCTGGGCGAGCTGACGAAAAAAGCATGGGAATACGACGTGCAGGTAATGATCGAGGGCCCCGGCCACATCCCGATGGACCAGATCGAGCTACAGGTGAAGAAGGAAAACGAGCTGTGCTACGAAGCGCCGTTCTACACGCTCGGGCCGCTCGTCACCGATATCGCGCCCGGCTACGACCACATCACGAGCGCGATCGGCGCGGCGATGATCGGCTGGCACGGAGCGTCGATGCTCTGCTACGTCACGCCGAAGGAGCACCTCGGGCTGCCGAACGCGGACGACGTCCGCCAGGGCGTGATCGCGTACAAGATCGCGGCGCATGCGGCGGACGTGGCGCGGCACCGCCCCGGCGCGCGCGACCGCGACGACGCGCTCAGCTATGCGCGCTTCCTCTTCGACTGGGACAAGCAGTTCCAGCTCTCGCTCGACCCGGAAACCGCCCGCGCGATGCACGACGAGACCCTGCCGGACGATTTCTACAAGGAAGCCAAGTTCTGCTCGATGTGCGGGCCGAAATTCTGCTCGATGAACGCGACGCAGATCGCTGAAATCTACCAGGGCTTCGACCAAAAGGACCGCGAAGTCAAGTTCGCGCAACTTCTGGCAAAAGTGGCAGAGGGTGCGGACGTCCCCGAGGTTGGCCGGGGCTAGTCCGTTTTTCCGTCCAGACTGCAAAGGAGCGGAGGATGGGATTTGTGCGAGCGGCAAGGAAGAGCGATCTCCCAGCCGGGAAGATCTGCGAGATTCAGGTGGGCGACAAGGCGGTCGCACTGGCGAATGTCGCCGGTAAGTTCTGTGCGATCAATGGAATATGCCTCCATCAAGCGGGCCCGCTGGGCGAGGGCGAACTCGAGGGCCAGGTCGTGACGTGCCCCCTGGCACGGCTGGCAATTCGACGTCACGACGGGTAAAGTGGTCGGAAGCCCAACCGCTGGCGTAGAGAGCTACCCGGTCGAGGTCCGGGGGGACGACATCTTCATAGACGCCGGGTAGCCCCTTTCACCGCGCTGGCGCGCGCGAAATTGGCATTTAAGCCGGGTTTAGCCTCACTTTCCGTGAAAAATTTGCACAGAAAGCTTCCCTTTGTTTTGCGCTTCCGTGTATAGTGCGCGCGGCACTTTTTGACGGATGACGCAGGCTCCTCCCAAACCAAGACCGAGACGCTGGCTGCTGGCCGTTGACCCACGTGTCTACCACTGGGATACCCTCTTTGTAAAAGGCAAGGAGATGTGGCGGCACGCCGGGAACCGTCCGGACGCGCTGCGGCAGCTCAAACAGGTCCACAAGGGCGACCGCACGCTCTGCTATCACGGCAAGCCCGAGCATTCGATCTACGCGCTCGCGGAAGTCAGCCGGGACCCCTACCCCGACCCGCAGGATCCCGAAGCCAAGAAGCTCGTCACGGACCTGCGCGCGATCGAGCGGCTGCCGCGCCTCGTGACGCTCGCCGAAATGCGCGACAATCGCCTGCTGCGAAAGATCAAGTTCCTCAAGAACACCCGGCTGACGATCTGCCCGCTGACCGACGAAGAGTACGCGGAAATCCTGAAGATGGCGGGAATCGTGGCGTCGCCGGGCATTCCCCTGCCGTAACGACGAAGCTCGAAATCCGAAAACCGGCTGCGAGGAGGTGGCGCTTCTTGACCTAGGTCCAGACCTAAGTCTAAACTTAGGTCTTTTCGTTCTTCCAAAGGAGACCATGTGCGAAACATTATTCCCATCACGGACCTACAGCAGAAAACCAAGGAGTGCGTCGAGCGCGTCCGGGCAACAGGCATCCCTCTCGTAATCACGCAGAGAGGCAGAGCAGCGGCCATTCTTGCTTCTGCCGAGAACTTCGAAGGATATCTGGTGACTCTCGATGAAATGTCATATCCAGACTGGGAAGCAAAGCTTCGCCGCGCCGCGAAAGAGCTCGACGCCGGCGGAGGGATCGAACTCGAAACTTTCCTGAAAAAGAAAAGGAAGCGCAAGCGTCTTGGCTAAATTGCGCCGGCTGTTTCTGTCCTCGGAAGCGTGCTCGGACCTGGAGTTGATTGCGGAGCCGCTTCGTGCGTCCGTCATCCGCCGTCTCAAATTGTTGAAGAAATTTCCGATGTCGGGAGCGGCGCTCGCAGGCAAGTTGCTAGGATGGCGCGCTACGACGGTCGGCATTTTTCGCATTTTCTATCGCGTGACTCCCCGGGGAATTGAGGTTGGTTACATTCGCCATTGCAAGTGGCGCTCACCCGAATATTCGAATCGTTGAATTTTTGCGGCTCCTGAATTCGAATGCTAATCCGATGTGCTAGCTTTAGGCTTGCACGTTATGCCGGAGCTTCCCGAAGTCGAGACCGTCGCGCGCGGCCTGCGGGCCGTCCTGCCGGGAAGGCGCATTTTGAGCGTGCGCCTCGGCAAGACGGATTTCATCGACGACCCAGCCGCGCTCGAGCAGCAACTGCCGGGCGCGCGGATCAACGAAGTGCGGCGGCATGGAAAGTTCCTGGTCCTCGAGCTCGAATCTTCGAATGGACGCGCGCGAAGTTTCGCGCTGCTGATTCATCTGGGGATGACGGGACAGATTGTGACGTGCCAGCCGGAAGCGCGTGTGGCGCCGCACACGCATGTATTTCTGGCGCTCGACGACGGCCGTGAGCTGCGCTACACGGACATCCGGCGCTTCGGCCGGATAGCTATTCTGAGCGAAAGCGCGCAGGAAGACGCCCTAAGTTCTCTTGGTCTCGATCCCCTGGAAGCCACGCCGGCGCAATTGATTGCGAAGCTGCACGCGCGGCGCGCGCGGATCAAAGCGCTGCTGCTCGACCAGCACGTCCTGCGCGGGATGGGGAACATCTACACGGACGAGAGCTTGTGGCGCGCGCAAATCCATCCGATGCGGCTCGGCGCGAACCTCACACCTGGCGAACTCCGGCGCCTTTATCGCGCCGTTCGCGGCGTGCTGACGGAGGCGATCAGCCTGCGCGGCTCTTCGATCTCCGATTACGTGGACTCCGAGGGACAGCCGGGGGAATTCCAGCGGCGGCATCGCGTTTATCAGCGCGAGGGGAAACGTTGCTTCCGCTGCGGCGCGTCGATCCGTCGCGCGATCGTCGCTGGGCGAAGCAGTTACTTTTGTCCTCGGTGCCAGCCGGCGCCGCGGCCACGCCGCCGTCGCTCGCGATAAGCGGGCGTCTTGCTCCCCGCAGAAAACCTATTTACTGGACCGCTGGATCGGTTCGGGCATGTAGAGGCCCGCTTGGGCGGGCAGCCCGGCACGCTCGAACTGAATCGTCGTGTGAGTGATATTGAAATCGCGCGCGAGCACTTCGCGGATGTTCGCGAGGATTTTTTCGCTCTCGTCCATGTGCATGTCCGGAATGCGAACGTGGCAGGAGAGCGCGTGCAGGTCCGTGCCGAGAGTCCAAATGTGGATGTCGTGAACTTCCTGAACTCCAGGAACGGCTAACACCGCCGCGGCGACTTCCTCCAGACGAATCTCGCGCGGCAGGCCCTCCAACAAGATGTTGCCGCTTTCACGGAGAATCCCCGTCCCCGACCAGAGAACCATGAGCCCGATTCCGATGCCGAGGACCGGGTCGACCCATTGCGCGCCGGTCGCGCGGATCGCCAGCGCGCCGACGAGAATCGCGATGTTGGAAAGCGCGTCGCCGAGGTTGTGAATCCAGATCGTGCGGACGTTCAAATCGCGCCGGCCGCGATGCACCGCGAGCGTGATGCCTCCGTTGATGGCCAGGGCCAGTAGCGAGATCCACAGCATGAGGCCGGTGTGTACCTCGACGGGGCTGCGCAGGCGGGCGACGGACTCGCCGATCACGAACAGCGCCGCGAGCGCGAGCACCATCGCGTTCACAAACGCCGCGAGAATGCCCGCGCGATGGTAGCCGTATGTTTTCTCAGGCGTCGGCGGGCGCTGTGCCCAGCGGGTGGCCAGCCAGGAAATCACGAGCGTGGGCACGTCGGTGAGATTGTGGACGGCGTCGCTGAGGAGCGCCATCGAGTGTCCGGCATAACCGGCGATCAGCTCGGCGACAACCAGAACGATGGTGGCGATGACAGACGCGCCTAAGATACCCGTCAGGCTCCCACTGAGGCCGTGACCGTGGTGATGCGAGCCGCGGTCGTGGCCATGGTCAGACCCGGAATCGCCGTGGGCGCGAAGGTGCATGGGCTGAATTCTACCTCGCAGAACCGACCCGCGCACAGTCCGGCCGCTGCTCCGAGCACGGTAGCGTAACGGGAAGTACGGCTTAGGTCTCTCGAACGGGAAACGCAATTGACTCGCCCCTGACGCCCGCCTACCATCAAAATTAGTATTGGTCCTGGCTTTTCGGGGGCATTCGAGGGGAAGACGTCAGGCGCACACGCCGCGATTCGTCTAAGGATGACGCAAACGACTGCTAAGCTGGTCTTCTGGGGGGTGCGCGGCTCGACACCGACGCTTGAGCGCGATACGTGGCGCTACGGCGGGAATACCTCCTGCCTCGAGCTGACGGCGCCGGGCGGCGGGCACTTCATCTTCGACTGTGGCACCGGTCTGCGGATGCTCGGCAACCGCCTACGCGGGCACAACGGCCGCTGGGCGGAGGGGCATGAGGGCAGCGTCGAAGCCCACGTGCTCGTGACCCACTACCATTGGGACCATATCCAGGGGATACCCTTCTTTCATCCGTTCTTCGAAGCGCAGAACCGCTTCCACTTTTGCAGCTTTCAATCGAAATACCTCGGCCGCAACAGCCTGCGCCAGGTGCTCGAGGCACAACTTGCCAGCCCCTACTTTCCTGTGGACGTCAGCACGATGAAGTCGAAGCGCTCGTTCCGCGAGGTCTCCGGCGGGGAAAAATGGGAGGTCGAAGGAACGGAAATCACGACGGCCTGGCTCAATCACCCGCAGGGCTGCCTGGGATACCGGCTGGATACGCCCGTGGGCTCCGTCGTCTACGCCACGGACAACGAGCCGGGCGTTGCCGAGTTCGACGGCAATTTGCGCGCGCTCGCTGAGGGAGCGGATGTACTCATATACGACGCGCAATACTCGCCCGAACAACTGGCAACGAGCCGCAAGGGCTGGGGCCATTCGAGTTGGCTCGAGGGAGTGAAGGTCGCGCGCGAATCAAAAGTGAACCACCTCGTTCTTTTCCACCACGACCCTGACTCGTCGAGCAGGGTAGTTGATGGATTCCTCTCTGCCGCGCGCCAGGAATTTCCGGCGACATGGGCGGCGATGGAGGGAATGGCCATCACGCTGAGCGATCGCGGCGTGGACGTCCGTCTGCCCGAATCGAGGCTGGGACCGCGGCGGCGGCTGCGTTTCGCCGCCACGGTCAGCGGTCAGCGCGATGACGGCTCCACGTTCGAGGAGAAGGCGACCGTGCGCGATTTGAGCCTGCAAGGCGCCTATCTGTGCTTAAACAGCCGGCCACGCCTGCAATCGGAGTTGCGTGTCGTGATCGAAACGGCGAGGGAACAGAACCGCTCGAGCGTGCTTTCGCTGCGGGCGGCCGTCGTCTATTGCGAGACTGGGCGCGAGAAGAGCGGGAACGGCGTCGGCGTGGTCTTCGTGGAAGATGGCGGACTCGAACCGCCGCGGGACTGATCGCCGGACGGCTCCGAGCGTTCTTTAGTCGGTGTTTCCGAGCGCAGCAAGCTGCGCTTCGATGTCGGCGAGGGCGCGGTTGAGCTGATCGGTGTAACGCGGGTTCCGACTTGCCGCTAGATCGCGCTGCACTCGCGTTCTGGAAAGCAGCAACACTTCGCGGCGGCGGTATTCTTCGACTTGTGCGGGCGTCAACTGCTTTCTATGCTTTTCGCTGCTCTTCGCCTGAGAATCCTCTACCTGAGCTTCGACTGACTTGCTTTCCCATCCCTTGGCCATGCGCAAATCTTACGGCGGCAGCGCATTTGCCGGGCGTTTTTTTTTCAAGTTTGTTTCGTTCCAAGAAAAGCGATTGGCCGGCCCTGGCTACGCGCCAAAGAAAGGTTGCGAAATGCCGAGACTCGCGACGGCTAGAATCAGATAACGGTTCGAGTCCGACTTAAGGACGCAACCTTGCGCTCCGGCGCGCTGCGCCGTCCGCGCCAGCTCGGGAAAGTGATAGAGGGTGAGAATAAGCACTTGGGTCTGCGGACAGGACGAGTGGATCTCGCGAGTGGCGTCGAGCCCGTTCATACTTGGCATGCTTAGATCCATGATGACGACGTCGGGCTTCAGTTCCTTTGTCTTGGTAATCGCTTCGCGGCCGTCCGCAGCTTCCCCGCAGACTTTCCACCCGGCGTGAGATTCCAACAGGAGGCGGATTGCCCGGCGGACGAGCGGCTGGTCATCCGCAATCAGAATCCGCAATGACTTCCCCGCCACCATGTCCCTTGGTTACCCTGGCCCCGGCGTTGCAGTTTCACGATAACCGTGTCGTGGGGAGCAATGGAATACCGTACATTCTGTAGGTTGTCAGGGCTCGATGATCTGGTTTCGCACGGCGTAGCGCACCAAATCCGTCACCGTGTGAAGCTGTAGCTTGCGCATGATGTTGGCGCGGTGAGTTTCTACGGTTTTGACGCTGATGCCCAAAGACGAGGCGACATCCTTGCTGCTCTTGCCCTCGGCGAGCAACTGCACGACTTCTCGTTCCCGCGAAGTCAGCCGGCCGTGGATCGATTCCGGCATCCACGCCCGAGGGGGTTTCCCGTCGAAACTGCCCAAGATGACTTCCGTCGCGCGCGGCGTGAAGAAGGGCTTGTGGTTCGCCAGCGTCTCCACCGCGATCACCAGATCGCGGTCGGAGTCCGACTTGGCGACGTATCCGCGCACTCCGGCCGCAAGAATCTCGCGAATCAACTGGTCGGAATAGTGCATGGAGAAAATAAGAACTTCGGTATTCGGAGAGGACGTTCGAATCCTTCTGGCCGCCTCGACGCCGTTCAGGTCCGGCATGCTGATATCCAGAATCACGACATCCGGCCTGAGTTCCTCCGCTTTCTCGACCGCCTCGCGGCCGGTATGAGCTTCACCGCAAATTTCCCAGCCTGGGTGCTGCTGCAGCAGGCTCTTGATCCCGCGCCGCATGAGGTCATGATCGTCAGCGACCAGGATTCGAACGGCATTCATACTCCCCTCCAACGAGCCGAAGTCCGAGCGGAGGCAGATTTCACATTCCCAAGATTCGCCACCGCAAACGGAGTTCCCTTCTCGAACGGGCGGGGGAGTTCAACTTACACGCGCATCAGTCGAGGAATCAAGTCCTTACGTGAGGCGGTCGCATGCGCGCCACCACCGCGCGCGGAACGCCACGTAAAGCCGGCCGGGTGTCTGAAGATATTACCAGGAGCGACGCAGTGGCGCGGAGCAGCTCGCCATAATGCCAGCCTTTGCAAGCGTTTCCGCAAAACAAACGCGAATTGGAACGCACATTGCAGCCGAGGGCTCTGGTTCAGCCCTACTGAGGAGGATAAATCCATGAGTAGGCTTCGCGATGTAACACTTTCAATTGTTTCGAGCGCTTTTCTGGCAGGGTTCCCCTGGGCTCTGCCGGCGCGTTCGACCGACAACGGCCAGCCCTCTTCCGCAGCGCGCGACCAGAACGCCACCCAAACGCAGTCAGTTGCCGGGAAGATCACAGCCGAAGGCCAACGAAAAGAACCCGGGCCAGAATTTCACGTCCGAGCCGAACAACGCGCTCACGTTTCTCATCACGCCAGATACGGTCATCGACGCCAAACTCAAGGTTGGCGGCAGCGCCAGTATGGTCTACCAACCTGATGACAGGGACAACAATGTCGCCGTGAGCGTGACGGTGGCTCCTTAACCCTCACAAGTTTTCAACCCTCGCCCCGGGCCCCGATGAACCGTGCCGATCCTAGACCATCCGGTATAAGATGCTGCATAGCGGGCCCGTAGCTCAGCTGGTTAGAGCAGCGGACTCATAACACAGGCGACTGAGTCGAGCCGTTCTGAAAATTTTGGACTCTACTATATTGCTGAAGGAGTTACAACGAACCGAAGTTGCCCCGTTGATACTTGATT
>Ga0187864_10003924_pt1 | contig 11941 bp, 11 predicted proteins | sample June2016WEW_11_4_FD_132985 | JGI IMG/M metagenome (GOLD analysis project Ga0187864, IMG submission 132985) | Peatland microbial communities from SPRUCE experiment site at the Marcell Experimental Forest, Minnesota, USA - June2016WEW_11_40 | ecosystem: Environmental > Terrestrial > Soil >... | reverse complement strand
GTCGTCACCAGTCTTTTTTGTCACGAAACCTCGCAGCCCGGCTTTGGTTCGCGCGCTCCCGCCGGAGCCGCCCAATACTAGCAGAGAGCCAGCGATTCCACGATTCGGTCGTGCATGTAGTGCAGCTCGTCGGACAAAATCGCATAGGGCGGCAGAAGGTACACGATGTTGCCGAGAGGGCGCAACAGCACGCCCGCGTCGATGAAGAATTTGTAGAGCTTCGGACGGAGCTTCGAAGTGTACCCGGCATCATCGGCCCGCAGTTCGACCGCGGCCATTGTGCCGATCGATCGAACATCGCCGACGGCCGGATGGTTCCTGATCGCGGCCAGCCGCTCACGGTGAATCTCGGCGATTTTCGTTGCCAGCGAGCTGGCCGGCGTGGTGCCGGATCTGATGTGCTTGTCAAAAGGGCTGACGGGCGGAGTGCTCCCCATGGGCGCAACGGTCCGCACGCAGGAAATCCACGAGGCGTTCGTCGGCACCGACCGCGCGCGAACCTTCTACCACGGCCACTCGTACACGGGAAATCCGATCGCGGCAGCCGCCGCCGTCGCAAGCTGCCGGATCTTCGAACGCGAGCCAGTGTTCGACCGGATCACGCTCGGGCCGCAGCAGGGAACTCAGCAGTCCCACATTTGCGGCGTATCCCGAACCGAAATAGAGCGCCGCTTCGGTGCCCGCAAAGCCCGCGAATTCCGATTCCAATGTCTCCCACTCGCGGGAATTGCCCGAAAGCAGACGCGAGCCGGTCGATCCGACCGATTCGGCGTGCGCGACCGGTTCTATCAGCGCTTGCTTGAGTCGCGGGTCGGTCGCAAGTCCGAGGTAGTCGTTCGAACTGAGGTTGATGCCGCCCGCGGCGCGGTCGATTATCTCGAGCGCACGAAACTGAGATTGCTCTTGCAGCGACTCGAGTTCCCCCGTGATGCGTTTCTGAACCGCGCCCTCGCTCACTTCAGGCACCCTGCATCGCCCTCATTCCGAGGCTCTCGAGAAGCTGCTGGTCCGCATCCGCCGCCGGATTCGGAGTGGTCAGGAGTTTTTCGCCCGTGAAGATCGAATTCGCGCCGGCGAGAAAACAGAGCGTCACCGCCTCGGGCGACATCTGGCGCCTCCCGGCCGCGAGCCGCACCCTCGACGCAGGCATCAGGATGCGCGCCGTTGCTATTGCGCGGACCATGACCAGCGGGTCAAGCTCCTCCGCGTCCCCAAGAGGCGTTCCTTCGTTTCGCACCAGTATGTTGATCGGCACGCTTTCCGGATGCGGATTCAGGCGCGACAGCTCATGCAGCAAACCCACACGGTCCTCGTCGGATTCGCCCATCCCGAGAATTCCGCCGCAGCAGACCGTGATGCCCGCCTTCCGCAAGTGGGCGATCGTCTGCAGCCGATCTGCGTAGACGCGCGTTGTGACGACGTTCCCGTAAAATTCGGGCGACGTATCGAGATTGTGGTTGTATGCCGTCAGGCCGGCCTCTTTCAGCCTCGCGGCCTGCGATTCGGTGAGCATTCCGAGCGTGCAGCAGACCTCCATCCCGAGCGCCGCCACTCCGCGCACCATCTCGAGCACGCGGTCGAAGTCTTTGCCGTCCGAAACCTGCCGCCACGCGGCTCCCATGCAGAAGCGTGTCGCCCCTTCGCCCTTCGCGCGGTTGGCCGCCTCGAAAACCTCGGCCGGGTCCATCAGCGTTTCCCGCTCTACGCCGGTTTTGTAATGCGCGCTTTGCGAGCAGTAGGCGCAATCCTCGGGGCACCCGCCCGTTTTGATCGAGAGCAGCCGGCAGAGCTGCACCTCTTCCGGCCGGTGAAATTCACGATGGGCGAGCTGCGCCTGAAAAATCAGTTCCGGAAGCGGGAGACGGTGGATGCGCTTGATTTCGTCCCGCGTCCAGTCGTGGCGGATTGGTGTTGGCAAAAGACCTCGCTTCGGTTTTCAAAGATATCAAAATCGCGAGCCGGTGCGGCGGGAAAACTGAAAGCTGTGGGCGCGGTTGCTGCAAACTGTTTTACCATGTTGCGCATGGACGACCTGACTCGCAGACCCAAAACCGACCCGACGGAGATTTTCCGCCAACGCGACGGAATCTACGCGCCGGAGCTCGTGGCCGCCGCGATCGTCGGACTCGACTTCTTTTCCTGGCTTGCGAAATCGCCCGCGGACGCGCAGACGATCTGCGCCTCGCTCGGCCTTGCCGAGAGGCCCGTGGACGTGATGCTCACGCTCTTTTGCGCGATGGGCTACATCGAAAAGAAAGGCGGTGCATTTCACCTCACGGAAATCTCGCGCGAGTTTCTGGTACGAGACTCGCCGTGGTTCGCCGGCCCGTACTTCGCTATTTTTGTCGACCGTCCCATTTACCAGGTACTGCTCGAAACCTTGCGCACGGACAAGCCCGCCTGGTCCGGCGCCAAGGCCCGAAAGCCCTGGGCGGAGGCGATGGAAGACGACGCATTCGCCCAGCAGTTCACGGGCACCATGGATTCCCGCGGCAGGTACGTCGGCCCGGTCCTGGCCGCGCAGCTCGATGTGAAAGCTCACCGCCGCCTGCTGGACATCGCCGGCGGGTCGGGCATTTACGCCTGCTGCATCGCCGCCGCGCACCCTCATTTGAAAGCCACCGTTTTTGAGAAGCCGCCGGTCGATCGCGTCACGCAGAAGTGCATTGCCCGGCGCGGCTATTCCGAGCGGGTCAGCGTCGTTGCCGGCGACATGTTTCGCGACCCGTTGCCCGCGGGATACGACGTTCACCTGTGGTCGAACGCGTTGCACGATTGGGACGCGCCGACGGTGAAGCTGCTTCTCGAGAAGTCGTTCGCGGCGCTCCCTTCCGGCGGACTCGTCGTGATCCACGACCGGCATCTCAATCGCGAGAAAACCGGTCCGCTGCGGATCGCCGCGCATTCGGTGTTTCTCATGGCCGGGACGGAAGGAAGGTATTATTCGATTGCCGAGATTGAAGGCTTCCTCAGCGCCGTCGGCTTTGCCGGCATGGACTATCGCGAAATCATCCTCGACTACAGCATCATCACCGCGCGTAAACCTCGCTGAGTAAGGTCTCACAGCTGCTCCCACTTGCCCGATTCAGCCGAGCGGAAAATTGCGTCGATCGCTCTCATGTTGTGGATCGAGTCTTCGAGCGGAACGGGAACTTCGCCGCCCTCGCGTATCGCCCGCGAGAAAAGGTCGCCCTGGATCGTGAACTGATCGCAGGCCTCGATGATTTCGGCCGTGATGCCCGCGCCCGCCGGATCGCTCGGATTGTCGTCGATCAGAATGCGGGTCGGCTGGTCGTTCGGAGGGTTGACCGGTCTCTCGATGTCGATCCTCCCCGTGGTTCCCAGCAAAGCCATGCGCTGGTGATACGCAAGCTGCGTGCTGCACGTGAAGACCGCTTGCCCGAAAGGGAATTCGAGGATCGCCGACGTCAGCCGGTCGGTCTTCGCGTCCGGATCGCGCTCGACGAGTCCCATCACGCGCGACGGCTCCTCCCCGAACATGAACCGCGACAGCGTCACGGGGTAGCAGCCAAGGTCCAGCAGCGCCCCTCCGCCGTATTCGGGCATATTGCGTATGTTCATGGGGTCGCGATTGAAGTAGCTGAACGAACCCGAAATCACGCGCAACTGCCCGATCCGTCCGGCGCGGACCAGTTCGCGCGTCCGCAGCCACCTTGGGTGCGTGCGCACCATGAACGCCTCGCCGATCTTCACTCCCGTTCGGTCGCGTACGGCAAGCAGGATCTTCGCCTCCTCCGCCGTCACGCTCAGCGGCTTCTCGCACAGAACGTGTTTTCCTGCCTCGGCCGCGCGAATCGACCAGGGCACATGTAGGTTATTCGGCAGCGGATTGTAAATCGCTTCGATCGTGGGATCGGCGAGCAGCTCCTCGTACGATCCGTATGCCTTGGGAATTCCGAGCGCCTGCGCCGCCCGCTCTGCCTTGGACAGCTCGCGCGAGGCAATCGCCGCGATTTCGCTCCAGTCGCTTTTCTGCATCGCCGGAATCACCCGCCGGACAGCGATTGAGGCCACGCCCAGCACTCCCCAGCGAACTTTGCGCGATGCCAAAGTTTTCGGCTCCGATAGCTGGGGCATTCTATCGCAGGCCGTGCTTTCGAGATAAAACCGTCTACGCGAGCCCCCCAATCCAGTGACGGGTAGGAGGTACGCCCGTCGTTTGGTTGCAATGAGTTGCAGCGAAATCTACTCGACAACAGTGACGGGTAGAAAGCGTGCCTAAAGGGGGAGGTAAAGGAAGTAGAGGAGGCACGGGAGGTGGAGGAAACGGAGGAGAGGGCGGTGGAGGAGGAGACGGAGGAGGGTACGGACGGGTTGCGTTCCCGGCTTGTGGTGGGATGATTTTTCGATGATGTGATGTTCGCAAGCATAGCTTCAACCACGCTAGCACGAAGAGTTGCAGGTGGGACTGTCCCGAAGTACAGAAGAAGATCAGGCGGAAAAAGAGAGTCCGTACGCTCGAAGAGCATGTCCTCGAGCAGTTTCTTGCCGCCAACAGAGTTGCGATTTCGCTGTGCTTTACCGCGCCGACGCGCTGACCGGCTTGCGCGCAGCCTGCGCGCGCTCGAGTTCAGCGAGCCCTTCGAGCAAATCCTCGACAAGGTCTTCCGAGTTCTCGCATCCCGGCGAAAGGCGAAGCAGCGTGTCGGTAAGTCCGAGCTGGGCGCGCGCCTCGGCCGGAATCGAGGCATGGGTCATCGTCGCCGGATGGCAGATCAGCGCCTTCACTCCGCCCAGGCTCTCCCCGAGCGTGAAGTAACGGCGCGATGACGCGAAGGCCGCAACGTCTTCGACCGTTCCATTCAGGTCGATCGAAACCATGCCGCCGAAGCCGGTCATCTGCCGACGCGCGACTTCGTGGCCCGGATGGCTCGGGAGGCCGGGGAAGTAGACCTGGCGGACGAGTGGATGTCCGTGCAAAGCGTTGGCGATGGCGGCAGCGTTTTCTTCGTGTCGCTGCATTCTCAATTCGAGCGTTTTCAACCCGCGCATCGTGAGCCAACAGTCGAACGGCGAAGGAACCGCGCCCGTGGCGTTTTGCAGGAACTTGATCGGCTCGAAGACAGCCGCTTCTTTGGCGAGCGCCGCGCCCTGGACTGTGTCGGAATGGCCGGCGAGATACTTCGTCACGCTGTGGACCACGATGTCGACTCCCAACTCGAAGGGTTGTTGGAAGTAGGGGGTCGCAAAAGTATTGTCGACCACGACGAGCGCGCCCTGCGCACGCGCCAGCTTGCTCGCTGCTTTGATGTCCGTAATCAGGAGGCGCGGATTTGTGGGCGACTCGATCCAGAGGAAGCGCGTCTTCTTCGTGAGGGCCTTCTCAATCGCCGCCAGGTCGCTCGTGTCGATCTGCTTCACGACCACGCCGATGGGCTGGTAGACCTTGTTCAGGATTCGGTAGGTGCCGCCGTACACGTCGAGCGGGATGACCACTTCGTCGCCGGGGCGCAGATACGCCTGCAAAACGGCATTCTCGGCCGCCAGGCCGGAAGCAAACGCGGCGGCGTATTCGACGCCTTCGAGCGCCGCGAGCACGCCCTCGAGCCGCTGGCGCGTCGGGTTGTTCGTGCGCGAGTAGGAGAAACCCTTGTCCTGCCCGGGGGCCTTCTGTTCGTAGGTCGAGGTTTGGAAAATCGGGGCGACGAGCGCGCCTGTTTCCGGCTCCGATGGCTGGCCCGCGTGGATCGTCTTCGTTGCGAACTTCATGTGTCACTCCCTTTTCGGCATCGGTGCGCGCGTGAGCTTTGCAGATGCGAGAAGCCACGCGGTGTCCGGTGCGCCATAGCATATAGAGAGCATGGGATCCGCAGGAACGGATGCCCGAACTCTCTTGGACTTCAGTTTGGGAGTTGAATCTTCAATCGACCGGGGTCCCGGTCAGTTGAGGATCTTATCTCTCCCCACTGGGCAGGAATTAGCACCTTGGCAGTAGCACCAGGTTGCTGTGGCTTCCTAGGGCCTGTCCCCTCAGCCACTCTGGATAAGCGCTGCCGGTTAAGCAGCAACAAAATCGTAGCAATGCCGCCCTCCCAAGTCAATAGAGAGCGTGGCTTTACTGCAACTTGGCGTATTCGGCTTTGGCCTGCTTGAGGATGGGGATGTCCGGGTCGTCCACGAATGCGGGAGGAAGAACTTCGATCGCCACGCTGCGGCCGAGTTTGGTGTCGCGCGCCTGATCGACGTCGCCCATGCCGCCCGCACCGATGCGCGCGAGGATTTCATAGGGTCCGAGCCGGGAGCCGATCGCCAGTTCTTCCGTCCGGGCCGCAGGCAGCTCGATGAAACTTCTGTCCCCTTGTTCGTGCCGGCGATGAGGGGTTCGACCTCGCGGCGCAGAGCTGGTTCGGCGCAAGCTTGGTCGAGGTAAGCACGCCTCTCCTCTGGCGGCCTCTCGAACGCCGCGGCGAGCACTTTTTTCACTTCCTGCCAGGCTTCCGGCGTCACTTGGGTGCGTCCTTACTTCATTTCGCGACGCAGCCACGCTCGCGCCGTCGCCCATTCTCGCTTCACGGCGGCCGGGGAGACGCCCAAGGCAACAGCAGTCTCTTCGATGGAAAGTCCTCCAAAGTGGCGCAATTTGGAACCTTGCCCGGCGCCAAGTAGGGTCGATCTCTCTCTTATGTATCTACGATAATCCCCGGATCCTTCTGGTCGTGCTTGGTTCGGACGGTGTATTTGTATTTCTTTTCCGGATCGCCGAGGACGCGACGCTGCACAAGACCGGAAACGGGGTAATCTTTACTGAACTGCGACTCGTAGAACGGCGACTTGTCTCCAAAGTCGACGGTGAAGTATTCGTCTTTGTTGACTATTTCCCACGTCACCTCCTCCTGCTTGCTTTTTGAGATACTGAGATCCCCAGGCTCGACGCTTTCGATTTTTCCACGGGCATCGAGTGTGATCTTTACTGTGTGAGTTCTTGCTTCCTTGCTTTTGGCCGGACCTGCTGCTGTGTTGGCCATCGTTTCTCCTTTCCGCGAGAATTTACTTGGCATCAATCAACGCTTTGAAACGAGGGTCGGACCGCAAAGCGTCGAAGTTCGGTGTATCGCGCACAACGGTTGCTGAGAATCCCGCGACGAGTGCCTTCTTCAGCCAGTCCAGCGCCAGCGTGAGCTCGCCGAATTGGGTGTAAACAAGCGCCGCCTTAAAACGTATCTCGGAATCTTCCGGGGCCAGCGTGAGTCCTTCCTGCAGGTAGTCGAGCGCCGGCTTCCGCTCCCCTAACATCGCATGGCAGTATGCCAAAATCCCAAGGACGTAGGCGTCGCGCGGATTAACCTGCAGCGATTCTTTGGCCCGTGAAATCGCCTGCCGATAATACTGGGCGGACTCCGCGCGCTTGCCCGGTGTCCAATAGTAGCCCTCGCCAACGTTCCACCAAAGGACATAGTTATTCTGGCTGAGCTTCAGTGCCTCTCCGTAGGCGCTGTCGGCCTCGTAATATCGCCGGAGATAGAAGTATGCGCTACCCAAGTTGCTGTAAGCGCCGGCCGTCGGGCGAATTGCGATCGATCGTTGGAACATACTGATGGCGTCGGCGTAGCGGCCCTGATAAATGTACATGGCGCCCAGATCGTAGTAGCCGCGGATGCTGTCAGGGGCAAGTGCGATCACTTGGGAAAACATCGAAGCTGCCTCCGCGTAGCGAGCTTGGCGATCGTAAAACGTTCCGAGGGCGCTATAGGGTACCCAATAACGGGGTCGCAATTCGATAGCTCGGCGGTAGGTTTTTTCCGCCTCCGCAGGCTTGCCAAGACCCTCGTAAGCGTCCGCCAGTCCGCGATAGGCATCGTCGCTGGTCGGCTCGGTTTCGACTGCGCGCTCGAACTCTATCGCAGCCTTCTCGTACTCGCCGCTACCGCTCTCGATTCGTCCCAGGCACACATGTGCGGCGGTGAGTTTTGGGTCGGGCCTCAGCGCTCGTTCGCAGGCGTCGCGGGCAGACGCGACCCAGCGCGCATCTTTGCTCGCGACGTATTTCTGCCAGTACGCCTCGCCCAACCCGGCGTAGGCCAGGGCAAAATTGGGATCGAGGGCGAGCGCCTGCTTGAAGACCGTGATGGCACTGTCGAGATTTTCGACCTTGTCGTAGTCTTGCAGGTAACCCCGTGCTTGCAAGTAAAGGTCATAGGCGCCAGGGACCGGAGTAACGTGAGTCTCCAGGGGCTCGAGTCCAGGCGGTTGTACCTCCAAGTCCAGCATCCGTAAGGCTCCATTCACCACTTCGTCTTGAACCTCAAAAGGATCAGATGTGACTACTGTGATGCTATCTGCCCTGAGTTGTCGGTGGGTGCGAGTATCCACCAGGTTGCAGTTAACGCGTACTCGATCTCCCGATCGGACCAGGTTTCCTTCCAAAGCCAAATTCACACCAAACTCTTGGCGCGCTTGGTCCGCCGTCATGACTCGCCTGGCCCGTACTGCCGACGCGGAAATTACCACCAACGGGTGACTGGTGGTGAGCTGGGCGAGTTTCGCCGTCAGGGTCTCAGTCAGACCGTCGCCGAAGGCCTTGGCGCTTGGGTCGCCACCCGTCACTTCAAACGGCAGCACAGCCAGTTGCCTTTCCTGCGGGATAGCTCCGGCGCCAAGCCAACCACGTATCCGTGCGCGCACCGAAGGGATAGCCGCCACACCGCTGCCAAGAAGAACCGCGGCCAAAAAAGCGGCGGTGAATCCCCGCGCGCGGCGGCCCTTGGCGAGCGCAATTGTAGTCAAATGTTCGGGTGTCAGTGCGTACTGCACGCGGTTAATATCGGCGCGCATCTCGGAAGAAGTTTGATAGCGAAGGCTTCGATCCCTTGCTAGCGCCTTGTTCAGGATAGATTCCGTCTCCTGTGAAAGGCGAGGATTCAGGATGCGCGGGGCCACGGGCGACTGGTGGAGAATGGCATCAATGAGCCGCGAACTTAGCTTCTCGGAGAAGGGCCTTTGCCCCGTGGCCGCCTCGTACAGCACCACGCCAAGAGCCCAAAGGTCGGTTCGCGCATCGGCCGGCTCGCCCAGCAACTGCTCCGGCGCCATGTAGGGCAGCGTCCCAGCGACTTCTCCTTCGGCGAGAGATTGCGTTACGTCTCCCGCTTCCGCCGGCGCCAGCAGTTTTGCCAAGCCGAAATCCAGGACCTTCGCTTGACCCTTCGGCGTGACCATAATGTTCGCTGGTTTCAGGTCTCTGTGCACGATCCCATGTTCGTGTGCTTCTTCCAGTGCCGCTGCAATCTGGTCACCCAGCGAAATGAGTTCTATTTCTGGCAGCGTACCCGATTTCAGCCTCTCAGCGAGGGACTGGCCGAGCACGTATTCCATGACAAGATAGTTCACGCCGCCCTCTTCACCGAAGTCATGGATCACAGCAATGTTCGGATGGCTGAGCTTTGCCAGCGCCAGCGCTTCTTTACGGAAGCGGCGTCGCACGGTCTCATCTGCCAGCAGGCCTGCGGGAAGAACCTTCAGGGCCACGTCACGTTCCAGCCGTTCATCGCGCGCGCGATAGACCACTCCCATGCCGCCTGCACCGATGAGCGCGAGGATTTGATAGGGTCCGAGCCGGGAGCCGATTGCCAACTCTTTTGGTTGGGCGGCGGGCTGGGCCATGAAGGTGGTTGGGGCTTGTTCGTGTGCGAGGATGAGCGATTCCACCTCGCGGCGCAGAGCTGGTTCGGCGCAGGCTTGGTCGAGATAGGCGTGCCTCTCGCCGGGCATCCGCTCGAGGGCCCCGGCGAGCATTTTTTTGACTTCCTGCCAGCGTTCCGGCGTCACTTCGGTGCGTCCTTTTTCAATTCGCGGCGAAGCCAGGCGCGGGCCGTCGCCCATTCGCGCTTTACGGTGGCTGGCGAAACGCCTAGGACGACGGCGGTCTCCTCGATGGAAAGCCCTCCAAAGAATCTCAGTTCGATGAGGCGGCCCTGCTGCGGGTCTAAAGCGGCGAGTTTGCCGAGGGCATCATCGAGCGCGACGAGATCAATTCCCGGCTTCTGAGCCGGGGCAAGCTCCGGATCGAGCGCGAGCCGAGGGGCTCCGGCGCCGCGCTTGGCGGCGAGGCGGTTGCGCGCATGATCGACCAGAATGTGCCGCATCAGTTGCGCGGCTACGCCAAAAAAGTGAGCGCGGTTTTGCCACTGCGGCGCTTCCTGGCGAACCAGGCGCAGATAGGCTTCGTTGACCAAGGCAGCGCTCTGGAGGGTATGGTCGGGGCGTTCGCGCCACAGACGCCGGCGCGCTAGCCGGCGCAACTCGTCGTAAACCACGGGTATCAGCGCTTCCCGTGCTTGCTCGCTACCTTGGCCCCAATCGGCGAGCAGCCGATTGATCCGCGTCGATGAAGCCGGGCACACGTTACTTCTCCAGCCGCCAACGAGTTACTACACGTTAACCAGAAAGGTAGCGCCCCAGACAGACAAAGTCAATTTGTCGGGCGATGGAAAGCGAAGCGGCTTGGGCGCGGGGTGCGCCGCGACCGCCAAAATCTTCAATTCGAGTGAGCCAGTTTGCCGGTGGTTCTCGCTGTATAGGGTGAAGGCACGATGCGGCCTCCGGCAGGCCAGCGGAGACGCACTGGGCCAAACTCGAAAGGAGAACTACGATGAAACTGAACCATGTGCGGTATTCAGCCAGCTTGAGATTCTTCCTGGGTATTTTGCTGGCGGCTTGTTTCCTCGCGACGGCGGCTCATGCCGATTCGCTCTTCGAAGGCAAGTTCACACTGACGAACGAGGTGCACTGGGGCAAAGCCATGCTGGGCCCCGGGTCGTATACGCTCGCGCTCGATCAGCCGACGCGAACCATCATCATTCGCGATGCGTCCACTGGCAAGATCGTCGATCGCGAGTTCGCCCGGCCTGACTACAACACCGATAATGACAACAGCCAACTGCTCGTCGCCATCCAGGGAAACCAGCGCACGGTGTACTCCGTGCGGTTGGCGGGTCTCGGCGAGGTCTTCCAAAAGGCGCATCCGTTCGCGGAGAGTGGAAGAGCTGCCGAAGAGGCACGCAACGCGGAAGCCATTCCGGTTGAGGTTGCCAAGAAGTAAGGGCGCATCATGACTCGCTGCGATTTGGGGGCCAGCCTTCACCCTCCCCTTCTGGCCCCCAACATTTCTCAGGGTTCCACTCTCAGTGGCAGTCAACGGAATGTTGAGGTCTTCAGTTTCTTCGACCTCCCGAGCGCTTCCTGTGCTTGGGGACAGTAATTCCCTCGCGTCCTCCCGCGCCAAATAGATAGACAGTGAATTGCCGCGCCAGTTCTAATGAAGGAGCAGGGACCGGCAAGGGGGGCGAGCCATGAGGTACATTGCGGTCGTATGCGGGGCCATTTTCATCTTCGCGTGTGGCGCCGGGGCGCAGGTAGCTCCGGGAAGCTCCGTGCAGTCGGAGTCTTCTACTACGAATCTCGTCGCGGCTGAACTGGGCGTGCCTCTGGCCTTCGTTCCTGCGGCGCGGGCGGCCGCCGCTGCACCCATGCCCGACCCAACCGCCTCGGCTGCTGCTCCCGCCCAACAGGGTGCAGGCGTCTTTGCAGTTTTCCCCGAATATCAGTTCGAGGCGTACGCCGGCTACACCTACTTTCGCTTCTACGCAGTGCCCAACGTTACCGTGAACATGAACGGCCTCAATTTCTCGCTCGCCTACTACCTCCGGGACTGGGTTGCCGCGGACGGCGAGTTTGTCGCCACTTTCGGCTCGCAATCGGGAGTCAGTTCAAAATTCGTGCTGGGAATGGGAGGCGTGAGGTTCCGGTGGACGGGACCGCGCGGGCTTGAGCTCTGGGCGCACGGCCTGGCGGGCGGGTCGCACCTCATCCCCCAGACGGCCTATGGCAGCCAGGATGCCTTCGGCTTCGAAGCCGGCGGCGGAGTTGACCTCATCCCGCCTCACCGGCGGCTCGGATTTCGCTTGCAGGCGGACATGGTAGG
>Ga0187864_10003920_pt1 | contig 11948 bp, 8 predicted proteins | sample June2016WEW_11_4_FD_132985 | JGI IMG/M metagenome (GOLD analysis project Ga0187864, IMG submission 132985) | Peatland microbial communities from SPRUCE experiment site at the Marcell Experimental Forest, Minnesota, USA - June2016WEW_11_40 | ecosystem: Environmental > Terrestrial > Soil >... | reverse complement strand
GATCGTGGCCATCACCGCGGCTATGCCCGATGGCACCGGCCTGGTGGATTTCCGCCAGCGCTTCCCGGAACGGTTTTTCGATGTGGGCATTTGTGAACAGCACGCGGTAACCTTCGCCGCGGGGCTGGCCCTGGAGGGCGTTAAACCGGTGTGCGCCATCTACTCCACCTTTATGCAGCGGGCCTACGACCAGGTGCTCCACGACGTCTGCCTGCAAAACCTGCCGGTGGTTCTGGCCATGGACCGGGGCGGTATCGTGGGTGAAGACGGCGAAACCCACCAGGGGCTCTTCGATCTCTCATTTCTCCGCCATCTGCCCAACCTGGTGCTGATGGCCCCCAAAGACGAAAACGAAATGCGGGACATGATGTACACCGCGATGGAACATACCGGGCCCGTGGCCCTGCGCTATCCCCGGGGCACGGGGGTGGGGGTGGCCTTCTCCTCCACCCTTAAGAAGATCCCCCTGGGCAAGGGCGAGGTCTTGCGGGAAGGGAACGACCTGCTTATCCTGGCCCTGGGGGCCTCGGTCCATCCTGCCCTGGCGGCGGCGGCGCGCCTCGCGGAACATGGATTCAGCGCCACCGTGGTGAACGCCCGCTTTGTCAAGCCCCTGGATGAGAACCTGATCCTGTCCCTGGCGGCCAAACACGGCCGGGTGCTCACGGTGGAGGAAAACGTTCTGGCCGGCGGCTTCGGCAGCGCCATCCTGGAATTGCTGGCCGACCGGGAGTTGATGGTGACGGTGAAGCGCCTGGGCATCCCGGATACCTTCGTGGAGCATGGCGCCCCGGAGATCTTGCGGCGGAAATACGGTCTGGACGCTGACGGCATCCTAAAAGGGGCCTTAAGCGCCCTGGGGCAGCCGGCCGAACCGAAAAAGGTGGTCTGGGGCACGTTCAACTGAACCGGAGAGTTTAAGGTGTTAGTCGCCGCTGAAAGGGCAGGGACAAAGAATCCCCGCCCTTTTTGCTTTTTTGCTTTTCAGCCGCCGCTGCGGCCGCCCCCCGAAAATTTTACCCGGCAATTTCAGCTTGGCAAACTGGAGGAAAAGGCTGTATCCTGGGGCTATGCAAGGGAGCCTGGGAATAACATGTTCTCTGTTGTAAATGCCTATACCCGGGGGGCCAAGTTTAGGGGATTATCTGCTGAATCTGGTTACCGGCTGCAGAAGGTGGGGGGGAATATTTTGGCGATGCTGAAGTGAAGAAAAGGGTCACCACAAAAACCATCAACACATTTTTATAAGCTGGGGTAGTATTAGTAACTACTGCCCCAGCCATATCTTTTTACACATTCATTTTATTGCCAATGCACTTGGATGTATGCAGTGGTTTCTTCAGGATCTAATGACCTGCTGGTATTACCGGCACGGACAAAGAATTGAGCACCCGCTTGCGCTTTAAGATATGCTGGACCTCCTGCCGGATCTACCTCAACTACGCAGATTTGATGGTCTTCCAAGTCTTCGAATCTGATTTTCACATAGCTTGTAAATTCCACCCCGATAAATTCCACGATAAGGTTTATCAGATGTTGCTGAAAGGCATCTGTTGTTGGATTTCTTAGAGTTTTAAAGTCTTGTTCCAATCCAATGATATTGCCATCATCTTCAATGCCAATTAGCAACTTGCCACCATCGCTGTTAAGAAAAGCCGCAATAGTTTTTAGAACTGAGAATTGAAGATCCTTATTGGCTCCTTGACGGATTAAGTCCCAACGAAGAGTGCTCTTGAATTCCAACGTGGCCGATTCTCCTAATTGCCTTAATTCATTTATGGACCGCTCAATTGCAATTTCTGGTTCACTTACAAGAGAATTCATAAATTCATTTATTTTCTTAGCGATTAACTCACGCCGAGATGCAAGAAAATCTGTAAAATGCTCAATTCCCCATATTTGTGGGTTCAATGGGACGAACTGTTTAACCAGAGATCCCGGATATTTTTCCTCAACTTGAGGAAGATACTTTTCAGGGGGACTATTACTGATTTTTAAATTAGTTTCGGCCGTAAGAAAAGCCCTGTTGGCAATTTCATTGACGATCTTGCGGTGTAAATGATTGTCAACATCATAGCCATTTTTATACAAAAGGTCTTGCGGGAAGATATGATGACAGTGAATTTGGTACTTCTTCCCATGAGTGGTGCCAAGCGGGACCCCATTAAACCAATCCAAGGCACCCTGGGCTTTTGCAGTTACTAAGCTCATCTGACAAAGCGGATGGGTAATCCATCGTCCTTCAAGATCGGCTGCTTTCACCTCAATGCGTCCACGTTGATCAATGATTTGATCACAGAGGGTAGTCCATGGCGAATCCTCACGGGTAACTATAGAGAGGTCGTGCTCCAGTCTCTGGTCAGTTTGAGAGGTATATCTTGCCCACATTTGTGCAGCATAAAGCCAGTAAATTGCCTTTGACATGGCTTTTTCAGTGGGGAAACTGCCTTTATGCAAATCCAGATATAAAATAATTGGAACAAGAACATTAGGTGTTGAAAGATCGGCTGTGGAGTGGATGAAAGCTTTGAATGGCAAGATGGCTATTAGATAGTCTAAAAGCTTACTGAGGCGTTCCCAACCGTTGATCACTTCGTCCTTAAATCTTCCATGAATTAACCTATACAAAGCTCTCCGAGTAACGATTGTTGTTAGAGCACGGGTCATAAAAGTCAGATCAAAATGAAAATGATGGGTAGCAAGTTCAGCTATCTTATCTTTTATTTTTCGCCTTGCTTCTGGCCAATTTCCAGTCACATGAGTTAAAGCTAACTCTGCATCCGTCAGTTTAGTTCCCTGACTGTTCACACGATCGAAAATATCGATTGCCTCTGTAATGGTGGCCTCGGATGGCACAATCTGCACAGGAATGTCTATCTCTTTGATATTTCGCAGGGCTGTAAGGTTATCGTTATATTTTTGCGCGTGAAGAAAAGCATCTCCTTCCGATTCCTTAGTTACCTCTTGTGCAATCTGGAATACGTTTATTTGACCCTTAGGCTGGTCTAAGCAATCTAATACCCGATGCCAAAGTGGGTCGCCTTGCATATGAGATTTTAGATAATATTGAAACTCTCCTGTTCCTAAGTGATAACAGAGTTCTCGTGGATCATATTGAATGTCAGACTGCTTATAGTATGGGGGAATATCGTTTTCCATAAAGAGGTACAGGGTGGTCAGACGCTGCTGGCCGTCGAGGATCACTTCAACGGTTCCAAGTTTTTCTGGTAGTTTCTTTATATTTTTAAGTTCCGGAGGATTATCGGTGCGCCAAAAAAGGACTCCTCCGACCGGATATCCTTTTACAAGAGATATCAAGAGTTGTCTTGATTGATCTCGGCTTCAAACGTATTCTCTCTGAAATTCTGGCAATACGTGGTCCTGGGTGCGAATTCCTGAAATAAGGTCTCTAATCTTCATAAATAGGTTCCTCCGGCGGGGTGAAATTTTTGAAGGGGGCCTTCAAATTTATAACGAATCTTCCTCTAATATCCTATTTTTCAAGTTTAATGTGGGGAAATTTAGCTTTTTAATGAAATTATTCTTGTAATGATAGTTTCAAGGGTTTGGCTTCTCTTCCCGTGTTGTTGTGCCTTTTGAATAATTCTTGATATTATTGAAGGATTTTTCAGTGCATGCTTTTTCTTTGGAATGCAGAGGTCACACTGACATTCAACAAGCCATGCATCAAAATCTTCTGGCCCGATCTCCTCACGTAAGGTCGTTTCCATATTCTTCGGAAAGCAAGCAAAGTTACCATGGACTTGGCAGGGCCAGTCTTGCACCTCTTGCCCCATTAATCTTAGCAAACGATGGTTATCTTCTGGCTTTGCATCTTCCCCCTCGTCCCCATCCCAAATCAGATAGACAGGAATCCCTAACTGCCGGAATATGGCGGCTGGACGGTCAAGGTTAGTTTTTCCGCCACAAGGGATAATGGAAAACCCCATGCTCTCCAGGTCGTGACCTAATGCCTTAGCAGTTCCAAGAATTGCGGCACGATCATCCTCACCTTCAATCAATACTACCACATCTGCAAAAAATCCTTCACTCATCCAGGGGGTCATAATTGCTTGAAGACGAGGAACCAAGGTCGCCCCTGTATATTGAAGCGCAGATTCACCATCAGCTTTCCAAACAATTTCGGCTATCTCATTTAGGGTAGTCCGAACGATCCTGGTAATTTTCGGTTTGTCCGGCAGGCCGGTTTCTTTTCGCAGCAACCTGATCTGGTCGATTCGGTCGATTCCCACAAACAGTGGTGAGTGAGTCCCGTAAATGATTTGGGTTCTTTCCGCTACTCCTGGGGTCATGCCACTGGCGAGCTGCAAGAATATCTTAGCAAGATGACGTTGGCGATTGGGATGCTGGTACAGTTCTGGTTCTTCGATAGCAAGAATGAGGTTAGGGAGCCCGTTTTTTTCTTCGGACTTCTCGGGTAGCTCATCCGGATCGACTTTGTGGCTGGCTGATTTTTGGGCCACGGCAAGATGTTGCAGCATAGTGAGGATGAAGGCTCTCTGTAAACCATGACCGGTGCGGGAGACAGCGGCTGAATAACCATCTTCGATGAGCTTAATGTCGGCTTTGGGCATGGGAATGTTGACATCTTCAAGAGGCAGCCAGCTTAAATCAACTACGGCGTCTGGAACAAAGGTCTTGAGGGTCTCGGTCAACTGCATCGCTAAGGTATTTAATTCCTTTAACTTCGAGGGGTTCATAATCTCTTCGTATTGCTTTTGGGTCTCATCTCTAAGGTTTTTGACCTCCTCCTTGTTAGCAAGGACGCTGCGAACTACCAAATCCATCAAACCGGTCAGGACTGATCCACGCCCTTCTGCAGCATCTTCAGAGGCGTCCCGAACAGCGGGGATAAAAAGAAATCGGCTAAATTTCCCGAGATAACCCGTTCCGACCTCTTTGAAGCCAAAAAATTGTCCATCATCGCGTTGGCGAACGCATTTTTCTGGATTTGCCGCCTCCCAATCCTTTAATGCAGTCATCGCATCGGTTTGGTTCTTCCATTGAGGCAGGTCATTATATTCAGCGGTTTTCCGTAATTCTTCATAAGCTCCCTTCTTTTCTTTGGCAGCGGCAGCCGCTCGAATCGGAGCAAAATCGTCATTCTGAAGACTGGCACCATGGTAATTCGATGAAAACTTTCCTCCCAACCATGGGAAAACCCGCTCTACGGTCAGCGTTTCTCCCTGCATATAGCTGGAAAAGCGTTCCCTGGCATCTTCGGAAAGATTTTTGAATGTAATCGCAATTACTATTTCTCTTGAGGTATCCCTATCATAGTAATCTTCGGGGTCTATCCTGGCAGAAGGGTTATAGAACAGGTCGATGGCCCTTAAAAAAGATGATTTTCCTGTCCCATTAGCCCCAACTAGGGCAGTTAATTGCTCACAATAGAGGGTTTCATCTAAAATAGACCGAAAGTTCCGAACATCGATCGATTCGATAATCATTCGCCTCACCTTCTTTCAGTCAATAATGGTTGGTATTTCGTGGAACGGCGCAAGAAATTAGGCTTTCGTACTGGGACTATATTAAAAACCGCGAGAGCAGGCCTTCTTTCCCCTTCTATCCCGCGTCCTTTGAAATGTCAGATTCTGAAATGATAGTCCGGGCGAAATCTTGATAATAACCATCTGGTTTGAGCGTGTCAGATTTGATGTCAAAGCAGATCATTTCAAGTATGGATTTGCATAGTATTCTGAACTCGTTCAGCTCAAAGATACCGGCAGCTGCAATATTGTTTTGATCGAAGGAAAAAGGGTTCATTGACCGTGGGGCGTGATATAGACGATATATAGCCGAGAGAACATAATCAGGGAAGTTTGGAATTCTGATTGTGTCCCAATATCCCAGTGCAAAACTGCCTCCCTGTCCGCCAACGGCCAACTTGAAAAAAATGCCCTTTAGCCGCAAGTAGTTGAGGAACTGACCAAGGAATACGCTTTTAATGATTGGGATGTCTGAAGCGATGGGATAGATGATGGTACCGTGAAAATTAGTGGTGAAGCGCATATCTTTATTGCATACAATAAATGTCTTTCCAACAGTACCCTCCGCTGCGAAAAGAATATTCCCTATTTCGAGGAACCAGATAGGGTTGCGAGCTCCCAGGTAACTTGATCTCAAAAGGTAGCCGGCTTCTGAGATGTCGCTTGGATATATCAGGACATTGAACTTCTTCTTGAATGTGGGACTCTTTATGGACCTCCCGAGGTCCCGTTTCGCCATATTAGGGCCTCTCTTGAGGTCGAACCCGAATTCCTTGAGTGAGCAATTGCCATTCGAATAGTTCTGAATGTTCTCAAAAAGTGCGTGAACTTCTGGTGAATAGATAGCGGCATCTACCCGCGTTGTGGCTGATATTTGAGAGACCGACGGATAAATGTAGGTGACATGATTCACCATAAGCTCAGTATCAATCATGTTAACGGTTTGCGCCGTCTTCTTATGACACCAGTGCTCAGAGTAAGCGATATTTTTGACCAGGTGTTGAACAGCAGAGAAAACCCATTCAGAGTGAGGACCTGGAAGAGGAATAAGACAGTCCAGAAATCTTTCACCCGCGTGCCTGATTGTAGCGCCACGTGGCGTCATGCTGTCGAGTTGCTGCAAAAAGTAGTCATCGTTGAGTAAAGCTAAACAATAGTACTTTAATTTATCGGATTTGAAATTAAGCTTCACTACGCCGGAGGAGAAAGTATATATAGCGTCATCATCGCGTATAAAAAGGCAAGAGTCACCAATATTGGCATCCTTGCAGAGTAGCACATCTAAATGATCCAGCATATCTTTGAAATGGTATCTGGGGTTAAGATATATGATCTTGCTAGGAATGTGATTCATATTATAACCATCAATGCAACTTGCCCTCAAAAATCTAACAGAAGATGACTTAACGTAGGCCACTCCACCAGGCTCAATACCCTGAGAGTAAGGCACCATATCTGTAAGGTAATATTTTAAGGGTTTTTTCTTTGAATTGCAGATTGAGATAGTTGTATAATTGCTAGGGGAAAGAAAGTAGTTGGAGGAGACTATGTCCTGATAACTGATTGACTTTGGGAGCACGACACCCGACATTCACTACTCCAAAAAGAGCTTCTTCAATTTGAGTTCCTGAAACATACACCAATCACGGAACTCGCTAACAGTATTTGAGAATTCTTCCTCGATTACCGACTCACCGATTTCATTGATAATCGTTTCGAACGTTTCGTCATCCAATCTATAATTCCTGTCAAAGACAACGTTCCTGTTCACTGTCTTCTTAGTGTATCCAACTTCCTTAATATCTCGGACAAATACCGAGTAGTCTGACTTGCATAGTTGTGCAAGTTGCTGAGGGCTTGGCTTGTAGCCAACAATTATTGTAGTGTTGACGCCTGTTTCGGCGAATACATTTGAGGGAAGATCGAATAATGCCACAATTCGTACATTCTTAATGAGCCACTTTCTGACAAATTTCCAAGTGTTGTTTGAAGCAATACTGTTACTCAAAACAATTCCGAAGCGCCCACCGGTCTTGATTTGGCGGATTGCATTCTCAAGAAAAACGACACCTAAGTCAAGTCCGGCTTTTGGGTTTTCTTGGATATAGAGGTGGTAGAGTTCGTACAGTTCAGCGACATCCCTGTCAGAACGTTTGCTGAAGTCCAGACTACGGCCCTTACCGAATGGTGGATTGGTGAGTATTACATCATACTTCAACAACTCGGTATTATCAGGCCACGAATCCCAGTTTCCGGCACTGTGTAGACTAGAATTCAGGGTTTTAACCTCGCCGCTAATAGCAAGTTTTTGGTTAATTGACCCTTTGTCTGGAACAAAGCGTATGACCGCGTTCCCGTCGCCATTTAGTAGCATGTTCAATTGGGCGAGGAGTGTCATATTATAGTCATTGTCAAAGCCATAGAGATTCTTATCATCCAATTTAGCATTTGCATTTACATAGCTCAGGGAGAGAAAGTCAGCAATTCCACAACAAGGATCACAGACAGTCTCATTGCGTCGTGGATTAACAATTCTTACCATAAAGTCAATTATAGGTAATGGGGTAAGGAATTGAGCGTTTTTGTCTTTCTTGAATTTGGTGGCAAAATTATAGAATACGAGTTGATATAGATCACTCTTATCTGATCTTGTTAAAGAGTAATTTTGAAATTGATAAACTACTTCAGTTACGAGTCTAATATGTCTTACATTTTTCCAATCAATTTTGTTCTCATATAGTATACTTTTATAGTATATCTTTGCTTCACTGAAGAGGTTCTGAAGTCTTGATAAAAATCCCTGCACAGGCTTGAAGGCAAGATTATCATGGTAAATCTCCTCTTGTTCAACATGGAATCTTAGCTTAGTGCCGAAACTTTCGGACTGCTTTTCGTCATATATTTTCATCGCCAACAACTGAACCAATATGAGGTACCCGGTCTCATCATATAGGCTCACTGCCTCCATGCATTTTAGAATTTGACTTAGAGATGCTTTGATATTCTCATCATTGATCGTGAATACAATGTCGAGGTCTTCCACCTTTAAATCGGCAAGTGTGGCTTGTAAGCTCTTAGCCAGAAATTTTGTGATATGAGGTAGATCAGGGATCAAGTAGTATGGGTCGGTTATCTCAAGTTGATATTGCTCAAGGATCCTCTGGCTATAGGTATAGTTTTTTGCATTATCATATCTTGATATAGTGTTATTCAGTTTCTTAAAAAGATACAACCTACCTGTATCATAGTAGACGCCCAGCACGAAGTTTGAGTCCGGTTCTTTAAGAGAGGCTTTTATTTGCGAATTGAATATCTGTTCGATCTTTTTGTCGCCTCGTTTGAACTCAATGACACCTATGGCCAGCCTACGAAGTTGGTCGAGAGCATCTGGATCATTTTCTTCTCGGTATCTCGCATAGAGGTTCAACCAACCTATATCGCTGAAGATGACGGCGTCGATCTTAATTGGTGCAGATTTCCTGTTACCTTTGGGGAAGTATACTTCGGCTCCAATATGGTCTCGGGGAAAAAGATTTGCTGCAATTAGAGAGTAAATGAACTGCCACTTATAGTACTCTTCATTAGGTCTGTTGTTCGAATCTTTAATCTGAATTTCATAAATGAATTTACCATCAACCGGAACGAAAGACTTGTCTAGTTTTGGCAAATTGGAGTATTTGGTGTCGAAATGCAGTTTGGCTTCTGAAAAATTCATCGAAATCTTTCCCTGCACCGCAATAGTTCTCTATTTCTGAGTTAATAGAATTTGCTGAATTTGGAGGGAATGGTATCATACTTACCGCTAAAAATCTAAAATAAATTTGCTTTATGCGCCAGTCGAGTTATAGGCTGCCCCTGATGATCTTTGCCAAGAGCCTGCCTGAGCGCAGGGTCTATACGAAGAAAATCGGCATCATTACAATCTTCCTAGCTGGTGGCAATCTGGTAGACCCTTTGACGAATCATCTGGACTAATGAATGTTTCGTATGGGCAGGTGACCTTAGGTCCTCCAAGCAATCTCCCATGGGGGGATGATTTGGAACCGGTCATCTATCTCTCGCGTCAGGAGAAAAGCCTTGCCCAAAAACCGACTGCATCTAAAGCCCAAGGCTGAACGATTTTCGCCACCCAATGGTTTACCCTTCGTTCCCTTACCGGAAATCCAAAAATCAGCCGCATCGCTCTCCTGGCGACAATAAAATCTGCCTTGTGTGATCCAGAAAATATTTTTAATATCCAATCCTGGTAAATTCTCAGTGAAGGCAAACCAGAGAAACATACGGGGCAGGGATTAGAGGGTGGGGGAGAAGAGGATATTGAGGGGGGGAGGAAGATGGTGGGGTTGGGGGGAGGGGGGGATGGTGAACCAGTGATAGGGTAGGGTGTGGTATATGGAAATGAAAAGGCTATTTCCCGGATAAATTTGAGTGTGGATTTGAGTGGGGGTTGCTTCCCAAAATATGGAAAATCTGCTAAAATAAAAAAAATTAACGAAAGAGAAAATCCAGTAAATTTCATATATTGGCTTATCTGGAGGAGATAAGGAAACCTGGGGGTTTGGACAAAGAATCCCCGCCCTTTTTGCTTTTCAGCCGCCGCTGCGGCCGCCCCCCGGGAGAAGGAATAATTGTTCGAACACCAGCACCTGAAAATCTTTCTTTGGCGGCAACTTGGTTTACCCTTATAAAAAATATAAAAAAAGCGAAAACCGTGATTAGCGGACGAGCCTAAGGGGAGGCCTTTCATGGATGTGCTGCCCCGACTTGCCATCCTGGTGGTGGATGATGAGCCTAACATCCGGAAAACCCTGACCATTTCTTTGGAAGCCGAGGGTCATCCGGTGGTGGCGGTGAGTAACGCCCGGGACGCCTTGAGCGAAGCGAACCGCCGGTTCTTTGACCTGGCGCTGGTGGATCTGCGTTTGGGAACGGAATCCGGCATGTCGCTGCTGCCGGCCTTACTGGCCGCCTGTCCCTGGGTGAAGATCGTGGTGATTACCGCCTATGCCTCCATCGACACCGCGGTGGAGGCCATGCGCCGGGGGGCCTTCGATTACCTGCCCAAGCCCTTTACTTACGACCAGGTGGCCGCCTTGACCCGCAAGATTGCCGAGGTGCGGGCCCTGGAACAGAAGGTGGCGTCGTTGCAAGAGGCCTTGAACCAGGTGGCGCCGGAAGCCGACCTGGCCAGCTGCAACCCGGCGATGCAGCGGACCCTGGAGATGGCCCACAAGGTGGCGGACAGCGCCGCCACCATCTTGATCCGCGGGGAGAGCGGCACCGGCAAGACGGTCCTGGCGCGGGCCATCCATTCCTGGAGCCGCCGCGCCGGCAACACCTTCGGGATGGTTTCCTGCCCGTCGCTGTCCCCGGAACTTCTGGAGAGCGAACTGTTCGGGCATGTGAAGGGCGCTTTCACCGGGGCGCTACGCGACCATCCGGGGCGCATCGCCGCCTGTGAAGGCGGCACCCTGTTTCTCGATGAAATCGGGGATTTGCCGCTGCGGTTGCAGCCCAAACTGCTGCGGGTCCTGGAGGACAAGGAATACGAGCGGGTTGGCGATCTGGTGACCCGCAAGGCCGACGTTCGCATCATTGCCGCCACCAGCCTGGATCTCGAAGAAGCCGTCAAGGAACGGCGCTTCCGGGAGGATCTGTTTTATCGGTTAAACGTGGTGGAAATCGTGGTCCCGCCGCTGCGAGAGCGGCGGGAAGATATCCTGCCGCTGGCCGAGCGCCTCCTGGCTTTTTTCGCCAGGCAGAATCATCGCCGCCTCCAGGGCTTCAGCGCCGAGGCCCGGGGCCGGCTCCAGGATTATGACTGGCCGGGCAACGTGCGGGAATTGCGCAATACCATGGAACGCGCCGTCCTGCTGGGCAGTGGGGAACGTCTCGGCATGGAACATCTGCCGCTGCACCTGACGCCGGCGAAACCGGAGCCGCAAGTGGGTGATCTGGTGTCACTGGAAGAAATCGAGGAGAGACATATCCGGCGGGTCCTGGCGGCCACCCGGTCCTTTGATGAGGCGGCCCAGGTGCTTGCTTTGGATCCCGCCACCCTCTGGCGGCGCCGCAAGAAATATGGTATTTAATCATCTAGTCATTTTGCAATCCCAGGCCCTGCCATTCCTGGCATCTTGAAAGCCAAAGTCCCTGTCGGCAAAACTTCCATTGGAAATAATCCTCAAATATCGATAGATTATTCTGGTATGGCAACTGACCTAAAGATTGCTATCTTTTTTTCGGGAGCATGCTATGAGCATCAGGACCAAACTGATCTGGGTCTTTAGCGGATTTATCTTGATTTTGGCGATGGTGGCCCTGGTGACCTTTCACACCCTCAGTGAATCCAGCAAGGTCATCGATCGGATCATGCGGGAAAACTACGATAGCGTGGAAGCCTGCTACAAGATGAAAGACGCCAGCGAGCGCCTCGAT
>Ga0187864_10003914_pt1 | contig 11959 bp, 11 predicted proteins | sample June2016WEW_11_4_FD_132985 | JGI IMG/M metagenome (GOLD analysis project Ga0187864, IMG submission 132985) | Peatland microbial communities from SPRUCE experiment site at the Marcell Experimental Forest, Minnesota, USA - June2016WEW_11_40 | ecosystem: Environmental > Terrestrial > Soil >... | reverse complement strand
AGTTCATGGACGCCCTGCCGAAGACACCGACTGAGCGGGTGCAAAAATACCTGCTCAAACAGGCGGGTGTGACGCCGAACACGTGGGACAGGGAAAAAGCCGGGATAGAAGTTTCGCGGTGAGCGACATGGCCGGCTTATGATATCATTAGAAAATATGTGTTGCATAGTGTTTGCGTGCTGCCTGAGAATGTCTTATAAAGCGCGTGGAAGAGAATGCCCTGCAAGTATGCGAACAAGCACGAGTCGCCCTTGTTGATTGCTTGGTTTAGAATAAATGAAGGGATGTACTGACCGGAAAAAGTTGGATAAAGACTAAAACCTGAAAAGGAGGTGACGAAAGGAACCCAAGAGCGCTCGGCGGTGGGGGAGCCGCGGCCCCGGGTTTTGTGATCCGGGAGACGAGGTCGCCGCACACTGGTTGGCCTGTACCCTTGGTCCTGAACGCATGACGCGCAGTGTGGCCTGACGAACCGGGGGAAGCGATAGCCAGGGCTTGGAAAGAAAAACGAAAAGCAAAGGGGAGGGTTTATGAAGTATTATGTGAAACTTACGATACTGTTAGGCTTACTCTGGGGTTTCATCGGGATTCAGCGGATTGTCATTGCCGTCATCATGCCTGCGATCCAGGCGGATATGAAGTTCAGCTATACGGACGTGGGCATGATTCTCGCCGTTACCGGGTTTGTATGGGCTTTTGGCACGGTCATCTGGGCGGCTGTCGGCGACAAGTTTGGTCGCCGCCCGGTCATCGCCGTCACGGCCATATGCGCCGCCGCCTTCTCATGGATAACCGGACTCGTCCACGGCCTTGGGGGGATGCTCTGGATTCGTGGAGCCCTCGGGTTTTTCGAGGGAGGCCCGTGGAGCCCGATCTTGGCCACATTAAGTGAAGAGGCGCCGCCGAAGGTGAGGGGCCTCGTGGTCGGTTTTATCCCTGGTTCCTTTTTCCTCATCGGCGTGTTCGCCGGGCCCATGCTTGCGGTCTATATCCTCGGCGCATACGGCTCCTGGCGCCCGGTCTTCTATATCCTCTCCATACCTGCCGCCATACTCGGCATAATAACATTATTCGCCATGCACGAGGCACCTTCCATGGCCGAGACACTTAAGATGCGCAAGAGAGGTGAAGAGAAGGTCGTCTACGACCGGGGGCACAAGGTGAGGATGATCGATGTGCTCAAGTACAAGAACGTCCTCGTCTCGGCGGTCAACAGCATACCCATCATGGCCTTGCTCTGGATCTACACCGGGTTTTCGGGGCTTTTTCTCGTCAAAGTCCATCATATGTCCATGAGTCAGATGGGTTTTACGATAGCGGTGTCCGGTCTCGGCGGCTTTCTCGGCATGACTATCATGGGCGCAATATCAGACCATATAGGGCGGAAGAACGCCATGATCCTCGCGGGTTTCCTTGCTGCCGTTGCCGGTTTCATCATCGCCATGCTGCCCGTCGGAACCTCAGTCATCCTGTTCTGTATTCCCTTTTTCTTCTGGGGCTTCTTCGGCATAGGCACATTTCCCATGTACCTTGGCACGCTGCCCACGGAAGCCGTACCGCCCGACTTTGCGGGAACTGCCGTGGGCATACCTACCGGTGTCGGTGAAATCATCGGAGCCGCCGTAATGCCTACGCTCGCAGGTATCCTTGCCGACAAGTTCGGTCTCTTCGCCCCCATCTGGATGGCGACTATTGCCTGCCTCGTCATCTGCATTGTTTCTGTTTTCTATGTGGAGACTGCGCCGAAGAAGCTCTCGAAGATGAGGACGAAACCGACACGGGACGACCACCTCCTCAGGCCGTTCAGGGGCAAGCAGCCCACGGCCGCGGCTTAACCCTGGAGGTCTTCTTGGCAATGGTCAAGGGCAACATGGAAGAGGTAAAGATCAGTTGCCCTCCGGTCACGGATGGGGTTTTATGCAGTATTATGACGAGAAAGATATGAAGAGCCGGGGTCCTCAGTGGATACGATCCGCTGTCTCCTCTTGAGGACCCGGCTCCGCTAAGGGGCGCCTAAAGTACCGGGCTTCGGGGCGTCAAGGGGGAACAAACGCTTGTGGAATTGGTCTTTATCCGGAATCCCTAAATCCTTGAAATATATCATAAAAAGCGAATAAACCGCCGTCGTTTTTGAGCAAGAGATGGTAGAATGTGAGCGCAATTGGCATTAGTAGCTGGAAGTCCCACTAACAGGGAGGATATGGCGGCTATGGAAAAGGAAGGGCTGATACAGATGTACCGGTTGATGGTCCGCATAAGGACTTTTGATGAAAGAGTCGCCAAGGAGGTTGCCGCCGGGATCATACCCGGGGCCGCTCATCTTTATGCGGGTCAAGAGGCGGTGGCGGTGGGTGCCTGCGCCAATCTTCGCCCTGATGATTACATCACGAGCACTCATCGGGGCCACGGTCATCTCATTGCAAAAGGGGCAAGAACAGACCTCATGATGGCTGAACTCTTTGGTAAAAGGGCCGGTTACAATAAGGGCAAGGGTGGTTCCATGCATATTACGGCCCTTGAATTGGGTATAATAGGCGCCAGCGGGATCGTCGCCGGCATGATAGGCGTCGCCGCAGGAGCAGCTCTTTCAGCCCAAATGAGGGGGACCGACCAGGTAACTGTCTGTTTTCTGGGTGACGGCGCGACGAACTCCGGAAGATTCCACGAAGCAGTAAACCTTGCCGCGTGCTGGAACCTGCCGGCGATCTTTGTTATTGAGAATAACTTATACGGTGAAACTACTTCCATATCGGATGTCTGCAAGCTCACGAACCTCAGCGACCGGGCGGCGTCATACGGCATACCAGGCACAACGATTGACGGCAATGATGTTCTCACGGTGTACGAGGAAGTAGGAAACGCCATCGCCAAGGCCAGGAAGGGGGAAGGTCCCTCCATGATTGAATGCAAGACCTATCGCCACTATGGTCATTTTTGCGGCGATCCACAAACCTACAAAAGTAAGGCAGAGGTTGAAGAATGGTTGAAGAAAGATCCCATTCCGAGCTTCGAAAACAAGTTGATTAAAATGGGCATCTTTACTCAGGCGGACGCTGACGCAATTCGCCAGGGCATGAGAGACGAATTAGACCAGGCGGTCAAGTTTGCCGCAGAAAGCCCCTATCCCGCCCCCGAGGAAGCACTCGAAGATGTGTACGCCTGAGAGGAGGAAGCCATGAGAGAGATAAGCTATTCTCAAGCCATAAATGAAGCCTACGATGAGGAGCTGAAGAGAGATCCATCGGTATTTATCATGGGAGAAGACATCGGCCAGTATTGGGGAGCGGCCTTTGGCGAAATGCAGGGTCTCTACGCCAAGTACGGGCCCAAAAGAATAAGAGAAACACCGATATCGGAAACGGCCATATTGGGGTCGGCCATAGGCGCCGCCGCCACCGGCATGAGGCCGGTCGCCTTTCTCTTCTTTGTCGACTTTCTCGGTGTATGCTGGGACGAGATATGGAATCAGCTCACGCCCATGAGGTACATGTTCGGGGGAAAGGCAAAACTACCGGTGACCATAACCTGCTACAGCGGCGCCGGAATATCTAATGCCGCCCAGCACTCCAAGAATGGTGAGGGGATCTTGATGGGCATCCCCGGCCTCAAAATTATTACTCCCTCTACACCGTATGATGCCAAGGGCTTGCTTAAATCGGCCATCAGGGAAGACAATCCTACCATATACTTTGTCAACAAGTTTCTCCTCCTCACGACATTAAAGGGTCCTGTACCGGAGGAAGAATATACCATCCCCCTTGGCAAGGCAGACGTCAAAAGAGAAGGTAAGGATGTCACCGTCGTGGCTCTGGGGGCCATGGTTCACCGGGCGCTTGCGGCGGCTGAAACGCTTCAGAAAGAGAAAGGCATCAGTATCGAAGTGGTTGACCCCCGCACCATGGTGCCATTGGATAAACAGGCCATCTACGATTCTGTCAAAAAGACGGGCAAGCTGGTGATCATGGATGAGGAGCCCAAAACAGGAAGCGCCGCTGCTGAAATTGCCGCCCTGGTGGCTGAAGAAGCCTTTGACTACCTTGACGCCCCGATAAAAAGAGTCTGCGCTCCTGACACCCCTATCCCCTTCAGTCCTCCCCTCGAGGGATTCTGGATACCGAGTGAGGAGAAGTTGATACGGGCCATAAATGAGATCATCTAGCACGGGGGATACGGATGGCCGTTGAAATTTCAGTACCAAGACTGGGGACGGTGAAGAGCGACGCTACCCTGGCCGAGTGGACAGCAAAGGAAGGGGACAAGGTGGAGCAGGGGGAAGTGGTCCTCGTCGTAGAAACACAGAAGATTAAATTCGATGTGGCAGCGGAAGCGTCAGGCTTTCTTCACATCCTGGTTGACGAAGGGGCCACGTGTCCGGTGGCGACGGTTGTGGGTCTCATCGCCGCATCGGAAGAGGAACTGGCACAACTGCAAAAAGAGCGACCCAAAGTATCCCCTGCTGAGGCTGCAGCACCAGCACCGGCGACCGAACCTGCAGCAAAACCCGAAGGGCGGGAGAATATCAGGATTTCACCGGTGGCCCGGAAGATGGCGGAAGAACACATGATCGACATTGCCACGATATCGGGAACAGGGCCTGACGGAAGGATTGTGCGAGAAGATATCGAGAAGGCCATAGCGGCAAAGCTGCCGCAAAAGGCGCCTGAGTCAGCGACCATCGGAGAAAAGAGGGTCAAGTATGCCGTGCCTCTCAAAGGGATAAGGGCCGCAATCGCCGAACACATGCACCGAAGCCTGGCTGAGTCCGCCCAGCTTACCGCGATGGGTGAGATAGACATGACAGAATTGCGCCGGCTCCGGAAAGATTTTGTTGCCCGTGAGCATATAATCGGTACGAGGATCACCTACACCGACATGCTTGTTTTCGTCATTGCAAAGGTATTGAAAGAGAAACCCATAGTCAATTCAAGCATCATTGGTAATGAGATTAAGGTTTGGGACGACATTAACATTGGCGTGGCGGTTGCCCTCACAGAGGGGCTCATCGTTCCGGTGATACGGAACGCCGACGGGAAGTCGCTTTCAGAGATAAGTAAGATCACTAAAACACTTGCGGAGAAAGCAAGGACCGGGAAACTCCTGCCCGACGACGTGTCGGGGGGCACTTTCACCATCACCAATCTGGGAGCAGCCGGTGCAGGATGGCGCTTCGAGACCGCGATCATCAATCAGCCCGAGTCAGCGATCCTCGGAACCGGCGGCATTACGGACAGGGCGGCGGCAAGAGACGGCCAGATTGTCATCAGACCTATCATGACCTACAGCTTTACGTATGACCACAGAGTGATCGACGGAGTCAATGCGGTGCAATTCATGACAAGGGTTATTGAGTTACTGGAAAATCCGGGGCTCCTTATGGCTTAGAAAAGGGGAGAGGGAAAAAGTGGGTGCTGCAAAACCTCCATGGCTGCGGGTGCGGCTTTCGTTAAGTGAGAACTTCACCTTCGTGAGAAAACTGGTTCTCGACTTAGGACTCCATACGGTGTGCGAGCAGGCAAACTGCCCGAACGCGGTCGAATGCTGGAATGCAAGAACCGCGACTTTTCTGATTCTCGGAGACCGCTGCAGCAGAAATTGCAACTTCTGCGCGGTAACACCTGGTCCGAGAGGATTACCCGATCCCGATGAACCAGAAAAGATATCAAGGGCAGTTCGGTTGATGGAATTGTCTTTTGTCGTAATCACTTCGGTAACGAGAGATGACCTTGAGGATGGAGGTGCAGAGCATTTCGTCAGAACCCTTGCCTCCATCCGGTGTCGGAACCCTCAGCCCCTTGTCGAAGTTTTGGCGCCCGACTTCAACGGTTCCGAAAAGGCGATAAAAATGCTCGTTCAGGAAAGGCCCGATGTACTGGGTCACAATGTGGAAACGGTGCCTCGCCTGTATCCTCAAGTGCGGCCCGGCGCTGATTATCAGCGCTCTTTGGCCTTATTCAACCACGCGCACGAGGTCGATCCGAGCATCCCCCTGAAATCGGGTCTTATGCTTGGACTGGGGGAATCCTCCGACGAGGTCATGGGGGTCATGAAGGACCTCATAGAGGCAGGTTGCCGGCTTCTCACCTTGGGACAGTATCTCCAGCCTTCAAGAGCTCACCTGGCTGTCGACAGATTCGTCACGCCCGACGAGTTTGATGAGTGGAGAGAGATCGCCCTTGGACTGGGTTTTGCCGGAGTGGCAAGTGGTCCTCTCGTACGTAGTTCCTATCGGGCAAGGGATCTGTACCTGGAAGCCAGGGAACAATCCGCGTCCCAGGACGGCTTTGGTATGAGACCGGAGGAGGCCTTAAGCTAGGCTGATTTGAGCTCTACTGAAAGGAGAACGGGACTCATGGAAGAACGGGATGTGGTAATCATAGGAGGTGGCCCTGCCGGCTACGCTGCGGCCATACGCCTTTCACAATTAGGAAGGAAGGCTACGCTCATTGAAAAAGAGGCGCTCGGTGGGACCTGCCTCAACCGGGGTTGTATTCCGACCATGGTTCTGGCCAAAGCGGTTGAACTCCTGGAACAGGCGAAGAGTGGCAAGGATTACGGCATAACCTTCGCCGACATGGCCGTCAATTTCGAAACGTTGAGCGCGCGAAAGAATACGGTTATCAAGATTCTGGTCGGAGGGGTGAAGTCGCTCATGCAGGCCTATAACATTGAGTTGATAGATGGAACAGCACAATTTGAGTCGCCCCGGGAGATTGGAGTTGTCTGCGCTGACGGGGAACAAAAGCGTGTAGCCGCGAAGAAGGTGATAATTGCAGCCGGTACGAAGGCTGCGCAGGGAATGTTGCCCGGAGATACGACGGGCGGGAGCATTGATACTCAGCAGCTCCTCGAACTTCCCGCTCCGCCTTCGTCCATCCTTATCCTCGGCGGGGGATTTGTTGGCCTTACCTTTGCGACTATTCTCTCTTATTTGGGCACTACTGTGACGCTCATCGAAGAATCGGAGACCCTTCTTCCTGAAATTGATCAGGAGATCGTGGACATACTCCGAAAAGAACTGAAAAAGAACAAAATCCAGGTCCTTTTGGGTGCGCGGCCGGTCCGGCTTGATAACGGGCCGGAGACAGGGGTTGAAATTGAGACACCGGGTGAAAAGATCAGTGTGAAAGCAGCTTGCATAGTGAGGACGGGCCGGCTGCCAAGCACGGATGGTCTTGGACTTGCGGGGATAGGCATAGAGCTGAATGAAAAAGGCGGTATTCTCACGGACGCCACGATGGAAACGAGCGTCAAATCTGTCTTTGCTGCAGGGGACATCACAATGGAGCATATGTGGACTCCCGTCGCATACGCCGAAGGTGTGGCGGCTGCGGAGAACATCGCAGGGAGGAGAACGATAATGGATTATGCTGCAATCCCCTGCTGGTCGAATACGATCCCGGCTATATGCGGGGCAGGCATGACTGAGGCCGAGGCCACTGCGAAGGGGTACAGCGTCCGTGTAGGGAGGTTTTCGTTAGCGGCAAACGGCATGGCGACGATCCTGGGACGGCGTGTCGGCATGATCAAGGTGGTAACTGATGCAAAATACGGGCAGATACTCGGTGTCCATATGGTCGGCCACAACGCCCAGGAACTTGTCCACGAAGTCCTCGTGGCTATGAAGTCGGAGCTTACTCCCAAGGACATCGGGAATAGTTTCCACGTCCATCCTTCTCTTTCGGAGGGGTTCTGGGAAGTGATGAGGGCCATAGACGGGGAGTCAATCCACTCCTTCAGTTCCTAATCTGTGGGGGCCTGATGGCATGAGTGAAAAAGGCGTGTGCCTTGTATGCGAGATGGGCCTTCTCGGGTACGGTAAAGCGTGGGAACTGCAAAAGAGACTCCACGAACTACGGGTACGGCAGGAAATCCCGGACATACTTCTCTTGCTCGAGCATCCGCCCACAGTGACGATAGGGAAATCCGGTTCGCTCAGTAATGTTCTCGCACCCTCTGAACGGCTGGCCGAAATGGGTATCTCCCTTTTTTTTATCGAAAGGGGAGGAGACGTGACCTATCACGGTCCGGGACAGCTCGTCGGCTATCCGATCGTCGATTTAAGAAAGAGAGGCAAAGATATCTGCAAGCTTGTCACTGACCTCGAAGAAGTGATGATCAGGACGGTTCGCGATTTCTCAATAGAAGCAGGCAGAGACCCGGGGCACCGGGGGGTATGGGTCAAACAAGAGGAATTGGGAGCAATCGGGATCAGCGTTCGAAAATGGGTGACCATGCACGGCTTTGCGCTCAACGTCACGACGGACCTTCAACATTTCTCACTTATCAATCCATGCGGTTTTACTGATCGGCAGGCAACATCGATGGCAGCGTGCATCTCTCGTGACGTTTCTATGGAATCCGTGCGAATGCGGCTCCAAGGCCACTTTGCGAGCGTATTCAACGTGGAGCTCGTGACGAGATCGAAACAAGAGGTGCTGGTTACACGTGAGAGCAGACCGTCGAATGGGTTTGAATAGAAGACAAAAGTGTGATGAAAGCGGTTGACATAGAATGGGACTTGCGCAAGATAGGTATCACCGCGTTTACTACCAGCGAGTTTGAACGCTGGTTTTATTCAAGTGATACCTTCACCCTTCCCCGTTGGGTAAGGATACTCTTTGAAACCATGCCCCTGGCAGTGGTCAAGCCGACGGACACCGAAGAGCTGGTCTCCGTCGTGAGGTATTGTTTCGAAAAGGGAATTCCCATTGTGCCGAGAGGCGCCGGCACGTCAGGTCTTTTCGGCGCTGTCCCCAAGAAAGGGGGGATTGTACTCGACCTGAGAGCCCTCGCGGAGTCGATCGACATTGACGCAGAAAAGGAAACCGTGCACGTTGATGCGGGCATTACGTGCTGGGAACTGGACAGAAGGTTAAGAAAAGAGAAGCTCACCCTTAAGTCCTACCCGTCGAGTGCTCTATCGGCAACCCTTGCAGGATGGATTATGGGGAGCGGACTAGGGGTGGGGAGTCTGAGATACGGCTCTGTATTCGACCACATCCTTTCCGGCGAAGTGGTGCTCGCCGACGGGAGCCGTAAAAAATTCACCGCTTCCTTCTCAAATCGGCCGGCTACAAAGTTACCCCTTTTGCACGCGGCGGCGGGACCATACTGATTACCTACGAGGGGGATAGGGAGATGACGGAGCAGGCCGGGAAGTCAGTTGAGGGGCACGCACATTTCTTTAAGGGACAGGGGAGGGAAGGGGCGGAAGTCGAGTGGAAGCAGCGTTTTAACATGCTGAGGGTCAAGAGGGCACTTCCGACCATGCTCCCCATCGGCGTTCACGTTCCTTTAGGCCGCCTTGAAGAGTTCCATAGTGGCCTCAGGATGCAGGGGAAGAGAGAGTTAGCATTGCTTGGACAGGTCGTTTCATCAAACGACTGCATGATTATGGCGATAGCGGGGACCGATGAGAGGCATTTTTTGGAACACACCCTTTCCCTTAGTCTTCCCCATAGGATCATCGAGCTTGCCCTCTCTCTTGGAGGCAAGCCGGGGGGCGGCATCGGTGTCTGGAATGCGCCCTATAAGAAAATGATGGTAGCGCCTGACAGGATGGCGGCGTTAAGAAAAAAAAAGAAACAGCTTGATCCAAAAGGTATTCTGAACCCAGGAATGTGGCTCGATGAATCGATGTTCCTGAGACCGGTTTTCCACCACGCGGCAATGGCGTTTTTGTCTTGTGTCGATAGACTTTTTCCCACAGTCCGTTTCACGCGAAAGGAACAGGGTTTGGACCTTGAACTCGATTCATGCGTTGAGTGCGGTTACTGCACCACTTCCTGCCCCACCCGACAAGAATGGATTTCTTCAACACCGAGGGGGCGGATTCGATTGGCAAAAGAGATTTCCAAGGCCCGCTTCTCGAAGTCTCTTTCAGCGGAAGAATGCACGAAAACGATATTTTCATGCACTCTTTGCGGCAGATGTGCGGTAGATTGCAGTGTTGCCATAAACTCCCCGACCATGTGGGTCGAGGCCAGGGATAGGCTCGTCAAGAAGGGCCTGGAGGTTGAGAACCTCAAGGCCCTTGCGGTAGTTGTGGAGACAACGAACAACATTGCCGGGAAAGCGAACCAGCAGAGAGAGCGCTGGGCGGTCAGGCTCCCCTTTTATGAGGAGATCTCCAAGAAGAGACGTGCGGAGATGGTCTACTTTGTCGGCTGCGTCACTTCCTTCTACCCCATGGTGCAGGATATTGCAAGATCGTTCACCGGAACACTCACATCGGCACAGGTGGATTTCACGCTTTTGGGCGGGGAAGAATGGTGCTGCGGCTATCCGTTGATTTCGGCAGGCCACCTGGATCATGCCGCTTCACAGATGAGGCATAACATCGAGGCGGTGCGAAAGACCGGGGCTCGGACCTTGGTTGTCACGTGCCCGGGCTGCTACAGGATGTGGAAGCACGAGTATGAACGACTTACCGGAGAGCATCCGGGGATAGAGGTGCTCCATTCTACGGAAATTCTGTGGAACCTTATCGAGAACGGCAGGGTTCGACCGGGGGCATTGGACGGTGTTTTCACCTATCACGACCCCTGCGACCTTGGAAGGGTGAGCGGCATATTCGATGCTCCACGCTCCACTATCGACGCCATCGGACATCGTGTGGAGCTTGAAGATAGCCGCGAATACTCGGTCTGTTGCGGCTCAGGCGGAGATCTTCTGGCTTCCAATCAGGACCTTTCTCTCGGCTTGGCCGAAAAACGGCTCAACCAGGTGGAGAGGATTGGAGCGGACACAGTGGTCACCGCGTGCCCCTCTTGTATAAGGGGGATGATAATGGCCAAGACCGCGGCGAAGAAGCAGTTGAACATAGTGGACATTTCGCAGCTCGTATGGAAGGCGGTACAAAAGCGATTAATGACTATCCATTAAGGAGTGAGCACATGTATCCCGAAGACTTGAAGTACAACCCTGAGCACACATGGCTTCGCCTTGATGGTTCAGGCTCCGGACGAGTGGGTATCACCGATTACGCCCAACGGCAGCTCAGGGAAGTCGTTTTTGTTGAGCTCCCTGAAGTGGGCGCGGAAGTCACCCACATGGAGCCCTTCGGTGTAGTCGAGTCCGTTAAAGCCACCAACGATTTGTTCAGCCCTGTGAGCGGCTCGGTTACGGAAGTGAACGTGGCGCTGAGTGACGATCCGGGCCTCCTTAACCGAGACCCTTACGGAGAGGGGTGGATGGTGGTAATCAAGCTGAATAAGCCGGAGGAAATCAATAATCTCCTGTCGGCAGAAGTATACAAGGCCACAATCGGAGAATGACTGCAGACCTGGTACACTAGTTTCTACAAAAAAGGAGGGAGAAAAATGATAAAGTCTACCGAGCATTTCAGTTTCACTGTAAGTAAGATGGAGGATTCCCTTCACTTCTTTTGCGACCTCCTCGGATTGAAGGCCACGCCTGTCATGGAGGTAGACGATGAAGACCTGAGAAGAATCATAGGTATGCCGGATGCACATTTGCGCATATCCCTCGTCCAGGTTCCTGACAACAAGAACATAGAGCTAATTGAATACGTTAAGCCACAAGGGAAAACAATCGACCTGAAGACCTGTAACGCAGGCGTCGCGCACATCGCCTTTGTGGTAGATGACCTCGACAAGGTCTATGAAGACTTATCCAACAAGGGGGTAGACTTCGTAAGCCCGCCCATCCGGGTTCCTGCCAATGATGGTAAAGGCAGATGGGCCGTATGCTATCTCCACGGACCTGATGGAATCACGCTCGAGTTTATTGAAAAGGAAATCTAAATGGCGATGGATCGAAGTACCATTGATTGAATTCATTAGCCTTCGACAACAAAACAGCCGGGAGGTCTAAGAGTGCTATGGGTAGAGTAGAGGGTAAGGTGGCTATCGTAACTGGTGGAGCGGCGGGAATAGGAAAGGCAACCTGTATCATGCTCGCAAAGGAGGGCGCCAAAGTAGCCGTGCTGGACATCACT
>Ga0187864_10003912_pt1 | contig 11966 bp, 10 predicted proteins | sample June2016WEW_11_4_FD_132985 | JGI IMG/M metagenome (GOLD analysis project Ga0187864, IMG submission 132985) | Peatland microbial communities from SPRUCE experiment site at the Marcell Experimental Forest, Minnesota, USA - June2016WEW_11_40 | ecosystem: Environmental > Terrestrial > Soil >... | reverse complement strand
GGTGTCCCTGTTCCTCCGCTCATCCCCGAAACGGAAGAAGAGAAGCGCCGGTACGAAGAAGCCGGCGCGCGTCGCGAGTACAGGCTCTCGCTCAGGCGCCGCTGACGGCTTCTTCGTCCTTATACATGTATTTGATATTGCTCTTGTAAAGCAGCACGTTCGGGTCGCCGTCGCGATTCAATTTCAGGCACGAGCGGTCGTACCATTCGATCACGCCCTTCAGCACCTCGCCATCCTTCAGCTTGATGACCATCGGCGTTTTCGACTGCATCTGCTTGACGTAGTAAAAATTCTCGGCGTTGGTCTGATCCGGGGGTATCTGGCGCTTCTGGGCGGGCGACCCTTTGCGCGGTGCGTCGCTTTTTTCCTTGAATTCGTTGAACGAAGGGCGGATTAGTTTCCGGTTGCCGGATTCCACGGGGGTTCCTTTATGCTTCCAGTTGTTTAATCATTGATAACACACCGAATTAGACGGAGTAAATCTGACCTTACGCCTCTTGCGCGACAGCACGCAGGCTACACGTCCAGATTCTTCACGTCCAGTGCGTTCTCTTCGATAAACTTGCGCCGGCTCTCGACATCCTCGCCCATCAGCGTGGTGAAGATCAGGTCGGTAGCCACCACATCCTCAAGTCGCACCACGAGCAGCGTGCGTTTCTCCGGATTCATCGTCGTGTCCGCGAGTTGCTCGGCGTTCATCTCGCCCAGGCCCTTGTAGCGCTGCACCGAAGCGTCGCGTTTGCCCTCGGTCTTCACGTGCTCCAGAAGGTCGCGCCAGTTCGTTTGCACGTCCCGGTTCTCGTTTTTGATCACCGTGAACGGGGGCTTGTTGAACTTCGAGATCTGCTTGGCCAGAATCCTGTACTTCCGGTATTCCGGCTGATGAGAAAGATCGACCCCGATCCGCCGTTCCGCATTGGTCGAATCATGGAACATCGCATAAAACGCCGAATGTTCTTCGTCGGCCAGAACGTCCGTTGGGATCCCCGCTTTGCGGAGTTTCTCCGCCAGCGCGTCAAGATTCGCGCGATCGCTGAAGTCGGCCTTGGTATCGATCTTCAGATCGGCCTCGCTCAAAACCTCGACCACGCGCGATTCGCGCACGCGGCGCTCCAGCTTCTGGAACATCTGCTGAAATTCGTCCAGGCTCATGAGGAACGCGCGCAACTCCCCGCCTTCGAGGCGGCCGGGCGCCAAGCTCCCGTTGGAAGCACCGTCGCTGCTGCATTCGACTGCCAAGCTTTCCGTCGCGCGCCGCATGATCTCCCGCGTAAACTCCGCCTCGTTCTTGATGTATTTCTCGCTCTTGCCCCGTTTGATGCGGTAAAGCGGCGGCTGCGCAATGTAGACGTGCTGCCGGTCGATCAACTCCTTCATGTGCCGGAAGAAGAACGTCAACAGCAGCGTGCGGATATGCGATCCGTCGACATCCGCGTCCGTCATGATAATGATCTTGTGATAGCGGAGTTTCGCCGGATCGAAATCGTCTTTGCCGATTCCGGTGCCCATGGCTGTGATCAGCGCGCGAATTTCCTCGTGCCCGAGCATCCGGTCGTAACGCGCTTTTTCCACGTTGAGGATTTTGCCCTTCAACGGCAGAATTGCCTGAAATCGCCGATCGCGCCCCTGCTTGGCGGTGCCGCCTGCCGACTCGCCCTCGACGAGAAAAAGCTCGCAGCGCGCCGGATCCCGTTCCTGGCAATCCGCCAGTTTGCCCGGCAACCCGCCAGAGTCCAGAACTCCCTTGCGCCGCGTGAGATCGCGAGCCTTGCGCGCCGCTTCACGCGCCCTCGCCGCGTCGATCGCCTTCGAGACGATCTTCTTCATCACACTCGGATTCTTGTCGAAGAACTCGCCCAGTTTGTCGTTGACCAGTTGCGTCACCTGGCCCGCGATGTCGCTGTTGAGGCGGCCTTTCGTCTGCCCTTCAAACTGCGGCTGCGGGACTTTGACGCTGACTACAGCGGTCAATCCTTCGCGGACATCGTCGCCCGAGAGGTTCTCATCCTTGGCGTCTTTAAACAAGCCTGCCTGCCGCCCGTAGAAGTTAATGGTGCGGGTCAGCGCGGTGCGGAAGCCACTGAGGTGCGTTCCACCATCCACCGTGTTGATGTTATTCGCGAAGCTGAACAGCGTCTCGGCGTATCCGTCGTTGTACTGCAGCGCAATCTCGATACCGACGATCCCGCTTGGCCCCGGCTTCTCTCCCTCCATGTAGATCGGCGTGTCATGCAACACCGATTTACCTCGATTGAGATGCCTGATGAACTCGGCGATGCCACCGTTATATAGGAATTCCGCCTGCTTCGGCGGATCTTCGCGCTCATCGGTCAAGGTGATCTTCAACCCTTTGTTCAAAAACGCCAATTCGCGCAATCGCTGGGCCAGCGTGTCGAAATTGAACTTGGTCGCGACCATAATGGTCGGATCCGGCTTGAACGTAATTTTGGTTCCGTGCTTCCGTCCGGCTTTGCCCGTAGCAGTCAGAGGCCCCTTGGGCGCCCCACGCTCGTAATCCTGCTCCCATGTGAGAGACGATGTCCCGGACTCTTTCGAAGGCCGCCAGATTTCAAGATGCAGAGTCTCCGAAAGCGCATTTACGCAACTCACGCCGACGCCGTGCAGGCCGCCCGAAACCTTGTAGCTGTTGGAATCGAACTTACCGCCGGCATGCAGCTTTGTCATAACAACTTCAGCGGCGGAGACACCCTCGTCGTGCATATCCACCGGGATGCCGCGTCCGTTGTCGACCACGGTGACCGAATCGTCGATATGAATTGTGACGTTGACTTCCGTGCAATGACCCGCCAACGCTTCATCGACCGAGTTATCTACTACTTCGTACACCAGATGATGCAGTCCCGCTTCACTGGTTGACCCGATATACATCGCGGGTCTCAGCCTCACGGCTTCAAGCCCTTCCAGAACTTTGATGGATGAGGAATCGTAGACGCCGGAGGTGGACGTCAAAACTTCATTTGGCATAGAAAATCTATTTCTCGTTCACTTCGCCGAAGCGTCAAATACGCATCGGCATTACTACATATCGGTACTGTTCCTGAATGTTTTCGCCTGCTGGTTGGAGTTCACCAGCGCTTTTCTGATCTTTCAGACCAAAAGATACATAATCCTGCGGTATCGCCCGCAGGAAATCAAGCAGATACTGCGCATTAAAACCGATCTCAAGATCCGGGCCCGAATACTCACCAGGAACGCTTTCTTCCGACTCACCAGTCTCGAGGGCCGAGGAAAATACCTTCACTTCCCCAGCAGTAAACTGCACTCTGATAGCGCGCGAACGTTCGTCGGCGAACTGCGCAACGCGCTCGATGGCGCTCTTGATGTCCTCCTTCACAAGTTTCGCGATATTGGTGTTGTCCTGCGGCAACACGCGCTCATAATCCGGAAAATTACCAGTAAGCTTGCGTGTAATCAACAGCCGAGGTCCGAACTCGAAAAAGAGATGATTGTCATCTCCGCCAAACCGGATCTTCGCCTCTGCGCCGGCATCGCCAGACGCAACGTCATCGGACAACTTCAGGATCTCCGCCATTGCTTTCCGGGGCACCAGCGCTCTGTACGCCGCGCCGTATCCATTACCCACGTCGCAAGAACGCTGGACGTATGCCAGCCGATGTCCGTCGGTCGCCACCATAGTCAGTGTTTTATCGCCCAGCAGCAAAAGAGCGCCATTCAATGTGAAGCGGCTTTCCTCCATCGAAATCGCGAACATTGTACGAGCAATCATCGCCGAGAGTTGCTTGACCGGGATCTCCGCAATAACATCCGGCATAACCGGCAATTCCGGAAAACTCTCCCGGCTCATGCCTGCGATCCGCGTCCTCGATCGACCGCAGGTGAAATTGGCCCAGTGGTTTTCCAAAAACTTGACAGTGATATCGGCGTCGGGCAGCAGCCTCACGTAATCCAGCAGTTTCCGCGCTGGAATCGTCCCCGAACCCTCTTTCTTCACTCTTGCCGGACAAGAAGTACGCAAGCCCAGTTCCAGATCCGTCGCGGTAAGGAAAAGCCGATTGTCACGAGCCTCCAGGAGGACGTTCGAAAGGATGGGGATCGTAGTCTTTTTCTCGACTACTCCCTGCGACAAACTCAGTTCGCGGACCAGGTCCGCCTTACTGACAGTGAACTCCATGGTTGGCTCCAGTTGGGTGGACTCCAGGTGGATTTGGCTCCAGTCCCCTCTCTTCTTCTGACGGTATAGAATACGCTTATATAACCGTATTCATGGGTTCTGTCGAAAAGTGGAAGACTCTCTAAATTATACAAAAAATTAGAACTTTCCGCCATTTATCCCTGTGGGCGAGGAGTGCCAAATTGACGGACAACGGACCTTGTAACGCGTTTTAAACAGAGACCCTCAGGCTTTCCGGCTGGGCCTCTGTTCAAATCGCGCTAAGGTCATTGAAATGAATCGATCAGACTGTTGATCAACTTGTTGAGGTCGATATCGGTACCACGCAAAGTATCGATTTTGTTGATGGAATGGATGACTGTGGTGTGATGCTTGCCACCAAATGCCCGCCCGATTTCCGGAAGCGAAGCCTGCGTCAGTTCTTTTACCAGATACATGGCCACCTGCCGGGGGACGACAATCTCTTTGCGATTGCTTTTTTCCCTGAGCTGGCCCGGCTTGATGGAATACCGCTCGGCGACAGCTTTCTGGATCGAATCGATCGTGATCCTGCGGTCCTGCTTCTGCAATAGATCCTTGAGCACCTGCTGCGCCATGGCGATGGTGATCGGAGTCTCCGTCAGGGACGAATACGCAGTCAGCTTGACCAGGGCCCCTTCGAGCTCCCTCACATTCGATTTGGTTTTCTGCGCGATGTACGTGCACACTTCAGGGGGAAGTTTGATTCCGACGAGTTCGGCTTTCTTCTCCAAAATCGCCATTTTTGTTTCGAGGTCCGGGGGTTGTATATCCGCCATCAGGCCCCACTCAAACCGGGACTGCAGCCGTTCGACGAGACCGGTAATCTCCTTCGGCGGACAGTCGCTTGAAATAACAATTTGCTTTTGCGCATCATGCAACTCGTTGAAGGTGTGGAAGAATTCCTCCTGTGTCCGTTCCTTCGATCCAAGCGACTGGATGTCATCGATCAGGAGCACATCGGCGGTCCGGTAGCGGGCACGCAGTTGGGGCATACGCTCGTGCTTGATTCCGGTAACTACCTCGTTTGTGAAGCGTTCGCTCGTCGTGTAAATGATGCGCATCCGGCCGCGCGCCATGAGCGCCCGCCCGATCGCGTGCATCAGGTGAGTTTTTCCCATACCAACGCCGCCGTAAATGAACAGCGGATTGTAACTGCGAGACGGGTTCATTGCGACCGATTGCGCCGCCGCGTGCGCAAATTGATTACACGCCCCGACAACGAAGGATTCGAATGTAAAACGCGGATTCAAACTGATCGGCGATTCAATTTCACCCTGCTCGTGTTCCAGGACTGGCTGCGATCCGGGCATTCCCGGTGTGCGGCTGGCGGATTCGGCACTGAACTCCACGCGGTCGATACCTAAGCCGAGAGCCGCGGCAAGTGCGTTAATCTGCCGCCCATATTCTTCAACCAGGAAAGCCGCTGTCTGGCGGTCGGGAGCGGTAGCGAGCATGGTCTTGCCTTCAATGCCGGCGAACTTCGTGCGCCTGATCCAGTTCTCAAAACTCTCCGCGCTTAACTTCTTCTGGAGCTGTTCTTTGATTACGTCCCACGGACTACGATGATCACTACTCACAACGACAACACTTCCCCTCCGGAAGCCACGGAGCTTCAAATTTGAGGCCGGTGCCTCAGTCAGACTGTCCCAGTTTTAACTGCAGGATGGCGGTGGTTCAAAGAGACCGCGACTCTGCGAACAGGATGAGTCTAACACAGAACCGGGGTTCGAAATCCAGTTGTAATTCACTATCGATCAGTCTGAAACAAAGGGGCTTCGATCTGTTGTCCCAACTCTCCGCTCAGCGGCCGGGTATGAGGTAGCAGGGTCCCGTGACAGCACGCGATCGATGCGGATGTTGCGTCGGGAGCGCGTAGTCTTCGATTACAAACCGGAACTGCGCAAGATCGTGCGGCATGTATAATTTTCCCACGCGCCTGCTTAAGAAACTCGCGATTTTCTCCCATCGATGGACGGGCACGGCTTTCTGTCTGCTCTTCTCCTGGTGGTTTGTCTCCGGCATCTTCATGATGTATTTCGATTTCCCCGGAGTACAAGAATCGGACCGCATTGCTCGTGCTCAGGCCCTCGATGCGTCGCGCGCCAACCTCTCCTCCAGCGACGCGTGGGCGGAATTGAAGACACCTGGGGTACCCGATGATTTGACGCTCGCGACGTTCGATGGGCGCCCCGCATACCGGTTTCGCCTCGGCCGGTCGGAAGCGATCGTCTATGCCGATAACGGGCAGGTTCGAGACGAGTTCCCGGCGGATTTGAATCTGCGTACCGCGGCTGCCTGGACTGCGCAATCACCCAACGCGGCGAAAACCGAGAGTGTCGCCACTGTAGATCAGTGGACCGTGGGAGGCGTTTACAACAGGTACGCGCCATTGACGAAGTACTCGTGGCCAAACGGCGATGAGGTCTACGTTTCCGAAGTCACCGGACAGGTTGTCCAATACACCACGCGCGTATCGCGGCTCGGCGCCTGGCTGGGGCCGGTTCCGCACTGGCTTTACTTCACTCCTCTACGAAGAAATCCGAGGCTCTGGAGCAAAATTGTGATTTGGCTTTCCGGCGTGGCAACCGTTGTAGCGATCCTGGGGTTGATCGCCGGCCTCTCCATGTATTCGCCGGCGAAACGCTATCGCTCCGACGGGACTCCCACGAGCATCCCGTATGCGGGACCCAAGCGTCTGCATATGATCCTCGGCCTTTTCTTCGGTGTCATCGCCTGTACCTGGGCTTTCAGCGGCATGCTCTCAATGTATCCTTTCCCGGTGAAGAATGCGGACAACTCGGGCGCCGCTTCAAGGATCCCCGAGGCGCTCAATGGCGAACCGTTTGCGTTCGAAGCATTCTCAGGCAAAACGCCGCGCGAAGCGCTGGCTCAACTCGGCCCGAATTTTAAGGTCAAAAAGCTGGAATTCCTTTTTGCCGCGGGTGAACCGTTTTATCTCGCCGTGCAGGATTCACAGCACTCTCGCATCGTCCCCGTTAAAGGGACGCCGGTAGCGGAAATAGACCACGCCAGCCTCCTCGCGATCGTCAACCAAGCCAGCCAACCAGACGGGCTCGCGGAAGCCCGGTTCATTACCGAGTACGACGCTTATTATCTGGACCGTCACCACGAACTCCCTCTGCCCGTGCTTCGTGTACGGATAAAGAGTCCCCGGAATACAACGTTCTACATCGATCCCCGGACCGGGCGCGTCATCGCGGCATATAGCTCGGCAATGTGGGCGGAGCGCTGGGTCTACCACGGACTCCATTCGATCAATCTGCCGTGGCTTTATAATCACCGCCCCGCTTGGGACATTGTTGTTCTGACGTTAATGCTCGGTGGAACCTCCCTGAGCATCACATCGGTGATTATAGGGTGGAAGCTTCTGCGCCGGAATCGCCGACTCACATCGAATATGATTTCACTTGGGAGAAAAACATGAAGATATGTGTGGCCGGACAAGGCGCATTTGGTATCAAGCATCTGGAAGCGATCGCGAATATCGGGGGCATTGAAGTTGTTTCGCTGGCGGGCGGTAATCCGGCCGGCACGGAAGAGGTTGCGAAACGATTTAGCATCCCGCATTGGACAACGAATCTCGCCGAAAGCCTGGCACAGCCGGGCGTAGAAGCCGCGATCCTGACTACTCCAACGCAGATGCATGCCGATCAGGCGGAGCAGTGCATGCGCGCCGGTAAACACGTCATGGTGGAAATACCCATGGCGGATAGCCTGAAGGATTCCGAGCGACTCGTGAGAGTTCAGAAGGAAACCGGCCTCGTCGCTATGGCGGGCCACACGCGCCGCTTCAATCCCAGCCACCAGTGGATCCGGAAGCGCATTCTCTCAGGCGAACTGAAGATCCTCGCCATGGATGTGCAGACCTTCTTCTTCCGCCGCACCAATATGAACGCCGCCGGTAAACCGCGAAGCTGGACGGATCACCTGCTTTGGCACCACGCCTGTCACACGGTCGATCTGTTTCAATATCAGACCGGCGAGACCGCCCATCGCGCGAATGGGCTGCAGGGTCCGATTCACCCCGAGCTCAAGATCGCCATGGACATGAGCATTCAGTTGAAAGTCCCGTCGGGCGCGGTGTGCACGCTCGCGTTGTCGTTCAATAACAAAGGGCCCATCGGAACGTTTTTCCGGTACATCTGCGACAACGGAACCTATATCGCCCGGTATGACGATCTCGTCGATGGCGATCAGCAGCCGATCGATCTTTCGAAGGTCGCGGTGTCGATGAATGGAATCGAGCTGCAGGATCGCGAGTTCTTCGCAGCGATTAAGGAAGGTCGCGAACCCAACGCAAGCGTTCGCCAATGTCTTTCCGCCATGCAGACGCTGGATCGTTTGGAAAAGAGCCTCGAAGCGAACCCGTAGCTCGGACGGCTTACTTTGCCGGTTTCTTTTGAATGCTGAGTGCAACCGGAGGAAACAGCTTGTAAGGTCTTGCCATCACGGACCGTTTCAGCGACTCCACAGGAGCCTGTCCAAACATATGCCAACCGCAGTGGGGCTGCCGGGATGCATCGAAGCGGCAGCCTTGAAAGCTATCCCTGCCTTCCGCGTCTACGTAGTAGAACATCACGTCGGGATCTTCAACATTGAAATCACGAACATAGACAGCCCTGAAATCCGAGTCGGGAGGCATAATCTCGTCAAGAAGGTCAGCAGCCAGCTTTCGCTTCAAAGGGCTATCGGGGCTGGGGCGCCACACCGGGATCGTTATCGATAGGTCGCAACTCCGTTCGACCTCGGTACTTTGACCGGCGGCCCGGTCCGACAGTCCTTGCGCACGCGCGCGTTCTTCCAGCCGTTCCTCTCCGCATTGCATCCATGAGTCGAAAGGACAAGAATCAACTGTGACCGAGATTCCCTCCCGGTAGGTGTAGACGAGCGGCTGAGCTGGATCGAAGTGTTGAGGGACGCCATACCGGCGAAACAGTGCGTGGCCGCCGATCGATGCGAACGAGAATCTCATCACGCCACCGCGAGGGTTATGGTAGCTGAGATAAGCCTTCAGTTTGCCTGCTGCAGCAGGCGGCGCGACACAATCGGTGGCGCCATACAGTAAGACCGGTGCCAGACCAAACAGGAGGCAAGATCTCTTCATTGCGGCCTCATGGCCGGTTCTACCTTCTGTCTCTGAGCTTTGACAGTAAGCGGATAATCTCCAGATACAGCCAGACCAGCGTGACCATGAGGCCGAACGCGCTGTACCATTCCATGTATTTCGGTGCGCCCCGGTAGGCGCCTTCTTCGATGACATTGAAATCCAGGATGAGATTCAGGGCCGCGACAATCACAACCGCCAGACTAAACAAAATGCCCACCGGGCCGCTGCCGAATATCCCTGGGATCTGAACGTGGAATAGTCCCAGGATCATGCTGGCGAAATAGACAACCGCAATTCCCCCGGTCGCCGCAACGATTCCCATCGTGAATCTTTGCGTGGGGCGGATCAGCCCTGATCGGTACGCGATCAACATGCAGAAGCACGTTCCGAACGTCAAAGCCACGGATTCGATCGCAATACCCGGGAAACGCAGCTCCAGCATCGCAGAGAGCGATCCCAGAAAGAGGCCTTCCAACAGCGCGTAGATCGGAGCGGTGATCGGCGACCATTCTTTCTTGAAGATGGTGACCATGGCCGCGATGAAGCCGCCAAACGCGCCAATCATCGTGTAACCGCCGACAGCCGCGGGCCCGTTCGTGAAGAACTGGTTCCATGTCCAGGCGGCTGTGACCAGGACGCAGACCATGAGGATCCCCGCCTTGTTGACTGTGCCCGAGATGGTCATCGTGGGCCCGTACCCGGCCGCGACGCCATTGACCGTGTAGGTGTTGTTTCCCGCAAAGGCCGGATTCGAAGTCTTCAAGTCCATATTCCTTTGGATGCCTGATATCCAATATAGGTTATCGCGTTAGGATGGCTAAAGCGGATGAGTGACGAAAGTACGCCGATTCCGGATAAGCTCTTCTTCCGGATTGGCGAGGTAAGCCAGTTGGTAGGGGTCGAACCGTATGTGCTTCGGTATTGGGAATCGGAGTTCCCTGGCCTGTCGCCAAAGAAGTCGAGCACTGGCCAGCGGATGTTCCGGCGCAAAGACGTGGAGTTGCTCCTCAACATCAAACACCTTCTCTATCACGAAAAATTTACCATTGAGGGGGCTCGCAAGGCACTGAAGGCGAACAAGTTGAACGATTCGCCGAGAGAGAAGCCAGAGGAGCTCGGTACCACGCAGGAGGTTCTATTCCCGCCATCAGATCCACTCCCGGAAATCCGCAAGGAACTCGCGAATATCTTAAAACTATTGACGTAGTTATTCGGCTTCGTTCATGATCCGCTCGTAGACGCGGCTCAAATCGTCGGGATTATAGTAATCGATCTCGATCCGGCCCGCGCCACCGGCGCGTTCCACAATCCGCACTCTGGTGCCAAGCACCCGTTCCAGTTCCTGCACGGCAAATTTGACGTTGGGGTCGACCGGCGCATCATTTGGCTTCGTCTTTGCTTTCCGCGCGGCTGCAGGCTTCGAGCGGGTAAATTCCTCGATCTGCCGGACGGACCACCCTTCCGCAACGCATCGCCCCGCAATTTCCTTCTGGGTTTGTTCGTCGTCGAACTTCAACAGTGCGCGTGCGTGTCCCGCGGAAAGCTGCCTCGTGGCGACCATGGTCTGGATATTCTGCGGAAGCTGGAGCAGACGGACCGAATTGGTGATCGTCGTGCGTTCTTTACCCGTCTTGTGGCCTATCTGATCGTGGCTCATCCCCAGTTCACCGGCCATCCGGTGAAACGCGATCGCAAGTTCGATCGGGTTCAGATCCTCGCGTTGAATGTTCTCGACCAGCGCCAACTCCAGGACTTGTTGATCGTCGGCGGAGCGGACGATAACGGGCACTTCTTGAAGTCCGGCCGCTTTTGCCGCTCGCCAGCGCCTTTCGCCTGCGATGATCTGGTACTCGTTGGCGGCGGCTTTTCGAACAATGATGGGCTGGATAATTCCGTCCCTCTCGATCGAATGCGTCAATTCCATTAAAGCGGCAGGGTCGAAATCTCGCCTTGGCTGATCCGGGTTTGGCGTAAGATGTTCAATCGGAAGACTGTGTATATTTCCCCGAGGTTCGGTAGTAGGCGCGGCAGCAGCGGTATTTCGCGCCGGAAGAAGCGCGTGGAGCCCCTTACCCAGCGCTTTGCGCGGATCGTTTTTGACCATTCTTAAGAATCTCTTTCGCGAGTTGGATGTATGCCTCCGACCCTTTTGACGCCGGGTCGTAGAGCAAAATTGGTTTGCCGTGGCTGGGCGCTTCAGCGAGCCGGATGCTTCGCGGGATCACAGTCCGGAATACCTCATCACCGAAGAATTCCCGCAAATCGGCCGCGACCTGGCGCGTGAGATTCGTTCGCTCATCATACATCGTGAGCAGGATACCTTCGATTTGCAGGGGATGACCAAACGAATCGCGCACCCGATCAATCGTGTCCATCAGACCCGAGACGCCTTCCAGCGCGAAAAACTCGCACTGGATCGGAATCAGCACGGAATCCGCAGCCATCAGGGCGTTCAACGTCAGAAGGTCGAGAGCCGGAGGGCAGTCGATCAGGATGTATTGATATTCACCCTTCACCGCCGCCAATTTGCGCCTGAGGAGCGTTTCGCGATCGCCGGCGCTGACCAATTCGAGATTGACGCCAATCAGGTTCTTGTCGGCGGGGACGAGTTCGAGACCCTCCATCTCCGTCTTGCAGATAGCCTCGCGAATGTCTCGCCCGTTG
>Ga0187864_10003904_pt1 | contig 11977 bp, 11 predicted proteins | sample June2016WEW_11_4_FD_132985 | JGI IMG/M metagenome (GOLD analysis project Ga0187864, IMG submission 132985) | Peatland microbial communities from SPRUCE experiment site at the Marcell Experimental Forest, Minnesota, USA - June2016WEW_11_40 | ecosystem: Environmental > Terrestrial > Soil >... | reverse complement strand
CATGGAACACGAGTAGAGATTACATAAAAAGTTCATAAAGGTGCAGCAGCGCGGGGCGAGGCGTTCACGAACATTGGGATTTTTGACGCAGCACGCCGAGTGCCCTTATGCGAAACGCTGCCGATCACAAAACCTACCAAGGTCAACGCCCGTTACCGCCGTTTCGTGTTCATCTGCTGGCCTTGACGATGTCAAGACGCTTTGATCTTGTCAATACGCGCTTTCGTTTATTCGCTTCCGGCATATGTCTTAGATCGTCGTGTTCTGCATGAAGGGCGAAAAACACTACATGTTTAACCGTGCTGGCGATTTCCTCCGCAGAAATGCGGTATGGGTATCACGATACGAACGTGTCCGCATAAGGGACCAGAGCTGCGATATGCCGGGAGAAGATCCTACCACCCGAAGCTGGTCAATGCTAGGCGTGTCGAGCCGAATTGATCGGACCCGCATTGCTCGAGGCCCGGGTCATAGGCGCTAGATCAATCTCGTTTCTTCTACACGTGAAACGTCCTATGAGGTGGTCCATAGAAAACAAACCTGCACCGAAGATCAGCACCAGCAATGCCGCAAACAGGAACGTGTAGGGATCGGCGCCATAAAACTTGCCAGGACTGGAAAAGATCGAGCTCAAAGCTTCGCGGTCGGCTGTGATGTAGGCCACCAACATGTTGAAGCTGAGCACCAGACCCACGATGCGGGAGCCCAAGCCGATGATTAGGAGCGCACCACCGAAGAATTCAATGGACGCTACCAAGACGGCATTCGCGTGGGGAAAAGGTATGCCCAGTGACGTAAAGAATTGGGCGACACGGGCAAGGTTGTGGAACTTTCCCCATCCCGTCTGCATGAACTGCCAGCCCCAGTACAAGCGCACGACCAACAAGAATGGAGACTGCAACGAAGAAGCGACCCACACGAGGAGCGCATAGCCAGCAGAAATAGTGCGAATTACACGAGTGTTGTGCATAAGCTTCTTCAAATCACCTTTCCACAGCTCTTGAGATCATTTCGGCTCTGAGCTGCGCTTTGTGCGCAGAACCAGCCGAGTTCCATCCAGTTGGCGAACCATCTCTCAATCAAATGCGGCCAATGGTCCGCAGGGATTTTGCAGCCCTTGAACGCAGCTTCGACGCCATCTCCCAGCGACGCACCACGTTGAATACTACGGAGGAGTCGAAAGGCTTCGGGGTCGAGTCGTTTATAGTGCACCGATAATTCGGCTCGGTGCACAGCGAGATATATCGGGCCAGGGGCGAGATCGCGTAGTAGCTGCCGCCGCCTTTGCGGTGAAAGCCCGCCATTGTTCTCTGCTCGTCGAACGGCAAGCAGTAGGTCATCGACGGGATAGTGGAAATGAAACAGGTGCAGGTACGGTTGCAACTTCAGGCAAGTGCTGCCGTCGATGCCCTGCGCGGTAGCCAGCGCCGGATACTCGGCCGCCTCGAATGCCGCAATGTGTGCCCACTCTAGCTTGGCCATCTCAAGTGAAAGCTCTTTGCGGTCGCCAAGGAGACCGGGATTAGCTAACATCCACGATCCTAGCCGTGACCCCAAGGCGCCTAAGGAGTAGGACCGCGACGGACACTGGGAGATGTACGCAACTGCGATCCGGTCAAATGCAGCCGCACCAAGTACGGCACGTAGGCCGGGAAAATCATCGGCGAACGAGTCGAGCACGCGGAACCAATATTGACGGTTATAAATCTCAAGCCGCTCAAAGCTGGACAAACGGTCATTCGGCTTGATGACAACCGTTATGGGTTGCCTCACGGATCGGCCGCCCGCTTGACGCCGCATGCGGTAATTCCGGGTCAGAGGCCGCATAACCGCATCGGCCATCCAGCGCTGCAAGTGTAACAGTTCGCTCATGCGGTGGCCTCGGCAAGTTCGCTCACTTCCACGTTTTGCACTGGAGCCACGCCTGAATTTCTTGCGAGGAACCGGTTCGCTTTCAATGCTTCGCCGTGGACCTCGTCGAACGACGGAATCTTGTCATCCCACTCCAACAGGGTGGCAGTTGGGCCGCAGCGGCGGATAGCACGTGCATACAGCGACCAGACAGGATCAATCACTGGGTGGTCGTGGGTGTCGAGGATGTATTTCTCATACCGTGAGTGGCCGGCAATGTGAATCTGTGCGACGCGCCCGGTGGGAACCGCGTCCACATAAATGCGTGGGTCAAAACTCTGGTTCATCGACGAGACATAGATATTGTTGACGTCCAGCAGAATGCCACAATCGGCGCGCTCCACCACTTCATTAAGAAATTCCCACTCCGTCATCTGGGAGTCGTGGAACTCCGCGTAGCTGCTGACATTCTCGACAGCAACCGGTATTTCGAGGTAGTCCTGCACCTGCCGGACCTTTTGTGCGGTCAGCTTTATCGCTTCCCACGTGTATGGTATGGGCAGCAGGTCGTGAGTGTAGCGGCCATCGACGCTGCCCCAGCAGAGGTGATCGGAAAGCCAGGGAGTTTTCGTACGGCGCACCAGAGCTTTCAACCGCTTCAAATGCTCCCGGTTCAGCGGCTGCGCCGAGCCGAAATACATCGAGACGCCGTGTTGGACGACGCGATACTGCTCGAGAATCTGATCCAGTATTGCAAGCGGCCGGCCGCCATCAACCATATAGTTCTCAGAAATGATCTCGAACCAGTCCACCACCGGTTTTCTGCTGAGGATGTGAGTGTAATGCGGAATTCGCAGTCCGATGCCGATTCCGTATTCCGTGAAGCCATTAAAGCGATTAGCTGGCATTTTCGCTCCGTAATCTAGATCAATCAACCATTTTTGAGGGGCCGGAAGTACGCCGGCCCCCGCCCGGCGCACGCGGAACTAGACGCCCTGGAGTTGCATTTTGGAGCCATCGGTGGCGCAACCACCCTTGCCCTTGCAAGAATTCTTACCCTTGCAGCCGTTGTCGCTCGACTTGCAGCCGCCTTTGCCTTTGCAGTCGTTCTTGCCCTTACAGGAATGCTTATCTGTGTCAGCCTGGCCTTCCATGCTGGCCTTGAGCAGTCTCGACTGGGTGTTGGTCTTATACCCAAACTGAGGCGTGTTCTGGGCCACAGCACTGCCCAACAGGCCGGAAAGTGCAGCGGTGATCATCATGGTCTTCATTGATTTGGTCATTTCAAGCTCCTTTGAGTCGCGATCCGCGTTTGAACTGGACCGCGCTGCATGCGGTGTGGGATTCACGGTTCGGCAGGAAGTTACAACTGGAGTAAATCTTTTATTGGAATCTCAGGAGCGTTAGCAAACTGACGATGCGCGGAGAGGTTGTCGAGTCAGTCGTAGGAGAGCCATGAAAACGGGGGTGCCCGCGTCGATTTTCCTCGGATGAACGATTCAGGTGCTACAGCTCAGAGCGCACTTGAAGATTGCAAACGCAGGTTCTGCCGTGAATCGCGGACTAAAAGGCGATGGGGTGCTCGATTACTTCGACGATCACGAGCAGCCAAGTCAGAAGCGAGGCGAGAAAGCTGAATCCGATACCTAGCTTCTGAGCCCGTGACAGTGGACGAATTCGCCAGCTCGCGGCCGGCCGTTTGCGAAGCCGCCATCCGTTCCACAACACATACAGAGTCAGCGAAGCTAGCGCGGCCGAGACCAGCAGGAAGGGCACTCTGATTTTGTCGGAGTGGAAAGAAGAAGTTTTCACTGCTGCTGCAATGCCGGCAACTCCGAGAAGCACCTTCAGAGAACTGCTTGCAACCAAAATGGCGCAGACGCCCTGGATCGTTGCCCCGACGAGTGAAGCAGCAGAAAGCACGGTGGGTAGTCTTGCTTCCCGTTTAGTGGGCTTGTCAGCCTGAAAATCGATTGCCTTTTGTGTCGTAATCAAGGGCACCCCACAAATTCGATGTGCTAGACCCAGAAAAGTGACAAAAGCCAGTCAGATTGCGCGTTTTTCCCAAGTCGCGCTACACAACCTGTAACCTGCGGCGATTTCGCGAATCACACGTACATCTCGGAGGCGCGCTCGAACGGGGCAGCCCGCTTTGAGCGGAGTGGGTGCGCGAGCCGCTCCCAAATGATAGCATCCGAGCGAGCGGGAAAGAGCGGGAGCAACATGGACGGAGACCGAGGCCTGGGTTCCACGGAGTTCGCGGCAGCCGAAAAGGAACTCGTCGCGGAAGTCCTCGCGGGCAGGGTCGAGCGGTTCTATGAACTGGTCAAGCCCTGTGAGCGCCTCGTTTTCATTACCGCCCAGGAGATTCTGCAGAACGAAGCCGATGCGGAGGAGGTCGCGCAAGAGGCGGTCCTTAAGGCGTTTCGCAATCTGCGACTGTTTCGAGGCGAGTCGAAGTTCTCGACCTGGCTATATCGCATAACGGTGAACGAAGCGCGCATGCGATTGCGCAAGCGACGGGAAGTTTCTCTCGACGAGTTGATGGAGGCTGACGACGCTGAGGAAACCACGTATGCCCCGTTACAATTGGCGGACTGGCGCGAGATTCCAGGTCAGGCTCTCGAACAACGAGAACTTCAGACGCAATTGGCAGCAGCCGTGGCATCTTTGCCGGACAACTACCGTGAGGTATTAGTCCTGCGGGACATCAATGGTCTCAGTATTGCCGAAACCGCAGAAGCGCTAAGCCTGAGTCTTCCGAATGTGAAGACTCGTTTGCTGCGAGCACGTCTCATGTTGCGCGATTCTTTCATCGCGCAGTGTTCGGGCTCGACCCGCGGCGCGGTAGGGAAGGGGCGGAAATGATCAGCTTGAGCTGCGAAGAAGTGTGGCGCCAAATTTCGGACTATATTGACGACGACGTTACGCCCGGTACTCGCCGGCTTCTGGAGGCGCATTTTGCTCAGTGCCGCCACTGCGCAGCCTTGGTAGATAGCGTTCATAACGTCGTGGTGCTGGTCGCGGATGAGCGCGTCTTCACATTGCCTGCGGGATTCAGCGAGCGTCTCCGTCAGCGCTTGGAATTAGAAATATCGGGCAAGCGGTCGGATGGGTCGTGAGCAAGCCGAGCGAACTGCTGAGTTGATGAGAGGTTGTTTCAATCTGAATCTGGAGGGAGTCGAATGAGCAAGGCGCTCGCAGTTCTGGCACTCGCTGCTGTGGTCGCGGCAAACGCGTTCGCGGCGGATGACTTGCGGCTAAACCAAAGGCTGGACTATTCGAGCGACAGCGCGGATGGTCCCCTGATTACCGGGAACCATTTCGGTGCAGGAGTTCAGTCCGGCCAGCCCAACTACATCATTATTTATGGGGAAAGTTGTTTCAATTCCAAGCGGCAAGCGAAGCGAACGGTCGATCTGTATGAAAAGTATAAGGGCAGAGTTAACTTCGTTATCGTAGACCTCGACATCGGACAATCCGCTGCACAGCAGGAATTACTGAAAAAGTACTACCAAGGCTCCATTCCGCACGTAGTGTTACTCGACAAGTTCGGCAATGCGATCTACAACTCAGCAGGTGAAGTCGGAAGCGACCAGATTTCCGCTCTGCTGGATGAAGCACTTCAAAAGTAACAAAGGCCTGTCACCCATTCTGTTTCAACCCTGATCGTTGGCCATTCAGCAGCAGCTCGCGATTTGTTCGGTCTACCTGTAACAAAATTCCGTCAACTCGAATCGGATTAGTAGGCGTGTGCGACAGGGCCGTTTACGACAGCCCATAGATGCGGGCTTTTACGCCGACAGCCACAATGGTGCCGCAACGCCGGAAGTTACAAGACTGGGGAGCACTGGCCATTCTTTGTGACTCGCCCCACTTGTGCGACACGTGCTTCTGGTGTGGGCAGGCAGACAATACGGAGCGACCATCATGAATTCCGAACAAAAGAGGCTGGCCGAATCACGCAACAGGAGTGCGCACTGGAACCGGTGGGGTCCGTACCTTAGCGAACGCGCCTGGGGGACAGTGCGTGAAGACTACAGTGCGAACGGAGATGTTTGGGACTACCTGCCGCATGATCAGGCGCGATCAAAGGCCTATCGCTGGAACGAGGACGGAATCGCCGGCATCTGTGATCGGCATCAGTATATCTGCTTCGCGCTGGCACTCTGGAATGGGCGCGATCCCGTCCTGAAGGAGCGCATGTTCGGTCTCACCGGAAACCAGGGAAACCACGGCGAAGACGTGAAGGAATACTACTATTACCTCGACAGCACGCCCACGCATTCCTATATGAAGTTCCTCTACAAGTATCCGCAGGCGGAATTCCCTTATGCCTGGCTAGTGGAGGAAAACGGCCGTCGAACCAAACAAGACCCGGAATTTGAGCTGGCTGACACGGGAGTGTTCGAAGATGACCGCTATTTCGACGTTGCGGTTGAGTACGCCAAGGCAACACCGGAAGACATCCTGATCCGTATCAGCGCTACAAATCGTGGACCCGAGCCGGCTTGCCTTCATCTGCTGCCAACCATATGGTTCAGGAATACCTGGAGTTGGGGTTACGACGGCGGGAAACCGTCGTTGAGTCTGGGAAACCGCTCACCAGACCACACGGTCATCAGCCTGCAAGAGCCTAATCTCGGCAAGCGCTGGCTCTACTGTCAGCGTCAGCCCGACGTCCTATGCTGTGAAAACGAGACGAACTTGAAGCGATTATATGGAGTGGAGGGCGCGCCGTATCCCAAAGACGCCATCCATGAGTTCGTCGTCAATAAGAACCGGTCGGCGGTCAATCCCGAGCACAAGGGAACGAAGGCGGCCGCGCACTACCCGGCCACGGTCGCTGCTGGCGAGACGATCATTATTAGGTTGCGCCTCACTGCTGAGGCCGTCGTGACGGGTACCGATCCCCTTCATGGGGAATTCGACCGAGTTTTCGCGGCGCGGCGGTTTGAGGCCGACGAGTTTTATGCGGAGGTGATCCCGCAGGATCTTTCGGCCGATGCCCGCAACGTCATGCGCCAGGCCTTTGCAGGCCTGCTGTGGTCCAAGCAGTTTTACCAGTACGTGCAGGAGCAATGGCTGAACGGCGATCCGGCACAACCGCCGCCGCCCTCCAAACGCAAGCACGGACGCAACGCTGAATGGCCCCACCTCTACAACGCCGACGTGCTCTCCATGCCCGACAAATGGGAATATCCCTGGTATGCCTCTTGGGACCTGGCGTTTCACTGCGTGCCGCTGGCGCTGATCGATTCGGAGTTTGCGAAAGAACAGCTCGTGTTGTTGTTGCGCGAGTGGTACATGCACCCGAACGGTCAACTGCCGGCTTACGAATGGGCATTCAGTGATGTAAACCCCCCGGTCCACGCGTGGGCTGCATGGCGAGTCTATAAGATTGACAAAAAGCACCGTGGTTGTGGCGATCGTGCCTTCCTGGAACGCGTCTTTCACAAACTGCTGCTCAACTTCACCTGGTGGGTAAACCGCAAAGACGCCGGGGGCATGAACATCTTTCAGGGAGGGTTTCTCGGGCTCGACAACATCGGCGTATTCGACCGCAGTACTCTGCCAACCGCCGGACTTCTCGAGCAGTCGGACGGCACGGCGTGGATGGCGATGTACACACTGAATCTTTTGGCAATTTCCCTGGAACTGGCGGCGGAGAATCCGGCCTACGAAGACGTAGCCAGCAAGTTCTGGGAGCATTTTCTGTACATAGCACGTGCCATGTGCAACCGCGGGACCGATGGCACCAGCATGTGGGATGAGGGAGACGGTTTTTTTACGATGTTCTGCACACGCCGGATGGCTCATGCGTACCGCTGAAGGTGCGATCGATGGTCGGGCTGATTCCGCTCTTCGCGGTTGAAACGCTTGAGCCGGAGTTGCTCAATCGGATGCCAGGGTTCCGCCGCCGTCTCGAGTGGTTCATCGAAAACCGCCCCGACCTGACCGGCAATGTCGCGTGTATGCAAACCGAGGGTATGGGAGAGCGCAGGTTGCTCTCCGTTCTTACGCCGGACAACTTACGCCACGTCTTGCGTTACATGCTCGACGAGTCCGAGTTTCTGTCGGAGTACGGTATCCGATCGCTTTCGCGTTACCACGAGCAGCACCCTTATGTGCTGCACTTAAACGGCACGGAACACCGTGTCGATTACGAGCCGGCGGAATCGCGTTCGGGTCTGTTCGGCGGAAACTCGAATTGGCGCGGCCCCATTTGGTTTCCCGTCAACTTCCTGTTGGTGGAGTCGCTGCAAAAGTTTCATCACTACCTGGGGGATGACTACAAGGTCGAGTTTCCAACCGGCTCCGGCCACATGATGACTCTCAATGAAGTGGCGGCGCAGCTTTCCCAGCGATTGAGCCGACTTTTTACACGCGACGAAGCGGGCCGCCGTCCGGCTCAAAGTGGGGATGAGAAATTCCAGAACGACCCGCACTGGCGCGACCTGACCCAGTTCTACGAATACTTCCACGCCAATACCGGAGCCGGCTTGGGTGCAAGTCACCAGACTGGCTGGACGGCGCTGGTGGCCAAGTTGCTGCAACAGAGCGGCGAGGTCAAGCACAGCGAAAGTCTCACTGCTATCGCCGGAGACTAACATTTTCGAGCCGAAAGGACCATCGGCGCAGCCGCGAAGAGTGACTCACCTTCCGGTTGAACAAACAATGCGAATCGCCAGCGACTCGAGGAAGCGATGAACCGATTTGCCAGGAGAAGCCTGATCGGGGCAGCAGCGGGACTGCTCGCCAGCGCGGCACTGGTGTTTACGCTTGGTAATCCGCTTTTGGGCGCTGCATTGGGCATCGCGTTCGGTGCGGCGTTTTCAGCCAGTTTGCCCCCGACACGCGGCACCTATGTCGACAACCTGATGGGGGCGGGAGCACTCGGCGTGCCGCTTTGGGGCTTGGTCAGCGTGATCGCGTTGCCGTTGCTTTCTGGTCAGATGCCGCAGTGGGGAGCCGAGCAGATGCGACAACATTTTCCTTCGCTGGTAGGCTGGGTGATCTACGGTGCCAGCTTGGGACTGTTTACTCAGGCTTTGAGCGACATTGCAGGGCATTTCTTTGGCCCGGAAGCAGCCCCACGTTTGCCACCGGCGCGGGAGAAAACACGCGTCGTCATACTGGGTGGCGGATTCGCCGGCATGACTACCGCGGACTGTCTCGAACAGCAGCTCCGCACGAACGCACAGGTTTCCGTCACGCTGGTGAGCGAGACAAATGCACTTCTTTTCACCCCCATGCTCGCCGAGGTGGCTGGAAGCAGCTTGGAACCCAGCCACATCAGCACGCCCTTACGTAGCAGCCTGCATCAGACGGAGTTCATCCGCGGGCGTGTGGCGGAGATTCAACTCGACAAACGCCGCGTAATTCTCGAGGCCGATCCGCGCAACAATGGCAGTACAGCGCAGCGCGAAATCCCCTACGATCACCTGGTTTTTGCGCTCGGTGCGGTTTCCAACTATCTGGGCATGGCGAACGTCGAGAAGCTCGCCTTTAACTTCAAGAGTCTGCTCGACGCGATCCGTATTCGCAATCACGTCATCGAGATGTTTGAGCGTGCGGAGCGCGAATCCGAACCCGCCCTTCGCCGGCCGCTGCTCACATTTGTGGTAGCAGGTGGAGGCTTTGCCGGAGTGGAAGTCGCGGGTGCCCTCAATGACTTCACGCGTGGGATACTAGCTGACTATCCGAAATTGCGTCCGGAGGAGTTGAGCGTCATTCTGGTGCACTCCCGTGACCGCATTCTGCCGGAATTGAGCGAATCTCTAGCTCGCTATGCGCAGAAAAGGATGGAAGAACGCGGCGTTGTGTTCCGCTTGAATGCGCGCCTGGCAGACGCTCGCCCCGGAGTGGTGGTGGTCAGTGACGGCGATATTCCCGCCGAAACACTCGTATGGACCGCAGGCACAGCGCCGAATCCGCTGCTGAAGACGCTGGCCGTCGAGAAAGATAAACGCGGAGCTCTCATCGTGAACAGCACGTTGTCTCTGCCCGGCCATCCGGGCCTATGGGCGCTCGGGGATTGTGCGGCAGTGATCGATAGTAAAACGGAAAAACCGTGCCCTCCGACTGCACAGTTTGCATTGCGTGAGGCGAAAACGCTTGCTCAAAATATTCTCGCGCAGTTGGAACGCCGGCCTGTGCGCGCGTTCCACTTCGATTCACTGGGTGCTCTCTGCGTGGTCGGTCACCAAACGGCTTGCGCCGAATTGACCGTGCCCTTTGCCCGTCAGCGGTCCATGCGCTTTTCCGGATTACTGGCTTGGCTAATGTGGCGGGGAATTTACTTAGCTAAACTACCGGGCCTGGAGCGAAAGATTCGCGTGCTGATGGATTGGACGATCGAACTTTTCTTCCCGCGCGATATTGTCCAGACAATCGACCTAAAGTAGGAGCCGACGTATGTCACAGACAGGAACAGTGAACGTGGCGCAAGCGGGCAAGGGTGTTGGAGTCTCGTGGTTGATCGAACCTGTGCTCGGACTGTGCATTGGCGCGCTGGGCGGCGCCGTGCAGGGTGCGCTGCTGGCGACTTCCGTCGGCCGCAGTGTGCTGTGGGGGGCGGTTTTCGGGCTTGTGTTCGGATTGTTCTTTGCTCAGCGCGCGACCAGTCCCGGGGCCGGACTGATATGGAGTCTGGCCCTCGCGCTGCTCACCTGGCTTCTGTTTCCCGCCGGAATACTGCGGCTCCTTTCCGGCTCCGGCCATTCCATGGCCATGCTGCAAGATGCCCGCCAACAATTTCCCGAGCTTGTCGGTGTGCTGATCTGCCTCGGAATGCCGGTAGGGGTAACGCTCGGGATCTGGGGAGAAGCGCACTCCAAAGGGCAACAGCCGAAATTCAGTTGGGGCCGAGCCGTAGTTGCCGGCGGATTGGCGGGCACACTTGGCGGCTTCGTCTTCGGTAGGTGGGTCTCTTCAGGAAACTATTACCCGCTCCTTGCGGGATTTGGAGAACTCAACTCGCGGAGCGCAACCGTGAGCTTGCATTTCGCGATTGCGCTGCTGATCGGCGCCAGCTTCGGAGTTCTCTTTCAGCGAGATGTTCGTGGTTTTGGATCGTGCATGGGCTGGGGCTTGGGATACGCGATTTTCTGGTGGTTCATGGGCCCGCTCACACTGCTCCGAACGGCGGCTGGACTTCCGCTGGACTGGTCGGTGGAACAAGCCAGCGTCGTCTTCGGCTCGCTGGTTGGTCACATCCTTTATGGTCTGATCCTGGGCGTTACCTATGCCGCCTTCGACCGTCTGTGGGTGCGGTTGTTTGTTCAGTCGGACCCGCTGAATCGCGAAGTGGAAGGGCCTGGCCTGCGTCTGCTACGTTCGCTGGAATGGGGGGCGCTGGCCGGGTTGGTGGGCGGAGTGGCTTCCACCCCGATTCTCCTGGCAACCGGCGTCTTGCCGACCATTGCTGGTCTGGACACGCGGCTGTCCAGCTTCGGAGGCTTACTCATTCACCTGTTGGTCAGCGCACTAATTGGAATGAGCTACGGCTTGTTATTTCGCAACGAGGCTTCCAGCGTTGGGCTCGGGATTGCTTGGGGATGGGTTTTCGGTATGATCTGGTGGTACGTGGGGCCGATGACACTTCTTCCGCTGATGCTTACTGGTGTTTGCGACTGGAGCACCGATGCCGCTTCCGCCTTGCTCCCATCCCTGATGGGTCACTTGATTTACGGTGCGGTGACCGCATCTACGTTTCTCCTGCTAGAGCATCGCTACACTCGCTGGCTGCTGCTGGATCCCCGAATCGCGGCGCGCGCACAGCGCCGCATTCGTCCGGTGGGCACGCCAGCACCTGCGTTATGGTTTTTCGCGTTGGGCCTGGGTGTGCTGTTGCCTATCCTGCTGGGATGAGGCGCCTGCTTTCCTTTCCAGTGTTTGCCAGCAAATATTTTTATTCTTCTCCCCTGAAAAACTCGTTGAGTTCGTCCGCAATTTGATTCGAAAACAGCAGCATGGGGCAGCGGGGATTAATGCACTGCATGTTCGCCCATCGATAAGAACGAAGGCATTGTCAAGCGACAGTTTTTTTAGGCGGTGCATAAGCACCGCTGGGGTCGAGCCAGAGTTACGGCTTGAGGACCAAGACTCTGGAACATCTCTCGCT
>Ga0187864_10003903_pt1 | contig 11977 bp, 8 predicted proteins | sample June2016WEW_11_4_FD_132985 | JGI IMG/M metagenome (GOLD analysis project Ga0187864, IMG submission 132985) | Peatland microbial communities from SPRUCE experiment site at the Marcell Experimental Forest, Minnesota, USA - June2016WEW_11_40 | ecosystem: Environmental > Terrestrial > Soil >... | reverse complement strand
GATGGCCACACGATTTCAACCGTGTCCGCACTCTTGTCGGCGCCCAATCCGAAGTGCACCGGTCCCAGACTCGATGACGCATATCCCACGCTGCTGGTCATGTGGTTATACTGCGCACCGATGCCCTTGGTCACCACTTTGATGCGCGCGCCAATGCCGTCGCGATTGCTCCGGGTCCCCTCCAGAGCGATGTCCAGCCAGTGATTCGCTCCCGGGCTGCGGTTCATCCAGATCTCCGCGGGCCGGCCCATCGCGGTCGCCACCACGTCGACGCGTCCGTCCCCGTCCAGGTCGCCGAAAGCGCAGCCGCGATGGCGGGCTATGGGCGTGGCGTCGAGACCGGCCTCCTCGGTGAGCGCTTCCCATTTCTCGCCCCGTCCCAGGTTGCGGAAGACAGTGTTGTGCTGGTCGACGCCCTGACCCGGCTGTGCCAGTGCGCCGACGTGCCCGCGCGTGACAAACAGGTCCTTCCAGCCGTCGTTGTCGAAATCGAACAACCCGGCGCCAAAGCCGGCCATGTGCAGGGTCATCTCGCGCATTCCGCTCTCCGCGGTGATCTCTCGAAAGCCGCCTTTGCCGGTGTTCAGGAACAAGGGGAAAGTTTGATTGTTCAGGGCGATGAAGGCGATGTCCGGATAGCCGTCGTTATTGAAATCGCGAAAGTCCAGGCCCATCCCGGAAATGAAATTGCCATCTTCCGCCAGACCCACCCCCGCACTCATCGCCACCTCTTCAAACTTATTTCCCAGGTTGTGAAACAAGGAGTTGTAATAGGCGTCGTTGGTGACAAACAGATCCGGTTTGCCGTCCAGATCGTAGTCGGCCACCCCCACACCCATGCCCTTGCCGACGTGATCGCGAATGCCCCACTCGGCCGACACGTCCTGGAACTTGCCGTTGCCCTTGTTGAGAAATAACTGGTTGGGAAGACCCTCGTAATAGCGCGGGTGACAATAATCCGGGGTCCCCAGGAAGTCGCACAACGGCGTGGGTTTGTACTGCCACTGGAGGTAGTTCAGGACAAACAGATCGAGCAGACCGTCGTTGTTAACGTCCACCCAGGCGGCGGTGACGGCCCACAGGGGTCCATACTTTGGGTCGGTCCAATGGTTCAAGCCAGCCTGTTCGGTCACATCGGTGAAAGTGCCGTTCCCATTGTTGTGATAGAGCGTACTCTTGTGGACGCCGGCAACGAAGATGTCCGGATAGCCGTCATTGTCGTAATCCCCGACGGCGACGCCGGTATCGAATCCGCTGCCCGCCAGACCAGCCGCATCAGTCACATCTGTGAAAACGCCGTTGCCGTCGTTGCGGAATAGCCGATTCCGGTATTTGCGAGAGTCTTTCTTCAGCGTCGCAAGGCTGGCGCCGTTCGTGAAAAAAATATCGGGCCGTCCGTCCCGGTTGTAATCGAATACGGCTACTCCGCCGGCCATCGTCTCCGGCGCGTTGCGGGCTTGGCTCTCATCGCTTTCAAGCTGGAACGGAATGGGCTGGTAAGAGAAACGGATATGAGAAGAAGGGGTTCCGGCAGGGAAGAGGACAATCGCGGCGGGCAGCAACGCCAGGCCTGCGAAGAAACCAGCTCGTTTGATCATAAAAAAGAGGGATGGCCGAAACCATCCCTCTAGTTTACTTCTCGTTTGCTGCTGATCGAACCGAACTCAGAAGTAGAACTTCACAGCGAGTTCAATCAGCCGGTTGCCGACCGTGTAAAGCGGCGTCCCGGTGGTTTGCGTATTCGTGTTGGTTGAGCTGTACGCGTTGTTAGGACCAGCGAAGTTCAGCTTGATGTCGTTGTTCGACCCGCCCGCCCCGAACTCCTCGTTCGGATGGTTCAACCAATTGAACGCCTCGATGCGGAACTGCAGAGTCCGGCTCTCACCCAGCTTGAAGTCCTTGTACAGGGACAGGTTGCTGTTGAAGGACGCCGGCCCTTTGATGTACGGCCAGATGATGGTTCCCTGCGTGCCGGGAGCGGGTATCGTGAAGCACGAGGGGTTGAAATACTGTTGCGACTTGAGTCCGCTGCGAGGATCGCAGGTGACCAGCGGCTGCAGCGGATCATCGTTGGTGCCGAGGTAGCTGCTGTTGTCGATACCGCTGTATCCGTTCACTCCCGGAGGACTCGGATAGTTGACGTTCAGATTTCCGCCGGTGTTCGGCTGAATCGGAGCGCCACTCTGGAAGTTATTCTGGGTTTGCAGGACCCAGCCGTTTACGGCCCCCATTAGTACGGGGTTCCCATGGACGCGCTGCCCCACACGGAAGACACCCACGAAATTGAAGATGTCCGTGTGGTCATACGCCAAAACACCGTAGTTTTGAGCGAGGGCGCTGGGATCGCTGGGATACAAGGTGGAGATGATCGAGCCCGCACCGGCTCCGTTACCGCTGTAGCCGTCGCGAATACCCAAAACCTTGCTGAACGTGTAGTTGACCATTATCATCGCCGGTCCTGAATTCTTCATCCAGGAAGCCTGAAGGGAGTTGTAGTTGGAGTAGCTCCCATTGCCCTCCGTCAGGATGTCCTGATAGTTGATCAACGGATGATAGTCACCCGATGCGAAAGAGCTGTTGCAGCCAACGCCCTGTATACAATTGATGGCCCCGGTCTTGGGGTCGGGCTTGAAGAAGGTGCCCAGCGGGATTGCGTTCGGGTTCTCCAGACCGCTGCCGCCGCCACCCAGAAGAATCCCATCGTAGACGTGGTTCGCTACCCATGAGACCTCGAATACGGAGCGCCAGGGAGCCTGTTGCGAGACAGTGAAGTTCCAGTCGGCTGTCGACGGAACCTTGTTGTTCCCCAACTGCATGGCATAGATCGTACTGCCGTTCAGGGCGCCGGCGCCTGCGGGAATGTTCTTCAGGCTGTTGACGCTATTCAGGCCAAGGAAACCCTGGCCTGCGTCCCAGTAGAACGTGCCCTGATTCTCAGGAGCGGTGTTTCCGGGAGCATTCACGCCGGATTGATATTTGAATATCGCGAACCCGCCGCGCAAAACGGTCTTACCGTTGCCGAACAGGTCATAGGCCGCACCCAGCCGGGGAAGCGGATAAGCCCATGGCGAGGTCGAGCCCGAAAGCGGGATGCTGCTGTTGGTCGCGTGATCCTGCAGTCCGGTATTGGCCGCGGCGCCCGGTGCATTCGAATACGCTGCCGGGTTGAACACAAAGTAGCCGGGGCCGCCGGGAGTGTAGTACTGGCCTATATGATCGAAGCGGATGCCGTAGTTGACGGTCAGCCGTTTGCCAATCTTCCAGGAATCCTGCGCGTAGTAGGAATACTGGTTGTATTGAATCGTCTCGATCGGGCCCAGATTACTCTGCCAATAGTCGTCGGCGGCGCCAACCAGTTCGTCAGCGATCGTATTGCCCGTGCTCTTCGATCCATACGTCTCAAAATCCAGCACACCCTGAGTGCCACCGTTGTTGAGAAGGGAAGACTGGGCGTTCTGGTTCATGTCCCAGTAGAAGCCGAACTTCATCGTGTGGGTCCCCCACACCTTGCTGAGGTTGTCGTAGACCGCCGGGTCTGATTTGACGGCGCCGAATTCGCCCGTGCCCGCGCCGTAGAAATCGGCCTGAGGCATGAATTCCGGAAGCGCGCCGCCCCAGCTCAGAGTGTTCGGTATCTGTTTCTCGTTTATTCCGAACAGCCCCTTCCAGCCCGACATCCCGCTGATGTCGGCCGGATTCACCGCCGAGGGGTTGGCCAACGACAGCTCATTCGTGTAGCGCGCGTAAGTGGCCACCGTTTCGTTGACCAGAGACGGGCTGAACACGTGCGTGAAGTTGCCCATGATGACGTCTGACGGCGTCAGGGCCGGCATAGCCGAGGGATACGGTACTGCATTGGCCGGAGGCGCCCACCAGGTGGCGATCGGATGCAGGTCCGTTTCCTTCTGGTAGGCATACGATACAGTCAGTTTGGTGTTGTCGCTCATCGCGTAGTCGATCTTCTCGGTCTGCTCCCAGCGATTCGTGGCCACAAGGAACTGACCCGAAGCGCCCGGGTTGATAAACTGGAAGGTCGACGGACCGTTATTGGCCTTCGGCACCAGGGCCAGCAGGGCCTGACCGATCGGGTCGAAATCAGCCGGCGGAATGATGCCGTTCACGATGTTCAGTTGCGGGCACGCGCCCTCCGGACTGCTGGGCTTATTGTTCGCGCAGGGGACGGAACTCGCTCCCGAGAAATTGCCGCCAAGCTCAGCCGCCGTGGCTACTGGAAAATTCTCCACAGCGCCCACCGGCACCTGGTTCATGTACTCAAAACCGGCCCACCAGAACAACTTGTTCCGATTGTGGTTGAAGTGCGTGAACGGCAGCAGAACCGGGCCGCCCACGTTGCCGCCTGGATAATAATAATGTTCCGCTGGCGCGGTCGCTCTGGTTTCACCGCCGGCCGCTTTGTTATACGAATCCAGAGAATCGAAGATGCCGTTGCGCGCGTACATGTAGCCTTCACCGTGGAAGTCTTTGCCGCCGCTTTTGCCGTACGCCTGGAAGACCACCGGCCCTTTGGCGAACTCGGCGCCGTAGGACGACATCAGGACTTTGACCTCAGCGGTCATGTCCGCGTTGACGTTGGCGATCTGGGTGCCCACATTGCCGGGGTCCACGAGGTTCGCGCCGTCCAGCATGTACGACATGGCGCCGTAGGGTTGGGTGCCGTTAGAGGAATACGCGCCCACCGGGCCCGTGTTGCTGCTGACCACGCGGTCAGAGAACGAGTTCCCCGCATTCAGGCCGTTGTTGTTGGCCATGCCCGGCATGATTGCGAGCAACTCACCGGCGTCGCGTCCCTGCAGGGCGATGTCATTCACGAACGCCTGATTCAGGTTCGTGCTGACCTCGCCGGAATCCATCTGCGCGACTTCACCGGCCGACGTCGAGATCTCGACTTTCTCGGCCACCGTGCCCACCGTCAGCGCGATGTTCGCGATGGTGCGCTCGTCGCCCTGGTTCAGAACAATTCCCTTCAACTGCCACGTGCTGAAACTCGCCGCGGTAATCGTGAGGGTGTAGGAACCCGGCGGGACGGCCGTAATGGCAAAGCGTCCCTCGCCGTTGGTCGACGCGCGACGGACGTCGCCGCTTGCATCATTAGCTAGTTCGACTTTTGCATCCGGTATTACCGCGCCTGTCTGATCGTTAACTGTGCCTTGCAGGCTGCCGGTAAGTTGTTGGCCGAAGGCGGCGCTGCTCAGAAGCAGCAACACAACGGCTAAAAGGACGATGCGAGACGTAAACCCATAGTGCTGGACGCGTTGTGGTGTGCCCAGCACAGATGCTTCTGGGGATCTGTGCATAGTTTCTCCGTGATCTGAATGGAACACCGCAGGTGAGCAGTCAAACTTATTGCCCCCTGATGCCTTTCCCGAGCACAACTCAGCTCGGAACGTAAACCTCGCCACTAGTTGTTTAATGCTATATCGCAACCAAACTGTAGTCAAGTGGTTTCTGAGAGAACTGTACTATATGAGATTTTGTAATTGGTTCCTCAACAACTTAGGGGAAGAATCCGGTTTTTTGAAACAGGGTTCACACCCCGGGCGGGTGCTCTGAGGGGAGGGCTGCGGGGCGGGAGTATTGTAAAAGAGGCTTAGCATGAGGCTGCATGCAGCAGCCGGGAACAACCTTGACGTGGGTGGTAGACTTCAACAGCGTCGTCGATGCGATGTAAGCCAGGTCACTTTACGGCGGTTCGAATGTGAGCGGGCGCTGATCTCGTGCAACCCCGCCGCTAATTCTCTACTTCTTTCCCGTCCTGGTCCTCTGACTTCGCGGAGGCCTTGTCTTCGGGCCCGGCTTTGCGCACCGTCACGGTTCCGCGGTCCGTGGTGATGTGCACTTCGGGGCCGTTGCCCACCACCCCCGCAATGGACCCGCTCTCGCCGCCCTCGGTTTCGCGCACCTGCAACGGTGAACCGAACTCATTGCGCAATTCGCCGTGATCCGTGCTGGCCTTCAGATCGAATTTTGCCTGGGCGGGCAGCGCCAGATCGACGTCGCCGCTGCGCACTCGCACTTCCATCTTGGGAACCGCGGATGCAGCCGGGCGAAGCTCCACGTCACCGCGGTCGACATCCAGATCGAGCCCCTGCGAAAAATCGGTTAACTGGATATCGCGCGCCTGGGCGCTCACGCGAATCGGCCCCACGACGGTAGTGCCGGTGAGATCGCTGCCCGACAGGCGCACCTGCCCCGGTATTTTCGCCGCTTCAAACTCGAAGTTCGAACCTTCGAACTTCACCGCCTGTGCGAGATTTCTCAATTCCACTTCGCCGGAGAACGTTCCCGTCGCGGTGACCGTGCCGCTGATATTGTCCAGTTCCACATCGTCGCCCCGCGAGGCTCTCAGCTCCACTTTCCCCTTAACGCCGACGGCCCGCACCACGTCGCTGCGATCCAGCTCCACGCGCACGTCGCCGCCGATATCCTGCAGCCGCACGCCCGCGTTATCGCTGACGATGTTCACGCTGCCATCCACGCCGGTAATATCGAAATCGCCGTACACCCCGTGCGCCTCGATGCTGGCGCCTTTCGGAACCGCGATCTCCAGATCCTCGCTCACCCGAAGACGGCCGTTGGCCTTGTCCTGATTAGTGCGCACCACGATTTGCCCGCCGTTGCTGAGCACCTCGAGCGGAGTCTCCTTGTTGGCATCGTCGGCTTCCTTTTGCGAAAGAGACCGAACCGATTTGCGGCCGTCCACCTTCACCGTCAGATCGTCTCCGCCGGTGATGCGCGCGTTGCCGCGGAATGCCTCAATCACCAAGTGCGGCGCTTTTGCCGCGGCGGCGGTGGCTGAAGGAAGCCCGTATTCGTAATTCTCGCCCATGTCGGCAACGATGCCGCGCCATGGTCCGCCGGACCACCAACTGTGCCGGTGCGCCGCCCACGCCGTCGAGCCGATGATGCAGATGAACACCACCAGCACCCACTCGCCGCCGGAGATGCCATTGCACGAGAGCGGCCTGCCGCCAGCGGCCTGCGCGCCGATTTCAAACAGCCGCAGGGCACCCCAGCCGATTAGCAGAAAGGGCCACCACATCGCCAGCATGTCCCAGATCTGAATCTGCGGCCACAAGCTGCGCGTGAGGAACAACGCGCCGATCGCGATGAGTATCAGCGGACCGATTACCGAACCTCGCCTCATGACACGCCTCCCGGATAAGGCGGGTTCGCCGGCTCATCCTGCCGTACCGCCCGCTCCAGCAGCTTCAACAGACCGAACACAATGATCAGCACGGGCCACGTTCGCCAGAACGGAAATGGACCCATGTGATCTATCGCCAGCAGAGCACCGAGCGTAATCAGCAGCAGCGGTCCGCGCACCGCCTGCATCAACGTAGCGCCACCAGGCCGGTTCATCGCTGTTCCTCCGATTCATTGCCGCGGCTCGCCGGAACCAGCCGTTCGTACAGCAGGTAGGCGCCCAGCGCAATTAACAGGAGCGGCCAATAACGCAGGACCTGGCTCATGCGCAGCAGATCCATGGTGTTCAGAAGGAACAATACGCCGATGGCCATCAGCAGGATGGGGCCCGCGGGAAAGCCGCTCTTGCGCCGCATGGGCACCAGCCCGGAGAATTCGTCCACGCTGTGACCGTACAGCCGCCGCTTCGCCGTGTGATACGCCTCGAATGCCATGTACAGGATCCACGCGGGAATCATGAACCCGAACAGCGGCTCAAACCCGGACGCGGCGCCCGAACTGAGCACGCTGATGATCATTCCGAACACCACCACGTGAACGAGACCCTTCACGTACTGGCCGTTGTAGATGGCGCCCACTCCTGGAATCAGCCCGAGCACGAACGCGAGGCCCGGCGACGGAGCCCCTTCCGGCAATGGCGGAGGCGCGGTATACGGCGACCATTCCGGCGCCGGCGGAGGAGGCGGAGGAACACCTGGACCACCCGTTGCTCCCATGGTGGCTTCGGCCGCAGGCGGCGCGAGCGGCGCATGTTCGGCGCAATAGAGCGTCCCCTGGTAAGGGTGCTGACACGCCGGGCAGAGCGGTTTTCCGCACGAGCGGCAATATCCGGTTGCCTCGGTTTCGGTATGGATTGCGCAATTCATTTTCGTTCACTCCGTCCGGCGTTGTTCGCCGGAGCGCCCTTTGTCTGATTTCCGCCGGCGTCCGCCCGCTTCGCCGGCACGCTGGAATCCTGTTCGGTCCAATCCTTCAATCGGCTCTGAATCTCGATCACGAGTTTCAGGTTTTCGTAGTATTTCACCGTCCTGTCCCAGCCGCGATGCGCCCGGTCGTCCACAGCCATCCAGATCTTCACCGGATCCAGGTCCGACGGCTTCAACTGCCGCGGCTCGATGCCTGCAAACCGCGCCAGCATGGAGAACGAGAGCACCGTCATGGCCATGCCCATGGCGTAGCGAGGCTGCAGAATCGGTTCGATCCAGCGCCGCCGCCACCATGGCCGTTTGCCCGCGGCGTTGTTGCCAGGGATAATGTGCAGAATCCGCGTCAGCAATTCCGCGGGAGGCTCCACGGCCGCGGCTCGCTCCATCAGCTCCATGGCGCTGCGCACATCGGCAGTCAGCGCCGCGCACGAAGCACAGGTCTCCATGTGCCGCTCAACATCGCGCCGGGGCTCTTCGGCAAGCGTGCCGTCCAGATAATCGCACAGAAGGATTTCGAAATCGGCGCAGTTCATATCGCCACCTTCTGTCTCTTCAGCACCCGGGCCAGTTCGGCGCGCCCGCGGTTCAACCGCGATTTCACAGTTCCTTCGGGCACACTCAACACCTGGGCGATCTCGCGGTATTCCATTTCTTCGAGATCGCGCAGGATCACCGTTTCCCGCAGCTCCGGCGAGAGCCGCCGCAACGCATTCTGTATCACTTCGCTGGCCTCACGCCCGGCCAGAATGCTGTCGGCATGACCGAATGCCACCGTCTTCTCTTCGAGGGTGCCCATCTGCTCTTCGATGGAATCGGTCGAGCGCTCGGCTCGCGTGCGCCGGTAATTGTCGATGAGGAGGTTCCGCGTCAGCCGAGTCAACCAGACCACGAACGAGCCTTCGCCCGAGCGGAAGCTGCGCAGATTGCGGAAGATTCGCAGAAAGACCTCCTGAGACAAATCCTGCGATTCCGAATCCCGCCCGGTAAAGCGGTAGCAGATGGCGTACACGCGGCGCGTATGCAGACGGACGAGATCTTCCCAGGCGGTTTCATCGCCGCTGAGGCAGCGTTCCACGAGTTGCGCGTCCGAATCCACGCTGTTATGCCAGTTCCCAGCGGTGGCCGCACAGGCAGGAGCCCAGGTCCATTTCGCCTGGGTTGCGAGTTGTGCTGCCGACGCCATCGGTGCCATGCTCCTTGTTCAAAGTGGTGGACCGGCGTACGTCCCGCCGGCTCAGCGGTACCGGTATCTCCGATTTCCGCTTCCACTCACTAGAACGAGGAACTATCATAAGAAGTTCGCCAAAACAGCTTTACCGTGTTCCAGGACTTACCATTCTATACGCCGCACCCACTTCGCCGAATGGTCAATCGGTGAGCGGCATACCAGGCCGGGCCAGTGGCATCCGGTCACCGGTAGCGCTGAGTGGGGTGCGGCCGGGAGGACCATCATAGGGTCAGCAGGCAGGAATCGCAAAACGCTCGCCGGGTTGGCGGTGGGCGCCGCCATTGTAGGCGTCATCCTGTGGCGGTGGCGCGGGAGCAGCTTTGATTGGCACGAGTTCGCCCGGGCTTTTCGCGGGCTCAACGGATACTGGCTGGTTCTGTCTATCGTGCTGATTCTGAGTACCTACTACGGCCGCGCTTTGCGCTGGGAGGTGATGCTGCGGCCCATCCAGCCAAACGCGAGCATATGGCGCGTCCTTACAGCCACCGTGATCGGCTTTACGGCAATCGTGCTGCTGGGCCGGGCCGGAGAACTTGTTCGTCCCTATCTCATTGCGCAGAAGGAGCGGGTGCCGTTCCCGACGCAGATCGCCGCGTGGGTCCTCGAGCGCATCTACGATCTGCTCATGGTCCTGGCGATTTTTGGCTTCGCCCTGGTCAGGGTCCCCTGGGCAACCCTGCCCCTCAAGCCCGGTCTCGCCCAGTTGTTTCGAACCGGCGGATGGGTAGTAGGTGTAATCGCGGCGATCTGCATCGTAATGCTTGTGGGGTTTGGGCGGTATTCCCATGTGGCTCGAGGATGGGTGGCGTGGCTGGTCCGCGTCGTGCCAGAACGGTTTCGTTCGCATGTTGAACATTTATTTGGGGCATTTCTCGACGGTATGCAATCCACATCAAAAGCGACATACGTAGTTCTAATGGCCCTCTATACATTGCTCGAGTGGGCGCTGATCTTCGGCTGCTACTACTGCCTCTTCCGGGCTTTCCCGGCCACATCCGGATTCAGTCTCGCAGAGATCTCGATTTTCCTCGGCGTAGTCGCCTTCGGTAGTATCCTGCAGATCCCAGGGATTGGGGGCGGCGTGCAAGTGGCGGCAGTGCTCGCCCTTACTGAAATCTTCGGCCTGCCGATTGAAGCCGCCACCGGGATGGCGCTGCTGATCTGGGGGGTAAGCTTTCTTACGGTGATTCCGTTCGGCATCGGGCTGGCCCTGCACGATGGTATCAACTGGAGCAAATTCAGAAGCTTGCCACAGGATGCCCCATTATGATCTGTCCCTTCTGCGGTTTTCGGGAAGATCGCGTCATCGACTCGCGGGAGAGCCGCGAAGGCGATGTCATCCGGCGCCGCCGACAGTGCCTCAAGTGCGAACGCCGTTTCACCACTTACGAGCGCACCGACGAGATCCCCTACATGGTGGTGAAGAAAGACGGCCGGCGGGAGAAATTCGACCGGCAGAAAGTCTTAGCCGGGCTACTAAAAGCCTGCGAAAAACGTCCTGTCAGTATGGCCAGACTTGCGGAACTGGTCGATGAGGTAGAAGCGAAGCTTGTCGACAACGCTGATCGGGAACTTTCTACTACACAAATAGGAGAAATCCTGATGGGCCGTTTGGCAAATCTCGACAAGATCGCCTACGTGCGGTTTGCTTCGGTCTATCGGGACTTTCAGGATGTCGAGACGTTTTTCAACGAATTGCGAAGCCTGGTGCACCAGAAGAAGCCCTGACCTGCATCTAAGAAAGTGGGTGGGAACGATGCGTCAGGCAGTACACGCCGGGAGCCACCACTGGCTGGTGGGACCTGATTACTCCGCTGCAACCAAAACAGTTCCGAAACATCTTGTAAATAGGCACTTAACTTCGTTGGTCAGCGGTGCTATAATCGACGAGACCGGCCGTCGGTGCGAGGACTCTCGTTTCAGTGAGGCGGTGTGCCTCGGAAACTATAACATATACAACAATTTTGGACGGCTCGGTGCGGTCCTTTTCCCCCGTCAGGTGAGGTGAGCTTTTAGTGGATCAATTCGAGGATCACTTCTTAGCAGAAAGCCCCGAGGGTCTGAACATCCCTTTCGATGAGGAAGGGCATTTCTTCCACGCGGAAGAGGCCCCTGAGGGTGAGGAGTTTGCGGCCCAGGCGCCGGAGGAGTCCATTTACACGGACGACCCGGTGCGAGTGTATCTGCGCGAAATGGGCGCGGTGCCGCTGCTCACCCGCGAAGGTGAAGTCAATCTGGCCCGCCGCATGGAGCGGGGCAAACTGCGCATGCAGAAGGCGATCAGCCGGTCGGCCCTGGTGCAGCGCGGGATTCTCGAAATCGCGGAATCCATCAAGCATGGTGAGGATATTGAAGATTATGTGGATCTGGGCGATGTAGAGGAAGGCAGCGCCGCCCAGGCCAAGCGCCAGTCCGAGGTGCAGGAGCTCTTTTCCGCCCTGTTGGCGCTGCACAAGAAGCAGGGCCAGCTCACCGAGAAGATGAACGCGGTGGCGATGAGCAACAAGAAGATTCGCCGGCGCTGGCAGGGTAAGGTGATGCGCTCGGCGGTGGAGACCTCGCAGACCATCCGCCGCATCCCGTGGCAGCTTCCGAAGTG
>Ga0187864_10003897_pt1 | contig 11985 bp, 6 predicted proteins | sample June2016WEW_11_4_FD_132985 | JGI IMG/M metagenome (GOLD analysis project Ga0187864, IMG submission 132985) | Peatland microbial communities from SPRUCE experiment site at the Marcell Experimental Forest, Minnesota, USA - June2016WEW_11_40 | ecosystem: Environmental > Terrestrial > Soil >... | reverse complement strand
GTGGTTGATGTCAATCCTTTCCTGTTGCAGTTACTCGGTTATTCTTACGACGCAATATGGGGGCAACATATCTGGGAACTCGGTGTATTCAAGGACATTGCCGCATCCAAGGACGCTTTCAAGGCGCTGCAAGATAACGAATACATCCGTTACGATGATCTACCGCTGGAAACCCTCGATGGGCGGCCCATCGCCGTGGAGTTTGTCAGCAATATATACCTGGTGGATAATACCAAAGTCATCCAATGCAACATCCGCGACATAACCGAGCGCAAGCGGGGAGCTGCACTCCTTGAATCGGAACAACGTGTTCGGCGGTTGAACGAGCACATTCTAAACATGGTGATGGCCATGTCTCATGACATCAGGGGGCCGCTTGTCGCCATTGCCTCCATCTTGAAGCTCATGCTTCGAGGCGCATACGGGAAGCTGGATCAAAGCCCGGCCAACACCGTGCAGGATCTCTTGTCCCGTTGCGCCCGCCTGCTGGGAACCGCGGAGGATTACCTCGGGAAAGCCTCCATTGTCGAGGGCAGCATGGGAATGAAACGTGAAGTGCTGGACCTGAGGCAGGATATCATTGATGCCGTATTGGACGAACTCGCAGACGATATCACCAGGCGTGAGATTGTCATCGACAATCGTCTCGGGACCATTCCGTCCGGTTCCATTGCCATCAGCGCCAACAAGACCTGGCTGAAGGCCGTCTACAGGAACCTCTTCAGCAATGCCGTCAAGTACGGTGGTGGCAAAGGGTGTACCATCTCTTTTGGTTTTGAACAACGCGAATCGCATTATCGTCTGAACGTCTACAACAGCGGCAGACCGATTGCTGAAGAAGATCGCGAGAAGATATTCGACAGATTTGAGCGAATCGAACCATCGGAAGGTCCCACTCCGGATGGTGTCGGCCTTGGTTTGTACCTTTGCAGGGAAATCATCCTCGAACACGGCGGTGAGATATGGTACGAGGCCCGTCCGGACGGGTCTAACTTCGTGTTCACTATATCCAGGGAAGATGAGTGTGAGGCTTAGACTGCGAATGAACTCTGATTAGGTTAAAATAGACGGGATAACTCCGGAAAAAATAGAAGTGGCAAAATCTCACTTCTATCATGCCGATGAGATCCTCTGTTGTAGGCTAAATGGAGCTATCACGAAGAGGAAGGGTGTATTACGTGCATGGAATGAAAAATTCGAAGCGGAGTGATTGTCAATGAAAGCTAAGAGTGTTGCAAGAGACTTCCCTGTCGTTTGCGTGGGTGGATCAGCCGGTGGCCTCGACGCCTATACCCGGTTACTAACCCATCTGCCAGCCGATATGGGTGTTGCTATCGTCATAGTTAATCACCTGAGAACCGTAGCTACCCTGCTCCCCAAGATTCTCCCGCGCTACACAGAGATGCCGGTTGAACTGATCACGGAAAAATTACTCATCCAACCCAACTGTGTGTTCGTCATCCCGGAAAACCGTGATTTGCACGTTCTTGATGGAGAGTTCCGTCTAGAGCCGATATCAAAGCCTAGGGGATGGCCTGACGTGATTACGGTTTTTTTGCGTTCCCTTACGGAACACTGGGACGGCAAACTTATCGCGGTCATTGTCTCTGGCTATGATGGCGATGGGGCAGCAGCGCTGTGCGGCATAAAAGAAGCAGGGGGCATTACCATCGCGCAGAAGCTCGACACCGCAGGGCAGCCTGATATGCCTGAGAGCGCAATAGCAAGCGGGTGTATAGATTTTGTTCTTTCACCCGAGGATATCGCTCAAGAAATTGTGCGAATTGCGCACGCGGTGTCAAGGGCGGAGTGCAGGGGACAAGTCAGTGCCCCGTCATTTTAAATCGTCTGATCTGCGACTGGTGATATCTGCCTTGTATAGCGTTGTGAGGGCTGCAACCCGCCGATTTCAGATCCTCTGCTCCTCCTTGAAAAAATAGACCCTCGAAATTTTCAAGGTTCCCGAATCTTATGTTTGTCAATGAGTTCGGAAGCGGCGGTTCGGGGGCGGAGTCGCCGGCAATGCAGTTGGATTAAGGAATTAAGGAATTCGAGAAATGATCAATTGAGGAATTAAGGAATTGAAAAATCCCAAAATTCATGAATCCCTGAATCGCCTAATTCCTAAATCCTTAAACCGAAGTTCCCGGCATAAAACAAAAACAACATCTTGAATTTATTTCAATTTAGCATATTATGAGTTTCCGTTTACTGGGTACACCCCCAAGAGATCAAAGGCCCTTTTTTCTTTTTGACGATGCTGAGGGCTTGGCCGGTTTGACCGCATCGCGCCTCTTTCGATCTTCTTCAAGTTGTACATGGTCAAATAATAGCTGAGCCAAAGCTTTTCGCATGTACCATTCAACATAATATGCCGGCATGCAAAGAAATATATGAGCCCGCACATGATCTTCCGTGCGATGGCGGATTGGCCGCACCAATAAGTCCACCCCCTTGAGACACCGGAAGGCGCGCTCCACCTGGGCAAGGCTCTTGTAGCCGCGCACTGCGTCTTCCGCCGAAACTTTCTCGGCGGGTTCGCTCGTTCGGATTACATAAATGCCATCCATTTGGGTTTCGCGACCGATTGCCTCCTCTTTGCGGGCATAAGAGAAAACCCCCTCAGCAAGCGTCAAACTGAAGTGCTTACCCATCTTGAAGCGATTCAATACTTTGCCCGCTTTCTTTGCGATCTCTACCTTGGCAAGAGGCGTTCTGGTCCGCAGTGCCACTTCACGGGCTATCTTCGCGAGATCTTTTTCCGTTGCCGCTAAAAGCTCCGCTCTTTTGCGACTCCGTTCCTCGGCCAGGACTGGATTATAGCAGGCCACCAACCGCTCTCCGGGAAAATCAGGTGAGCGGATCTCTGCGAGATTTTTCTCATCAAAGATAGACATCTGTATGTGCTTAATCTGGGCCAGCTTTCGTATGAAATTTGGGGGTCAGCCCTTGAAATTAGAAAATTATAGTGTAACCTATCCATAAGAAACCTGAGGAAGGCCTCCCGCGAACGCCCAAAGCGGATGATAGACACATACTGCGGTCGCCTTCCGCGCTACGCGAAGTACATGGCAAAGTGTTAAGTACATCGTTAAGGGTTGTATATAAGTCTGTCATACGAGGGATGGAAAAATGGCAAGGGCACTCCGGATACAATATGAAGGGGCGATGTATCATGTGACGGCGAGGGGTAACGATGGGCGCAAGATATTCTTGGGCAAGAGGGATTACGATAAATTCAAGGAATACCTGGGCGAAGCAAAAGAGAAATATCGTTTTCTTTTGAACGCTTATGTGCTCATGACGAACCACTATCACCTGGTTGTCGAAACACCGCAGAAGAATCTGAGCAGGATAATGCATTACCTGAACAGTTCTTACACGACATACACAAACATCAAGAGGAATCGGAGCGGACACCTGTTCCAGGGGAGATACAAAGCAATCGTAGTAGACAAGGACAGCTATCTCCTGGAATTGAGTCGCTACCTCCATCTTAATCCCGTCCGGGCGAAGATGGTGGAAAAACCGGAAGAATACCCTTATAGCAGCTACAAATCATTCATATCCGGCAGCCCGGAGAGTATCGTCAACGTTGGCCCCATCCTTGGGATGTTCTCAAAAAGTGAAAAACAGGCAAGACGACGTTACCAGGCTTTTGTTGAAAGCGACTTGGGAAAAGAGCCTGAAAATCCCTTAGAAAAAGTGTACGGTGGGATAATCCTCGGCAGCGAGGGATTCATAAAGAAAGTGCTGTCGCGGCTTGAGAGTGATCGGATTGAAAAAACGGAGGTTTCACATCGGAAGGCTCTGCATGCCGCAGCAGGGGTGGAACAGATAATCGAAGCGGTCCGCAGGCATTACGGGATTAGCCTTGAAGGGATGGCTGGAAACAAAAGGAGTGAGGCCAGGAATGCGTGCGTATATCTATTGAAGAGACATACGAGCGCCTCGAATGCAGAGATTGGAGAAATATTCGCAAAGTTAACATATTCAGCCATCGCCAAAATAAGCCAAAGTTTTTCAAAACGAATGGAACATGACAAGGAATTGAGGAAAAGAGTAGAGAGTATCCTGGCAGAGCATTTGGGGGTTGCCCGTATTTCATTCTAATTTCATTGCCAATTTCCATATTTAAGGGCTGCCCCTTTTTTTATTTTGCTCCCGCCCTGATAAGCAGTTCCTTTATCTCTTTGTGGGATGCATGCGACAAGGCGGTTTCGCCGTTATTCATCTTTGTATTGACGTCGGCCCCCTTGACAAGCAGCAACTCCATGATCTCTTTGTGTCCTGTGTAAGAGGCAATCATCAACGCGGTTTCGCCGTTATTCCTCTTTGCATTGACGTCGGCCCCCTTATCAAGCAGCAACTGCACGACCTCCTGGTGGCTTTCCTTGGAGGCAATCATCAACGCGGTTACGCCGTCAGTCCTCTTTACATTGACGTCGGCCCCCTTATCAAGCAGCAACTGCACGACCTCCTGGTGGCCTTCCTGAGATGCAACCATCAACGCGGTTTTGCCGTCTTTGTCCTTTACATTGACGTCGGTCCCCTTGGCAAGCAGCGACTGCACGATCTCGATGTGGCCATTCGCGGAGGCAGCCACCAACGCAGTTTTGCCGTCCTTGTCCTCTACATTGACGTCGGCCCCCCTGGCAAGCAGCGACTGCAAGACCTCTTGGTGGCCATTCTGGGAGGCAACCATCAACGCGGTTACGCCGTCAGTCCTCTTTGCATTGACGTCGGCCCCCTTGGCAAGCAGCAACTGCACGACCTCCCGGTGGCCATTCTGGGAGGCAACCATCAACGCGGTTACGCCGTCAGTCCTCTTTGCATTGACGCCGGCCCCCTTATCAAGCAGCAACTGCACGATCTCCTGGTGGCCATTCTGCGAGGCAATCAGCAACGCGGCTACGCCGTCAGTCTTCTCTGCATTGACGTCGGCCCCCTTGGCCAGCAGCAACTGCACGATCTCCCTGTGGCCATTCTGGGAGGCAATCATCAACGCGGTTACGCCGTCAGTCCTCTTTGCATTGACGTCGGCCCCCTTATCAAGCAGCAACTGCACGATCTCCCTGTGGCCATTCCGGGAAACAGCCATCAACGCGGTTGAACTGTTTTTGTCTTTAGCATTGACATCGGCGCCTTTGTTTATCAGCGTCTGCACGACCTCGATGTGACCAAGCCGGGAGGCTTCCATCAGGTCATTCAGCCCGGTAGTTACACCGGTATTTGTTTTGGTTGGTCCTTTTGCACCAATATTAGCCTGCAGCCATCCTTTAAGGCTTGCGTCGTGCAGCCCTTGCAGGATTGTTGACTTGTCTTTCCAGATGGCCTTCCGAGTGATATCAATGTTTGCTTGATCGCAGAGCTGCATGGCGCGAGCCGCCTCATATTCATTGATGACACGTGTCCCTCCAAATCCATCGCTGCTCATTACCAGAATACCGAGGTCCGAGTAACTGGCATTGTCCGTGATGATCCATACGGCGGCCTGTCGGACGGTAAAAGAAACCCCTGCACGATCCAAAACGGGCATGAGCCTCACCAGTTCATTTTGATTGGGTGATTTCTGCACGCTAAAAGCGTCTTTTTGGCCGGGGATAGAACGTAGCCTGTTGGCACTGACGACCGAAGGCATCACCCACCGCCAATCGCTGTTCGTGAGTGCGAGCTTGGATTCCCCGGTGGCAACCATGTTCTGGGAGGATGAGCTACGGGAGACAAAGAAGGTACCCACGGGGATTCTGACCGTGATCGGGTAAGTCACAAGACGCCGTATCCTGACAATGACATTTTGGATTCCGCTGCCTTCCGTTTCAATTTCGACTTTCTTCTCTTTGAGGAGATCAGTGATATCCCGTCCCTCTTCTATTTCCCTGAGTGCGGCGCGCGCATCCGCCTCTTTATTGTGGCCGGGGAAATCTTCAAGAAAACCCTTGAGCACCGACGAGGTACCTATCTTCTGTGCCGCAACATAGGGTGTATCATCACTTCGGAGCGATTCCTGCTTTGCCTGCGCCTCAGGCCCAAAGCGACCTGTGGGATAAGTGTCGAGATAAAGCTGGTAAGACTTTACAGTGTTTCCTGCAGTGGCCTCTTGCCAGTGCAGATCCTCAATTTTTGCAGCCGCTTCATCTGCGTGTTTGCCGCCGGGATGCGTGTCGAGATAAAGCTGGTAGGACTCTACACTGTTTCCCACAGCGGATTCTTGCCAGTGCAGATCCTCAATTTTTGCAGCCGCTTCATCTGCGTATTTGCCCCCGGGATGCGTGTCGAGATAAAGCTGGTAAGACTCTACAGTGTTTCCCACAGTGGCCTCTTGCCAGTGCAGATCCTCAATTTTTGCAGCCGCTTCATCTGCGTATTTGCCCCCGGGATACGTGTCGAGATAAAGCTGGTAAGACTCTACAGTGTTTCCCACAGCGGCCTCTTGCCAGTGCAGATCCTCAATTTTTGCAGCCGCTTCATCTGCGTGTTTGCCGCCGGGATACGTGTATAGATAAAGCTGGTAAGACTTTACAGTGTTTCCCACACTGGCCTCTTGCCAGTGCAGATCCTCAATTTTTGCAGCCGCTTCATCTGCGTGTTTGCCACTGGGAAACGTATCCATATATTGGCGTATTCCGTCGATCTCCCCATCCCTCACGGCTTCCTGCCAACTGCGCTCATCATAGAGTTCTCTCGCCTCAACGGTATGACTGCCGTTTGGGAAATATTGCAAATACCTGGCATAGCTGGACGGACTATCCTTCCAAAAAGCAATCCGCCAGTACAATCCATCTCTGGCATAGACAGTTGCCCCTATGGTCAACAACAGCGTGACGATTGCGATGGCTTTCCTGTTCATCTCTCTTTTTCTCATCGTGAGAAACGCCCCTCGAGTGTAATGAACTGCAAACAGTGGCCGGCAAAGCCGCAAATATGCACATTTCGTGTCTTCTTCACCAGACGTATTCCTCTCATATCTGTGTATTTTCAAAGGTAAGTTCTGGATATTACAACTTTTGACGTCAAAAAAGCCAGTTTAACATGCCGAGTGAGTAAGGAAGGCCTCCCGCGAACGCCCAACGCGCATGGCTACCGCCTAGGCGGTAAGAGGAATGACCAGATTATCGCAAAGTGTTGAGTACATCGTGAAGGGTTGTATATAAGTCTGTCATACGAGTGATTGAACGCTAAACGAGAACCGGCCCCCCCACCTGGCGGGGCCTGGAGCTACTTGGTGTTAAACGAGTTTGGCGACTAATTTGCTTTGGCACTGTCCGGCGCCGGGCTCAAGGGGGGTTCGGCATCATCCTGGCCGTCTCCGTCTGCAGCCGAAGCCGTAACCGGGCTTTCAACCGTGCGCGCGGAGGCCTTGATGTTATAAGTCCGACTTTTTACCGGAAGAGAGGACAGAAGGCCGGGTTCAATCTCGTTTATGATCGCATCGACATCTTTTAGATCAAGTGTCTCGCGGTCCAGCAGAGATTGTGCGATCTTTGCGAGCAGCCCGTTGTGTTTGGATAGAAGATTTTGGGCACGCTGATAATTCTCATCGACTATTCGCCGTACTTCCTCATCTATATTGAGTGCGGTCTGTTCACTGAAATCCCTCTGGTGGCCAAGCTCGCGGCCAAGAAAAGGTTGTTCGTCGCGCCTGCCGAAAGTGACCGGCCCCATCTTTTCGCTCATTCCCCATTCGCAAACCATGCGCCGTGCGATCTGAGTCGCCCGCTGGATGTCATTGGCAGCCCCGGTGGTATTCATATTGAAGGAAATCTCCTCGGCAACGCGACCTCCCATGAGAATGGCTATGCTGTCGAGCAGGAAGTCCCTGGGATAGGTGTGGCGGTCATCCTGGGGCAACTGCTGAGTCAGTCCGAGAGCACGTCCGCGTGGGATGATGGTGACCTTGTGCAAAGGGTCTGCTCCGGGAAGCAGCCTGGCGACCAGAGCGTGTCCCGCTTCATGATAGGCCGTGATGTTCTTTTCCTCGTCGCTCAGGATCATGCTCTTTCTCTCGAGCCCCATCATGACTTTGTCCTTGGCTTCCTCGAAGTCAAGCATTGCGATGAGGTCCCTATTCTTGCGGGCAGCCAGAAGTGCAGCCTCATTTACAAGGTTTTCCAGGTCGGCCCCGGAAAATCCCGGCGTACCCTTGGCCAGGGTCTGAATGTCCACATCGGGAGCAAGCGGTTTGGCGGCGCAATGGACTTTAAGGATGCCTTCCCTGCCCCTGATATCGGGCACCGGGACCACAACCTGCCTGTCGAATCTGCCCGGGCGAAGCAGGGCAGGGTCGAGAACGTCGGGCCTGTTGGTCGCGGCAATCAGAATCACGCCCTCGTTGGACTCAAAGCCGTCCATTTCGACCAGGAGCTGATTGAGAGTCTGTTCGCGCTCATCATGCCCACCGCCAAGGCCTGCGCCTCGATGCCTTCCCACAGCGTCGATCTCGTCAATAAAGATGATGCAGGGGGCATTTTTTTTGCCCTGAAGGAACAGGTCGCGCACACGCGATGCGCCGACGCCAACGAACATCTCGACAAAATCCGAGCCGCTTATCGAGAAAAACGGGACCCCTGCTTCACCAGCGATGGCCCGCGCAAGTAAAGTTTTGCCCGTGCCGGGCGCGCCTACCAGCAGGACGCCTTTTGGGATTCTACCCCCGAGTTTGGTAAATTTCTTGGGGTCCCTTAGAAACTCCACTATTTCTTCTAATTCCTCCTTGGCCTCGTCCACTCCTGCCACATCATTGAAAAGCACCTTCTTGGAGCTTTCGTTGAGCAGGCGCGCGCGGCTCTTCCCGAAGCTCATCGCCTTTCCGCCCCCCATTTGCATTTGGCGCATGAAGAAAATCCATACGCCTACGAGAAGCAGCATCGGGAGCCAACTGACAAGCACGTTCATGTACCAGGGGGGTTCTTCCTCGGGTTTGGCCTGAATATTGACCCCTTGGTCCCGCAAAATCTTGATCATGTCGGAATCCCGTGGAACAAAGGTCTTGAACGTCTTGCCATCGACGAAAGTCCCGAACACATGATCGCCCTGGATGGTGACCTGTGTGACTTCGCCTTTCTGAACGGAAGCAAGGAATTGACTGTAAGTGGTCTCGAGGCTGGACCGCTGCGGCTGGTGAAACATATTGAAAAGAAGAATCACCATCAGGCTGATTACCAGCCAGAGAGCCAGATTTTTATAAAATGGACTCAATTAGAAAGCCCTCCTGACCAACAATTTCAATGGGCGATGGGACCGCCTGCCGAAATCTCGACAGCCCGCCCACCCGCGAGGCGGGTGGCCGCAGAGTGTTACACCCGGCGTTTCGTCTCATCCGCATGAGACACCGGCAGAAAATTATCACTCATATTCGCATTTAAGTCCAGTGACTCAAACCAGCGATTGAAAAAAAAGGTCCTCAAATCCTTACGAGCTTTTGGAAAGAGCCCTGTTTTCCACCGAGATGTGTTGGAAAATAAAGCTGAACGCCAAGGCCCCCACTGCAATCAGACCCGCCGTAATCAGAAAGCAGGCTCGAAAACCGAACCTCCCGGCCACTGCCCCCATTATAAGCGCGCTTAACATCATGCCGGTATATATGCAGGTATTATAACCGCCCATTGCAAATCCCCTGGAGTCTGCCGGGACCAGTTCGGAGATCAGCGCTCCTACAGCCGTGAAGGCAATCCCCATGCCGATCCCCATCGCGAATGCGCTAACGATAAACATCGCCAGCGAGGTGGAAAGGCCGATCCCGGCAATGGAAGCAGAATACCCGAGAAGGCCCCATAGCACGAGGTTGCTCCTGTCCGGGACCCGGTCGCTTAGATATCCGAACGGGATGCGGCCAAGAGAGTTCACAATCGCCTGAGTGGCGAAAATAAGCCCAATTTTTCCAACTCCTATCCCCTGGTCGCTTGCGTGAAGGGGCTGGAAGGTAATAAAGACGCCGAGTCCGAAGCAGCTAAAAAGAGTCACCAGCCAGCAGGCCAGAAGGGGGCGGTTGCCAAGAAGCTCCCGGATTATCTTTCGGTTGCCCCGTTTCCGCGATCCGTGCGGATGCGCCGGGCTTTGCCCGGGGAAGGAAAACAAAGCGATCAGGAACACAATAAAGCCCAGGATTGCCGAGATCGTGAAAACCCATTCGTAGCCGAGCAGGTACGCGAAAAACCCCCCGATCGTTGGGCCAAGGCTCATGCCTCCGTACATGGCCATAGTGTACCAACCGTAAGATCGCCCGAGGTGAGTGATAGGTGAGAAGTCGGCAACAAAGGACATCATAGTGGGACTGAAGGCAGCGAGTCCGATTCCTGCAAAGACGTATATAATCATCATTTGCGGTGAGGTACGGCTAAAGGTCAGCAGAAGCGAGCTAAGGGCCGAGATCATGAGGCCTGCAAGGACCAGCCGTTTTCGGCCGAGCCGATCGGAGATGATTCCGAGGGGCAACGAAAAACCTCCGGCCGCCAGCATGAACAGGGAGTTTATTAGACCAATCTCGATGGTGCCGGCCCCGAGCGAACGCGCATACAAAGGGAGGATCGGAATACGCATGTAAGCCGCTGTGTAGCAGCCCAAACCGACGGCGCAGGAAATCAGGATCAATGTCCGGTAAGATGGACCTAAGTCAGCTACGTTTTTTTCAGACTGCATCGATTCGATTACGCCGATTGTTTTGCCCGAAATCTTCTGGGGTCTATTCCGTATTTTTCGACCTTGTACTGAATGATCCTCTTGGTGGTGCCGAGCAGGCGAGCGGCCTGGGACTGGTTTCCGCGCACGTCCTTTAGGGCGTCGGTAATCAGGTCGCGCTCAAAGGCGCTGGTGAGCGCTTCCAGTTTTCCCCGGCTGACGTTCTGCATACCTTCGGGTTTCATCTGGAGAGTTGGGGGCAGGTGCCAGGAGTCGATTGCGCTTTCCTGCGAGAGCAGAACTGCGCGTTCGACGCAGTTTTCAAGCTCGCGAACGTTCCCTGGCCAGTGGTAGGACATCAGCATGTCTATGGCGCTCGTGGTGATTCTTTTTATTTGTTTGGCGAACTCGCGGGCGTACTTCAGAACGAAATAGTCGGCCAGAAGCAGGATATCGGGTCCCCGCTCGCGTAGAGGCGGCAGATAGATGGGGAACACATTCAGCCTGTAGAAGAGGTCCTGACGAAAGGCGCCCTGGGAGATCTCCGTTTCCAGGTCCTTGTTTGAGGCGGTTATAACCCTGACATCCACCTTAACGGTCCTCGATGAGCCCAGCGGCTGGAACTCCCTCTCCTGCAAAACGCGCAGGAGTTTTGCCTGAGCGATCGGCGAAAGCTCTCCCACTTCGTCGAGGAAAATGCTGCCGGCCTGCGCCTCCTCGAATCTTCCGCGCCGCCGTGTTATAGCCCCGGTGAATGCGCCCTTTTCGTGGCCAAACAACTCGCTCTCCAGGAGCGTGTCAGGCATTGCCGCGCAATTCACTTGTACCATAGGTCCGCTTCCCCGGCGGCTGTTCTCGTGTATCGCTTTTGCCACCAGTTCCTTCCCGGTGCCGGTTTCACCGGTTATGAGCACAGTGGTGTTGGTGTCGGCAACCTGGTCGATGAGGCGAAGGACTTCCTGGATTACCTTGGAACGGCCGATTATGTTGGTAGTCGGACGCTTGGCCTCGGCAAGCATGCGCCTCAGGCGCCTGTTCTCCTCCTCGACCGCGCGGAAATGGACCACCTTGCCAAGCAATTCAGCAACCGCGCTCAACGTCTTGACTTCTTCGCCGATCTCTTCGACCTGGTGGGCAAGCTTGTCCGCCGAAAGAATGCCCACGCAGCGTCCCTGGTAGAAGATGGGGACGCACAAGAAGGCCAGCTCGGCCCTGTTCAAGGATTTGCGCGCTCCGGTCCGGTCGAGGAAATGAGTCTCCTTGCCCAGATTGGCTATTGCCATGGGACGACCGGTCTGAGCAACCTTGCCGGTGATTCCTTCGCCCGGCCGGTAGCTGATTTGTCCGGTTTCCACATCGACCCCGCGG
>Ga0187864_10003895_pt1 | contig 11986 bp, 7 predicted proteins | sample June2016WEW_11_4_FD_132985 | JGI IMG/M metagenome (GOLD analysis project Ga0187864, IMG submission 132985) | Peatland microbial communities from SPRUCE experiment site at the Marcell Experimental Forest, Minnesota, USA - June2016WEW_11_40 | ecosystem: Environmental > Terrestrial > Soil >... | reverse complement strand
GTAAAGCCCGTTCGCAAGCTCTACTACAACATGACCATCACATGCGTCTCAGTAATCGTCGCGCTCGTGGTCGGGGGGATTGAAGCTCTGGGATTGCTGGCCGGGCACTTTCATGGCAAAGGCAGATTCTGGTACGAAGTCGCCAGGCTCAACGATAACTTCGGCACGCTCGGCTATTTCATCGTGGGACTCTTTGCCGTGAGTTGGATTGTGTCCATCGCAGTTTATAAATGGCGGCGGTTTGAGGATCTCGAACTGAGCGCTGTCGACCTTCGCTAAGTTACTGAAGGGGTTGGTGGACGTGACCGGGATCGAACCGGTGCCCCCCTGCTTGCAAAGCTAAGCCGAAAACAGCATCTTGTTGCCTCGTTTAGTCTTGTTCTGCACGGTGGTGTACGGTTTTAGCCCCTATTTGCTCCTTAACGGACTCGAATCGGACTCAAGTTCTGCCAAAAATGTGCGGACGGTCGATTGCCTCTGGATTTTTGTTTTTCGTTGGCGAGAACTTGCGTGCGCCTGGGAGCTTACCTCTCTGTCGGTAAGGATTCGTAGGTGAGGTGGAAGCATGCGAAGAAGCAATGCTTCGAGTTCTTGCTGGTGATCGTTGCGTGGGACAGCGTACCAACTAAAATGGTCCCCTGACTGTCCACGTCGCTTGTTTACGCGGGCCTTCCGAATGCGCTGGCAAATGTTGCTCCGACATAAACCGGCGTTGAACCGTCGAACAGTATCTAGATTCCCTTCGCTCCCGCGTTGCTCCCTGGGATCGCTTCTATATTGTCGGAATTTCGGGCCCACATCTCACCGCGTTTTTGTGATCAGCGGCATGCCAACCAGCCTCCTTCCATCATAGATACAAAACTCCGACTGTGGATCATCTAGGTACGCGAGTAGGAAGACTGCGCCTGGTATTCCGTTGGGCGTTGAGGTGCGATGTCGGTGCTCCCTTTATGAGGGGTGACTATGTTTCATTTTCAGCGCTGATCCATCGCGCAAGGACCTCTTGGTGTTCGGTCCCGAGAAACGCAAGCCCAAATCCACTATCGGTGGGCGCGCCGGTCACTCTCGGCCCATACGTCGACAGTCTCCTGCCGTCGCTGGATCTGCAGTCGGACGATTGTGCCTGGATCCAGCGGGTTCAGAGTACTGACGTAGCAGCCTTTGACGCTGACTTGGGTGATCTGCGCCGCGAAGCGCGTGCGATTGATCGGCTCGAGGATCTCGACCGGCCATGTCAGGGAATAGCGGAGGACCGTCCGCCTCTCGGCAAAACGCTGGCCCGCACTTGGCGCCGCAGTAAAAGGGTCGTCCAGAGGCATGACGGTACAACGAACAATAGGGCATCTGTGCCCACACATAGTCCCAATCTAAAGCGTGCTTATATTCAGAAGCGACAGGCTGGCGGGCTCTCAAGCGCGGTCTGCGACAGGTGGACTTCATGTTTGATGAGGATGAATTGCGCGGGAGGGGCCGCGCACGCCGCGCGAGAATCGGCATGGCTTTTCACTCTTGGATGTCTCGCGCAGAGCAAAGTTTCCGGCGGCGGAGCGCGCGCTCTTTCATAAGCGCAAAGAAGACCGGAACCAGAATCAGGACGTGAATCGTCGAGGTGATCATTCCGCCTACGATCGGGGCGGCGATTGGCTTCATGACGTCCGCGCCAACACCGGTTGCCCACAAAATGGGCGCCAGACTCGCCAGAACGACCGTGACCGTCATGAGTTTCGGACGCAGCCGCTGCACAGCGCCCTCAATCGTGGCCTCTTCCACATCCTCCTCTCTTAAGGGAGCACCCATCGCCAGGCGGCGATCCAACGCTTCGTGCAAGTAAACCACCATCACGACGCCCGTCTCGACGGCAATGCCGAACAGCGCGATGTAACCCACCCACACGGCGACGCTGAAGTTGTAGCCGAGCAACTTCTGGAGAATTAGGCCGCCGGTGAGCGCGTACACGGTCGGGAATATCAACACGGCGGCCTCGACGGCCGATCGGAAGACCATGTAGAGCAACAGGAAGATAACGAAGAATACGAGCGGCAAGATGAATTCGAGCCGCTTCTTGGCTCGCAGCTCAAACTCATATTCGCCGGACCACTTGTACGTGTATCCGGCCGGAAGTGCGAGCTGTTGCCGAAGCAGCCGATCGGCACGTTCGACGAAATCGCCGTAGTTCTTGTTATTGAGGTCGAAATATACGTAGCCGGTGAGCGCTCCATCCTCGTCCCGGATCATTGCCGGGCCATGTGAAAAAGAAATCGCAGCCACTTCCCCGATCGGGATCTGGGCACCCGAAGGCGTTGCGATCAGAACCATTTTCAACTCTTCCACATTGTCCCGAAAATCCCGGCTGTACCGGACGTTGACGGGATAGCGCTCGCGGCCTTCGACATTTTCGGCGATTGTTTCGCCGCCAATTCCCGACGTAACAGCTTGCTGCACGTCGGCCACGGTGAGACCGTAACGCGCCGCTTCGGCTCGATTGACTTCGATGTTTACGTAGAATCCCTGCGCCACGCGCTCGGCAAACACCGACCGCGTCGCGGGCAGGGTTGAGAGCAGTTGTTGCACCTGTGCGCCCGCTTGCTGAATGCCATCTAGATTCGGGCCCTGTATTTTCATTCCGACGGGAGTCTTGATGCCCGTCAGTTCCATGTCCAGCCGGCTTTCGACAGGCATCGTCCATGTATTCGAAAGTCCGGGAAATTGGAGCTTTGCGTCCATCTCTTCGATCAACTTGTCGTACGTCATACCCGGTCGCCACTGGCTGCGCGGCTTCAGCATGATCGCGGTGTCGTACATGTCCAGGGGCGCATTATCGGTGGCGCTGTCGGAACGGCCCACAGTGCCGAAAACCGTCTCGACTTCGGGAAATGTGCGAATGAGACGGTCTTGTTCCTGAAGCAATTGCGACGCCTGCGTGATCGAGATTCCCGGCAGCGAAGTGGGCATGTAGAGAGCCGACCCTTCGAAGAGCGGCGGCATGAACTGACTCCCTATACCCAACGCCAGGGGAAGCGTCACAACCAGGAAAATCAGATTGACCGCAAGAGTCGTCTTGCGAAACCGCAGGCAGAGGCGCAGAACCGGAAGGTAGAGCGCCTGCGTGAATCGCGAGATGGGATTGCGGGACTCCGGAAGCAGCCGCCCCCGAATTAAGATGAGCATTAGAACTGGAACAAGCGTGATCGCAAGCACCGACGAAAATCCGACAGCCAGAGTTTTCGTCCAGGCGAGCGGCCGGAACATGCGCCCTTCCTGCGCCTCGAGCAGGAACACTGGCAGGAAGGAGACGACAATGATCAGAAGCGAAAAGAAGATCGCAGGCCCAACCTGTTTTGCTGCTCCGATCAGAATCCTCTTTCTCTCGGATTCCGAAAGCGCTCCCTCCCGCGACTGCCGCTCGGCGAGCTGGCGATATCCGTTCTCCACCATCACGATGCCCGCGTCGACGAGCACTCCGATGGCAAGCGCCAGGCCGCCCAGCGACATGATGTTCGAGCTGATGTGGAGGTAATACATCGGAATGAACGAGGCCACGACGGCGATCGGCAATGTGAGGATCGGAATCAGCGCGGATCGGAAGTGAAACAAGAAGACGACGATCACAACACTGACGATAATCGCCTCTTCCGTCAGATCGCGTTGCAAGGTCGCGATGGAATCACGAATGAGTCCGGAACGGTCGTAGCCGGCTACGACCTCCACGCCCGGCGGCAACGACCCCTTAATTTGCGCCAGCTTTTGCTTCACTCCGTTGATCACGCGCAGCGCGTTCATTCCGTCACGCATCACCACAATCCCGCCGACCGTCTCTCCTTCGCCCTGCCATTCCGCCACTCCCTGGCGAATGTCGGGGCCGAAGCTGACGTAGCCGATGTCGCGAATCAGGACGGGCGTCCCATTCTTCGTTGCCACGGGAACGTTCTCGAGATCGTCGAGCGAACGCAGGTATCCCAGGCCGCGAATCATATACTCTGCGCCGCCCATTTCGAGCAGGCGTCCGCCGACTTCGTTGGTGCTTGCCCGCACCCGGTCAATTACCGTGGAGAGCGGAACGTCGTATGCCCGCAGCTTGCTCGGATCAAGGTTCACCTGATACTGGCGCACGAAGCCGCCGATGGTGGTCACCTCGGCGACTCCGGGCACTGTCTCCAATTGATATCGCAGGTACCAGTCCTGGATGCTGCGGAGGTCGGCCAAACTGTGCCGGTGCGTGTGATCGACGACGGCGTATTCGTACACCCATCCGGCTCCGGTCGCATCCGGTCCGATCGTGGGATGTGCGCCTTCGGGTATTCGACCCTGGAGCTGCTGAAGGTATTCGAGTACCCGCGAGCGCGCCCAATACAGATCAGTTCCGTCTTCGAATACGACGTAGACGTAGGAGTCTTCGAACATCGTTTGCGCCCGGACCGCCTTCACGTGGGGCGCGGCCAGGAGCGTCGTAACAATGGGGTACGTGACCTGGTCTTCGAGGATGTTGGGCGGCTCACCGGGCCAGGTCGTGTGAACGATCACTTGCACGTCCGAAATATCCGGCAGCGCGTCGAGCGGGATCTGCTGAAGAGACCATACCCCCGCAAAAACGAGCAGAATCGTCCCTGCGAACACGAGGAAACGATTTCGGCCGCACCAGTCGATCCAACGCGAAATCAAGCTACATGCCTCCTTCGGCGTGCATCGAGGAGCGCTTGGTGGCAAGCGTCTGCCCCCCCTTGCGCGCCGTAATTGTCACCTGCCAGGTTCCTCCCGATTGCAGCGTGCCGGTCCCCTCGTAGTTGCCATTGCCTTTGTCGCCGAGCTTGCTGGTGACAGTCAGCGCTGCCATTCCCATGTCGGGCATCGCCGGCATGAAGAAAACCACCGTCACTTCGGCGCCACCAATGGTGGCTCCTTGCGCGTCCGTGAGCTTCACGCGGAAAACGTTACTGCCGCGGTGCGGGGGGCTTGGGTCAGTGGTGAATTCGACTTTCGCTTCTGCGGCCGGGGTCGCAGCCGATGTGGTGCCGGCTCCGGGCGGTGGCGGCACGAACGACCCGAGCGCCGCCTGCAACTGGCTCTCGGAGTCGACCAGGAAATTTGCAGAGGTCGTGATGCGATCTCCCACGCTCACCCCTTTGGTCACGACGAATTCGTCGTTCACGCGCGCTCCGAGTTCCACTTCCCGGGGTTCCAGATACCCTTGCCCGTGGTCGACAAAGACGATCGACCTCGTGCCGGAATGAAGCACGCCACTGGCGGGAATAGTCAATTGTCGGCCCATCGGAACTTTCAGCGTGGCGTTGACGAACATTCCCGGCGCGAGTTTCAGGCCCGGATTTGGAAGAATGAGCCGCACGCGCGCCGTGCGCGTGGACATGTCCACGTCGGGATAGATGAAGTCCACGCGACCTCGAAATGTGCGGCCGGTATAGGAATCGACGCTGACCGCGACCGGATCTCCGATCTTGATTCGGCCAAGGTCATTCTGAAACACCTGTGCAAACACCCAGACTGTCGAAAGATCGGCCACGGTGTAGAGCTGCGTATCCGGCTGGACGTACATATTGGGAAGCGCTTTCCGGTCGATCACGTAGCCGGAAGCAGGCGAATCGATTTCCACTTCTCGCCGCGCATCGCCACTTGATTCGAGCCGCGCAAGTTCGCTCTGTGGCACTCCAAACTGCGTCAATCGTTCGCTCGCCGCATCGACAAGCGTGGCGGCACCCGAACTGACGCCGCCCACCGTGCTCCCTGCCACCTTCCGTTGATTGTCCTTGGCCACGAGGTAATCCCGTTCCGTGTTGACTAAGTCCGGGCTGTAGATCGTGAAGAGCGGCTGCCCCTTGCGAACGTATTTGTACGTCGCATCGACAAACACTTTCTGAATCCATCCGGCGAATCGCGTCTGGACGTATGCGAGCCGCGTTTCGTCGATGGCGACGTTGCCGGTTGTCCGGATTTCATCGACCACTTCCTTCCTCTGAACCTCGCCGGTTGTCACCCCGATGCTCTGGAGCCTCTGCGGGGAAATCTGCACCGGCGTAAGTGGTGTTTCGACGGTTGAAACCCCGGACTCACTCGCGGCAGTTTGTGTGGTTGCTGTCCCGGGGGTTTCTCCGGCTGTCACCGTTGCTCGCGCGGATCGCGAATGCCACCAGAGGCCGATCGCGACCCCGGCCAACGCAACGTTCACAACGAGAGCCAGGATGAATGCACTACGGTAGTTCTTCATGGTTCACTCCTTGTCGGTATTTGTTCCGGCCAATGTAAGCCCGGTAATCTCTTCAATCTTTGCGACGGCAGTCTCGTGCTCCGCCGCGGTTTGCCAATAATCTTCGTCCAAACGCAGAATGTCCCTGTAAGACTCCAGGAGCGGCTGGAACTCCTGTCGATTGCTCTGGTAGGAAGACAGGCCTGATTCAAACTCGGCTCTCGCTTGCGGCATCAGCCCGTCTCGATAGATTTTGAGCATTTCGTCGGTCCTTTCGGCGGTCAGATAGTGCTCGCGGAGGTCCGACGCGACCTGCGCGGTCTCCACTTCCTCTGCCGTGTGAGCGCGAGCCAGATCGATCTGGGCTTGTTCGAGTTCAGGTCTTTGCTTTCGTCCACGATAGATCGGTACCCGGATACCAAACGTCAGCATGTAATAGGCGCGGTAACGATCGGGATCGGTGCGCTGCCACGTGTACTGAACGCTGAAATCCGGATAGAAATCCTTGTGCGCGAGGTCCACGCCGAGCTTCTGCCGCTCGATGTTTTTCTCGGTCGCCGCGATGTCGGGATTCTGACCTTTTGCCGCCAGAAGAAGCTGGTCGTAGCTGTAACCGAGAGCCGACACAGACAGCGGCGAGGCTTTGATGTCAGGAGACGATTGTGGACGGTTCAGCAGGCGCTTGACCTGTGCCTCCAGCAGTCCCTCTTGCAGGTGATGATGCGCATCTTCTTCCAACAGTTTTGTCTCTTCGAGCTGCACCTGAAGAATGTCCTGCTGCGTCCCGGTTCCGCTTCGATAACGCACTTCTGCTGCCTGCGCAATCTCACGCAGCACTTCCTTGTCGTTGTCGAGAATGTCGAGTGCTTGCGAGAAATAGCTGAGCTGGAAATATGCGGCCTTCAACGCCGCAAGTACGGACCGCCGTACGGATTCGTACTCTTGCTGCACGACGTCGACGCTACGCTTCGCCATTTCCCCCTTCAGGCGCAGCTTGCCCGGGTAAGGCAGCTCCTGCGACACTCCGAGACCCAGGTAAGCAAAGTCGCTGTTCGTATATCCGGCGAAAGGGCGCGGGCTGCCGACGTTGACCTGCTGAATCTGGAATTCTGGATCGGGCAAGGTCGACACTTGAGAAGGAATCTGTTTGGCCGCTTCCCAGACCTGGCGAGCCGCCCGAATCTGAGGATTGTTTTGGTCCGCTTCCCGCAGCAATTCTGCGAGCGGCGTCGCCGTGTGCGGGTGCTCCATCGCCATTCCCAACTGTGAGCCGCCACCAGCCGCCTGCGCGAGGGATGATCTCGGTGTTGCCAGAACGACGATCGGCAACAGCAGAGTGCAGATAATTGGCCGTCGCGCGGCGGCTGGCGTCCTAAAGAAAGCGTGGTGCGCAAACATGATGTGGCCTCCCAAACCGGCTCTCTGCCCGGAGTCGTGCGGGTGAGCATTTGTAATTGCGGGTCGTCGGCGTCGCAGCCTACAGCCAGCGGCAACGAACAGACCCCTGCATCCACAAATCGACGGTTTGGGAAGGTCTAGATAAGAAGCGAAAGATGGCGGGTATAAAGTTCGGGCGGCGGATGTTGCTCGGCCTTACTCGCGAGCTTGAATGGACTCCGGACAAGGCCGTCGTCCACCGCCGGATGCTGCCAACGGCTTTCCGTGATCGGCCTCGCAAGAGGCGCGCGAGCCTTGGAAAGTACCTTCGCGGACTGACTCGGAACCTTCGCCTTGCAAGGAGCCGGGCAGTGTTTCCCTGAGTTGCACGGCGTGCAACCGCAGGAAGACTTCGCCGGCCTCGCGATGCCTGTCGAGCAAGCGATGGAATCCGACGCCGGCAAAAGCAGGAGCATTCCTGCCAGCAGCCCCATGACGATGCGTTTTACTAACATCATTTCTGACTCTACGAATATTCGACGTGCCAGTCAACAATTCGGGTACTTCGTTGCCCAGTCGACAATGTTCGGCCGAGCCCAACAGAAGCACTATGAACTGATTTGTCGCTAGAAAATGACGGCGAATATTGAGGGTTTCAGAACTGCGAACAATTGGGATGTCTCAGAGAGACCGTACTGCGATATGAGTCCCTTTGTGGAAGTCCGCCGACGAAGTCGATCCCTTCCAGGTTCCTTCGTTGAACCTACAAGTTTCGGTCGATGGCCACGCACGGAGTTGTGGGAAGCTTACTCAATAATATGTGTTTGTGGGCAACAAAATGACGCTCAGAACTCCTTTGTGTTTTCAGACGGTTGCGGAAGGTAGATTGAGAAGGTTTTTGGGTAGGCGAGTCTCTTTTGTGAACGACGTATCAAAGGGTGCATTCCACGTGTGATTCGTGCACAGTCCGTGCACAGCAGGACCATAACTGGTGGAACTCGTGACTAAGGGGACGAAACGACTTCCACCCTAGTTTGAGCACCGCATGGAGGGGATCGGCGGCTGCGATTCGCTGCCCAATCTGATGCAGCACATCGATGTCTCGGTGCTCTTCCGGCACGGATTGCGCGTGCATACCTCACTCTAGAAAGGCTCCGGCGAAACACGCAAATCGAAATTCAAGGTAGGGCAATCAGAATTCGAGATAGTACCAGAGCGGCACGAAGGGACAGTCCGCAGGTTCCCCCTGTGATGGATATATCCGTCCGACGCTGGCATCGAATGGGCTGTCAGGTGCTCTGGCCGGGGCAATTGAGGCCGCGCGTACGGCGCCGGGTGCGTCCATTCTTGCGCAGCACATCCCATTTGACTGCCCGGAAGTATTCTGTTTCCATTGCTGATACGCAGAACGTATCAGGAAGGCCACTTCATGGAGCTTCGCCAGTTGCAGTATTTCATTGCCGTGGCGGAGGCTTTGAATTTCCGCAAAGCCGCTGAGCGGCTCCACATTACGCAGCCCTCGGTCAGCCGGAAGGTCCGTCAATTGGAGGAGGAACTGGGGGTTACGCTGCTCATCCGGGACCGAAACCAAGTGCGCTTGACCGATGCCGGCCGCGTGGTCTTGCACAAAGCCAAAGCTCTGATGGCAGAGGCAGCCGAGCTCGCAGAATCTGTGAACCGGACTGACAAAGGAGAGCGCGGCAGCTTGAAGGTCGGAGTTGGCATACCGCTCGCCCAAAGCATCCGAGGCCTCGTGACCGAATTCGCCAGGCAATTCCCCAAAGTTGACGTTCAGTACCAGGACATCGTCTTCGCTGCGATGCAGAATCGAGCCTTGCGGGAAGGTGAGATCGATGTTGGTATTTTTTGGCCCCCGGTCGATCCTACCCACTTGAATTCCGAACGGCTCTTTCATGAACGCTTCTGGGTGGTTCTGCCCAAGAGAAATCCCCTGGCGAAGCGCCGAAAGCTCCGCTTGAAAGAACTTGCCAGCCAGGTCCTGCTGCTCCCGAACCAAACGCCCGCCGTCAACCAGAAGGTGCTGCAGATGTGCCGTGACGCGGGGCTGACGCTAAAGAGCAAACGCACTACGGCTGTGCCCCACGAAGCAGGCGCCGCCCTCGTAGCATCGGGAAAGGGAATTTACGTGCTTGCAGGCACGCCCCTGAAGTTCCCGAGTTTCGGCAGCGGGATAGCCGTTGTCCCGCTCGACGAGCCGTCAACCATAGAGGTTTACATGGCCTGGAGGAAAAGGGAGACGTCGGCAACGGTGCTCAATTTTCTGGAAACGGCGCGCAGAGTTTTTCGCCTCACATCCGGCTTGCCTCGCCCTGCCGACCGTGGTCTCTGATGTCCGCTCGCTATCAGTTGTGAAAGCAAGAAAACATTGGACGGGTCGAGATCCTTGTCCAATACTTCGGCCAGTTTCCGCGAAACAGCTTGTGTCGCGCCATGCTCCAGCCCGCAGAAGCGAATCGATGCATCACGGTCTTCCGGTCCTTGCAGCCGTAGTGCGGGATATCGGTCCGGATTCCATGGACCAGAAAGTTGCGGCGAATGAGGGAGGTCACGGATGAGTGACGCAGCAGCGTTAGAGACGATGGTTGCAGTCGGCGCAAGCCGCGAACGAGCTGATTTGGATGAGTACTCGAAGGACATGAGCTTCGTCAATCCGGTGCGGCCCGCGTTGGTCGCCCGTCCGAGAAACACAGAGGATGTGCGGAAGATCGTCCAGCTCGCCAATGAGACGAAGACGCCGCTGGTTCCAGTCAGCTCCGGTCCTCCGCACTTCCGAGGTGACACCGTTCCCAGCGTCGGAGGCGCGGTCATTGTCGATATGAGCGGCATGAAAAAGGTCATGGTCGTGGACCGCAAGAGACGGGTGGCGATGTGCGAGCCGGGCGTGACCTTCGGCGAACTAATCCCGGAGGTAAGAAGAGAAGGGCTCAGGCTCAATATGCCTTTACTGCCACGGAAATCCAAGTCTGTGGTCGGCAGCATGTTGGAGAGAGAGCCTGTAATCATGCCGAAGTATCAATGGGATGTCTCCGACCCGTTGGCTTGCGCCGAGATATTCTTTGGAACGGGCGATGAGTTTAGAACTGGGCAGGCGGCTGGGCCGGGTACAGTCGCGGAACAGTGGGCCGTCGGGGGCGTGCAAAAAGCGCCGTACGGGCCGGGTACGGCTTCCTTGCACAGACTGATCCAGGGGGCGCAGGGAACGATGGGCATCGTAACGTGGGCATCGATGAGGTGTGAAATATTGCCCAGTCTGGAAGAGCCATTTGTGGTTGGCTCCTCCAACCTCGATATGCTGCTCGAGCTGACGTACTGGCTGATCAGGCTGAGAATGGTCAACGAATGCTTCATCCTCAATAACACCAACCTGGCGGCTATCTTTGCGAAGAAATGGCCCAATGACTATCAAAAGCTTAAGGATGCCCTGCCCGCATGGACTCTTTTCTATACGGTAGCCGGCTACGAGTATTTCCCGGAGGAAAGGGTTAGCTCTCAGATTAAAGATATCACTGAGATAACCCAGCGGTTGGGAGTAGAAGCAGCAAAAGCAGCCGGTGGAATTTCAGCCAATGAAATCTTGAAATCGGTCCAGCAGCCTTGCGGGGAGCCCTATTGGAAGCTTCGCCAGAAGGGGGCCTGTCAGGACATCTTCTACTTGACCATCTGTGAAAAGCTCCAAGGTCAAATTGGGGCCATGAATGATCTGGCGGAAAAAGCCGGTTACCCCGCTTCCCACATCGGTGCGTACATCCAGCCGATCGTACAGGGCACCAGCTATCACTGTGAGTTTAATCTGTTTTACGATCCCGAAAACCGCCGGGAGCTCAATCGAGTCCGGGACGCATCCACGTTGGCTGTCAAAAACTTAATGGCTAAGGGCGCGTTCTTCTCGAGGCCTTACGGGGAAAGTACGGGGATGATTTTGAATCGAGACGCGGCTACCGTCTCTGTTTTGGAGAAGCTTAAGAAGGTATTTGATCCAAACAACGTGATGAATCCGGGGAAAGTGTGCCTTTAAGGGACGTGAGCAGAAACAATCTATCGTGGAATGATCATAGGAGATAGCCAAGATGGGATTGGAACAATACAAAGGCGATATGGAGATGTGTTGCCGGTGTTCGGCGTGTAAGTTCATACCCATGCAAAGGGTGAATGGACTTCAGTATGCAAATGTGTGTCCCAGCATATCGAAATATAACTTCCACAGTTACTCAGGCGGCGGCAGATTAAACATCGGGGCGGCGATGCTGAAAGAGGGGTTTAACTATACGGATAGGCTCCTCGACATCGTTTATAACTGCCAGATGTGCGGCGCCTGTGGCGTCTCGTGTAATTACGCCATGGACATGGAAGTCCTCGAGCCCATCAATGAATTCAGGATCAAGTGTGTCGAGG
>Ga0187864_10003892_pt1 | contig 11998 bp, 10 predicted proteins | sample June2016WEW_11_4_FD_132985 | JGI IMG/M metagenome (GOLD analysis project Ga0187864, IMG submission 132985) | Peatland microbial communities from SPRUCE experiment site at the Marcell Experimental Forest, Minnesota, USA - June2016WEW_11_40 | ecosystem: Environmental > Terrestrial > Soil >... | reverse complement strand
GACCGACGCGCGCTGCGTCTAATTGAAGGAAATCGTCTGAGTTCGGCCGCCCGCCTGTCGAGCAGGGTCAGAATGCCGGCCCGCCAAGCCGGGGCGGAGTGGTCGACGGGAATTGCACTCCTGAACGTTGTTCCGCAAATGCTCTACAGGATACGCACACGGGCGCGGATGGAGACCTCCTGGAGGGCCCGCGTCGTCCCTATGGGCTCGGCCATGATCGGCACGGTCATCTGGCGGGCCTCGACGACCGACACGACCGGCGGCGGCGGGACACGATCGGCTTCGATCCGCGATGAGCAGCCCGCGATCGTGACGGAAGCACAGGTAATCCCCAGCACAAGCCCCACTCGGGTCCCAGGCCTGGTCAGCCTCTGAAGCAACATGATCGCTCTCCTCCACAAGCGGGCTGGGGTGAAGCATGCGGTTCTACGATCTCGGCTGAAGCTCCGCGTGCAGGTACGATAGCATCCACTGCGACACAATCCCCCTATCGTAGCGAACGGCTTGTAAGCACGTCCCTGTCAAAAATGACAGTTGCCGGCGGATAAAGTCGCAGGGTGCGAGATCGTCCTCTCTACACAATCGCGTAGCTTTTTCGCGACCGCGCTCAATCTCCAGAGGATTGAGTGGACCCAGCGACTGAAGAACAAATCCAGTGATCGCCTACGCCATGGAGATCGACGGAGAGACAAAGGAACGTCCGGCGAGCACCTCTCTCAGGGCAGGGAGGAGATCGGTTGCCAGCCGGGATTTCACGACATAGCCCAGGGCCCCGGCGGCAAGGCCTGCCTGGACGTAATCCTGGTCTCCGTGGACGGTCATGAAGATGATCTTCGCCTGACAGCCGGACGCCTTGAGGAGCCGGGCGGCCTGGATGCCGTCCAGTACAGGCATCGAGACGTCGAGGAGCAAGATGTCAGGAGCAAGTCTGGCAACCTCCTCGAGGACCGCCCGTCCATCTCGCGCGGTCGTGACGACCTCGAACTCCGGCTCGAGGAGTCGAGCTTCCACCGCGAGGAATGCCTCGTGGTCGTCGGCTAGGAGTACGCGGCTCCGGCTCAAGGGTTCCTCCCTGTTCGCTGGGTTTCCACAAACGGATCCGAACCCCACCAGGCAGTCCCCGCCCAAGGATCGCCTCACTACGGCTTAGGAGTCATCACGAATCTTATCCCGAGCCCTCGGCCGGAGGATACTGGCAGAAATGACAGGTTTCGGGAGGGATTATCGACAGGTTCTCGTCTAGAGGGATACGAGGCGATGCCTGATGGCAAACTGCACCAGCTCTGCGCTTGTCTTGATCCCGAGTTCCTCCATCATGGTGTACTTGTGATAGGCAACCGTCCGCGGGGTGATCTCCAGGATGCGGGCGACTTCCTTCATCGTGCGGCCTTCCGCGAGCAACTGGAGGACCTCGCGTTGCCGCGTGCTCAACTTCCCGACCTCCCGTGCCTGCCCAGGCTGAAGAAGCAAGGAGCCGACCAGTCCTCCCGCGGCCAGCGGCGTGACGTAGGAACGTCCCTGGAGCACCTCCTGAATGGACTGGAGCAGCTCCGAGGCCGCCGAGTTCTTGAGCAGATATCCCGACGCCCCGACACGGAAGGCTTCCACGGCGAGATCGGGATCTTCACTCACCGTGAGGAAGATCAGCCTGACCCCGGGCATCAGGTGCTTCAGTTGACGGGCGGCGTCGAGACCGTTGAGCAAAGGCATGGCAATGTCAAGGACGACGATGTCAGGTCGCACTTCGGGGGCAAGTGCGAGCAAGGCGCGACCGTCGGCGACGCTGCCTACGACGTCACAGCTGGCTTCGAGCAGTTGCGCGAAGGCCTCTCGCACCAGGCGATGATCATCCGCTAACAGGACACGCGGGCGCGCCACCACGACCTCCCAGGACCGTTACTCGTCACCAAAGCCATCATACGCCCGAGGTTCCGTTGCGCAAAGCCTGTTCCTCCTGGCCGCCACTGGGTGTGTTCAGGGGCAGACGGACTTCGATCCGTGTGCCTTCTCCCGGTCGCGAGTTGATGACGATGGTCCCGCCGAGCATGTGCAGCCTTTCCCGCATGCTGACCAATCCGAGCCCTGCCTGTTCAGCGATCGAACTCGGGTCAAAACCTGTCCCCTCGTCCCTGATCCTCAGGACTACCGCGCCCTCACTTCCCAGTAACTCGACCCGGGCATTCCGGGCACCGCTGTGCTTGAGAACATTCTGGAGTGCCTCCTGGGCAATTCGATAGAGGCACAGGGTTGCGTCGGCAGGGACCGATGGAGGCAGTTGCCGGTCGACGAACTCAATCTCCATTTCATGGTCCCGGGCTAATTCCTTGCAGAGGCTGCGAATCGAGGCCACGAGTCCCAGTTGCTCGAGCTTCGAAGGGTGAAGCAGGTGGGACAGCTCATGCACCACCGAAGAGAGTTGCTTGACCCGGCCGGAGAGTTCGTGCAGGCGAGCACCGAGGAGGGCATCGGACTCTGGAGGCTTCTGGGCCAGCAGGTCCAGCTCGATGGACAGGAGGGCGAGGCCCTGGTTCAGGTCGTCATGCAATTCGCGGGCGATCCGCCGTCGCTCCTCTTCCTGTGCATGGATCAGTCGGCCGGTCACCGCCCGCAATTCTCGCTCGCTCTGCCGCAATCCTTGTTCCGCCCGACGTCGGCTAGCCCTCTCCATCAAGAGCCCGAGAATCAACAGGGCCTCGACCACGCACAGGGAGATGACGCCGGTGATATGCCACTTGTAGAGCTCCCAGAAACTCGGGCTCTTGTAGAGCACGACGCTGCCGGCGGGCAGGCTCTGTTCACTGATTCCCCACCTCTGCAACTGGAGCCAGTCGAACGTGAAAGGGTCATCGACAGTCCCGGGGGGACCAATGCGTTCCGGCATTTCACCGCCGAGAATTCTAAGAGCCAGCATGGCCGCCTTTGCGCCTTCCGCCTCGAAGTCGACCAATCGACCGCCGACGATCCCACGGCCGAGATACGTGCGATAATGGCCATATACAGGGGCGTTCGCAGCCTTGGAGAGGGCTTCCACGACTTCTGCCGGTATGGAGGTCTCGCCGAGACCGTCTTCGAACACGTGCAAGTAGTAGACGATGCTGCCCTTTGGAAGGTGCGCGGCCTCGCGCAAGAGGTCGCTCATTGGTAAGCCCACCAGATAGACGAATTCAACCTGATTCTCGAGCCGGCGAAATGCCTTGCGTGCCTCTGCTGCCCAGTACGCATCCGTCAGGGACTTGCCGGCCACGACGGCGACGCGCCTGGACTGCGGATGGAGCCGGAGTGCCTGCTCCAAGATTGGTTCCATTTCGATCTTCATCGGGACGCCAACGATCCCGGGTCCGAGGTCTCGATCCTTCAACTCCCGCTGCTCGATCACGCTGAAAACGATGGGGACCCCGGGCGCGAAAACGCCGCGGTATTTCAACACGAAATCCAGCGAGGGAGCGAGCGGGGAGATCACGAGGTCGATCTTCGTGCCCGCGTATTTATCCCGAAGGAACTCCGCCAGACGGCGCTGATGTTCACCGTCCGGGAAGCGGACGGAATCAAGGTATTCGTTATAGAGCACGATGTGCTCCCTCGAAGCCTTGAACGTGGAACGGAGGCCTTGATCATGAAGGAATATGCCCGGCTGGCCATCGCTGACCGGGTAGAGCACGAGGATTCGTCGTGCGTTGTCGTTGGATGCCGCCAACGCGAAGGGAGAGAATGACAGTGACGCCAGCGCCAAGAGTAACTCCGGGACGCGGGGTCGGCTTTTTTGCGGGATCTCTCGAATGGGAATCGTCATAGCGTCCACGTCGAAAGCACGATGCTCCGCCTCGCGGAAGGGAATTTTCGGGCTGCGTCCCGAGGCGAGCTGTCCGGGGATCGGTCGGGGGCAGGTCGGCCTGCGGAGAGTGAAGACCCGTTCATCATATCCAACTACCGTATGTTTCGCACTCCTTCTCGGCCTGTCGGTTTTTCCCCTGAGCACCTATGCCTTTTGACAGGGGAATGCTCTCCGCGGTGATCGTACAGTGATGAAAGACGAAGCTGTGCAGCCTTTCTCGCTTCGCCCGGGGCACGGCGCATGACGGGGACCATTCTGCACGTCGATGCCGGCCTGAACATCATCGGTTGAGATTCGATCGACCCATTGTGCGGCCGGAGGACCGAAATTCGATGGATCTCACCAACGAGGAGCCCGGGATGGCCCCAAGCCGCCGGTCGGCTCGACCTCAGCGCGACCTGGACCCGCTCTACGCACTGGCCGCGGCCGTGTTCATTGCTGTGGGAAGCTGGTATCTGCTCAAGGAGTTGGCTGCTCTTCTCCGTCCCTTGGTCCTGGCCGTTTTCTTGGCCTACACGATCCAGCCGGCTCACCAAGCGTTGCGCCAGCGGGTCCACGCGAAGTTCGCCGGACCGCTGTTGGCCCTGCTCATGGCCATGGCGTTGCTCGGGCTGGCCCTGCTTGTCTATACCAACCTCGTCGATCTGAGAGCCGAGTTGCCTCACCTGGTCGAGCGAGCCCGGGGCCTGACCGAGCAACTCCGCATGTGGGGACGTGAGCATCTGCCCGCATGGGCCTTTGAACCTGCCCCGGACACGACCCGCGCCGAGGCGGAGACGACCGCACGACTCAGGGCCCTGGTCTCCTATCTGGTGAACACCGCATCCGGCTTCCCCGCCGCGGCCATGGTTGTCGCGTTGTACCTGATCTTCCTGCTCCATGAAGCCCGTCGTCTTCCCGCGCGGGTCCGCTCCGGGTTCTCGGCAGAGCAGGCCGAGCGCGTGCTCGGGACGATCGCCTCGATCAACGGCGCGATCTCGTCCTATCTCCGGGCCAAAACGCTCGCCAGCTTCGTCACGGCGCTCCCGGTCGTCGTCATATTGTGGCTCTTCGGAGTGTCCTTCCCGGGCATGTGGGGGGTCCTGGCATTCATCGGCAATTTCATCCCGTATATCGGGAGCATGGTCGCCTTGGTGCTTCCGGTCCTGCTGGCATTTCTCGAACTGGAACCGCTCTCGCGACCGCTCTCGGTCCTGGCACTGCTGGTGCTGTCGCAGTCCGTGATCAACAACTTCATCGAACCAAGGCTGACTGCTCGTGCCGTGGACCTGAGCCCGTTAGTGGTCCTGATCGCTCTCGCGTTCTGGGGCCTATGTTGGGGAGTTGTCGGGATGGTCCTGGCCGTTCCCTTGACGGTGGTGCTCAAGATCGTGTGGGAAAGCACCCCCCTCACACGGCCGCTGGCGCGGCTGATGGCCGAGGGGTGAAAGAATTGAGGTTCAGTCGCAATGAAGGAGTCATCGGCCATGATCGTCCACGCGGCATTCGTCGGAGTCCTGATGCTTTCGACTACTTTGGGTCCGGTCGTGGCCCAGGATCATCCGGGGCGGAAGCCTTCCGAAGGACCACCCCGCCAGGGAGCGACCGCGGTGGCATTGCAAGAGCCGAACCCGGACGCACAGGCCATCGGCGACCTGCTCGGTCGGTTCATCAAGAACTACAACGCGAAGGATGCAAAGGCACTCGGTGAACTCTTCACTCCGGATGCCGAGATCGAGGACGAGGACGGCGAGGTCACGCACGGGCGCGATGCCATCGTTGCCCGGTTCGCGAAGATGTTCGGCGAGGGCCAGAGCGGCACCCTGGGCGTGACGACCGACTCCATGCGCTTACTGGGAACCGATATTGCCATCGAGGAGGGGACGGCTTCCCTCACGACTCGTGCTGGAGAGCCTCCCCAAACCAATCGGTACAGCGTGATCTATGCCCGCCAGGGCGGTCGCTGGCTCCACGCCAGGATCCGCGACGAACAGCCCGACGAGGTCTCCCCGCACGAACAACTACGGCAACTGGAATGGATGCTCGGCGAGTGGGTCAACGAGGGCGACGACGGGATCGTCAAGACCCACTGCAAGTGGTCGGACGATGGCAACTTCCTGCTCCGGGAGTTCGACGTCAAGGTTGAGGGACGCATCGCCCTGAGCGGCACTCAACGCATTGGCTGGGACGCACAGCGGAAGCAGTTCCGCATGTGGGTCTTCGATGACCGGGGCGGCTTCGCCGAGGGGTTGCTCTCGCGTGACGGCAACCGCTGGATCACCAGGGCGTCGGGTGTCCGCTCGGACGGACAATCGGTCTCAACCACAAACGCGTTCACGGCGCTTGGCAAGGATCGGATCCTCTGGGAGACGCTGGAACGAACGGTCGCCGGCGAGGCCGTGCCCGGCACCGATCAGTTCTACCTGGTCCGCCCTGCTCCGCTCCCCGGCAAGTGAACCCCTACATTCGCCCGTTATTCGTTCATCCGAGACATTCTTGCGATACCCCAGGAGAAGTGCGATGGGACCACGAGCTGGGACAGGACTCCTGATGATTATCTTGGTGCTGACCCTGGGCATTCCGCCAGCCTTCGCCCAGCGTGGAGGGCGCGGGGGAGGCGGTCGTGGCGGTGGAGGAGGCGGTCGTGGCGGTGGTGGATTTGCCGGCGGCGGGGGCTTCTCTCGCAGCCCGGCGGTCAGCAGCCCTAGACCTGCTCAGCGACCCTCTATGGCTGGCGGAGCGGGCGGGCGCCCCTCGACTCTTCCCGGCGGGCCTTCGGGTGGTGTCGGTCGACCGGGAGTCGGTCCTGGAGCCGGCCGCCCGGCGACGCTTCCCTCCGGACCTGGTCTGGGGAATCGCCCCCAGATCGGCGGTCAGCCCGGCATCGGCAATCGGCCGGGTGTGGGCGGCCAGCCGGGGATCGGGAATCGCCCGGGCATCGACAACCGCCCTGGCATCGACAACCGACCCGGCATCGATAACCGGCCGGGCATCGGGAATCGCCCGGGCATCGACAATCGTCCTGGCATCGGCAATCGCCCTGGCATTGATAACCGGCCTGGCATCGACAACCGTCCTGGCATCGGCAATCGCCCCGGCATCGGCAATCGCCCCGGCATCGACAACCGCCCGGGAGGCGGCACGAACGTCAATCGACCCGTTGACCCCGGTTTTGGGGTTCGCCCACCCGCGTACAACGGCTGGAGGGGCTCGTACTGGGGCTATCACCAGGGATGGGCCAACGGCTACTGGCACGGTTACCACAACAACAACTACTGGGGATGGGGCTCGTTCGCCCTGGGCGCAGCGACCGGGGTGACTGCCTGGGCCCTCGGTTCGTCCTTCTATAACTGGGGCTATGCCAGCTATGCGAACCCCTACTACGCCTACGAGGCTGTGGCTCAGCCGATCGTGATTGAGCAAACCGTCGCTGGAGGTGAGCCGCAGACGGTGACCGTGCCCGCCTACAGTTATGACTACAGTCAACCCATCGACACCCAGTCGGCCCCGCCCCCCGACCAGGTCGCCAGCCCGGCCATCGCGAAGTTCGACTCGGCGCGGGCTGCCTTCGGCACCGGCGACTATGCCGGCGCACTCAGACTCACCGACGAGGCCCTGAAGGTCCTTCCCAACGACGCCACGCTCCACGAGTTCCGGGCACTGGTCCTCTACGCGGTCGGCAAGTACGACCTTGCCGCGGGGCCACTCTACGCCGTGCTTTCGGTTGGACCTGGCTGGGACTGGACCACCATGGCCGGTCTCTACCCGGACATCGAGGTCTACACGACCCAGCTCCGCAAGCTGGAGGCGTACGTCACCGCGAATCCGACGTCCACGGCCGGCCGGTTCGTCCTGGCTTACCACTACCTGACTCAGGGCAACATTGATGCGGCCGTGGCTCAGCTCAAGGAGGTTGTTACCCTGGCTCCCCAGGACACAATCTCTGCACAGCTCATCAAGCAGTTCTCGCCGCCATCAGAGCCAATCGGCACTCCGGCGCCGGCAACTGCACCATCACCGGCTGCCGCACCCGCCAAGCAAGGGAATCTCGCCGGAACATGGACCGCGCGTCCGGCCGGCGATACGACGATCGACCTGCGCATTGGCGACGACGAGACCTTCACCTGGAAGGTCACCGCCAAGGGCAAGCCCAGGCAGCTCGCCGGGAAATGGTCGCTCACCAACAACCTGCTCACGCTGGCTCAGGAAGGAGACGCCGGGGCACTGGTCGGCCGTGTTTCATGGCAAGCGGACGAGAAATGGAACTTTCGTGTCATCGGCACCGGGCCCGAGGATCAGGGATTGCTCTTCACCCACTGAACGCCTGTGCCTCCGACTTGAGGAGAATTCGGCCGATCCGACACTGGTGGGGATCCTCCCAGGGCCAGGCGATCGGGCATGCTTCCTGTCAGATTTCCCGGAATCCCCTGTTTGTTTTGACAGTGTGAAGATGTACGCAAGATCTGTAAGGTTAGTGGGCATCCACCAGTTCTTCGTGGTCCTCGAGATACGCCATCGATGGCATTAGCGCGGTTTACTAACGGGTTGCAGACGGAGAGAATATAGATAGATGGACACACAAGGAAACGGAGAGGCAACGGAACAGGAGGAGACTGCCATGGCACCCTACTCGATGGACCTCCGCGAGCGAGTCGCGGCGGCGGTTGATTATCAGGAGGGCTCCCAACGTGAGATCGCCCGACGGTTCCGCGTCAGTCTTTCGTTCATCGTCCGGCTGCTCCAGCGACGTCGCGAAGTCGGCACGCTGACTCCCAAGCCACACGGCGGCGGGCCGAATCCGGCCTTGAGTCGACGCGATCAGCGACGCCTTCGAAAGTTGATCGAAAAGCAGTCCGATGCCACGTTGAACCAACTGAAGCAGCAAGGCGGCTTCGGGTGCACCCTGACGACCATCTGGCGCACCCTGCGTCGGTTTGGTTTGACCTACAAGAAGAAGACCCTGCACGCCAGCGAGCGTGACCGGACGGACGTGCAGGACAAACGACGGCGATATCAAAGGAAAGTGCGGCGGATCGAGCCGAAACGGCTGGTTTTTGTGGACGAGACGGGGGTCAACACGGCAATGACCCCGACCCGCGCTTGGGCGCCGCGAGGCGAGCGCGCCAGTGGCTCGGTCCCCACCTCGTGGGGGACGGTGACCGTGATCGCCGCGTTGGGGCTGGGGGGGGTGCGAGCACCGCTGGCATTCCCCGGCGCCACCGATACGGCGGCGTTCCAAACGTACGTCGAGCTGGTGCTGGTGCCGGAACTGCGGGCGGGCGACGTCGTGGTGTTTGACAACCTCAAGCCCCACCTGGCCGCGTCTGTGGCGACAGCCATCGAGCACGCGGGAGCCGAGGTTCTGCCCCTGCCGCCGTACAGCTCGGACTACACCCCGATTGAGGAGCTGTGGTCCAAGGCCAAGCAGTACCTTCGTCGAGCTGCGGCACGGTCGCGAGGAAGCCTGTACGACGCCTTGGGAGAAGCTTTGAAACATGTGACTGCTCAAGATATTATCGGCTGGTTTCAACATGCCGGCCTGTGTGCAACCCGAGTGTAAACCGCGCTAGGCTCATCGTAGAAATCCTGCTTCTCTTCGAGATATCTGGAGGTCAATCATGAGCACCGGGGGCCTCTCCGACACACCGCTACGCAAAGTCATCCGTCATGAGCTACAGGCGATCCGAGGCAAATGGATCTGGCTTGTCGTGCTGGGGATTGCTCTGATCGTGCTCGGGACGATCCTCCTCGGCTCCCCGGTGATTGCCACCCTCGCTACCGTGACGGCGCTCGGCGTCGTTATTCTCGTCGGAGGCGGCATAGAGGTCGTCGGCGCGTTCTGGTGTCAGGAGTGGAGCGGGTTCTTCCTCGCCCTGCTCTCGGGCATCCTGGGCGTCGTGGTCGGCCTGATGCTGCTGGGCAACCCGATCCAGGGGGGGATCACGCTGACGATCCTGCTGGCGAGCTTCCTCTTCGTGGGCGGTATCTTCAAGGCCGTCGCGGCCATCGCTCAGCGGTTCGAGGGCTGGGGCTGGCTGTTGCTCAGCGGCGCGATCGACGTCGTCCTCGGCGTGATGATCTGGCGTGAGCTTCCGATGTCGGGACTGACGATCATCGGCGTGCTCGTGGGCATCAGCATCATCTTCCGGGGTGTCTCGTGGCTCATGGTCGGCTTAGCACTCAAGCGGCTTCCCGGAATGGCTGTTTGACCTTCCATAACGGACGCCCTATCCCAGACTCCCCAACACACATCTGGAGACGTTCCGTGCTCCATATCTTCTGCTGGATGATCGCGCTGGCGACCTACGAACAGGGTGCGGCGGAAGCAACCGACTGGATGAAACCGCCCTCCTGGTCTGGCAATTATTGGGGCCCGGCCGCGACCCGCGCCCGGTCGACCGGGCAACTCCCGCCGCTCCCGTCCAGCCCGGAGATGGCCCGCTGGCATCGATGGGGACGCGAGGTACTCCGCCAAGGGGACATCATCTTCCGGCTCGGCGATGCGCGTGTCATTCGCGGCATGGCTCCCCTCAGCCGGTTCATCGCTCGTGCGACCGGCAGTCCCTTCTCGCACACCGGCATCGTCGCGATCGAGGACGGATCGCCGGTCGTTTATGACTGCTCGGCTGCGGGAGTCCAGCGCCAGCCGTTCGAGGTCTGGATGCTCGACAGCTTGGGAGCCCTGGGCGTGAAGCGGCTGAAGCCGGAGCACCGCAAGCGCATCGGCGGCGTGATCGATTATTGCCGTGCCGCGTTCGAGCGGCAGGTTCCCTTCGACTACGGCTTCCGCATGGAGGATGACTCGCTGTACTGTCTGGAGCTCACAGAGAAGGCGTTCCGTTCGCAGGGCCTGGCACTCTCCGAGCCAGTCCGGATTGGCGACTGGGAGTACCTGGCGAGCTTTCCCCTGACCGCCTTGCTGATCCCGCCTGTAACCGGAATGGTGCTGGATCGCCCGATCACACTCGACCAGCCGGTGTACGTGCCCGGCAACGAGCGGCACGGCGTGTGGGCATCTCCGTTGCTCGAAACCGTGTTTGGCCCGGCCCCGAAAGTGTTCCAGGATGCATGCCCTGGCGAGCCCGGCCGTCTGAATCTGAAGGGAGATCTGGATCTCCTCGTCTTCACCTTCTGGGAGGTGCGCCGTTCCTACTCCCAGCTTCCCGCTCGTTTGCTCTGCGACCTGGTCCTTCAGATGAGAGCCCGTGGGCCCCTTCAGGCCAGCGGTCGGGAGCTACAACGGGCAAGCCTGGAAAATGAAGTCGCTTGCCGCAGGTCGACTCCGGCAAGTTCCTTGAAACGCATCGAAGGCGGTTCGGACTGATGCCGAAGCTCTTCTCGGCAGAAACCTCGAGCGATCAAATCGCTCCCATTGTCGGCTCGACAATGGGATGTGCTGGTATCGCTCGACTACTACGACAAAGCGCCGTTTGCCTTCAACGGCACCATCGGCACTACGAAGGTCGCGTACCCGAAGTAACGCGTTCTGTACGCTGTATCGAATCGTCAAGCTGTGGGACTCAACGCACGCGGGCCGCGATTCGTCTAATGGGCCGCATTGCCCGTTCCAGATCGGAGAACAACTTCATTGCGAGCCTGGTACCGTACCAGACTCGAAATCCACCGGGAACTCGAGAGACAGGAGGAACGACGATGACCAAGCTACACATTCTGGGGGTCCCCGCTTTAGTCCTCGTGATGCTGGCTCCCGACGCCATGGCTCAAAGGCGTGGGGGCGGGGCGGTCAGTGGCGGCGTACGCGGAGCGATGGTCGGCGGACTCGTTGGGGGGAGCGAAGGTGCGGAGATCGGTGCCAAAGTTGGCGCGGTCGCCGGCGCCAGCCGAGCCGCCGTTGATCGGGAAGCTCAGAGGCGAGCCGATTATCAGACGAGCGCTGAATACCAGAATGCTCCTCACTCGGATTTCAATACAGCACCGCCACAGGTGCTGGCCACCGCCCCACCGGCAGCGGCGACGGCCCCACCGGCAGCGGCGACGGCCCCACCGGCAGCGACCGCGCCGGCGGCTGCGGCGACAGCGTCCGGCGGAGAGGCCCTCATTCGGAAGGATGGTAAGCCCGTGATTGGGATCACCTATCCCTCGGATTGGAAGCAGATCACCGGAGACCGCTATGTCTCCGCCGTCAGTGCGGATGGCCAAGCTTACTCGATGATCGCCACCCTGGAG
>Ga0187864_10003891_pt1 | contig 12001 bp, 13 predicted proteins | sample June2016WEW_11_4_FD_132985 | JGI IMG/M metagenome (GOLD analysis project Ga0187864, IMG submission 132985) | Peatland microbial communities from SPRUCE experiment site at the Marcell Experimental Forest, Minnesota, USA - June2016WEW_11_40 | ecosystem: Environmental > Terrestrial > Soil >... | reverse complement strand
GGCCTCGGTTTGACCGGCGGCCCAGGTGGCCTGTTCCCAGTCTCGCATCTGTGCAATACTCACTGCGGGGCATGGCATGCGGGCACCTTACCCGCCCGGCGGGCTGGAACAAAGGAAAAAAGCGGTGGCTTCGAGCTTCGGACTTCCGGGCTGCCCGCCCGGCTCTCCCTCTGCGCACGGAGATTAGTAGGAATTATCATTACTTCCAGAAGATTTCGATTGTCAGGCGTTGTTGGCATTGGGTAAGTTGCACGGACGCGGGCAGGATGCCCGCGCCACGCGGCGGGACAACTGCCGGCGGATGGTGTAAGTTGCACGGACGCGGGCAGGATGCCCGCGCCACGGCAGCATGATAGATGCTCATGTAAAAACAAGATTAGACGAACGCAGAAACGACACTTATGAAAAAAATGATCGCACTCAGTCTCACTCTTCTGGCTGCGGGGGCCGTTGCGGCCCACGCCGCCGACGCCAAAGAGCTCTGGGACAAGAATTGCAAGAAATGCCACGGTCCTGACGGCAAGGGCGGCACGGTGATGGGCAAGAAACTGGGGGTGAAGGATTACACGAGCGCCAAAGTCCAGGAGGGGATGAAGGACGAGGAGATGGCCAAGGCTGTCAAGGAGGGCGTGAAGAAGGATGGCGAGACCAAGATGAAGAGCTTTGGCGACGCGATGAGCGACGACGAAATCAAGTCGCTGGTGGACTATATCCGGAAGTTCAAGGGCAAGTAGTCCGGGCAATAACTGATGATTATCCAACGTTTAACTGACACAATTCAATCACACATGAAAAGGTTCATCGTATTCAGTTTGGCGCTGCTGGCCGCCGGAGTCGTGAGCGCGCGCGCGGGCGAGGCCAAGGACATCTGGGCCAAGGAATGCGCCAAGTGCCACGGCAAGGACGGCACCGGCAAGACCAAGATGGGGGAGAAACTGCGCGTGAAGGATTACACCGACCCCAAGAACCAGGAGGAACTCAAGGATGACAAGATGGCCAAGGCCATCAAGGAAGGAGTCAAAGACGGGGACACGACCCTGATGAAGGCCTTCGGGGAAATGCTGAGCGACAGCGAGATCAAGGCCATGGTGGCCTATTTCCGAGGCTTGAAGAAGTAAGGGGGCCGACGGGCCAGGGCTGCATCAAGCCCGCCCGGAACGCCGCATTCATGCGGCAGCGGCACGGGAATTGTGAGAACCTGCCGGCTAAAGCCGGCGTTCCGGCACAGGATCGCCTGGGGTGGGGCGCTTGATGCAGCCCTGCGGACGGGCCCAGATCACCTTTAGGAAACCGGTTCTGTTGGGCACCCCCTCACCCCAGCCCTCTCCCCGGGGGAGAGGGGGAAGCCAGGGCCGGTTCCCGAGTATTTCCGCACTGGCGGTTTCGTTGACCGACGGACGACGATTCACCCTCTCCTCGGGGCCTCGGGGAGAGGGCCGGGGTGAGGGCAAACGGGACACTCGAAATGCAGCCGGTGCTCAGAAATGGATTCTGTGCCTCTTTTCGACCCGGAAGAGGCTTAACTACGCGCCATTCGGCGGTACTGTCGAGATGCGCCACGCGGGCAGGATGCCCGCGCCACGCCGGCCGGGAACGGCGGGCATCGCCGGGCGAGGGAGCGGGAAGCTCCCTCATTTTGTTTGTATAGGAGCAAGGAAAGTTGTCCAGGGCTTGGCGTGGCGAGCAGAGTTAACCGAACCAATGGTGATGGAGGACTTGGGAGTGGGATAAGCCGCGCTGCTGCATCGGTTGCCGATTTCTACGATACCCTTTTTCAGCCCAGACGAGAACAAAAAAGGGTGATAAGTCGGCAAGAGAAGAGAAGCGGAAGGATGGGCGATCGGATATTAGTTTTCACGTCAATCGCGAGATGACATAATGCAGCAGCAATTTGGCTAATTGGCAACCATGCGAAGATTTTTAAAAATGCCGCCCCAGGTGTTCCGGCTGTTCCTGCTGGCCGTGGGGATTGTGGTGACCTATTCGGTGGCGCGGTATTTTCTGACGCCGCCCTCCTTTGGGCAATACGGGTGGTATCGCGGGGAGGCGTTGGCGGAGATGAGGTCGCGGGAGCGGGTGTATGCGGGCCGGAAGGCGTGCGACGAATGCCATGCGGAGGAGTTCAAGAAGCTGGTGGAACACGCGCACAAGACGCTCTCGTGCGAGGCCTGCCACGGGGCGGCCCAGGCGCACGCGGACAATCCGGATGTGAAGCCGGAGAAGTCGCAGTTCGGTGTTTGTCTGCGGTGCCACGAGGCCAATCCATCGCGTCCGAAGTGGCACAAGCAGATTGTGGTCAAGAATCATTACACCGTATCGAAATGCACGGAGTGCCACGTGCCGCACATGCCGGAGGAATCGCCATGAAGAGCAATGTATCGCGCCGCAGCATGATAGGCCGGGTTGGAGCTGCGCTGGCCGGGTTGCTGGCCGCCCCCGTGGCCAGGACCGTCAAGGCCGCGGTGTCCAAGGGCCTGGTTTCCTCGGGGGCGCATCGGGATTACGATCCGACGCAGCACAAGTGGGTGATGGCCATCGATGTGAACCGATGCATCGGGTGCGGGTTGTGCGCGGAGGCCTGCAAGACGGAGAACAAGGTGCCCGGCGGTCCCTATTATCGCACCTGGGTCGAGCGGTATATCATCGCCAAACCGGAGCCCGGCTCGGGCCTGGCGCAGGGAGAGACGCTGGTGGACAGTCCGGATGGGGGGATGCATGGTTTTGGCGAGCCGCCGGTGGCCGCGGAGAAGATTCAGCACTCGTTTTTTGTGCCCAAGCTCTGCAACCTGTGCCAGCATTCTCCGTGCGTGCAGGCCTGCCCGGTGGGGGCGACGTTCGATGCGCCGGACGGGGCGGTGTTGATCGATCCGAAGTATTGCATCGGCTGCGGTTTTTGCATTCAGGCCTGTCCGTATGGCTGCCGGTTCCTGAGTCCGCTCACCCATACGGCCGAGAAATGCACGTTGTGTTATCATCGGATTACGCGGGGATTGACCACGGCGTGCGTGGAGGTGTGCCCGACCCAGGCGCGGGTGTTTGGCGATCTGAAGAATTCGGCGACCGGGGATCCGATCCGGCAATTTTACCAGAACAACCTGGTGGCGGCCCTCAAGCCGCACCTGGGGACGGACCCGCGGGTATTCTACGCGGGCATCGATAAGGAGGTCAGGTAGCATGACCAATGCAATCACCAACCTCGTCGTCGAAGTGATGCCTCATTTCGAGGGTTACGTCTATCCCAATGAGGCGACGCGGCAGCCGCTGTGGGGCGTGCTGATCGTGCTCTATCCGTATATCACGGGCCTGGTGGCGGGGGCGTTCATCATGGCCTCGCTGGTGCGAGTGTTCAAGGTCAAGGCGCTCGACCCGGTGTATCGGCTGTCGCTGTTGACGGCCTTTGCGTTCCTGCTCTGCGCGACGCTGCCGCTGTTGTGCCACCTGGGGCACCCGGAGCGGTGCCTGGAGATCATGATGACGCCGCATTTGACCTCCCCGATGGCGATCTTCGGTTTCATCTACGCCTGGTATTTGATGGCGGTGCTGTTGCTCGAGTTGTGGTTCGATTACCGGCAGGATTTTGTCCAATGGTCCCAGAGCACCAGCGGTTTTCGGGGGATTCTGTATCGGGCCTTCACCCTTGGGGTGATGGATGAATCGAAGGAGGCGGTGGCATTGGACCTGAAGTTGGGGTGGGTGATCTCGATCATGGGGATTCCCTCGGCGTTTCTGCTGCACGGCTACGTCGGGTTCATTTTCGGCTCGATCAAGGCCAATCCATGGTGGGGCAACGCCCTGATGCCGATCATTTTCATTCTCTCGGCGATGGTGTCGGGGATAGCGCTGTGCGTGTTCAACTATATGGTGCTGACGTGGATACGGCGCCATGCGCCGGACATGCGCTGCCTGGATGCGATGGGGATGTTTTTGTTCTATGCGCTGGTGATCGATGCGGCGGTGGAAGGGCTGGACTGGATTCAACGCATCTACTCGGCGGAGGAGGGATTTCAGTTGCTGCGGCAGTTGGCGACGGAGAAGCTGTTTTACACGCTGAACCTGGGCCAGGCACTCCTGGGCACGGCGATGCCGCTGGTGCTGCTGGGGACGTTGCAGGTGTTGCGCCGGCGGATACCCGAGCTGGCGCGCAAGCGCATGTATTTCGCCAGCGCGGCATTCATCCTGGTGGGGGTGCTGGCGATGCGTTGGAACGTGGTCATCGGCGGCCAGCTTTTCTCGAAGAGCTTGCGGGGATTCATGAGCTACAAGATGGACTTCGCGGGCATGGAGGGGTGGTTCATGGGGGCGGTGTTGCTGGCGTTGCCCTTCATTGTATTGACTGTGCTGGTGAAGCTGTTTCTGGCCGAACGACCGCCGGAGGGCCGGCCTTAGGAGGCCATTCAAAATAACATGAATCCGGAGAATAACAACAACAGGGTTCCGGCCGTGCTTTTCATCCTGACGGTGGCGTTTTTGCTGCTGGCGGTGTGCTTCTCGAGGCGCAAGTGGATGGAATCGGAGCCGCTCAAGGCAATCGCGCTGGTGGATCCGGAGCTGGTGAGGCCGACGACGATGCGCACCTCTTACGCGCAGTTGATACGGATGCAGGCGGATCTTTCGGATTTCGATTGTTACGGGTGCCATGAGCAGAAAAAAGCGGTAACGTTGCGTTTTGACGGGAGCAACAACCTGGTGATTCCGAAGGAGCATTCGGACATCGTGATGAAACACGGGCAGCATGGCCGGAACAACAATTGTTTTAATTGTCACGATGACCAGAACCTGCTGCTGCTGCAGACCCGCGATGGGAGGCAACTCAAGCTGGAGAACTGCCCGCCGCTGTGCGGGAGTTGCCACGGGCCGACGTATCGGGATTGGGAGGCCGGGGCGCATGGGCGCACCGGGGGTTACTGGGACAAGGCGGCCGGGGAGCTGACGCGCCAGATCTGCGTGGATTGCCATAACCCGCACAGCCCGAAGATACCGACACGAACGCCGTTGCCGCCGCCCCACCCGCTCCACGCAGCGGCGCGGGCCGCGGGAGCAGAGGAGCATTGACCCATGACGCCTGAAAAGCCTGACACGAACTGGCCGGACGGCCCGAACGCCGGGATGAGCCGGCGCAATTTTCTCCGGGGTTCGGCCGTGTTTGCGTCGGGGTTGGCGGCCCTGGCGGCCAGCCTGTCGCCCTTGCGCGAGCTGGATGATCGTCCGTCGGTGGAGCAGTTTGCGCAGAAGTACTACAAGGAACTGACGCCGGAGGAGATGAAGAAGGTGCTCAAACGCATCGAGGACGAGGTAGAGAAGCAGTACGGGCTGCGGCCGCACGTGAAGGACCTCAAGCCGGAGGCCGGGGTGGAGTTTGTGTATGCGCTGAACCTGACGCGGTGCGTTGGTTGCCGGAAGTGTGTTCACGCCTGCGTGGGGGAGAACAATCAATCGCGGACCCCTGAGATCCAGTATATCCGGGTGCTGCGGTTGCCGGATGGTTCGCTGGACCTCGAGAAAGCCGATCACTACTACCATCCGGAGGCGGTTCCCGAGAAGGGTTATTTTTACATGCCGGTGCAGTGCCAGCAGTGCAAGAATCCGCCCTGTGTGAAGGTGTGTCCGGTGCATGCGACCTGGCAGGAGGCCGATGGGATTACCGTCATCGACTACGATTGGTGCATCGGCTGCCGGTACTGCGAAGCGGCCTGTCCTTATTGGGCGCGGCGATTCAACTTTGCCAAGCCGTCAATTCCCAAGGAGGGGCTGAATCTGAACATGGCCTATCTGGGAAACCGCCCGAGGCGGCGCGGGGTGATGGAGAAGTGCCATTTTTGCATTCAGCGGACCCGGGCAGGGCGGTATCCTGCCTGCGTGGAGGTCTGCCCGGTCGGGGCGCGCAAATTCGGCAACGTGCTGGATGCGAACAGCGAGGTGGCCTACATTCTCCGGACCAAGCGGGTGTTCATTCAATTGAAGGAAGAGTTGGGCACGTCGCCCCGGTTTTTCTACTATTTTGACGTATGATCGGAGGGATCAGAAACTACCTGGTATTTCTCGGGCGCTGCGGGCGCATCGCCTTTGTGGGGGATTGGCGATATTACTCGTGGATGGGATTTTTGAGCGTGTTCTGCCTGCTCGGGCTCAACGCCTACGCGCGGCAGTTTGCGCACGGGTTGGTGGTGACGGGGATGAGTGACGAGGTGTCGTGGGGGGTTTATATTGCGAACTTCACCTTTCTGGTGGGGGTGGCGGCGGCGGCGGTGATGATGGTGATTCCGGTTTATGTGTATAACAACGAGGATCTGCACGACCTGGTGATTTTCGGGGAGTTGCTGGCGGTGGCGGCCATTTTGATGTGCCTGGCGTTTGTGACCGTGGACTTGGGGCGGCCGGACCGTTTCTGGCACCTGATTCCCGGCCTGGGCCAGTTCAATTTTCCGGCGTCGATGCTGAGTTGGGATGTGCTGGTGCTCAACGGCTACCTGCTCTTGAACCTGCACATCTGCGGTTACTTGCTCTATTCGCGCTACCATGGGCGCAAGCCCGCCAAGTGGTTTTACATTCCCTTTGTTTTCGTGGCCATCGTCTGGGCGGTCTCGATCCATACGGTCACGGCCTTTCTCTACGTCGGTTTGGGGGGCCGTCCGTTTTGGAATTCCGCCATCGTGGGTCCGCGTTTTCTGGCCTCGGCATTCACGGCGGGGCCGGCCTTGATTATCCTGGCGCTGCAAATCATCCGGCGCGTGACTAATTACCGGATTACGGACCGGGCTTTGCTGACGCTGCGGAGCATCGTCCAGGTTTCGATGTTGATCAACGTGTTCCTGCTGGCCAACGAAGTGTTCAAGGAGTTCTATTCGGGCAACCTCCACGTGGCTTCGTCCAAGTACCTGTATGTGGGATTGCATGGGCGGCACGCGCTGGTGCCGTGGATCTGGACGGCGATCCAGTTCAACCTCCTGGCGATGGTGCTGCTGGTGCTGCCCGTCAGCCGCAGCCTGCGCTGGCTCAATCTGACGTGCGTGCTCTGCATTATCGGCATCTGGATCGAGAAGGGGATGGGACTGGTCATTCCGGGCTTCATTCCCACTCCCCTGGGAGACATACTCGAGTATCGGCCTTCGCTCAACGAGACGCTGGTCTGCTTTGGCATCTGGGCCTTCGGGCTGCTGTGCTACACGGTCTTCCTGAGGATGGCCGTGCCGATTCTGCAGGGGCGGCTTTGCAAGGCCAACGAGGGCGAGGCCGGTTGGAGGGCCCCCGTTGCCAGCGGCGAGGCTCCATTCAATTCCTGAGGATGTCCCGCCCCCTCTCAGTCGAAGATGCCCGGCAGCCAATGGCGGCGCACGCCGCCGCCAAGGGATGCGAAATCAGGGACAAATACGGGTGCCGGATTGGATGGAAAGAACTGCTGAACCTGCTCGAGGATCGCGCTTTTGTCCGGTATCCGTGCGAAATCGTTTTCGACGCAGGTCCGCTGCTGCCCGGGGAATTTGCGTGTCCGCTGCCCAAGGGGGCCCGGCCTGAGGACGGATTCGTGATGTATGTTCATCCGCTGTTCGAGAAGGACCTCGAGGAGGTCCCGTTGCTGGTTTTGTACCAACTGGCCGGCGTCAATTACGGCAGCTTCGCCTCGGCCCAGGACGCGGAGGCCTTTGGCGCGGCGGCGCTGGGATTGGACCCGGAGGACTATTACGCGGCGGTCTGCCGCATGGCGGACCGGCTCGATTCCGTAACGGCTCCTTAAGGCCAAGCAGCGCATTGCGTGCGAGCTTTTTCGCGCGACCCAGCAGAGATGCGGAAGCAATCGGTCATGGGAAGCGTTTTGATGGCTTGGACCACCCTTCTTCCAAGCGCCGAAACCACATCGAGTCCGGCAGGAGATCAACGTTTCTACTGCACGTGCGCACGGTAAAAACGCCACGAGTCGCTCGCCGTGCCATCCCTCAGGGCTTCGACTGTGCCGTCGCCAGGAGTTTGGGAAGCGGCATTCCACGTGGGCGCCGTCAGGTTGGTCGTGTACTCCAAGCAATATGTGAAGCCGCTGGTGCTGGTGAGCTGCACGGAGAACGAACTGCCCGACCGCTGTGGCGCCTGGAGCACGGGCACCGGCGGCGAGGCGACCACGACCTGGACGTAAAAGGACTCCTGCTGGGACCACCTGGTGGACGGGTAATACCCTGCCATTTGGCTGTTGACCGTGTAAAAGTCAACTGGCGTGTTGGTTTTGACCACCAGGTTGAACGTCCACAGGTCTGGGCTCTTGGTTGCACATCCCGCCATAAAGAAGTTCGTGGTGGTCCCAGGGAAGTAGTGGGTCCAGGCCGGGTCCGCCGTGTAGGCCAGGTGGTTGCTGCTGTTGCTGACGCCACCGGCGTCGAGGTTGTTGATGTTCAGCGCGTAATTGCCGCCGTAATTGTTGGTCGCATTGAGCTGGATAACGGCCGTTTGACCGGGGCTGACCTTGAAGACTTTGCGCACGCCGTTCCCCAGGTTGGTGGTGGTCTGAAAGTTCACAATAGCCATCCCGTTTTGGGGTACGGTGTGGCAGCCCCTGCAGTTGATGTAAAACGCGGCGGAGGCGCTGCCGCATGACGCGAGGACCACCATGAGTGCCGTGGTGACGGCGAGGCCGCGGCGTCCGGCTTTGGTACTGGGACTTTTATCAGCCATGAGGATCGACAGAACAACGGCGGCGCAAAGGCTGCCAGATGTCGCCCCGACAACAGGGTTCAGTTGTCGTTCCAGCGCCTCGATTCGCTCCTGAATGTCGGTTGGCCGACGGGGTCGCTCTGGCGTTAAACTCATAATGCTCATGCAGGCTGATTTTGGCTGGACTGCTGCCAAAGTCAAGGTGCGAGTAGGCCTCGAAAATGAGTCCTCCGGCCAGATTGACAGCACGTGCCCCAGGGCGGATCGGCTCGATTTCTTGACGGTGATCTCCGTTTGCCAAGCAGGGCATTGCGTGCGAACTTCTTCGCGCGAAACAGCAGATATGCAGAAGCAATGAGAATACTTATGAGTACAAAAGCTAAACCAATTCCAGACGGATTCCACACCTTGACGCCTTACCTGGCGGTCAAGGGCGCGGCCAAGGCGATCGAGTTCTACAAGCGCGCCTTCGGGGCCACGGAGCGGTGCCGGATGGCCGGGGCGGACGGCACGTCCATTTGCCATGCGGAAATCGTCATCGGCAACTCGATTGTGATGCTGTCCGACGAGTGCGAGGGGGTCGGACACCGTTCGCCCGAATCGCTCAAGGGAACGCCCGTGAACTTCGCGTTATATGTGGAAGACGCGGACGCTGCGTTCAAGCGGGCGGTCGAGGCGGGCGCGAGGGTGACACGCCCGTTGGCCGACCAGTTTTACGGCGACCGCGCGGGTTGCCTCGAAGACCCGTTCGGGCATCGCTGGACGGTCATGACACACAAAGAAGATGTGCCGCCCGAGGAGATGAAGAGGCGGATGGCCGCCGAATGCGCCAAGATGACGCAGGGGCAGAAATAGGCCCGGCCGAGCGCGCGCGCAAGCCGCGAATCAAGGGCATTTTGCGCGGCGGCTCGTCCTCTGGGCCAGGAAATCGAGAATCACACGCTCGATTTGCGCGGCAACTTTTTCGGGCGGCTGGGCCGCGTCGATGATGCGGCCGCACGCCAAGCCCCGGACCAGCTCGAGGTAGGCCATGCGCTGGCGTTGGGTCTCGGCCGGGGGCACTTCCTGCTTTCGGCTTTGGAGCACTTCCACCGGGGCGTCGAGCAACAAGACCAGGTCGGGCTTGGCCAGAAAGCGATAGCCCAGCCCAACCAGGCCTCGGGGGACCCGCAGGCGATAGCGGCGCTGGTCCACAAAGAAATCGTAGTAAAACCTGTCAATCAGGACCAAACCGCCCCGGAAGGTCGCCGGTTGGACGCACAAGGGCCAGCCGAGGAAAAACTCGAGCCAGTGAACGCCGAAGAAGAGCAGTGAAGCGAGCGTATTTCGAGGCGGTTTGGCGTGTGGGTCGGTAATCGGGCCGCGCCCCGCCCTGCGCCTGGCCGAGAACAAAGGCGGCTTCCAGTGAAACTCCCGCCCCCGTTGCGGGCTGAACGTGGGGCGCAGTCTCTCGATGACGGCTTGGGCGGCCGTTGACTTTCCGCTCCCGTCTGCGCCGCAGAGGGCCACCGTCAAACCGGGCGGCCGCAGGGCGCGCCTGGCGAATCGGGCGGCGTCCGTCAGGAGCGAGGTTGCCGTCTGGCAGGGGTGCCAAGCCGCCTGCCGCAAGACCAAAGCCCGGCGCAATGCGCCGGAGCGGGCTTCGATTTCCGTCCATTGTTCCGCCGCCGCTGCGGCGACGAGGGATTTTGCGCGCGCCGCGCCCCAGGTGCGGGCAAGCAATGCGAGGGCCTCGGCCGGCCCGGCCCGGAATCCGGCGGCGATGGAGGAGCGGTATTTTTCTTTGATCTTCCCATTATAGACCAGGTTTTCGAGCAGGCTCGAGGCGGCTTCGTGAGCGGGGTGCGGGACGGCGAACAACCCTCGATCCACTTTGCGTTCGAGGAGAGCCCGGCAATCCAGAAAATCAAGTCCACGCCACCGAAGGGCAGTGAAGAGATCGAAATGGGTCTGGGCATTGGACTGGAGGCCGGAGAGGTAAAGGGCCAGAGTGGCGGCAAATTCGATGCGGTTATGCAGGCGAAAACCCGCCGCGCGGGCCGCAGCCAGGAGCGCGGCTTCCGCCGCGTTAAGCTGGGCCGGTCGAACCAGCACATCGATGTCGTTGCCGGTGAAGCGGGGCAGTCCTTGGTAATTGCGGAGGACCAGGAAATGGATGCCGGCTTGTTGCCAGGCGCCGAAGACCGCCGTCACTAAGCGGCTGATTTCCTGTGGCTCAGACATGCCCGGCGGCTTGATTCCGATGAGGCTGGTACTGAGTCCAACGTTCCCTCCAAAGGGAAGTCGGGCGGGCCACATGGCGGGCCACGCGCCGGCTGGGGTCCGCCAGCGTATAGAGGGAAAAATCGAAAGGCTTTTGGAAAGGGGCGCCGCGCAGGGCCACCCGGAGCCAATATTGGGCAAAAAAGGCATGTTTGAGCAACTTTACCCAGGCCGGGGCCATCTGCCACTTCAGTTGCCGCTCCCGGAGGGCGTTGGGCTTGAGGTTCATGTTTTCTCCCCTGTCCGTGAAGACCGAGGTGAAGCCGGGCAGGACGGCGAAGCGGACGCCGCGCCGGACCATTTCCGCGACCCAAAAGCAATCACCCACGTCGCGCCATTGGGTATCGAAGTAGAGACCCAGGGCCTCGACCACGCGCCGCCGCACGAACAAGGCGCAGGTCAGGACCGGAAACCGCACCCAGAGTTGGTTCTTCGCGGAACGAGCGAATAACGATGGCAAATATAGGCCCCGGCAGGATCGGTGACGATGGTGTCTGAAACGACGGCATCGACCGCCGGGTGAGTGATGAAGAAGTCGTGGACGTCCTTCAAGGCCCCCGGCAGATACTGCTCGTCGCAATTCAGGTAGGCCAGCACGCCGCCCGTGGACCGCTTGAATCCGCGGTTGACCGCGTCATACATCCCCTGGTCTTTCTCGATGAAGGCCTTGACTCGCGGGTCCTTGGGCAGCCACTCCGCCGTCCCGTCGTCCGAGCAGGAATCCTGCACAATGTGCTCGACCTTCATCCCCTCCTGATCCGCCACGGAGGCGATGCAGAGCCGCAGCCACTGCGAGTTGCGGAAGCTGGGAGTAATGATCGATAGTTGCATCAGGCTCAGCCCAAACCGGCGAGACATCCTGGCGCCCCACCCCCGGAAAGGCGAGATATTTCTAAAACGATGTTGCCATTTCCTGATGGCAATGGCATTGCAGTATGGTATGAAAGAATCAATGATCCCTATCGATCAGGCTGGCCGGATTGTCCTTCCAAAGGGCGTGCGGCAGGAGCTCGGCATTAAACCAGGGGATGCTCTCAGGGTTTCGATCCACGGTTCCTCGGTCATCCTGACGCCAAACCGGGAAACAGTTGGTCTCGTGCGG
>Ga0187864_10003889_pt1 | contig 12010 bp, 7 predicted proteins | sample June2016WEW_11_4_FD_132985 | JGI IMG/M metagenome (GOLD analysis project Ga0187864, IMG submission 132985) | Peatland microbial communities from SPRUCE experiment site at the Marcell Experimental Forest, Minnesota, USA - June2016WEW_11_40 | ecosystem: Environmental > Terrestrial > Soil >... | reverse complement strand
CGGACCACTGCCTGCGCTCGACGGAGTACGTCAACGTGATTGTGGCGGACAAGGCGCTGCACCTACAGTACCTGACGATGGAGCAGGCGATCGACCACTGCACCAAGGGAATCGGGATATGGGACTTTGCGTCGAATGACGAGGGCGCGGAGCCGGACGTGGTGATGGCGTGCGCGGGCGACATTCCCACCTCGGAGTCGCTGGCCGCTGTGGCGATTCTGCGCGAACGCTGCCCGAAGCTGAAGATCCGCTTCGTCAACGTGGTGGACCTCTTCCGGCTGATGCCGGAGAATGAGCATCCGCACGGGATGAGCGACAAGGAGTTCGACGCGCTGTTTACGGTGGACAAGCCGGTGATCTTCAACTTCCACGCGTATGCGTTTCTGATCCACAAGCTGACCTACCGGCGCAGGAACCACGAGAACATCCACGTGCGCGGATACAAGGAGAAGGGGAACATCAACACGCCGCTGGAGCTGGCGATCCTGAACCAGACCGACCGCTTCAACCTGGCGCTGGACGTGATCGACCGCGTGCCGAAGTTGCGGGAGACGGCGGCGCACACGCGCGAGTGGCTGAAGGACCAGATTGTGGAGAGTGTGAACTATGCGCACGAGAACGGCATCGACCGGCCGGAGATTACCGGGTGGAAGTGGCCGCTGTGATTGTGCGCGCCAGGCTGCATTCTTCTCTGATACAGTTGTCGCGCAATTGATTTCCATGCCGGGAGGGACATGAAATGAATCGCGCACAGATGGAACGACGCAGCTTCCTGAAGACCGCCGCACAGACCCTGCTTGCAGCTCCCGCCGTCTCGGCGCTGGGCCGCTTCGCACCGGCGCAGCAGCCAGCGCAACAACCCGTGCAGGCAGCGCACCCCGCACTGGCGGCGCACACAGCGCAGGCTGGCGCTCATGTACACGCGGCGGTTAAGGCGCCCGCGAAGCCCGCAGTGAAGCTGAATGTGCGCGACTACGGCGCGACGGGCGATGGCAAGACCAAGGACACGCTGGCGATCCAGCAGACGATTGAGCGCTGCTCGGTGTTTGGCGGGGGCGAGGTGGTGGTTCCGGCGGGCGATTATCTGGCTGGCGCGCTGTCTCTGCGCAGTAACGTGGTGCTGCGGGTGGAGGAGGGCGCGACGCTGAACGGCTCGCCCGACATGGCCGACTACCCGCTGGCGCAGGTGCGCTGGGAGGGCCACTGGATCAAAGGATACAGCAGCTTCATCAACGCGACGGACGCGGAGAACATCGGGCTGGCGGGGCCGGGCAGGATCATCGGCACACCCACGGAGCGGGGCCGCGTGGACCGGGCAAGCGGGATGCGGCTGCCCGCTCTGATCGAGTTCAACAACTGCAAGAATGTGCGCGTGGAGGACTGTTATACGCAGAACTTCGGCATGTGGTCGATCCATCCGGTGTACTGCGAGAACATCACCTTCAAGAACGTGACAGTGAAGAGCGGCGCGGACGGAATCGACGTGGACTCCTGCAAGCACACCATCATTGACGGGTGCACATTTGAGACCGGCGACGACTCCATCTCGCTGAAGAGCGGGCGCGGCGCGGAGGGAAACGACATCGGCCGCGTGTGCGAGGACACGCTGATCATTAACTGCACGCTGACCGACCAGGGGTTCGCCAACATCGGCATCGGCAGCGAGACCAGCGGCGGCGTGCGCGGCGTGCGCATCGAGAAGTGCAAGTTCATCCACGCTCGCACGCACGCCATCTTCATCAAGAGCCGCGTGGGGCGCGGGGCGTTCGTGGAAGACGTGAGCGCGACGGACTGCGACGTCTCCGGCATGGGGCAGGGCTTTCTGCAGATTACGAACACGAATACCGGCAAGTCGGACGACGCGGCCTCGGTGATCGGCGAGGCGGGGATTCCGCTGTTCAAGAACTTCCGCTTCACCAACATGCGCGTGACCGATATGCCGTCGCTGGTGGACGCGAGGCTGCTGACTCCGGCGAAGCCGCTGGATGGGCTGACGCTCGTGAACATCACGGGGACATGCAAGAAGGGCATGGAGCTGGCGTACAGGAAGAACGTACACCTGGCTGGCATCAAGGTGACGGGCTTCGACGGGCCGCTGCTGGCGACCGCGCATGTGACGGGCACGGGGCTGGCCGGGGCGGCGAAGCTGGATGAGACGAAGCTGCCGAAGGCGCCGGACGCGGTACCAGCGCCGCCGACGCCGTATCAACTGCACTGAGGCGCAGCTTGGAGCAGGGTCTAGTTGCGCCCAGCTCCACTGGGCGCGACGGCAGGCGTGGCGGGCTTTTTGCCCACCGTCAAGGGAATCTCCAGCGTGCCGAGTTTGTTGGAGACGCCGTCGAAGACGCCCACGCGCAGCGTGAACTGTCCCCGCGGCAGGTCGATCTGCTGGAAGAACTGGAACGGCGTCGCGATGAACTCCCCATACTCCTCGTTGGTCAGCGGCAGCTTCTGCGTCTGGCTGAGGATGGTCACGAGCTTGCCGTCGGGATCGAAGGCAGCCACGTCGAACTCCACTGCGGCGCTGTATGTTCCGCCGCCCGCGTCGGCAAAGGCAATCTGGCTCTGCGGCAGCGTGAACAGAAGATAGTACCGGGTCAGAGGAGCGCTCCTTAGCTTGGGATTGAGCTGACCCATCACCGGCGGGTCGAAGGGGTTCTCCGGCTCGGTGCTGGGCTCCACGCGCACGTCGAACTGGAGCTGGGTAGCGGGCGGCGCGATCGGCGACAGAGCAGCGGCCAGCGCATCTGCATGGCTTTCGGGAGTTGTCAGCGGATGGCCTGAAGCGGTCGTGTGCGCCATCTGCACAGGGTCTTCGGCGTTGTAGCCCTTGCGATAGACCAGATGCACGCCGGGCCGATCAACCTTGATGCTGATCGCGTGGTATCTGCCGTCGTATTTGACGCTGGGGGGTGCGTAGGAGAGGGTGTAGTAGTTGGAACCAATGTCGGATGCCTTGACCATGAACCCGCTCAGGTCATTCGAGTTGTAGAAGGCCTGTCCTCCGGTCGCCTCGGCGACGGCCTCCATCGAAAGATGTTGCTTTGACTGATCTTGATACCATCCCAGGAGAAGAGCCGGATTGGTGGTGGCTGGTGGCACGACCAGGCCTTTCGGGTCCAGCGGATACACCGTAACTTGCGCGTCCGCCAGCTTAGCGTAGGTCTTGCTGAGGGCCGGCGCGAAGTCCTGAAGGCACAGAGGTATACCACTATCCAAGGTCTGGTCTGGGTAGATGATCTTCGGAACACCACTGTTGATCCAGAGCAGGTTCTTCTTGCCTTTGATGCCGGAGAGGTAGGCCGCGACCTGATCCAACTGCTCGAGCGTCGCCCAGTTCTTTGCGGTCTGCGCCATGCAGTATTCAGGTGGAACGAGAAGCGGCTTGACCTGAGCATTCACCACCTTGAGCAGCAGGGATGGATCGGTGGTTGGGCCTTGCAGGACGGTCAACCTGAATCCGATCGCAAGCAAAGCGACCTGCATTCCGGGAGTCATGCTCTGGATGAACTTTGTCGCCTCGGCCCTGACTTTGGCGCCGTCCTCGCCATTCACGTCGTCCAGCAACAGGACGATGAGTGGGCCGGTTGCGTGCTGAAGGTTGGAGTAGGTGTTCGGCGGCAGCTTGCGCGGAGTGGACGCTGTGACTGGCGTGTCTTTGGAAAACTCCTGAAAGCTGCGGATGGACTGCGGCTTGTCATCTTCGGTGATGCTGAATTCCGAGCGCGTCAGTCCATGCACCGGATTGCCCTTGGCGTCTGTGACGGTCACATCCACCAGCGTCTCGCGCGCGTAGACCTTGATTGTGGGCACGGACGCCGATTGCGCCGCGACACATTCAGGCGAGAGCGCAAGCAGTGCGGTCAGGCTAACTGCCGTGAATGTTGTCTTGCGGAATCGCATTGCCTTCTCCTTCAAAACAGCCCTCAGGGGCTAAAGCCCCGCTGGTCCTGCTGCTCCTGCGGACGGGCTAAAGCCGTCCCAATCAAATCTTCTGACATCTTCATCTTCCTACAACGAACGCCGGGGCGGACTCTGGCGCGATGGACGCAGTGGGGACTTCGAGGGCGCCGACGCGGTCGCTTGCGAGGTCGTGCACGGCGATGCGCAGGAAGAAGTCGCCCGTGGTGGGCACGTCGATCTGCTGGCTGGCGTTGGCGCCGGTCTTCATCATGGAGCGATAGACGGCGGGCGGCAGAATGGGGCTGACCGTCGTGCTGACGGAGTTTACGATCTCGTCGCCGCCGGCGTTGTAGACCCGCACGCCGTACTCAAAGTTGCCGCGATAGCTGCCATCGGGTGCAGTGTTGAAGTCGATGCCGTGCACGTCGATGGAGTACGAGATGGTGTAGCGCCGGTAGGGCGGCTTCATCTGCTTCGCGTCCGGCTGGTTGTCGGCGGGGAGCGTGGCTTCGGTGCCGGGGGCCTGCTCGACTTTGACCTTGAAGAGGACCTGCGTGGCGTTGAGCGCGCCGCGCATCAGGGCCTCCTGCATGGCGCTGACCTTCTCCACCTTCTTGCCGCTCAGCGTAACGTCGGGGGCGACCGCGTAGTAGCCATTGCGATAGGTGAGGGTGAGGCCGGGCCGGTCGACCTTGACGATGATGGTGCGGAAGCGCGTGTCCAATGTTTGATTCACCGGGGTGTAGGTGATGGTGTAGAAGTTGGAGCCGCTGTCGAGTGCGTCGGCGGCAGCCTCGGCCAAACCGTTGGTGTTGTAGAAGGCCTTGCCGCCGGTCTTCTCGGCGATGTCTTCCATGGTGAAGTGCTCTGCGTTGACCAGATCGAATTTGCGCGTCTTCGGAAATATCCTAAAAAGGCCGCGGCTATCGATGGGATAGACCGCGACGTGGGCGCGAGCCAACTGGTCGGTGGCAGCCGTCATATTGGCGGTGCCGTCGTAAAACTCTTCCGTGGTCAGTGGCTTCCACGCATCGGGGTCGCGGACCGCAGGCGGAAACTCGAGTGTGACTGAACCGGTGGCCCAGAATAGATTCTTGCGTCCCGGCATTCCTCCAAGGAAACGCGCAATCTGCTTCAGGGACCCGATCATGTTCTCGGCGCGGGTCGTGATCATGTTGCCCTCTTCTTCAAGCGATGACGGGTCGGTTTGCGTCGGGTCCTGCTGGGGGTCTTCATTCCGCTTGAACTGCGGCATGGTAGCGGCGACGGCGGCCTTCAGCAGTGCGCGGTCGTCGGTGAATCCCTGAAGAATGCGGAGATGCGCGTCCAGGCTGATGACCTCCATGCGCGTGCCGGCGGGCATCTTGTCCAGGAAGTTCAGCATGTGCCGCTTCACGATGGTCTGCGCCGCCATCGGCGTGTTGAGGTTGTCGATCAGGAGGACATTCAGTGGGCCGGCTGCGGGCGGCGTGGGCGTGGCGTTGGAGAAGGTGTTGGGTGGCAGCTTCTGCTCGACCTGCGTGGGCGCGGCGGGCGCGGCCTGGTCGGTGCGATGCTCGTCGAAGCTGGCCGGTTTCATCTCCTTGCCGTCTTCGAGCACAGTGAAGTCGGACTGCTTGAGGTCGTGCACCGGCTTCCCCTTGGCATCGGTGACGACGACATCAACGATGGTGAGCGGCACGCGCGCGCGAATGACATAGCCCGGCTGGCCTGCGCCCTGCGCCCGGTTGGCTTCGACGGCGCTTTGCTGCGCGTGTGCAGCAGTTGCGAAGGCCAGGCAGGCCGTCGCGGAGACGGTGAAGAATGCGGAGAATCCAGAACCAGTGCGGCGAGCCAGACCGGCCATGCGGGGACCTCCATCAACTTGCTGAGAATGATACAGCCCTGCCCGTGGCCGCTCCATTCCAGAGCCGGGGCAACCGGGCTTATGATGGAGGGGATTGGAGCGGCGATGACGACGCAATACTATACCGGGCCAAACTACGGCGGCAGGTTCCTCGGCTTCCTGCTGGCGCTGGTTCTGGGCGTGGCGGCGTTTGTTGTTTTCGCGCGCCATGAAACCACGGGCAGGATGGGCAGCTTCATTACGCGCATCACCGGGCGCGCCGCCGGCCTCGACACATCGGTTCCCGCGGTGGTGGAGAATATCCAGCGGCTCGGCCGCCTGCAGACCGTTGTCTACTCGCTGGACACGGTGGTTGTGGACGGCCGCTCCCTGGCCACTGCGCCCGACGCGCCGGAGGGTGACCGCATTCTGCTGGTGGTCCATGGCCAGTCGATCGCGGGCATCGACCTGGCGCAGCTCAAGCCGGAAGACGTGAGCATCGACGCGGGCGGGCGCGGCATCCACCTCTCACTGCCGGCCTCGCAGCTCTTCTCCACTACGCTGGACAACCTTCACACGCGGATCTACGTGCGCTCCACCGGGCTGCTGGTCCCGATGGACCAGCCTCTGGGGCCCGAGACCCGCGCCAGGGCGCAGAACCAGTTGCAGCAGGCCGCGCTGGGCGACGGCATCCTGGACGCCGCGCGCAGCAACGCACGCGCCTCCGTGACCGCGCTGCTCGATTCGCTTGGCTTCGAGCAGGTCGACGTCAAGTAACGCAGACGGCCGGCGCGGGTTCCCTAAACGGTACACATGCTCCCAATTTCACACACGGTACTTCCCCTGCTTGCGGTATCATGCAGGCATGAGGTTCCTGCCAAAACTCGGCTGCTGCAGAAGGTCGTCTCACGATGGCGGAGCGATTGAAGAGATTGCGGACACAAACGGTGCGCGGGAGGAGCAACTCGCCGCTGGCGAGCAAGCCTGTGCGCAGGAGTCCCACCTGCTGAAGACCATCGGCTGGGTCTCGGCCGCGCTTGGAGCGGTGGCGCTGGGGCTGATCGTGGGCCGCGAGATTCGCCAGCGTTACAAATTCAACCACCGCACACCATACGATCTCTACGCCCACTCCGGCGACCAGCTTCCCGACGGTGACTGCAGCGTCGGCATATAAGCCGCGCCCGCACGGCATGGATAAGCAGCACTGGTGCGGAATGACTAAGCCGCGTTCTTATGGAATAAATTAGCCGCACCCGCGCGCAATGGATAAGCCGCGCTCGTATAGCATGGCGGCTTCGCGGACGCGTCTCTTAGAAGCGCTCTAATCGGGCTTCCACTCGTACGCGCCGGGCTGGGGCAGGCCGATGTGGGCCAGCACGCGGTCCACAAACTGGCGGGCCATCTCGGTGGTGTTCTGGGGCTGGTTGTAGAGGGTGGGCATCACCGGGAAGATGGTGGCGCCGGCGTCCGAGGCGAGCTGCATGTTGCGCAGGTGGATGCGGTTGAAGGGCGTCTCGCGCACGCAGAGGATGAGGCGGCGGCGTTCCTTCAGGCAGACGTCGGCGGCGCGCTCGATGAGGTTGGAGGCCATTCCGTTGGCAATTCCGGCCAGCGTCCCCATGGTGCAGGGAAGCACGATCATACCGTCGGAGGGAGTGCTGCCGCTGGCGACGTTGGCCCCGATGTCGGCCTCGGCGTGCTGGAGGATTTTGGAGATTGAGGCGTGGCCGGTGCCAAGGAGTTTCTCTGCGAGTGCGTTGCGTCCGCTGAGTTGCATCTCTTCGGCGAAGACGCGCAGCGATGCCTCGCTGGGGATGAAGTCCACCTTGGCGACGCGCGCGTCGGCGTGGAGGGCACGGAGCATCTCGGCGGCAAAGATAGAGCCGCTGGCGCCGGTGACGGCGAGAATGAGGCGGAGTTTGGGGCTGGTGGGGGCGGACTTGGCTGCAGAGGTCACGAGAGTGATTATCGCCCATCCGGCGGTAAGCTATCCTTCGACGACGCTGGCGGAGCGCGCGACTCGCGCCTGAGAGGGCGCGGGCGCCGGGAGGGTGTGCATGCGGAAGAGGGCAAAGACCGCCTGACAGACGCCGTACGCCAGCAGGACGCCAGAGGCCAACGACGCAAAGACCGCACACACCAGTACCACAGAATCACTCACAGAAACATTCCTCAACTTTCGCCTGCCCCTCTTATGAGATGCCAAGGACTCGAGGCGCGGCCGGAGCAAATTTATTGTTACAAAGATTGAATCGGTTGTGATGCAGCCTTGATGAATTGCTTATTACCCATTCGGGTACGTTCTGGCGGCGAAGGGCTGGCCGCGTTTCGACCGGGAGCAAGACCTGGCGCGGCCCAATGCCGTATCCTGAGGATTGGCCATTTCACCTCCATGCGGCACAGTGGAGTGCGCGGCCAAACCAGTCCGCATGGCAATCACTCACATCACGGTGCGCGGCGCGCGGCAGCACAACCTGCGCAACCTCTCGGTCTCCATTCCGCGCAATACGCTGACCGTGGTGACTGGGCTCTCGGGGTCGGGCAAGTCCTCGCTTGCCTTCGACACCATCTACGCCGAAGGCCAGCGGCGCTATGTGGAGACGCTCTCGGCCTACGCGCGGCAGTTTCTGGACCAGATGGAGCGGCCGGACGTGGATGCCATCGATGGGCTCTCGCCGGCGATCTCGATTGAGCAGAAGACGACCTCGCGCAGCCCGCGCTCGACGGTGGGCACAATTACGGAGATCTACGACTACCTGCGCCTGCTGTACGCATCGGTGGGCCAGCCGCACTGCCCCAAGTGCGGGCTGCCGATCACGCGCCAGACGGTGGAGCAGATCGTGGAGCGCATTGTGGCGCAGACGCCGGGCGAGCGCATCACAGTGTTTGCACCGCTGGTGCGCGGACGCAAGGGCGAGTTTCGCGAGGAACTGGAGGCGCTGGACCAGCAGGGATTTCGCGCGCGCATCGACGGCGTAATGACGGAGCTGACCGAGGGCATGCGCCTGGACAAGCGCAGGAACCACACGGTCGAAGCGGTGGTCGATCGCATTATCCTCAAGCCGCTAGCACAAAACGTCAATGAGACCGCATCTACTTCGTCTTCCCTCGAACCTCGAACCTCGAACCTTGAACCGCGTAAGTTCGACACGCGGCGGCTGGAGACTTCGGTGGCGAAGGCGCTGCAGATGGCCAGGGGACTGGTGCTGATCGGCATACAGGGGACGAACCGCGCGCAGGACGAGACGCTGTACTCGTCGTCGATGGCCTGCCCGGAGTGTGGCATCGACGTGCCGCGGCTGGAGCCGCGCAGCTTCTCGTTCAACTCCGCCTACGGCGCCTGCCCGGAGTGCAAAGGGCTGGGCAGCACCTACGACTTCGACCCCGCAAAGACGATTGCGGACTGGTCGAAGCCGCTGCTGGATGGAGCGATGGGACCGGGTTCGGGATCGTCGTATCTGCTGCGGCTGATCCGGCTTGCGGCGGAGCGGTACAAGATCGACCTGAAGCTACCCTTCAGTGAACTGAGTAAGCCGCAGCAGGATCTGCTGCTCTATGGGCCGCCGAAGAATGAACTGGGCCGGACGGGCTTTCATGGCATCTTTGCCTATCTGCGCGCCAACCTGGACGAGACGAAGTCCGACGGCTACCGCGAGTACATGATGCAGTACATGTCTGCGACCGTCTGTCCGCGCTGCCAGGGACGGCGGTTGAGGCCGGAGTCGCTGGCGGTGACAGTTTCAATCGGCGGCGAGGACCGCTCGATCGCGGAGTTCACCGCGCTCTCCATGGAGCGGGCGCTGGAGGGCGCGCGGGCCATGCACCTCACCGGGCGCGACAGGATTGTGGCGGACCGGCTACAGCGCGAGATCATCGAGCGGCTGGAGTTCCTGAACGCGGTGGGGCTGGGCTATCTCTCTCTGGACCGCTCGGCGGCGACTCTCTCCGGCGGCGAGGGACAAAGGATACGGCTGGCGACGCAGATCGGGTCGCGCCTGCGCGGAGTGCTGTATGTGCTCGATGAGCCGTCGATCGGGCTGCATCAGCGCGACAATCGGCGTCTGCTGCAGGCGCTGGCCAACCTGCGCGACCTGGGCAACACGGTGCTGGTGGTGGAGCATGATGAGGACACCATTCGCAAGGCCGACTACGTGCTCGACCTGGGGCCCGGCGCGGGCAAGAACGGCGGCCTGCTGATCGCCGCTGGAACGCCGCAGCAGGTGATGGACAATCCGGCGTCGCTGACCGGGCAGTATCTGGCTGGGAAGATCGAGATTGTGGCGCGCGCCCAGCCCAGACCGCTCACCGGCAAGTGGATCACGGTGGAGAATGCCACGGCGCACAACCTGCAACAGTTGACGGCGCACTTCCCGCTGGGTGTGATGACGGTGGTGACCGGCGTCTCGGGCTCGGGCAAATCGACACTGGTGACGGACATCCTCTATCGCGCGCTGGCCCGCGAACTCTACGGATCGCGCGAGGAGCCGGGAGCGCATGGGCGCGTCGTGGGCATCGACCAGATCGACAAGGTGATCGAGATCGACCAGTCGGCGATCGGGCGGACTCCGCGGTCGAATCCGGCCACGTACACCGGCGTCTTCACCGCGATCCGCGATTTATTCGCGATGCTGCCGGAGTCGCGTGAGCGCGGATACAAGCCCGGCCGCTTCAGCTTCAACGTGCAGGGCGGTCGCTGCGAGGCATGCCAGGGCGATGGCCAGCGGCGCATCGAGATGAACTTCCTGCCCGACGTCTATGTGCTCTGCGATGTGTGTAACGGACGACGTTACAACCAGGAGACGCTGGCGGTGCGCTTCAACGGCCACTCCATCGCCGACCTGCTGGACCTGCCCATCGCCGACGCGCTCCCAGTCCTCAAAGACATTCCGGCCGCCGCGGCGAAGTTGCAGACACTGGTGGATGTGGGGCTTGGGTACATCCATCTTGGCCAGTCCGCCACCACGCTCTCCGGCGGCGAGGCGCAGCGCATGAAGCTGGCGCGCGAGCTATCGAAACGCCAGACCGGGCGCACGCTGTATCTGCTGGACGAGCCGACGACCGGCCTGCACTTCGACGACGTGCGCAAGCTGCTGGAGGTGCTGCACCGGCTCACTGATCTGGGCAACACGGTCATTATTATTGAGCACAACCTCGACATCGTGCGTAACGCCGACTATGTGCTGGACATGGGGCCGGAGGGCGGCGAGCGCGGCGGACGCATCGTGGCGCATGGAACGCCGGAGCAGATTGCCACCGTCGCCGGATCGTACACCGGAAACTTTCTGGCGCGTCACTATGGAGCGGACCACGCAGGGTCGAACTGGGCGAACCGTATCTCGTCGAACGGAGGCGGAGGGGTGGGCCACGCCGGGCCGCAGCCGCTGGATATTGCCGCCGTGCCTGACCAGGCGAAGGCGGCGCGGGCCAAGTTTGTCGCGCCGCAAAAGAAGACCGGACTGCCGTCGGCGCGCGAGGCCGGACCGGTGAAGAAGGTGGCTAAGAAATCAGTTTTGTCGAAGAGCGCGCCTGCAAGGGCTGCAAAGAAGAACGCGAACCTGAGGAGGGGGAGATCGGCATGAGTATCTTTTCCGCGAATGGACCGGAAGACGTGACGAGGCAGCAAGAAACGCCGGGCAGCGAAGGCACGCCGAGCACCGGAGCCGCCGCCGGCGAGGAACACGAGGCGCCGCTGCGGCGCGTTCCCCACATGGGACACGCGCTTCTCTTCGTCTGCTTTACGGGATTGCTGCTGATTTTTCTTGAGCTTGTTCTGGTAGCGATGGGAAGATCGCCGGGAGCTGTGCACGGCGGCGTGACTACGCTGCTGCACCCGAAGCTACAGATCGCCCTGCTGGCGACGACGTATCTGACGACCCTGCTGGCGGCGTGGTTCTTCTATCCGCTGCTCTGGCATCGCAGTTTTCTGGATGGGATCGAGTGGCGCTGGGCGACCGCGCGCAGCCTGGCGGGAAGGCTGATCGCGCTGGGCTTGCTGCTTGGAGTTATGGTGCAGATCGCCACCAACTTCATCACGCCGCCAAAATCGCGGCCCATCGACGCGTTCTTTCTGACGCCGGCGGATGCGTGGCTCATCACTCTCTTCGGCACCATCGTTGCGCCGATCTTCGAGGAGGTCTGCTTTCGCGGGTTCCTGCTGCCCGCCATCGCCATCGCATACGACTGGCTGAGCCTGCCGCGCACCGCCGAGGCGCGCTCGCGCTGGCAGACCACCACGAAGCTCACCCCGGCGGCGTTGATCTTCTCCGCTGTGCTCACCAGCCT
>Ga0187864_10003878_pt1 | contig 12021 bp, 8 predicted proteins | sample June2016WEW_11_4_FD_132985 | JGI IMG/M metagenome (GOLD analysis project Ga0187864, IMG submission 132985) | Peatland microbial communities from SPRUCE experiment site at the Marcell Experimental Forest, Minnesota, USA - June2016WEW_11_40 | ecosystem: Environmental > Terrestrial > Soil >... | reverse complement strand
CCGGCGCCGCGCAGGAAGTCGAAGTCAGGATGATAACCCGTGAGGGCGAAAACGAAGTCGTTTTCGAGGCGCACCGTTTCGCCTGCGGAATTGCGCACTAGAATCCAGTCCTGCGCAATCTCAGTCAGGGTGCTTCCGAAGAAAGCCCGGATTGAGCCCTCCTTGATCCGGTTCTCAAGATCAGGCCTGATCCAATACTTGATATGCCGGCTTAGTTCGCCCTCCCGCACCACCATCGTTACCTCGACCCCGTAGCGGTAGAGTTCCAGCGCCGCAATCGCCGCCGAATTGCCTCCCCCAACCACCGCCACCCGGCGCCCGAAGAATTGGTGCGGCTCAAGGTAATAATGCGAGACCTTGGGCAGGTTCTCTCCCGGCACGTTCATCAGGTTGGGAAGATCGTAGTAGCCCGTAGCCAGCACAACGTTGCGAGAGTGGTATTTGCAATGCTGCCCGCCGCGCAGGCCGGTGTCAATCGCGAAGGCGCCGTCTTCTTTCCTGACCCGCGCCACACGCTCCTCATAGTGGATGGGCAAATGGTAGTGGTCTGCCACGCGGCGATAGTATTCCAGGGCTTCGGCCCGCGTGGGTTTGATATTCACGCTCACAAAAGGCAGGTCGCCAATCTCGAGCAGTTCGCGCGTAGTGAAGAAGGTCATGTTGGGCGGATAGTGGAACAGCGAGTTCACCAGGCAGCCCTTCTCCAGGATCAGCAGCTTCAGATCGGCCCGCTGCGCTTCGATGCCGCACGCCAAGCCCGTCGGGCCGGCGCCCACGACCAGCACGTCATATAAATCGTTCATTCCTATTAGTTCCTCCCTACTGCGGTTCTCCGTCCGACCCTTTTAACAGTTGACTCAGGTCCTGCCTAAATCGCACATACGCGGCCAGCATCTCCGGCGTGGCGGGCACGGATTCGCTCTTCCAGGTAAAGGCTTTGCCCCCGGCTCGCTCCACCAGCATGGCGATTCCTTCCCCGACATGATACCCCACTTGGCCGAAGAGGCTTACCTTTCCTTCGCTGATCTCCAGCAAGGCAACGAATCCCTCCCGTTGTACCGCTAGGTAACGCGCATAGCGCTCGAACGTCACGAACTTGAAGCCCGCTTGCAGAAGCGACTCCAGCACCGTGAGTTGACCCGGGCTCAGATCGCTGGATTGCGCTTCAAGCATCATTTGCCTACCGCACCGACCCTTTGTTTTCTATAACATTCCCGGATCGGTCGTAAAGAACGTTGAGAGTCGAGAGTTGGGAATCGAGAAGTCGAGAAGCCAGCCCGTACATTCCCAACTGTGGGTGAGCTTGGAGCCAGGGCCAGCTTTGCACCGCCGGACTTCTCATCTTCACGACACCTTGACATTTTGACCTCGTCCTTTGTTTTCATAGACATTCTCGCTTTGTTCCCCGCATTCTGTTTCGTCGACCTTCAGATCCTGCCCTGAGCGCAGAGAAGCGTCGGCACTCTTATTTCGTTCGCCTGCTGACCTGAAGGTCAGCGCTACGCCGGAGCGATGCACGGCTTCCCGTCCCTGAATAAAGGGCGGGGGCAGGGGTGGTTGATTTCCACTCCGGACCTTTGTTTTCATAGACATTCTCGCTTTGTTCCGTTGGTTTTCATAGGCTGGCGCAGACCCCCGATGTATGTGGTCTGCGATCTCCCGAAGGGCCATGTCGGTGCAATCTGACTTAACTGCGCCTTCGGCGCATCGCAGACGTTCAAAGGCAACGTCTGCGCCAGCCCGCCTTGACTTTTTGACCTCATCCTTTGTTTTCATAGATATTCCCGGATCGGTCGTAAAGAAAGTTGAGAGTCGAGAGTTGAGAGTCGACAAGCTAACCCCCGGGTCCCATGGCGCGGCCGGGCACCCTGGCGTGTGCCGACTGCAACTCCGTGCATCCTGTGTAGTTCCTTTCCAGCCACTGCACAACCCCATTGTAGTCTATCATTGTGGGCACAGATTGTCAAGTGTTTTCTTTGCCAATTCCAGAATTCAGCAACGCCGCGTCAGAGAGTGCCGCAACCGCGCCAAAATGTCTCTTGCCACAGCCGTTTCGGGAGGCTACGTACGAGTATCCCAACAAGGTTACAATAGTGTCAGCCGCAGCCCCTTTGATGCCCTGAGCAGGCAGGACGTCGTCCAAGCTCGCCACGGCCAGCAAGCTGGCCTGGGCCACAGCGGCAGCAAGCTGCCGCACTCCAAAAGTCAGAACAGACGCAGAACATAAGACCGGGGGCAGCGCCACCGGTACCAGTAGATCCGCGAAAGGCGACGCTCACCGTTGGGCAATGTGACCTCGGTCGTGCCGCGCTCGAACATGCCGGGATTCCGGGGCGAGAACCCTTCAATCTGATCCAGGACTCGCAAGCTGTTTACCACTTTGTTCAGGCGGTAAAGCTCACCCACGACCGTCTTCCCCGGTTTGGTGGAAGCGCGCGCGCCGGGAAATTCCCCCAAGTCGAAGAGTTCCGCCTGGACTTTCCCGTTCCCTACAAATTGCGCGCCCAGCCTTCTCAAGTGATGGTGGAGGCGGAAGCCGCGGCGAAGGGTGCCGTAGACAAAGAGGAGGTCGGGGGCGGGTTTCGGCGATGGATCATCCATGTTTTTTCTGCTGGAAGCGGCAGCGCCCAGCAAGTAACCCCTCACCCGTCCCGCTCCGGCTGATGACAACGCCGGCAGCGGGACACCCTCTCCCCTTGGGAGAGGGCAGTCAGTTCGACCGGTGCCGCTCTCGCCTTCTGCATTCTAATTTCTGATTTCTGCTTTACTTCTCTGCTTCCAGGGTTTCGAGGATGCGGCGCAAGGCGGCGATGACTTCGTTGCGTTCGACGCTGTTTTTACGGAACTGCAGTACGAGCTTAAACTCTTTGGCAGGCGGGACAAAGCGGAAGACGGCCGGGCGCGGTCTTTTATCGGGATTACGTTCGGCGCGAGCCTGTTCGCGATTCACGATTCCCAGGGCAAAGCGGTGCGCCAGGTCCTTCATCTTGCCTTCGTTGGGCTGCCGGGCCACTTGCAGCAGTTGCGATTTGGAAAGCACGCCTTTTTCGATGCAGAAAGCCTTAATCTCATCGGGAATCATCCGAAGGCTGAGCAGCTCAGTAATCGAAGAGCGTGATTTCGAGAGTTTCCGGGCAATTTCCTCATGGGTCAGGCCGAAGCGGCCGGTCAGCGCCTGCACGCCGTCCGCCTCTTCGAAGGGGGTCAAATCTTTGCGCTGGAGGTTTTCGATGAGCGCCATTTCGAGCGTTTCGGCGTCATCAACGTCCTTCTCGATACAGGGAAGTTCGAAAAGCCCCGCAGCGCGCGCCGCCAGGTAACGGCGCTCGCCGGAGATGATCATATACTTGCCCGACTCGGGCAGAAACCGCACCAGGAGCGGCTCCAGCACGCCCTTCTCGCGCACCGAGTCAGTAAGCCCCTGCAAATCGCCAACATCCTTGCGCGGCTGGCCGGCGTTGGCCTGCACATCCTCGATGGGAATCATTCTGCCAATCGCGGCGCCGGTTCGGGAGATGATCTCCTCCACGTAATGGGAGTTGTGGCGCATCTTGACGGTCAGGGGCAATCCAGCGCGTCTAGCGGACACGTTGCATGACCTCCTTGGCAAGCTGGGTATATTCCTTGGCTCCCGTTGAGTCGGGGGCAAACGTGAAAATGGTTTCCTTATAAGCCGGGCTTTCCTCGAGGCGTACGTTCTTGCCGATAATGGTCTTGAAGACCTTATCCCCGAAGACTTCACGCACTTGTTTGTAAATGTCGCGCGCCAGATTGGTCCGCCGGTCAAACAGCGTGACGATCACGCCGAGCAGTTCGAGTTCCGGGTTGGGCCGGGCGCGAATGCGCTGGAGCGTCTCGAGCAGGTCGTCCGTACCCTCGAGCGCATAATAGGACGCCTGGATGGGCACCAGCAGGTATTGCGCGGCCACGAGGGCGTTCACGGTGAGCAGGCCAAGCGCCGGCGGAGTATCGATCACCAGGAGGTCAAAATCGTCGCGCACGGCCGCCAAGGCATCCTTGAGGCGATAGGGGGCGTCGAACTGGCCCACCAGTTGAGTTTCCAGCTTGGCGAGCGAGATGCGCGACGGCACTACGCACAAATTCGCCACGCGCGTGGGCCGCATCACCTGCGAAAGGGCCATGCTGTGATCGGCCAGCACCTCGTAAGTCGAGTGCACGACTTCGTCGGGATTGAAAAAGCTAAGAGTGCAGTTGGCCTGGGGATCCAGGTCGATCAGGAGGGTCCGCTGGTCGTTGAGCGCCAGGGCAGCGGCTAAATTGATAGCCGTCGTGGTTTTCCCGACGCCGCCTTTCTGGTTCGCGATCGCGATGACCGTGCTCACTCGCAACTCCCGCCGGCTAGGGTCGGAGCGGCCCGTCCCGCCGCCCAGGGCACCCGAGGGGGGCGCCCGTACACCTTGTGCCGTGTGAACACCCGGGGCGCTCGACCTCGAGCGCACCCTGCGCAACCGTTAAGATAAGCCTTTTAGATGAACTGAGCAAGGGCTAAGGTGGCTGCGGCTCAAAATCTCAAATTTCAAATTGAAGATTTCAGATTCAAATCTCAAAGCTAAGATTTCAGAATCAAATCTCAAATCTGAGATTTGAGATCAGCGCGGCGGAGCCTTACATCTTATAGCGGCCCATGTCCTCGTCGCCCAATCCCTCCAGCCATTTTCGAAGCTCTTCGTTGCTGGCCTTATCGGTGGCTCCGGCGGCCACCTTGGAATTCTTCAGGACTTCCTCCTCGACATAGATCGGGCAATCCATGCGCAGGGCCAGCGCCAGGGCGTCGCTGGGCCGCGAATCGATGGACATTACCTGTCCGTCGCGTTCCAGCCAGATCAGGGCGTAGAAGGTGTCTTCCTTCAACTCGTTCACCACCACTTTCTGGACGCGGGTTTCGAGCCCGAGCAAGAGATTCTTCAGCAGGTCATGGGTCATGGGACGGGGAGTGGTGACCTTTTCAATTTCCAGGGCGATGGCGTTGGCTTCGTAAATGCCCACCCAGATGGGAAGCACAGAGGCGCCGTTGATGTCCTTGAGGATCACGATGGGCATGTTCGTGACCGGATCCATCACCAATCCGCGGATTCTCATCTCAATTTCCATGCGACCCTCCCGATCCCTGACGCCCTGCCCGTCCGCCTTTTCACCCGATCGGCGTCCGTTCACTTTGTCATTCTGAGCGGAGCGAAGAATCCCGGCAGTGGGCGTTGATGTCGCAACTGCGGCGATTCTTCGCTTCGCTCAGAATGACAGAGCACGAGTGCCATCCACCGGCGCTCCTAGGCGCGCACTCCGACCAGGCTGTTAGGCCCGGCCCCCGTCACTTTCACCCTCAGGTAGCGTCCAACATCCGACGGACTACCCGGGAAGTTTATGACGCGATTGGTGGTGCTGCGCCCCACCGCCTGCCCCAGGCGCGACTGGTGTGCTTCCACAAGGACTTCGAAGGTCGCGCCCAGCAGAGCCTGATTACGCCGCAACTGAATCTGCCGCTGAAGTTCCTGGAGTTCGGCCAGCCGGCGTCCCTTCTCGTCCTCGGCCAAAGCATCCCCCTGCTTCTCGGCCAGCGTATTGGGGCGCGGTGAATACTTGAAGGAGAAGACCTGATCGTACTCCACTTCCTGCATTAACGAAAGCGTCTGTTCAAAGTCCTGACGCGTTTCACCGCAAAAGCCGACAATGATGTCCGTGGACAGGCTGATGGTGCGGCGCGCCTGGCGAACGTAGCCGATTCGTTCGAGATACTCTTCGCGGGAGTAACCCCTCAGCATGCGCGCCAGGACTGGCGTGGAGCCTGACTGTACCGGAAGGTGAACCTGGTCGCACAGGGCGGGATGGGTGTCGATGGCCCGGACAATGTCAGGCGTGAAGAATCTCGGGTGCGAGGTCGTGAACCGCACGCGGCGAACGCCTGAAATTTCGGCGACGCACTCGAGCAATTCCGCGAAACTCCTGCGGGCGGGAGAGGGGTCCTCCCAGGCATTAACGATCTGGCCTAGAAGCTGGATTTCAGTGTAACCTTCGTCCACCAAGCGGCGGGCCTCGGCCAGGATCTTCTCGCTGGGACGGCTGCGCTGCGGGCCGCGGGTCATAGGCACAACGCAGAACGCGCAGCGTTGGTCACACCCCTCGATGATGGTGAGATAAGCCCGGAAGGGATTATCGCGCCGGGTCAATTCCGTTTCAAAGCACTCCTCGGTGTCAAGCGAAAGACCGGTCACACGCCGATCTCCAGCTTCGAGCCGGTCAAGCAACTCGGGCAGCTTGGAATAGCTCGCGGACCCGCACACAAAACTGACCTGCGGAGCGCGCTCAAAGAACCTCTCGCCTTCCTGCTGCGCCACGCAGCCCAGCACGCCAATCACCTTCCCCGCCCCGCCGTTTCCCTTGCGGAAGGCGCCCAGGCGTGAAAAAACCTTCTGCGCGGCCTTTTCCCGAATGCTGCAGGTGTTGTAGAGAATCAGGTCGGCCTGGGCGTGGTCGTCGACCGGCGTCATCTCGCGCGCCAGCAACACGCCTTGCACCTTCTCCGAATCGTGCACATTCATCTGGCAGCCAAAGGTTTCAATGTAAAACGTCCTCAGCCTGCCCGGCGCGGACACATGGGCTGCGCGTTGCGGCGCTATCGCAGGCGCCGGCGTTCCCGCGGATTCGAAGACCGTGAGTTGGACCAGATCATTTCCCATTCAGCGGCGTAGACCCGAACTCAGTATAGCCTGAAATGGGGGCTGGGGACTAGGAATTACGGGCGGCGGTAGTGTCCTAATTTGGACAGTTTCCAAATATGGATGTCATTCCGAGCAGAGCGAGGAATCTCGCAGTGCCCTTGCTTTCAGGGCGAGACTCCTCGCGGAGTTTACCCTGAGCACCCAGAGCGAGATTCCTTCACTTCGTTCAGGACAGGCTCTTCGCTTCGCTTCGGATGACAGCGAAGGGCTCGGAATGACACCGTCGAGAGAGCCTGGCTGCGTTAACGAAATATTTCGCAAATCCTTATGCCTTCTTTATGCCCAGTCGGGCACACTCCAATTGAGATCACTTCCTAACCGCTTAGGGTGTAGGTGGGCATATGCTGGATCTGATTTATATTGTCGTCGGGCTAGTGTTGTTTGTCGCTTGCTGGGCTTCTACCAGAGGCTGTGACCGGCTCTAAGAAGGAGGCATTGGGTGGACTATATCATCTCAGGAGTGACCGCGCTGTTTCTTTTGGTTTACCTGCTTTACGCCTTGCTTCGGCCGGAGCGCTTTTAAGACCAGCCTGGTCCGGGCCTGTCATTCTGAGCGATCCGAGCCTGTCATTCTGAGCGAAGCGAAGAATCTCCGAAGTTACGTGCGATATGAACTGGAGAGATTCTTCGCTTCGCTCAGAATGACACGAGCAAGAACTGAATGACACGAGCAAAAACAAGGGAAGCCGTAATCAGGTGCTTGGGGTAAGAGGGGGAAAGAGGAACAAACATGAGCGCGCTTGGAATTCTGCACATCGCCGTTTACTTCGTCCTGATCCTCGCGATCACGAAACCCTTGGGGGCCTACATGGCCAAGGTATTCCAGGGGCAGCGGACTTTTCTGCACCCGGTGCTCCGTCCGGTGGAGCGCCTGATCTACCGCCTGATTGGTGTACGCGAGGACACCGAGCAGCGCTGGACACAATACGCGGCCTCCGTGATTGCTTTCAGCGCGGCCAGTTTCCTGTTTGTTTATCTCATCCAGCGGCTGCAAGGCTACCTGCCCTTCAACCCCATGCACTTTGGCACTAAGGCCGCGCCCTCCGGAGCCACTCCCGTCACGCCGGACCTGGCCTTCAACACGGCACTGAGCTACCTTACGAATACTAATTGGCAGGCCTACAGCGGCGAGATGACGTTCAGCTACTTCGTGCAAATGGCGGCTCTGGCTGTCCAAAACTTCGCTTCGGCAGCGGTGGGCATCTCTGTTGCCGTGGCGCTGATTCGCGGCTTTGCCCGTCAGGAGGCCAACAGCATCGGCAACCTCTGGGTGGATTTGACGCGCACGACAGTCTACGTTTTGCTGCCCATCGCCTTTGTCGCCGCGTTGTTTCTGTGCTCGCAGGGCGCCATCCAGAACTTTCGTCCCTATTCGACGGTCAAGACGCTCGAGGGAGCTACCCAGACCATTCCGCAAGGTCCTGTAGCCTCTCAAGAAGTCATTAAGATGCTGGGAACCAATGGCGGGGGATTCTTCAACGCCAATTCCTCGCACCCTTTCGAGAATCCCACGCCCTTGACAGACCTTCTCCAGGTGGTTTTGATCTTTATAATTCCGGCGGGGCTGACGTATACGTTCGGCCGCATGGTGGGCGACACGCGTCAGGGTTGGGCGTTATTCGCCGCCATGGCGGTAATGTTTCTGGTCGGTGTCTTCGTCTGCTACCACTACGAACAAGCGGGCAATCCCATCCTGACGAAACTCGGCATTGAGAGCCGCTCCACCAATACGCAGCCCGGCGGCAACATGGAAGGCAAGGAAACTCGCTTTGGCATTGCCAGTTCAGCATTGTTTGCGACCGTTACCACCGACGCAAGCTGCGGCGCCATCAATAACGTTCACGACAGCCTTACTCCGCTTGCCGGCCTCGTTCCGCTTTTCAATATCGAGAGCGATGAAGTTATCTTCGGCGGGGTCGGATCAGGCCTCTACGGCATGCTCTTGTACGCCGTTATCGGGGTGTTCATTGCGGGCTTGATGGTGGGGAGAACGCCGGAGTACCTGGGAAAGAAGATCCAGCAGAAGGAAGTCAAAATGGCGATGGTGGCCATCCTTGCCACGGCCTTCGTGATTCTGGTGTTTACCGCCGTCAGCATCGTCGCTCCGTTTGCCAAGAATGGCTACTGGAATCCTCCCGGTCCGGCCATCGCCAACCTCACCAATGCCGGGCCGCACGGATTCAGCGAGATGCTCTACGCCTACTCGAGCACCCCGGAAAACAATGGCAGCGCCTTCGCCGGGCTTAATCCGGACACTCCCTGGTACAACCTCACCTTGGGTCTGGCGATGGTCCTCGGGCGCTTCGCGTTCATCATCCCCACTTTGGCCATCGCGGGAAGCCTGGTGGCCAAGAAGCGGGTGCCGTCGTCCAGCGGCACGTTCCCAACCCACGGCGCGCTTTTCGTTGGGCTCCTGGTGGGGACGGTGATCGTAATCGGCGCCTTGACGTTCTTCCCCGCACTCTCCCTGGGCCCTTTGGTCGAGCATTACCTGATGCACCAGGGGAGACTGTTTTCTTCGCTGATGTTCTCTATCTGGAGCTAATCCATGGCCACGACAGCAACTCCTCCTCTGATCGACGATCTGACGACACTGATCCCCAAGAGACTGGTGCGGGCGCGTCCCCTGTTCGATCGCGAACTCGTGGGGCGGGCGCTGAAGGACTCGTTTATCAAGCTGAATCCCGCCACGCTCTTCAAGAATCCGGTGATTTTTGTGGTGGAAGTGGGCGCAGCGTTGACGGGCGTGTTCCTGGTTCGGGACGCCTTCATCGGCGCGCCGAGCTTGGGATTTGAGGTCCAGATTGATTTGTGGCTCTGGTTCACGGTGCTCTTTGCCAACTTCGCTGAGGCTATGGCGGAAGCGCGCGGCAAGGCGCAAGCCGACACCTTGCGGAAGACCAGATCCGAATCCGTTGCCAAGCGCTTTGTTGGCAAGGGCAAGATGGAAGCGGTGCCGGCCTCGAAGCTGCGCGCCGGGGACACCGTGCTGTGCGAAGTAGGAGACATTATCCCCGGCGACGGAGAAGTCATCGAAGGCATTGCCACCGTGGATGAATCCGTCATCACCGGCGAAAGCGCACCGGTGATTCGCGAGTCGGGTGGCGATCGCAGCGCGGTGACGGGCGGGACCAAGGTGCTGTCGGACCAGATCCGCATCAAGATAACTTCCAATCCGGGCGAGACTTTCCTGGATCGGATGATCGCTCTGGTGGAGGGGGCGGAACGGCAGAAGACTCCCAACGAGATCGCCTTAAACATTCTCATTGCCGGCATGACGCTGATCTTCTTGTTTGCTGTGGCGACGCTACAGCCGTTTGCCATCTACAGCATCGCTTCCGCCAAAAGCGGAAGCGTGCCAACGGTGGCGGTGCTGGTTTCCCTGCTGGTCTGCCTTATTCCAACCACCATCGGCGGATTGCTGTCCGCGATCGGGATCGCAGGGATGGACCGCGTGATGCAGCACAACGTCCTGGCCATGAGCGGGAAAGCCGTGGAAGCCTCGGGCGACGTCGATACGCTCCTGCTGGACAAGACCGGCACCATCACGCTGGGCAATCGGCAGGCGGTGGAGTTCATTCCGGTGCAAGGAGTGAGCGAAGCGGAGCTTGCGGATGCCGCGCAATTGTCGAGCCTCGCTGACGAAACACCCGAAGGACGCTCCATCGCTGTCTTGGCGAAGCAACGCTTCCAGTTGCGGGGCAGAGAAGTTGCCGAGCCAAGTGCGCATTTCATTCCCTTCTCCGCCTACACGCGAATGAGTGGGGTGAATATGGATGGGCGCTCGCTGCGAAAGGGCGCAACGGACGCCATCGTCAACTTCGTCAAAGAGCAGGGTGGACAAATACCGGGCGACTTCCTGGGGATTTCAGACCGAATCTCGCGCGCGGGTGGCACACCTCTGGCCGTGGCCGACGGCTCGCGGATGCTGGGAGTTGTGCACCTCAAGGACATCGTGAAGGGCGGAATGAAAAGCCGGCTCTCGCAACTCCGCACCATGGGCATCCGGTCAGTGATGATAACCGGTGATAATCCTCTCACCGCCGCAGCTATTGCCGCGGAGGCGGGCGTGGATGATTTCCTTGCCCAAGCCACTCCCGAAGATAAGCTGAAGTATATCCGCAAAGAGCAGGCCGGCGGGCGCATGGTGGCCATGACGGGAGACGGTACCAATGACGCGCCGGCGCTGGCGCAGGCGGATGTCGGGGTAGCCATGAATACGGGCACCATGGCGGCCAAAGAGGCTGGCAACATGGTCGATCTCGACAGCAACCCGACCAAGCTCATTGAGGTCGTGGCCATCGGCAAACAACTGCTGATCACGCGCGGCGCCTTGACCACGTTTTCCATCCTCAATGATGTGTCGAAGTACTTCGCGATTATCCCGGCGATGTTCATGACCACATATCCGGCGCTGGCGAAGCTGAACATCATGCACCTCCGCACGACGCACAGCGCGGTGTTGGCGGCAGTGATTTTCAACGCCCTGATCATTGTCGCCCTCGTGCCGCTGGCGTTGCGAGGCGTGAAGTACCGGCCGCAGAGCGCCGCCGCCATGCTGCGACGCAATCTTTGGATCTACGGAGTGGGCGGTTTCATTGCGCCTTTTCCTTGCATTTTCCTGATCGATCGGCTGCTGGGATTACTGCACTTGGCCTAAGGGGGGCAGTGGGCAGGTAGGCAGATGGGCAGTAGGCAGATCGCAACTAGCATGAGGAATGGCGTCAGGCGGGAATGGAGATCGGCTGTTCCCTGTTCCCTACTCCCTGTTCCCTCAAGGAGCTTTTATGCGTCGTCAAATTGTGCCTGCGTTTCGATTAATGCTTGTGCTGACGGTGCTGACGGGGTTGATTTATCCCGGCGTCGTCACGGGCCTCTGCCAGGTCCTCTTCCGTTGGCGGGCCAACGGAAGCATGCTAAGCGTGGGGGGGAAAGAGATCGGATCGGCCCTCATTGGGCAGAACTTCACGAAGCCGGAGTATTTCCATCCGCGCCCTTCGGCGGCAGGCAACGAGGGCTACGACGCGACGGCTTCCACAGGGTCCAATTACGGCCCAACCAACCAGAAGCTCATCGATCGAGTAAAAAGCTCGGCGGAGCAGTTCCGCAAGGAAAACCCTGACTACACCGGGCCGATTCCTGCAGATCTGTTGACCGCTTCCGCCAGCGGACTCGATCCCGACATCAGCCCCGCTTCCGCAGATGCGCAGGCGCCGCGAGTTGCCAAGGCGCGAGGCATCGATCTTCACCAGGTGGAGGGGCTTATCAGCCAGAATACCAAGGT
>Ga0187864_10003877_pt1 | contig 12023 bp, 9 predicted proteins | sample June2016WEW_11_4_FD_132985 | JGI IMG/M metagenome (GOLD analysis project Ga0187864, IMG submission 132985) | Peatland microbial communities from SPRUCE experiment site at the Marcell Experimental Forest, Minnesota, USA - June2016WEW_11_40 | ecosystem: Environmental > Terrestrial > Soil >... | reverse complement strand
GATCTCTCCTGCGACGAGCTTTATTGCGAGGGCGTGGCGCTCGGAAGCCTTGCCGCGCGCCACGGAACTCCGCTGTACGTTTATTCCGCGGCCATGATCCGCGCCCGCATGAACGCCTTCCGTCGCGCTTTTCATTCCGTTCCTCACACGCTGTGTTATTCGGTCAAAGCCAATTCGACGCTGGCGATTCTGCGCTTAGTGGCCGGCGAGGGGGCCGGCTTCGACGTGGTTTCTGGCGGAGAACTGCACCGAGTTCTGCGCGCAAGCCGGAAGTCCGCGAGTAGAGTTGCGCACAAAGTTGCGAGCAAAGTTGTGTTCTCCGGCGTGGGCAAGACCGCGGCCGAGATGGAACTCGCCCTCCGCTCGGGAATATTGCTGTTCAATATCGAAAGCGCTTCGGAATTAAGCTTGCTGTCGGCAACCGCGACCCGATTGAAAAAACGAGCGTCGGTCGCGGTGCGGGTCAATCCCGACGTCTCGACGAAAACTCACCCCTATATTTCGACCGGATTGCACCAGCACAAATTCGGCGTGCCGATTCTCGAGGCCAAGACGCTCTACGCGCAAGCCGCGAAGCAGCCGTATCTGAAAGTGGCCGGAGTGAGCGTCCACATCGGGTCGCAGATTGCCGATGTCGGAACATTTCAAGAGGCCCTCGAACGCGTGGCGGATCTGGTGCGCACATTGCGCAAGCAAGGCCATGACATTCGCTACATCGACGCCGGCGGCGGCTTGGGAATTTCGTATGAGGGAGCGCAGGGGAGCTTTGAGAAACAGATTCCGGCATACGCGAAAGCAGTGCTCGGTCCGTTGCGCGGCTTGAAGTTGCATTTGCTGCTCGAACCGGGACGCTCCATCGTGGGGCCGGCGGGCGTGTTGCTGACGCGCGTCCTCTACCGGAAGACGAACAACCGCAAGCGCTTTCTGATTGTCGATGCGGCGATGAACGATCTGCTGCGTCCTTCTCTGTATGGTGCCTATCACGAGATTGTTCCCTTGGTCCAGACAACGAGCGGGGCGACGACCCGCGAGTCGCGCGAAACCGAGATTACCGATGTGGTTGGCCCCATCTGCGAGACGGGTGACTTTTTCGCGCGTAACCGAAAGCTTCCACTGGTCAGCGAGGGCGATCTACTGGCCATTTTGGACGTGGGCGCGTACGGCACCGTGCTGGGATCGAATTACAACACGCGCGGGCGCGCGGCGGAAGTGCTGGTGGATGGCGCGAAGGCGAAAGTGATCCGGCGGCGCGAGACCTTACAGGACCAATTGAGGGCAGAGTTTTAACCTTAGTAACTGCTCCTGAGTAACTGTTTTTTGGTCGGTGTCCGGTCCAATATAGGCGTGGGTGCTTTTGTATGGAGGCGGCCTTGAAAGAATTGTTCTTATCTCGGATAAATCGCCCATACTTGACCGCAAAGACCCTCTTCGCGTGTTTGGCGCTGGTTTGCATGGCCACAGTATCGGCCTTTGCTCAGCACCACGCACAGTCCCGTGTATGGTTTCTCCCCAATCAAGAGGTCCGCGTCGACAATCTGCCGTTGCTGACGGCGCCGTCGGCGGACGCATCGGCGGTGCTCGCGACGGCCCTGGAGACCATCATCCCTGACAGGGACGTATGCTGCGGAAAGTACTCTGGCCTTGAAGACGCCGTTCTCTCGGCTCGGTCGTCCTTAAAGGTACTGAGCGCGAAGTTGCAGGGAAGGCATGTCTTGGGCGACGGCCTGTCCGTCGTGGTCCGCGCGGGGTATTTCCCGAAAAGCTCGATTGACCCTTCCCTCATCGTCACAACGCTGATGGATCAACAGCCCATGCTCATCAAGTGGAAATCGCACGTATACGTGTTGTGCGGAGCGATCTACGATGAAACCCGCAGTTACGGCCAGGAAGGCTCGCTATTTAGAATCCATAAACTCTTGTTGCTGGACCCGCGGTATTCCGACCAGCGAAGGGAAAGCGAGTTCAACGGCGAAACCGACGATTGGAACAATATCCAGGGAATTCTGACGCTGTCGGTTGTGCGGCCATAGTCCTGCCAGAGTCCTGCGGCGCGCAAAGTTACAGACCGCGGCTACAGCAACCTCAAGAAGCTCGTCACCGCCATTGACGCTGCCGTCACCGTTCACCCCACTTGAGCTTGGTGGCGAGCACTTCGAAAAATGTTTTCTGAAAACGCAGCAGCCTGGCCGAATGTTCCGACTTCACGCAGCGCACGATATCGCCGACTCGCGCGGGCATGCCGACCTGTCCATCAAAACTCAGGTACGCTTCCTCCTTACCGGTCTTGACGCGGATTTCAATCTCGACCGTATCCCGCACCACCACCGGACGGTGCGTCAATCCGTGGGGCGAGACGGGCGTAATGAGGAAGGCATCCACATCCGGGTGGAGAATCGGCCCTCCCGCTCCAAGGGAATACGCGGTAGAACCGGTTGGCGTGGCGATGATCAGAGCATCGGCTCTGTAGCTGGAGACGAACTCCGCGTCCACGAAAAGCTCGAAGTGATTCAAGCGCGCGATGGCGCTCTTGCTCACCACCACCTCGTTCAGGGCGGCGTGCGTGGCAAGGTTCTCGCCGCCCCGGATCAGCGAGCCACGCAGCATGGACCGGCTGTCCACGATGTAGTGTTCTTTCTCGATCGCTTCCAGAGCAAGATACAGATCGGCCAATGCAAGTTCGGTCATGAATCCAAGCGTGCCCAGGTTGACGCCGAGGATCAGCGTGCCGGCTTTCGCAACCGCGCGCGCCGCCGATAGCAGGGTACCGTCGCCGCCCAGCACCAGAGCCAGATCCGGCGACCGCGTGGCCAATTCAGTTCGCGGTATCACGTTGGTCGCCGAAAAGTAAACTGCGCTTTCCTGGTCCACCACCACCGCGTAGTTGCGCTGCTTTAGCCATTTTTCGAGCGCCGGCAGCGCTTCCGACAGCTCGGGACGGCCCGGCTTCGAAATGATGGCAACAGTTTTCTTGCGGGTCGGGCTTTGCGGAGACTTCGACATGTCTACGGACTTCTCTCTGGATTTGTGCTCGGGCGTCTCTTCTGACATCGGACTTCCGATTGTACAGAATCACTCGATGGCAGGCGTCACAAACTCTGCGTGGAGCAGGAATTCGCGATTGCCCTCGCCGCCGAGGATGGGGGACTCGATCCATTCGGCGCGCGCGCATCCGAGTTCTAAAAGCGCCGCTTCTACCCTGGACACGGCCGCTCGCTGCGCCGATTCGTCGCGCACGATTCCGCCTTTACCCACCAGTTCCCTTCCCGCTTCGAACTGCGGTTTCACCAGCACCACAATCTGGCGAACGAAATCCGATACTGCACGCGGAATCGAACTGGGTTTCAGATTGCGAGGTGCGCCGGCCCAAAAAACGGCGCGAATCACCGCCGGTAGCACCAGGGCGGCGGAGATGAAGGAAACATCCATGGCAATGAAGTCAATCGGCTCGCCAATGATGCTGGGCTCGAGATAGCGGGCGTTGGTTCTTTCCAGAAGCCGAATGCGCGGGTCGTTGCGCAATCCGAAATCCATCTGCCCATAACCGGTATCGACGGCGATCACCTTGGCGGCGCCGTGCTGCAACATGCAGTCGCTGAAGCCTCCGGTGGAAGCGCCGACGTCAAGACAGACTTTGCCATGGAGATCGATTCGCCAGTGCTCGAGAGCCTTCTCCAACTTGAGCCCGCCGCGGCTGACGTAGCGGAGATCTTCGCCCAGCAGGCGCAAGGTTGCGCCGGAGTCAATCGATGCGCCCGCCTTCTCGATCTTCTGCTCGTTGACGAGAACTTTTCCGGCCAGGATGAGGGCCTGCGCGCGCTCGCGCGATGGCGTCAGTCCACGATCCACGAGCAACTTGTCGAGACGTATCTTCACGGAGTATCGAAAAACGAATCCGCCCGATGCAGCTAGCACTCGATGCAGTGCAAAATGTTGAAAGGGATTCGTTAGCAGAAGGTTACAAGAGTAAGTTCCCGCTTTTCCACAAACTTTTCCTCAGCGGTGTTGAAAACTTCTACGGAACCGCGTCACAGTAGGGTGTTGCATCCGTCACAAAAAAGCCGCCGGGAAGGGGCGGCGTTCTCTTTCGAATCGAAAATCAATGTCGCGAACCTCGGATCTAGTCCTAGCCCGCAACCTCTTCCAGAAGCTTCTGGTCGATATCGAAGTTGGCATGCACGTTCTGTACGTCGTCGCAATCTTCGAGCGCTTCCATCAGGCGAATCATCTGCGCCGCCTGCTGCCCTTCGAGCTTGATGTAGGTCTGCGGAATCATGCCCACGCTCGAAGAGAGGGGCGTAATGCCGGCCTTCTTCACGGCCTCTAACACGCCTTCGTAGGCGGAAGGTTCAGTCAGAATTTCCCAGGTCTCGCCATCATCCTTCAAATCCTCACCACCAGCTTCGAGGATGATGTTCATCAGATCGTCTTCCTTGGCCGCCGACTTGGGAACAATAATGTCGCCCTTCTTGTGGAACATCCAAGAGACGGCGCCCGCTTCGGCCATATTGCCATTGTTCTTCCCGAACACGTGCCGGATTTCGCTCACCGTGCGATTGCGGTTGTCGGTAGAAATTTCCGCCAGCAAGGCAACGCCGCCCGGGCCGTATCCCTCAAGCACGAATTCTTCGTAGTTCGCGCCCGGCAGTTCGCCGGTGCCGCGCTGGATGGCGCGCTTGATGTTGTCGGCCGGCATGTTCTCGTTTTTCGCCGCCAAGATCGCCGTGCGCAGCCGCGGGTTCATGTCCGGATCGCCGCCCGACTTGGCCGCCATCGCGATTTCCTTGATGAGACGGGTGAAGATCTTGCCGCGCTTAGCGTCGAGCGCGCCCTTCTTGTGCTTGATGGTTGCCCATTTCGAATGGCCGGACATAGCTGTACCTCGTATCTAAAGAACCTGAATGGCGCTGATTCTCGGAATTACGGATCCGCCCGCGGAGGAAATCACAGGATCAGCCTCGACGTAAACACGTTCAGGCGAACTGAGATTATAGCATGGGGCGGGGAGCGGCGGGTGCCCCAGTCAGTCGCGTTTTTGCGAATCAGTGGGTAGCGGGCGCCGAAGCCCACATGAGGTACCCTTAGGGAATCCGCCATGGCCGCCACAACTCTCGAACACCAACTCACCCAACTCGAAGCCAGCCGCTATCGCTTCGGCCGCAACGAATCCGCTCGCGTAGTCAAGCTGCTGACTAGGCTCGACGCCAAGCGCTTTCCTGATTCGGCGTCGCTGATCCGCTTCCACGAAGCCCTACTTTTCCTGCGTGCCTTTCCGCAAGGGCCAGCCGTGGTGCGTGCCACCGAGCGCATTCTGAATAGTTTCCACAAAAAAGTGGAAGCACTATGCAAAGCCGGCGCCAACATGGACGACTTCGAGCCCATCGAAGTCTCCGGCATTGCCGCCACCGAGATGGAAGACACGCTCAGCTTCGACGTTGCGAACTGGCTCATCAAGCGCATGCCCGGCAAAGTTGAAATCGCCTGGGAAAACTACGAGCCAGGACGCGAGTTAGGCACAACTGGCCCACGCTTCATGCCTTTGCTCGAGGACGACTCTTACGTCGAGGCCGACACCACGTGGCGCCGATGGCTGGAAACCGCCTCTGGTAAAAAAAAATCCGATCCGGCTTGGCTAATTCAGCGGTTCGCTGATCTCCCGCTTCCGCCAATGCAGAAAGCCGAACTCTACGAATCGCTGCGCGTACCGCTGCATTGGAATCTCGCGAACTCCACCATCTCAAGAACGCGAAACTGGAAGCCGGTTCCGAGCGTCTATTACCACGCCGAGCCACTGCTCAGCCGGAGCCAGGTGTCGCTGGCCCGCGAGTTGGCCCGCCGTCCACCGCAACTGACGAAGCTTTCGCGCAAGCAGGGCGAACAGATCATGGACATGATCCGCGAGGTCATGCTGGTGCGCTACCGCGAACTTTACGGTACGACGCTGGGCGATCCGCGTTCGGTGGTGCGAGCCAACGTGCGAGCCGATCTGGGAACGCACGAAGCAGGCCGGGGCGTTTCGATTTATCTCTGGAACCTGCCGCCAGATCGCCGTCTCCCGCTACGCGCCTATGTCGCAGGCTTGACGTTGAAGAATGGAGTGCCAGTTAACTACGTCGAAGCCATCGGACTCTCTGAGTGGATGGAGGTCGGCTTCAACACCTTCTACACTTTTCGCGGCGGCGAAGCGGGGTGGATCTACGCGCAAGTACTGCGCTGCCTGTGTCACCTCATGGGAACGACGTGCATCTCGGTCTACCCGTATCAACTGGGCCATGACAACGAGGAAGCGATTGAATCGGGCGCGTTCTGGTTTTACCGGAAGCTGGGCTTCCGCCCCGGCCGTCCAGAATTGCAAGAGCTGGTCGAGCGCGAGGAACGCAGCATCGCCGCGAATCCAGCCTATCGAACACCAGCCAGAACCTTGCGCCGCCTGGCGGCTGGGCACGTGTTCTACGAGTTGCCGGGCAGCGAGGTGGGAGCGTGGGACTGCTTTAGCACGCGCAACATCGGCCTGCGAGTCAACCGCCGGATGGCGCGCGATTTTCGCGGAGACGCCGCCGTCATGCGCGAGCATTCGAGGCGTGCGCTGGAGCGAATCTTAGCTGTGAAAATCGGCGGTCCGAGAAGCGGTGGCGTCAGCACGTCTTCGTGGACGCCTCTGGAGAAGGAGTCCTTTGAGAATTTTGCGCTGGTCCTGGCCGATGCGCCGGAATTGCGTGCGTTGACCCGAGAAGAAAAAGAAGACCTCGTCCGAGTCATCCGCGCCAAAGCCAAACCGGATGAAATGCTTTACCTGCATCTTACGCAGCGTCACTGGCGGTTAAGGAGGGCGGTGCTGACTCTCGGGTCGTAATTGGTTAGTGAAATGCGGATGTTTCGCCAACCATCAGTTCCCGCCCGTTGAGACGCAGCACCCCAGAGGCGAAGGACCCAATTCCTTGCGCGTTGGGTTGTCCATCTGACCTTCCGCTGAATGGATGCCAGCCCCTTGCAACACAGGCCTCGCTCTTTGTTCTGATTTCGTAACAAATCAGCTCTGGATTCTGCCTCTTGGACCGCTCGCGATAACAGCCATTTAGCCGCCAGAACGGTTGCCAGGACTCGTCTTGAATAGATGAGAATGTGTAGTTTGTTCGGGTTTTGTAACACAACGAGTTCATTCTTGACACTTTGTAGCACTAAGACTAAGTTGCGGCTTCTGTTGCGCAGCTTCGAAGTCGCGCTCCAGCCTGGTGCGGTTCGTGCCCACATCAAGGAAGGTAATTCGCATTCAGACCGATGGATCGAGCAACGAGGGCCGGCATCGGAAGCTGGTATGGATCGAACAGCAGCGTTTTCGTGGCTTTGGTTGCTCCGAATGCGCCTGGGTCTTCAACCCTACTAGCGCGCCCAACTTTGAGTTGCAGCGCGACAAAGAGTTTACCTTGCATGTTTGCGCCGATCACCCGGGAGCAAGAACACAGCATCATTCAGAATGCCAAGATTGGGGAAAGCTTTACCGCGCCGCTGTCCTCGAGTCTGACCGGAATAAGCTGCTGCAGCGCATCGAGCAGGCAGAGGTCGCGATTCTCGAGCGGTCGGGAAGTTTATCAAAGTCGCCAGGCAACAATCGAAAAGAGCAGGAACTTATCACGCGTGCACTGCACATCTTGAGCCTGCTGCGTAAGGCTGCGCAAGAGCCGTAGCCTCGCGCGATTTCTGCTGGTAAGAGATCGGCTCCCTGCTATATTCGTCATCTATCATGCTCCCCTTCTTTTCTGAATATGTACATTATTATATGTATACTTAAGTCAGTACAAAACGTTTCACGTGGAACATTGTGTACGTGCAAATTATTGGGGTGGGCAGGTGACAGGTTATCCTCGCTTCCGTGCGACTTCAAAGTTTCCCCCTCGGCGCGGCCAGCGAACTTGAACCGCCTCGTGTGACCGTGTATAAAGACTTAGGAAGCACGATGCCGGGTGCAGTGCTTTTGGCGTGTACCATACAGACTGAGATGGTCCCTCAAACGGTCTGCAATAGATTGATTTTAAAGCGGAAGTGGTGGAACTGGCAGACACACCATCTTGAGGGGGTGGCGCCGAAAGGCGTGGGGGTTCAAATCCCCCCTTCCGCACCAGCACTTTTGTTTTCAACATGTTACAATGTGGTGATACCGTACCTGATACCTAAATCAGAGGAGGATCACCAGCATGAACCGCCAAGTAAACGTCACCAAAAGAATCCAGACAGCGCAAGGTATGCGTTATTGTCCTGTGGTGCTGTCTGCGAATGGCCGCGTCAAACCTGATGCGGTCCTGGTCAACGGAAAAGAAGAGAGGCACCCTGAAGGCGCTTATTATCTCGAATGGCGCGAAGGTGCGAAGCGAGTACGTCTGTCCGTGGGCAAGGATGCAGCGGACGCTACAGCGCGAAGGCTCCGCAAAGAAGCGGAACTCAACGCTGTGAATCTTGGCGCGGCCATCGTGCCAGAGAAAAACAAAGAGGGTCAACGGTCGCTAGTGGCAGCGGTTGCCGATTACCTGGAGGACGTGCGGTTGAAGCAGACCACAAACAAAAGGCAGAACTTTGGCCGCCACAATACCACAGGCTGCTACAGCACTGCCCTGGCCTACTTCACGGAGAGCTGCCACAAAATGAACCTGGAGGAGATTGACCGGCACGACCTGCTGAAGTATGCCAACTTTTTGCAGACGGAGAAGGATCAAGGCCCACGAAGTGTATATAACAAGTTTCAGATCGTGATGAGCTTCCTCAAGGCTCACGGCATACGCGGGCTGGTTGGCAAAACTGACTGGCCGCGCTACACGGAGACCGAGCCTGAGATTTACGAGAAGGAGGAACTTGATGCGCTGTTTGCTACTTGTGATGCAGAGGAGCGGCTGTGGTTTGAATTCTTCCTGATGACGGGGATGCGAGAACAGGAAGTGATATTCACGTATTGGAAGGACGTGAACTTCACAGCATCCACAGTGCGCGTGAGCTTCAAGCCTGATGCTGGATGGTCCCCAAAAGCGTACAAGGAACGTGAGATTCCGATTCCCACGAAGCTCGCAAAGAGTCTGAAAGAGTGGAAGGCGAAGGCAGCAAAAGGCTGCCCATTCGTATTCGCCACCAGCGGGTGCAAACCGAAACATGATTTTCTCGACTGCCTCAAAGCAATTGCCGAGCGTGCCGATCTCGACCCGGATAACTTCTGGTTGCACAAGTTCCGTGCGACGTTTGCGACCTGGTCATTATGGGAAGGCGTTGACCTGCGCACAGTTCAGCAGTGGTTAGGCCATAGCGACATTGAATCAACAATGAGGTACCTCAAGCCGTCGCGCTCAGTGGAAACAAGGGCCAAGGTCAACAAAATTTTCGCGTGAGACAACAATCACTGTGAGCGCAACCACTTCGCCACTAGAACAGGATCGAAACGGACGGATGTTCCGAGCCTAAAGCTGGGGATGCGGCCAGTTTTGGCCCACTTGTATATGCTAATTGTTGAGACATTCAGCATTAGCGCGAGAACGCCAGCTGTAAGCGCATGATCAGTCAGTTCGATCTGATCCGCGAGAGAAATAGGATTAGACATTAAGATCGGACAGCAAAACGCACTGCCACTGCGAAACCAGTAAAAATTTACACATACACGACTGTTGTCTCCAGTCATCATCCAGGAGTTTTCAGATTCTCGGGCTGCGTCGAGGTTCCGTGAGAGGTTTTAATCTCTGGTCTCCTCAATCTTGATGTTCCAGACCGGATACCGCTCCTCAAAAACCAAGAGGGATGAACGATTGATCCATCACCCATCACCCTGCCCCGATTCCCTATGCAGATCATTGCAGAACCAGCTCAGAAAAGCAGCAATGCAGAACCAATGGTTTTACCATAGCACCTATGCATTGATGTGCAGTGTTCATGCGGGTCCAGGGCTGGTTTGGACACGCGCTTGACACGCGCCATCTACAGCACATTTTTGCACTCCTCGCCGCTACATTCGCCGTAATCTACAGCCGTTTCCTGGGATTCTGGGAACTCCTCAAAGTGACCAACCTTGATCAAAAATGGCAGGCCGCCAATATAGCGCCGCGCCCTGGCCGCGCCTGTAATTCCCTGGAGTTCCTTTGGCTGCCGGTCTACGGGTGGAGAATCCAGGATCAGGCGCACCATTTTGATATGCCTCTCGTTGACGCGGGCCGACAACGCAGCAGCCTCCTCATCAGTCAGACGGGCGTGCTCCCGATGATCCACCAGCTCCAAATGATCAGGATTCGCGCAAATCAGCCCCCAGCACACACCAATACTGGAGCTGTGGTGAACGTCTCCAACAAGTTCGGCTACAGGGATTCCAAGTGAGATCGCCATAGCAAGCCTGTGCGGCCCGACATTCTCACCACGAATAGGATGGTTGGCATATCGAGACTTCAGACCTGGACCCTCCTGTGCCTCAAGGCTCCAAGGAACGGCTAGACCTTTCCCAAGGCCGATATAAAACCAACATTCGTCGAGAGGGCTGCAAGTCACCGCGACCAACCGACTAGCGAAATTGATGATCTCGGCTGGAGTGTGCAAGACGCACAATCTCTCATAACGCTCCTGCGCCCGCGCTTCCCGCGCCCATCTTGCCTCCATCGCCTTGCGTTGTGCAGACGAGTAACGTTTACGCCTCTTTTGACCCACACCATAGTAATCGTCCATCAACTTCGGCATCACCATGGAACTCCCTTTCAAAAGGATTTGATTTTTGACTTGGAATTCCGGGCGTATTCCGTTTCAGCAAGGCGGGTAGCGATATTCTGCTCCATAATCAGACTACTACAGCGGTGCAGCGGATGCAACTAAACGCCACCTTTAGTTCCCATCGGCTTCGTGTATTCCAGCGAAGGCACAGATTGTTCCTCTTTCGGCACGTCATTCACACGATATTTGCCATTACCATCCACGATGCACGCCAGGTATTTTGATCGGCTTGGTCGGATTCCTCTGCGTCGGCATCGTTCCAAGAATGCACGTTGTGATTCACGCGGAGACGGAATTCCGCAAACCAAACCGTCGCCCGCATCCCGATAGCAACCTGGAGGCGTCATTTCGCCAGTGATGCCGTCTGGAGACCACTCCGCTGTTGGCGCGAACAAGCCAACATCACCGATGGCGTAAAAATCTTCCGTGGGTGTCCCGTTGTCGGCCTTTGCTTGCACCTCGGCTTCGGTCTCAAGCTTCTTCGCCGCTGCCCACTTTGCCCAGCGAGCACCGCTGACGTTGAACTCTGTCTGCGCATCTTTAATATCGGTCAGGCTCGCTTGGTATTTCTGCACGCTGGCAGCCGTGACGCGGGCACTCTTTAAGCTTCGGCTCAAGAACACTCGGACAAGCAATCCCTTTGGTTCTAGCCGTTCCTGAATAGAAGTATTGGATTTCCAGCCGAAGACTTTTTTGACCTCTTTATACGTGAGTAGGGTGTCCATTTAATTCTGCGCCTGCATGTCTGTGCCAACTGAAGCAGCGAATTGTTGAAGGCTGGCAAGCTCGAACAAAACGCGACGCCCTAACCTACGGCATTGAACAAGATTTTTTTTGACCGCCCGATCAAGCGTCACACACGAAATTCCCAGCATAGTGCTGGCTTCGGCACGACTGTAAAAAAGTTTGTTGGTCATTGGATTTCCTCTTCTGCGGCCACAACCGCGTGCTCTGCTAACTCTGTTTTTCTTTTCTCGACTGCTGCTGTTAGACGCATGTCCACACGCTCTGCTGGAGTTAAGGTGACGCTGGCATTTGCAGCGAATGAATCTGCTACGTCACCCTCCACTATCTGCTCCCGCACAATTTCTTCAGGTAGGCGAGTGGGCGCATAGGGCTTGCTTGCCCATTTGCTGCACCACTGCACAAGCGGATCATCATCACTGCCCGCGTGAACACCGCATCGGTAGAACCGTTGGTTATATTCTTCCGAGTCCACCGCGTTGGGCTGATCATTGCCGTAACCGCCTTTTTGTCCGCGTGAGACGGAGACTGGCACTGGTCTCGTGTCTTGCACCACG
>Ga0187864_10003871_pt1 | contig 12041 bp, 15 predicted proteins | sample June2016WEW_11_4_FD_132985 | JGI IMG/M metagenome (GOLD analysis project Ga0187864, IMG submission 132985) | Peatland microbial communities from SPRUCE experiment site at the Marcell Experimental Forest, Minnesota, USA - June2016WEW_11_40 | ecosystem: Environmental > Terrestrial > Soil >... | reverse complement strand
GGAAATATCATCTCTGACTTTTTCGACGACTCTGATCCCTCTCGCCGCGTCTCTATCCTCCAAGACCACCTCCGGCCCGTGCTCGCCACGGTCGAGCAGGACCCGCTCCTCAAGCGCTACGCACCGCTCCTCCGCGTCCTCGTAGAGTCGGGCGAGGGCGCCCCCATGATGCTGCTGGCCTTCCTCGTCTTCTTGAACGTGACGCCCGCGATGAAAAAGTACGTATCGGACGCCAAGCAGAACCGGCGCCCCATCGAGTTCAACAAGCGCCAGCCGTTCTTCGAGGCGCTCGCCGCCTCCGAAACCCTCTTTGCCTCTCGCCAGATCGACCTCGACCGCTTCTTTTCTCTGCTCGTACAAGTCGTGGAGACGGGAGCGCCTCTCGACTCTTTCCTTCGCACCGAAGTGAAGCTCGAAGAGCCGTACGCAGAAACCTCCACCGTCGGGCAGGTCGAATAGCGCCACCATCGCCTGATCCGAAGGCCCGTTCGCATTGGGGTCGACGCCGAGGAAGACGTGGCGGATGCGGCGCTGTTCAAGGAGAGAGGGCACATAAAACTTGGACTTGTCGAACACGTGCGCCACGTCCAGCTGCGAGAAGGCCGACTCGTGCTGCTCGTTCTCCATGCCGTACATCTCCTGATTGCGCAGCGCATCCTCTCCCGTCATCAGCGCCTTGACTCGCTTGTGCGCCCGTACACTTTGCCACTTGGGGATAGCCGCCATCATATGACTGCACGTGTCCGGAGCAGCGATGCACGCCGGCCGATCGCACACGAGTTTCATCGTGACGCAGTCGAACACGGGCTCTCCGCGTTCGTTCTTCATGTGCAGGAATGCGGAGAAGAAGTTTTGCCCTCCGCGAACGGTGCTGATGCATATCAACGACGCCGCGTCCATCTGCAGCAGCGGGCACACCACCTCGTAGAAAACCTGAAAGAGTGAGGCCTAGACGGATACGCGTCCAGCCCACCTGTGTGTCCATCGCCGCCGCTTCCTCGCAGATGATGACATCTCCTCCTTGGCCCTGTGCGGAAATGAGAAAAGATCGAAGGAGAACACACGTCACCTTAAGAGAGTGTGCGAGCCTAGGTCGGAAGAACGACCTGGCATTAGACAAACAAAGGTTCCGATTCTATTCCGAAGGGACCGCTTCTGTTCTCGAGCAAGATACACGCCACAGATCATCGTCCCGCGCCGCACCGCACCGCTTACGTACCAAACCCGGGTCAAGAGCGCGCTGCGTTAATTTTATTTCATATATCTTGGGTGGTTTTTGCGCGCGGCTCGCCGTCTCGGCGATGCCCGCGAAACGGCGCTTCCTGAGCTTCGGCGGCGTCGCTCATTGTTGCCGGATTTGGAGGGGAGGATGTTTTTTATTTGAGGTGAACCGCCGCTTGGGAACACGTGACGGGCGGCGGCTCGATGAGCGATACGGCCACCTCGAAACGCGACTCGCCGTTCACGTGCGGCTGTATGTCCTCCTTGTCGAAACGAATGAATGCGGATCGGCGCCTCTCTTCGGCCGAGCGTTTGATGCGCCAGGCCTTAGTCGGGTGGCTCAGGCTCGCGATAGGTGCGCTGCGCGCGCACCTGCTCCCGTCCGGAGATCCCCGCACTTCGACGTCGAACATCGTCGGCGGATTCCTATCTACGCAATAGTTAAAGACGTTGAAGACCGAGACGAAAGCGGCCTCTTCGTCCATGGCGAAAAGCAGGACGAGGTAGAGCGAATTCTTGGATCGGAAGAAGTCCTCTCCCTTCCAGCACGTCAGAGCGGAACCGGCAGGAGTTCGAGGCCAGCGCGCCGAGAACGTGAAGGAGGCGTGGCTAGAAACGTTCACGTGAGAGAAAACGTCCATTTTCTTCACCGACGCGCCCCCGCAATTGTGGCTGTAGGGAGCCCTGGAAGCCCAGGAGATGCCAGGCCGGTTATTGCTGCCGTTCGCGAATATCCACTCGTCGATCCTCGGATCGGAGAGCGGACAGCAGATGACGGCAAACGGGCAGGCGCGCTCGTGGCTGGCTATGAAGTCGTACGAGCCCGTGGCGTCGCACCCGTCGTGGACGCATCCCGAGGTGGCCGTTTTCGATAGGTGCGCCACGTAAGGAGACTCGCGGACGTTGTCGAGCTTCGCCCGGCACATGGGGCAGCTGTTCTTGAATTTCGGTTTGCAGTCGGAGCACAACTCGTGACCATTGGGACATTGGGAGAACGGCGCTCGCATGTGAAGGGAGCAGTATTCGCATTCGAGCGGATCTGGTGCCGCTTCTTTGCGTTTCTTGGACTCTTGCGGAGCTGCCGCCGCGGCCATCGGATAGATTTCCAATTTAGGATACGTCCCCGCGATTTTATTCTCAAAAGTCGGTGCGGTTTCTCTCCGTCTGATTTCCGATGGCCGCGAAACGTTCAGGAGCAGAGAGCGAGTTCAGCGAGAAGAAAGCGAAGGTGGATCCCTTGGTGGTGACCGAGGAAGAGCGCGCCTTCTTCCGCAAGCACGGATTCCTCACCAAGCTGAACGTCGTCCCCGCCGAGGAGTGCGAAGACGCGCAAGCCCGCTTCGAGGACGCCCTCCGCGTGCTCGACCCCTCCTTCTCGAAGGACGTGAACGGGAGCGTCAAATGCCGCACACCCAAGCACTCTCACGGCATCCAAGAGATGCCAAAGCTGGCGTTTTTGGAGTGCGTGAAGGACATCCGCCTGCACCCGAACGTGGCCGAGGTGTGGCGCTCGCTGTTGCGGACGAAGGACATCTCGAGCTCGTGGGACCGCATCAACTACCTGCCCTCGTTCGTCTCGGACGCGCGCTCCAAGCCCTGGCATCACGTGGATACTGGGCCCGGATTCGAAGCGGAGGGGTACGTGCCTACGCAGTCATACGTTCAAGTCTCCAAGACATCGAACGACGAGTTTGGCCGCCCCAGCCTCACTTCGAAGCAACCGACCGGCAACGGGCCGGACTGCGACGGCTCCGCCTGCATCGTGGTGTGGGAATATTCGCACCTCGCCCACGCTCGCTACTTTGAGAAGCGCGGCATCACCAAGCTCAAGAGAGCCAATTGGCAGGTCTACGACCCCGAGACCATCGCCGAGTGGGAGAAGGACGGCAAGAGCTACATCAGCGACGCGGACCTGGCTCGCTTCTTCCCCGGCGAGGAGAAGGTGCCGATGCGACGCCTCGAGGTGAGGGCGCCTCGCGGATCCATGACCTTTTGGTACAGCGCCACCGCCCACCAATCGTGCACCGGCAAGCACGTGACCAACGGCTGCGTGTTTGACGGCTCCGCGGACCCGCGCTTTGTTGTCTACGCCGCGTACATACCTCGCCACCTCGTGACCAAGAAGGACGCGGACAAGTTTCGCCAGGCGATGAAGGAGATGCGATGTACCTCACATTGGCCCGGCGCCGGGCAAGTCACCCTGTTCGCCAAGACGCCGCATCTCTATTCAAAGGAGGCAGTGGAAGACTATAAGGCGCTCGAGGCGCGACTGGACGTTCCTCTGCTGCAGTTCGATGCGAGAGAGCGAGAACTCGTTCCTGTCTGATAAAGTGGAAATCATGATCCACCGAGATTAAATGTCAGGAACGCGCCCGCGGGTCGCTGCCGATGGAAGAGGAGGACGAGCGGATCACAAACGGCCGACTCCGTTGCTCGCTGGCCAGAGAAGTCTCGCGCGGACTTGACTATCTCAAACTTGAACACATGGCCAGTATGATCTGGGAGCAAAAGCTGCGTGCGTACATAGAAGGCGGCAGGTCGACTTCGGTGCCGGAGCTCGTCCAGAACCGGCGGATGCGATCGATGTTTGAATCGCTGCAGAGCGCGGGCGGTTTCTTCTCCGAGTACGAGCGCGAAAAAACGGTCACGGACGACGTGACCGTCGCGGTAGCCTGGAGCGAGAAGCCACTGCGCGGGTATCTCTCGCCGGAACTCAGCGGCTTGCACCTGATGCTGGCGGCGAACGACTACAAAATCGGAACGGCCGCGTTCGCGGTCCCGACCGCCCGGGGCGAGACGTCTCCCGTCGACGTGATCAAGTCGCTCTACTACGACATCGAAAAACGCGGCTATGTGATCTGGCTCTGGCCGAACCACGTCTTTCACGACGGGAAGGAAGGTCGCGCACTCGCTCCCCGCGCGGACGTGATGAGACTGTCGGCCGTGGTCAGAGCCCACTACGATGCGTTCTTGCTGCAAAAGATGTTCGACGAGTGGGACCTCCCGTGCCCCGTCGCCTACCTGCTCTTCGAAGGCTTCGGCAATGGCACGGTGCTGTACCGGATGCCCTACGACCCGAAGACGTACCTGACGCAGGACTTTCCCGGTCAGCGCCACGTGCTCGAGACCGAGGACCTCGACTTTCTCTTCCGGTGGAACAAATGACAAGCTGGCCGGAACCCCGGACAAGCGGACGTGCCTGCGCTGCCGCCGCCCGATCACATCCGTGGTGTACCCGGATCGCGACGTGGCGGTTTAATAGAACGCAGTGGGGAGGAAATCGGTGGCGACACAACAAAGATGCTTCAAACGTGAGTCCATTGCTCCCGTCTTACGATCTTTCCCACCAGGGGCTGCGAGACGCCGTACTTCTTTGCGAGGGAAGTCTGCGTCGCTCCGAGTTGCCGTTCTGCGCGCATTCGACGGACACTTTCTTCGGTCAGCTTTGCGCTTGCATTTTTCGAGCCTCGGCGAATCTTAAATGTGCCGACTTTGAACATATCGGCGACGTTATCGGCCTGGGTGCCAATTTTGAGATGCAGCGGATTAACGCACGCTCCGTCGTTTCCGTGGCACGCGTGCAGAACGCTCAGACCGGCTGGTATGGCGCCAACAAACAAATCGTAGGCTAACCTGTGACAAGTTGTCAACTTGCCTTTCCATTGCAATGCCCGGTGATCGTGGCCCGGTGCATACTCGTGCGGACCGTGTGCAGTCGACATGACGCACTGGTCGACAAATCCATCTGCATCCACTAGAGGCCGGTCGGTCCAAGATAAAAATCGAGGCAGCGCCGTCTGAAGATACGAATCGGCACAGTGTACGCGGCGAAGCCTGGCTCTAGTTTGATTCAATTCACATTCTCCGACAGTGCGCTGTTTTTCCGTTCTTGCAGAGAATATGCGAACTTCTTCCATGCAGATTGCCGAATCGCGACGGATTACACAGGCTCGGATATCGTAACCGGGATTTATTTGAAAGCGGGGTGACCTATAAACAGGCCTTCTCCGAGCTGCGGGGGTGCCTGTTGATAAACTCTGCCTTGCGGGTAGGGAACGCGCACTTGACCGGCTTGCGCGTTCGCCCGGGCGGCGATGGCGCTCTGCGGGATGTTCTGTTGCGCCCACTTGTTTGACAGCGCCTCGAGGGCGCCCGCCGGTCCGCCTCCGCTCATGGTGGGCGGAGAGTAGGGAAGGCCTTGTTTTATAGTGACGATCACTTGATGCACATCACCCCGCCGCGGAGGTACATGCAGAGATTGCAGACGAAGCGCATCCGGAACGTCGTCGCCGAGCCGCGCTTCTGTGAGCATCTGTAGCACACGGTGCCGCGGCAGGCGACGCACTGGCTCCGCGGGCATCTGGCGCACAGGACGATCTCGCACTGGCAGCACCAGTAGTAGCTCCGAGGACACTTGGTGCAGATCCAGCCGTCCCCGCGGCACCGGACGCATTCGAATACCCGGTCCGCGCCGCAGGTGGTGCACGGGCGCACCGTGGCAGTGTAGCGGTTCTCGTAGTAGTCTGCGATCTTCTGCGTCGGCGGGGCGTGCTCCTCTCGCATGAACGAGCGCACCTCGGAGGCGCCCGCGGCCAGCACGACGCTGGCCCACGGGCGGACGCCCTTCGCATTGAGGATCCGCACGACGGTCTCGTCCGAGAAGAACTTTGCGCTGCGCTCCACCAACGCGCACAGGTCACGGAAGAGCGGGGAGATGGCCTCGGCGAGTTTGTGTAGATACTTGCACGTGGATGCGACGGCGAAGAGTTCACTGATGTGCAACAACGAGAGCACGTCCGCTATAGTCTCCGGAGGCAGCATCTCGAACAACAGCGAGGGGGCGCAGACGCGCTTCGGAGGGCGCTCCATCGAAATTTACGGGGACGCTCGCCTTTTTCGGCATTTTTGCCATGGCCCTCCCGTTCCCGTCCCTCAGCGGGGTGAAGCGCATCCCGCGCAAACGAATCTGTTCTATGTGCCAAATCAAGGGCCGAAAAGGAGGTTCGAAGTGGAGCGCGGCCGCGTTCGGCCACGAACTGCTCTGCGAATGGTGTTTCCTCCTGCTGGACAGCGCGACGGGGAAGGCATCGTACGAATCTATTCGCCAAAACATAAGACAATACGCCGATCCGAGCAGCATCGCCGAGCACGTCAACGCGGTGAGGAGGGAGGTCAACGCCCGCAACGGCTGGACGAGCAAGAACAGGCTCGCGCTCTTCCGCTTCTCGCGCCCCAGCTCTCTTCCGAACCTCGAAGGCCGCTCCGAGCGCGACAGAGAGTTTCTCGGACCGGGTTAGGGTTTATAAATCCGGAGCGAACTCCTAGCGGGCTCCCTGCATACCGGACACAGCTTTGTCGCGACCAGGCACTCTTCGCACAGAATTAGATGTCCGCATGGCACCAGCGCGTGAGTCCGCTTCGCGTCGAGGCAGACCACGCAGCAGTCGACTTCGTTGTCGCTGTCGGGGCCCTTTTGTAGTCTATCCAACCGAACAGGGTGGCCATCCCTGGAGTGGATCTCCGAATGTGCCTTCGAGCAGAACGATATCTTGCATGCGTCGCATCGCACGCCGTCCTGCAGTGCGAGATTGAAACAGTCGGCGCTCGCACACTTCTTCCGCGCTGCCGCCGCAGTGCATTGCGATGAGCAGATGTATCTCGTCTCCAGGGCTGGATTGCATCGGCCGCCTCCTTTCTTCGATCGGCTCTTGTAACAGCTAGGAGAATCGCATATCGCACAGCGCGATATATCGTGCACGCTTCGACACGACGGCCGCGAGCAGTAGACGGCACAGCACGCCCCGCACTTGTCTGCGGCCCACTGTCCGCACTTGCAGAAGCTTCCGGCCTTGCATTTTCCGCTGTGGCTCATCCAATCCGTAGCCTGACAGCGCTTAGAGCAATAGTGCACCTCGTTGCATCCTTTGCAGGAGACGGGCGCCTTCGGAGCGGAGCAGAGCTGGCAGGAGGGCATCGCTGCGAGCGTTTCCTAAACCGGTAAATGCGTCTTTATGCGTGACGCGGCTCGTTCGACAGCTCTGCGGTGTGAATTCCGAGCAGCGACGCCACGTGGCCGTGGTTGGGCCCCTTGGTTCCGACGGCGCGGATCTTGCGCGCATCGAAGATCAGATTCGCGTGCGCGTGCGTGCCCAGCACGTGCTCGGCGTCGTCCACGTACACGAACGCGCCGCGCAGGTCGATGGAGGGGTCGAACTCGCGAAACTCGGCGCGTGCGCAGCCCGAACGCAGATACCTGTCCCTCGCTTGCTGTGCGCTGTCGATGTTTTTCGCAAAGAAGATCTGGCGCGCGCCGGCCGCGCACGCTGCCGCGTTCTCCCTTATCGCCTCCGTTATGAGCGCCTGCGTCTTTCCGCTCTTGCGGGGTGCGAGCGCATAGTATTCGTTGTATTCGAGCGAGAGCGCGTGCAGGGTCGCTTCCATGGAAGTGAATTTATTTCGCGGCGCCGAGCGCCTCTTTAAATGCGTCCAACAATGATGCGCCGCACTTTGTGCAAGTTGGATGCGGAAGGCGGCTCTGCTCCAGGCCGGTCCACAGGACGGGCACGCGCACGTCGCAAAGGAAACAGCGCCCGAACAACATGGCATGCGAGCCCCGGACTCCGCGGAGGCGGGCCGCCAGCTCGCCGATCGTGCAGGGCTCCTGCGCGGTCATGAGCTTGGTGTAAAAGTCCTCGAGCAGCTCGGGCTTGATCGCGTTCACCTTCGCGGCGCCCCAGATCTCGCTGAGCTCTGCGATCCGCTTTTCTCTCTCCTCGACGAGGGCGCGCTTGTCCTCCTCGTTCTTTGTGGACGAGATGCCGTCCTGCAGACGCTTCCATGAGAGGGAGGATGCCATGAGTGCCGCACTCGATTTCCGGGCGGCTATTAAGGCTAAAAATTTCGCGGGGACGCTCCGCCTTTAAAAACCGCGCCAGAGGACGTCCGCGCAACCCGCCTCCGCGATGGACGCCAAGCTCCTCACCATGCTCGAGGCCCAGATGGAGATCAACAAGACCCTCGCGGCTCGCGTAGCGGACCTCGAGGCGCAGAAGAAGCGCGGCCTCGAGAAGCGCAAGAAGGAGAAGGAGGGCGGAGGCGACGCTGCTCCGAAGAAGCAGAAGAAGGATTCCGATAAGCCCAAGAAGAAGGACAGCGACAAACCCAAGAAGAAGCCACACTGCTCAGTGTGTGCACAGCTTTTACAAGGCGCTGATCACACGAGTTGCAAGGCTGAAAAGAAGAAAGCAAAGGCTGCCAAGGAAGCAAAGAAAGCGGCGGCAGCGGCAGGGAAATAAAAAGTTCATCACAGAACAAAGTGCTCGTAGAGGGCGAAGGCGACCGTCTTGCCGGTAAACTCGGCCATCTTGGCCCACGGTTTGGATTCATCTGAATCCTCTCCGTGGAGGACGTCCAGCATATCCTCGTACTCCTTCTCGGTCAAGTACGGATGGTCTTCTGCGCGGTCCTCGTTGCATATGCTGGGGTTGGAGACCATCTGCGCCAGCTGGGCGGCGGTGAACAGCTCGCAGGCGATCAGCCTCGAGTCGCAGCGGCCCTCCGAGTTTGAGCTGCAGTAGAAGAGGAACTTGCCGGCCAGCTCTGCCTTGAGCTCGTGCTGCGCCTCGGGCGACATCAGCTTGGACGCCTTGGAGGACGCATGGGCGGGGGTGTCTGCAGTGCGCTTTGCCATTTCGGAATGGGCGAATGGCACTTTTTCATGTTTAAAGGTTTTTTCCGGGGACGCGGTCTCGGATATCTTGCGCACCTGCTGCGCACAGCACGCGAGGCACAGCGCCGGTGCTTCCGGGATGTTCAGATGACAGAAGATCTGGCGTAAGATCCCGGCGGAGGTCCTCCACGTGCTCCCGTTCCACCATATGAGACCACTTTCCACTAGCCATTTCTCGGAGCTTGCGACGAGAGCGGGAGGCGCGCAGTGAGCTGGAACCGCGCCCTTGAAGGGAACGACTACGCCATCGAGGAGCGCTTTAGGGTCGGCAGAGTGGGCGATTAGGAGCTTCAGGTAGCTGGCGGCGGAGTTCATTTTAACGAGGCGTACCAAAAGCGGCGCGATTTTCAATTTTTCATTTTTGGTCTGCCGGAGACTCGGACACCGTGGGCGTGAGAGGCAGAGAGACGCGGCGCAGTTTCTGCGCCGCCGCCTGCTCTGCGCTCTCGAGCTCGAGCTTCCTGCGGTTAAAGTCGCGCTGCAGCAGCTCCTTTTCTTCCTGTGCTTTCTTCTGCTCCCATGTCGCGAGGATGACCTCCTTTCGGAGCTCGGACTTTGCTTCGAGCGCCTTGCACCGCTCGTCGAGGCGGTTGACCTCCGCAAACAGGCGTGCGTTCGTCTCTTCCAGGTTCTTCTTCTCCGACTTGAGGAAGCCATTCTCGGAGCGCAGCGCGGGCACGGTCCCGGCGTCCGCTGCGATCTTGTCTCGCGCGACCTTGAGCTGGCGTTCTAGGTCTTCGGCGTGGGCCTTCGCTTTGGTGATTTGCTCGTCGAGCGGGGCGCGCTCCGCCCTCAGCTTGACAATCTCGGCGCGGAGGACGTCGAGCAGAGAGTGCCAGCACAGGATGGTCTCCCTGGCCTGGTCCGTGTGCGCGTTGTCCGCCTGCATGGCGGCGAGGCTGGCCGCGGAGATGTCCGCCGCGCTCTTCTCGAAGGCCTGGGTCGACTCGACGGCCGCGTCGATGGCGGCTAGGGCGTCTTCGGGCATCGCCTCCTTGAGGAGCTCCACATCGTTGGCCAGCACGCCGAGCCGGTCCTCCATCTCCATCTCCTCGTCGGCGACCTGGTTCGCTATCTTCAGGCTCGCGTTCTTGGCACTGGAGCGTTCCGGGGGCGCCGGCTCCGAGGCTCGCGGGCGCTTCGGAGCCGGCTTGTCCTCGGCGTCCTTGCAGCGGTGCGTCCGCTCGACGTGGAGTATATCGAACAGCGCGCTCATGTTGCCCTTGAGCAGGGCGCGCTCTTCGTCGATGCAGCCGTGGTCTTTGAGCCAGCCTTTGGAGCTGTTAACGTGGCCTTTCAACATGCAATTGAAGAGTCCCAGAACATGGTTGTTATCCGGAAGCCGGGTGTACTTCCAGAAGCGGGCGGGGTTGGGCGTGTGTCCCATCAGAGTCCGGAGGTAGTTCTTGACGTAGTCGGGAGGAATGACGGAGAGAGACGCGCACTGCTGCGCGGCGCTGGCCAGGTCGTCCATGAAGTCGGGTGCGCGGCGGCGCGGCCGGGTATTATTAATACCGGAAAAAGCGGGGACGATTTTTCATTCGCGATGCTCGCCTTGCCGCGCGACCTGCTGCTGTACGTTGCCGGAAAGCTGTCTCTGACCACCGTCTGCAAGCTCGCCCGCACGTGCAAGCGATGGAACGAAGTCGCCGCGCAAGGCGCCGACTCCCCGCTCGCCTACGCCAAGCGGGCGATCGAGGCGGTCAATCCGGAAGATACGATGTGGTACGCGAGGGCGCTGCTCCGACAAGACGCGCAGGCGCGAACCGGCGCGAAGAGGCACCGCGCGCAGCCGCTTCCCCCTGCGGGCGAGATCGTCGCCTTCGGAAAACGCCAGAAGAAGGCCATGGGGCGCAACATAGGCAACACCGCTTGCCGACGCAAGGACTGCGGCGAAGAAGCCGTCGTTTTCTGTGCCAGCCAGATGTGTCGCAAGGGCCGATGCCTGACGCACGTCGAAGATCTGTACTGCAACATGTGCTCGAAAGTCATGGGCTGCTGCGGCAAACGCTACAGCTGTGCTCGCTGCGGATTCTCCTCGTGCGGGCCGTGCACGTCTCGCACGGACTCTGAGGACGGAGCCTACCGCCTCTGTATGGACTGCAGTAGAGCCGTTGCCTATGCGCTTACCTAGAATAGAAAATTGTTTTTTTTTCATTTGCGATGCTCTCTCTGCCGCGCGACATCCTATTATACATCTCAAACAAGCTCTCGCTCTTTGATCAGGATCTGCTCCGCTGGACTTGCAAGCGGTGGAAGGCGCTGCTCGACTCTCCCGACTCTGAGCGCGTGCAAGCCCGCCGCTCGGTGAAGCGGCTCCATGAAGACGACCTTCTGTGGCACGCGCGTGCCACGTTCGAGGAGCGCGTCGTGCGCATGCCCATGAAACCGCCTGTTGATCCCCCGTGTGGGCAGCTGCTGGACTTCCACGCAAAGGCGGGACGCGTGCGAGCCGAGCGGGACAAGAAACTCCTTCCCGAGCAGTGCGGCATCGAGGGCTGCTCACAACAGTCTGCCGTGTTCTGCACGACTGCGGTCGTGGTGGCTCGGTGTTTCGAACACCGAGCCGAGTTTTATTGCCCCGCGTGCGGGGTCTGGATCGGCTGCAACAGCTGCCAGTTCCACAGGGCGCTGCGAAAGCCGTGCCACGCGTGCGGTGCGCGGATCTGTAAGTATTGCGCGTGCAAGGTGCGCTTCGGAGGCTCGTCGCCCAAGCTGTGCTACCGCTATCTGTGCGACCGGTGCGCCACGCCGCTGTTCGGGGCCGCGGGTTTATAATGGGGACACCACCATAAACGGCAATTGCAAAAAATGCCAAAGCTGACCTGCGACGGCTGCCACGAAACCATCAGGAGGGGAGCGCGTAGCAAGGCGGCCAAGTGCCCGACGGGCCACCTCTCGCACCTCCACCGCCGATGTTTAAAACCCAGCTCCCGGTGCAGATCGTGCTCGGCGCCGTTCGCGGTGCTGGTGGCGAGCGACGGCACCGAGAGCGAGCGCCAGCTCAAGGCCATGCGCACCAAGGTCCGCAACGAGGCGCTCGCGAGGGCCCTCTGGAGCGAGTTCGAGTCCGGGAAGACCGGAGCTGAAG
>Ga0187864_10003869_pt1 | contig 12045 bp, 10 predicted proteins | sample June2016WEW_11_4_FD_132985 | JGI IMG/M metagenome (GOLD analysis project Ga0187864, IMG submission 132985) | Peatland microbial communities from SPRUCE experiment site at the Marcell Experimental Forest, Minnesota, USA - June2016WEW_11_40 | ecosystem: Environmental > Terrestrial > Soil >... | reverse complement strand
GAAGATCATAGCCTTCGCCTTCTTCAAGGCCACCATTGCCTATTTGCAGCGGCGTCTCGAAGCCGAGGGCATTCCCACCGTCGCTGTCACTGGCGAAATCAAGGACAAGCAGGAACGCGACGACATCATGCAGCGCTTTGCCGATGACCAGAACCGGGTCCTCCTCTGCTCCGAAATCGGCGCCGCCGGGGTGGACCTACAGTTCGCTCGCATCGTCATCAACTACGACCTCCCGTGGAATCCCATGCGAGTAGAGCAACGAATCGGCCGCGTTGATCGTATCGGCCAACGCTCCCCTACGGTCGTCGTCGTCAACTTTCACGTCCGGGACACTATTGACGGAAGCATTTACTCCCACCTCTACTCGAAAATTGGAGTTTTCGAGCACACCATTGGCGCGCTCGAAGGTATACTCGGGGAGGAAGTTTCGAAGCTCACCGCTCAGATCTTCCGGGATGACCTTAGCCCCCAGCAAGCCGCTGAGCGCGCCGAACAGACCGCCCAGGCTATTCTTGCCCGCGCCAAACAAGAAGAGGAGCTCGAGCAATCCACCGGAGCGATCATTGCCTTCCAGGACCTTCTCTCCGAGCAGATCGGCGAAAGCCAGCGCCTTGGCCGGTTCGTGAAGCCCGCCGAGCTTCGCCTGCACGCCCAGGACTTTCTCACGACCAGATTCGCCGGCCCGGACGCCTGCCTCCTTAACTGGGACAACCCCGAGCCCGGCTGCTTGGAACTCACATTCAGCTTCCGGGCTCTCAGCAGCTTCGAGGACTTCTGCCGCCTCAACGACTACGCATGGCCCGATGGTTTCACTCGCACCATGCGCTCCGCCGTCTTGACTTTCGATCCCGCCATTCACGAGGAATTCAAACGTAAGCGCCGCCAGCTCGTCCTTGTAACGCATCTCCACCCCTTCTTCCGTTGGATTACCAAGGAAAACGAAACCAATACCGACAACTGGCTCCAGGTGTCGGCCGTCCGCACCGCTGCCGCCGGCTATGCCCCAGGCCCTTACTTTTACCTCATCTATCGCCTGGAGCTGGAAGGCATCACCCGCAAAGACGCGTTCCACTACGCGCTCAAGCACCTTCCCACCGGTGAGAATATTCTCGGCACCCGCGCCGAGGCGCTCCTCAACCAGACCTTGGACCAGGGTGAGAGCGTCTTTCCCCGCAACGTTCCTGACCACTCAGAACACCTCAAGCACCTCCGGCGGGAGCTGGCCGAGGAGCTCAAGGCTGTTCAAAAGCAGTTCCGCGAGGACCAAGCCCACAAACTGGCGGTCCGCCGCCAGCAAATTACGTCACATTTCGACCGGAGAATCCAGGCCCAGCGGCGCCGGATCGCTACTCTCGAAAACGCACCCCCTGCTGCCCGCCGTGGCCTTCCCGGCTTCCGTCAACAACTCGCCAACCTCGAAGAGGATCGGGCGCGGCAACTCGCGGAGTTGGAATCGAAGGCCGCCGGCCTCAAGGAGAGCTTCGCCGAAGTGGCCTGCGGACTTCTCGAAGTCACGCCTGGTCGTTCCGTCTAAACATAAACCGCACTGCCATGCCCAGGTACTTACTCGTCGCCGGCCTTGATTTTGGCACCAGCTACTCCAAGGTCGTGCTCCGTGAGCAAAACACCCGCCGCAGCGTGGCCGTCCGGTTCCCCGGCCACGCGGACGGGTTACTGCCGAGCCTTGTTGGCTTCGACGGCACCCACCTTTTCCCCCCGCTTGGTCTGGCCCATTCCGAACCGGTGCCCTACCTCAAGATGCTCGCTGCGGAAGTCGCCGCCGGCTCGCCGTTCTCCCAGGCACGCATCCGGGTCCCCCGGGCCATCGCAGGTCTTCCGGCTGCCGCCAGCCATTGCGTGACAATCGAACTCCTCGCTTTCTACTTTGCGCACATGATCGCCAGCGTAAGGCAGTTCATCCTCACCGCCTCGCCCTGGCCCGATTTCGACATCACTCCCGGTAATTCTAGCGATCATCTCGTCTTTCAGTTGGCCGTCCCCACGGGCCTGCTGGCCCAGGACGGAAGAGCGGAAAAACTCTTTCGCGAAGCACTGATCTTCGCCCACGAGCTCGCCGCTAAGGCAGACCCAAACCTCGTTGCCCCTTTCCCCTGCATCTCCTGGTCGCGTGAAATTCAGGCCACCCGAACCACCCTAACAGGCCGAACCGAGGACCGCTATCAATGGCAATGCCTGATCTACCCCGAGGTTGCCGCCGCAGTGCAGACGGTCTTTCGCTCCCCCAATGCCCGTGATGGCCTTTACATTACTATGGACGTCGGCGCCGGAACCGTGGACATCAACGCCTTCCTCAGAAACACCGGCGAGCACCTCCGCGACCAGGTTCCGACAGCCCGCGCAAGGCGCCTTGACTACTATGCTGCCGCTGTCAAGCCTCTCGGCATTCACAATTTACTAGACCCGCACGGTGCCGTCGAATCCAGGACCGAGCAAAGCCTAATGCACGACCTCAGAAGCGCGGTCTGGGCTCTCTACCACCAGGCCAAGCGATATCAGCCCAACCACGGCCACCGCCGCGGCTTCCGCACGTGGGACCGCGCCACGTTTTTTGTTCTCGGCGGCGGCGCCCACCACTCAGCTTACGTAGCCAACTTCGCCCAGGGCCTCACCGACGCAGGAATAGCCGATCCCCGGATTCTCAAGCTGCCCGCCGCCGACCTCGAATGTCCCTCGGAGACCGAGTTCGGCCGATTCGCCGTCGCCTACGGGATGGCGTTCTTCAAGCCCAGCCTTGATGACGTTCGCCTCCCCAGTGACCTCCGCACGTTCAGCCAGTTATACCCCCCGACCGCCGTGCCGCCCCCTGCCCAGTACGGCTTCAACTGGGAGGATTAAAATTCACCAGCCCACGTCGCGCCGACAGCCTGATGCTTCGTTCGCCACGTTGAATAAATAGCGGGCACCCCAAAGCCTTCCCGCCAGCCTCCCCCGCCAACTCGCGCCCGTGCTCGACCCGTTGGTTTAGTCCTCAAAACGTGGTATGAATGGGCTTCACGGTTCGTTAAGGAGGGGACATGGGATCATCAACACCAACAGACACGTACATGGACAAACCAAGAGAAAGACCAGCGCATGAGGTCCGGATTGGTGCCATCAAGGGCGCCATCTGGAGAAATGACACCGCTAACGGTGTCCGTTTCAACGTCACGTTCTCCCGACTTTACAAGGACAAAGAGCAGGACCAGTGGGCTTCCACTTCCTCCTTTGGCCGCGACGATCTGCTCCTCGTCGCCAAGGTCGCAGACGCAGCGCACACCTGGATTTTCGAGCAAACCCAGGAGAAACAGGATGACCCGCAAAACTGACCGACGTCCTCGGGCAGTTCCCTTCGCGGTTCTCGCTACGGTTCACGGCCTTCGAGGAATTGAGCCGCAAAATCAATCCTCACCCTTTTTTCAGCCCCCACCTTGCGGTTCTGCCGGCACCTTGGCGGTGAACTGGACTGGGCTTCCTCGGGAAAAACCATGACCACGATGACAAAAGTATCTATAGATATTCCGGGTGGCCAGGCCAAGCCCACAACCGACGCCATCCTCGCGGAATTGAAACGCATGGTGAGAATGCCGCCCACGCCGGTGCCGGAAAAAGAGTTGGATTTGCTCTACCAAGCAGCTTGCGGCGACACCGGAGGGAGCCAGGCGGCACGCAGTTTCCTTTTCTGGCTCGCCGGCCGACCCGAGCCGACCGGTTTTGTTGGCGATGGCGGCCTGGAACTCCGCCGAATGGACCATCGCTTGAAAAATGCCGCCCTCGAAGTCTTGGCCTGGTGGGCCGGGCCTACCAAAAGCGACAACCCTCTTTACGACCGCCTCGCCAGACTTCGCACGCGTTTCTGTCCTCCGGCTCCGGGCGGAGCCGATGATCGGTCGCCAGACGAAATTGCGGCCTGAGCAATTCGCGCCCTTGCCACTTCATCGCTCCCTGCTTCGGCCCTTGCACCCCGAAATCCGGCCCGGACCGCGATCTGCGAAATCTGATACTGCGATCTGATACTACTTGCCCATTTTGGGGGCCTTTTGGGGGCTAAATGGGTCCCAAAATGGCCTCGCGAAAAACGGCGTAACTTATTGTCGGACCGCGTGATACCGCGCCAGGACCAAGTGGGGGCAAAAACCGGTTTCGACTTAGAAGGCAGATGCCTTATTCCTTGATACTGAGCTACGGGCGCATCCTGATACCAATTTCGATCTCGCTATTCGCCGTTTTCTCTTGGGCCAAGTGCCCAAACCTCCGCGACCCAAACGTGACCCCCAATGGCCTCGTCATCCTTGACGAGGCCCACAAGCTGTCCGCCGACCGGGGCAATGACATGCGCGTCCGCTCCACCGACCGCTACCGCCTCGCCGAAGCCCTCGCGGGCATGCCCGGCCTCGACCACGGCTGACGGTTGCCCTGCCACGCGCAACACCAGCTCTGGCTCACCGCAACCCCCCAAATGGGGCGCGACTATTCCTATTACGCCCTTTGCCGCTTGCTCGACCCGCACGTCCTGTCCACGCCGGAGACGTTCAAAGCCTACCCCCCGAGCACCGCCGCTGCCATTTCATCCACCGAGCCAAGGGAGAAATGGCCCGGCTCGACGGCAGGCCCCTCTACCCGAGCCGCATTTCCGACACCCATGGCTACGATCTCAGCCAGGGCGACCGCGATGTGGCCTATAAAACACCGCCGAAAATCGCCGCAAGAGTTCCGGCGATATTTTCCTCCGTTCTACCTCCGGTGCAGGCTGTCCTCCCGGCGGCAAAAGGACCACCTTGAGAACGCGATGAATACGGACCATGATTTGGAAGCCGCCTCGGGCGGCGTAGCGCTCCGCAAGGGAGCATTATTGATGGCGACAATCCCCGTGGGGATTCTGCTGAATCTTGGGCTTGGAACCCTAGTGCATCTCCTCAGGCTGCCGCTGTTTGTCGATGCGGTTGGGACGGTAGTGGTGACCCTTCTGGTAGGCATCCCCGCAGGCATCGCTACCGGGGTGTTGTCTTTCCTCTTGGGTGGATTGCTTGTGAACCCCGTAATGCCATATTTCAGCGGCACCCAAGCCGCCATCGCAATCTTCGTTGGGTTGATCGCACGCGGCGGGGGCTTCCGCTCGGTTCCGAAGACCATCTTGACGGGCGTATTGTTGGGCGTGGTGACGGCTACGGTCAGCGCTCCTGTGATCGTCAAGCTCTTCGGGGGCATCACCGGGAGTGGCTCGGGCGTCATTACGGCTTTCTTGCTGGCCAGTGGCCATTCGGTGCTCAAAAGCGTCTTCCTGACGGGGGTGTCTTGCGAACCGGTGGACAAAGCGCTCCAATGCCTTCTGGCGTTTTGGCTGCTAAAAAGCCTGCCCCGGAAACTCAAAGACCGCTTTGCCAATGCTGGCTATCTCCAGCGCAACTTCAGCAAATAAGAAATGTGGTTTGCCTCCCCTCCTCCGTTGTACCGCGGCTTAGCTGTCTTGCTGGCGCTGTATGGAGCCATCTTGGCCAACACGGTTAATCTGCTCGCTGCCGGGTTGCTGGTTGTCACGTCCGCTCTTTGGGCTCAAGGCCAACTGCGCACATTCGCGAAATTTGCTTTTACTCTAATTCTGCCCGTTGGTGTTGGCTTGGTGGCCATTTGGGGGTTCATCCGACAAGGGGCACCAGGTCCGGCCGCCGAAACGTCAATGCGTGCCGGCCTGCTATTTGCCGCCGTCACCACCCTGCGCTTGGCATTGCTTGGTGCGGTCTTTCTGGCCGCCGTTGTTAACCTTGCGCCTGTCCGCCTGGTGGATCTGCTCCAGACTTTCGGGATTCGTCGTCGGACACTGGCAATCATCGTTTCCACCCTTAATCTTTGGCCCGATTTCCGCCGGCGTGTGGAGCAGGTCTTCGCAGCCCGGTGCGCTCGTGGGCTAATGCCGGACAGGAGGCTCGGGACGCGCGTGCGACAATTGCCGTATGTCGTTCGGACCCTCTTCGTCTCCGCGCTGGGACAAGCGCTCGAGCGCGCGGATTCGTGGGAATCGAGCGGACTGATCGAGCGACTCGACGATCTCAGAAACAGCCCTTCAACGTCGGATTACTCCCGGGTCGCGGGTTTTGTATGGTTGGCACTGTCAATCACATGGGGCGTGGCGGCAACCCTGCGGCTATTCAGCACATGAAGGACCTTGCCTCATTTATCAATTCCAACCAGGGGAAACCTGTGCTTCTGGAGGGGCAGAATTTCTCCGGGCGAACGGCCCTGCTGCGGCGCTGGGTGGGCGAATGGTCCCGGTTGGGCGGTCGCGCTATCTATGTCGGCCCCAGCGTCCAGCAATCTATTTCGTCGCTCGTGCCGACGGTCCGGAGTGAACTGCAACTCCATCTTACCGGCTCTCGGCACGGGGAAGCTCTCTTGCATCTTGCCGAATCGTTCGGCTTGGGCCGGTGCTTCGATCAAAGCCCGTTCACGCTTTCGGGCGGTGAACAGACCCTGCTCGTTGCCCTATGCAAGTTGGGGTTGGAGCCAGCGCTTCTTGGGTTCGACGGTGCCATGGAGGAATTGGATCGTCAGAATGCGGGCCGGTTGGCCGAAGTGTTTAGTTCGCCGGCAGCGGAAAGGGCCGCGACCATTCTCACTATGAATGGTTACGCGGAGGATCGGCCGCTGGACTTGGCAACTCGCGTGCAGGTTTCCGATCTGACCCCTGGGGCTGGCGGGCGGGCGCCGCTTTTCGACGCCTGCCAGTTCCGGTTCACAGCTCCGAACGAGGCGGGTTGCCTCGAAGCCGAGGGAATTTCCTTTTCTTACACGCCGGGTTCGCCCGTTTTGCGCAATATTTCCTTACGGCTTGAGCCGGGCCACATTTTTTCTCTGGAAGGTCGGAATGGAGCGGGGAAGAGCACGCTTGCCCGCATTCTGGTCGGTGTCCTACCCTTGCAGCGTGGCTGGATTGCTTTTAACGGGCGCGCGATTAACCCGTGGAAAACCCCCGGCCAGATTGCGGTGATGCACATGCAGAATCCGGACGTTCAGCTTTTTGCCGATACCGTGGCAGCCGAGGTGGCTGATCTGCCGGCGTGTTCAAGCGGCGCCGCTGCGTCGATGGCTGGCGTGCTTGACATGATGACCGAGCATCCATTCGACCTCCCGTTTGTGCTCCGCAAGCGCCTGACCTTTTCCACTGTAGCGCACCTGAGTCGGCCATGGTTCATCTTCGACGAACCAACTTTAGGGCAGGATGCCGCTGCGTGTGATCAGATGGTGGCTGTGCTTCAGCGTATTGCGGAGGGCGGTGCTGGGGTGATCGTCATCTCCCATTCCCGGGAATTCATCCGCCGTGTTAAAGCCCAAAGCCTCCGATTGGAAAACGGCTGTCTGAACAAACCGGGAACCACAACTAGTTGAGAACCTGACCATGTCTAAGAAACGTTTGCCTCTTGCGGACAAACCCGGCGCAGAAACAATGACGACCAATCCCTCGGCTTCGATGGGTTTGAACGGCGCGGCGACTTCACCCGCCGCGGCGCAAGCGGACGACAACGATTATGTTGGGGCGCTCAAGAAATTGAAGCAGCCTTACAACCCGGTGGTCGTGTCGGCCATCAAACTCCTTTCCCAGCGAACGCTGCTGGCGCGTTGGAAGCCGGAAATCCTCGAATACTCATATTCGGAGTGTCCTCTCGTTGACGGCCACTGGTTTCGCCCGGGCTCGAAGGAGCCCGAGCACGGCCCAGTCCCGTTGGGTGTCGTGCTCGATAGGGTCTTCGAAGTGGGGATTCGCGACAAGTGGGAGGAACATAACACGCCCAAGCAGCGCTTGATTGCCATAGCCATGCTTACCCCCGGTGCTCTGTTCGGCACATTTGAGTTTTGCGACTTGCTGGCGTCTACGCCATCGCTGCGCAACTACGAGGTTTCCGCCGGTAGCCGGGCGTTTAAAATTGTGCGACGGGAGACCGATGCATTAAGAAAGTGCAGCAAGGTAGGGGCGCCAGTGGGCTTGGGCAAGAAGCTGCAGGGCTTGGGCAAAACGGCGGAACCCCTCGTCAAGGCATGGATTGATGGCGGTGGTGATGACGAGTTGGTACGTGCCTTTAGGCTGGAAAACAGTTGGACCGCGAAGATTTTGCTGCTGACCCAAATTCCCGTCCAAATGCTGCGCGAGGAAAGAGATTTTCTGGACGTGGTTCAGAACGCCGCATGGCAACAGTCGCGCCATCTGCGGGAGGGGCATTTGAAATGGCTGCGTCACGATCTCGGTCCGAAGCAGTTATCCAGCGCCCGTAGCGCAACGTCGGCGGCGATCTCGAAATTCAGGCGCAAGCTCGAACTTGCCACGGCTGAGGAATGCGTCGTTTTCGGCACGCCGCCCGCTCCGCCTCAACCTGCCGGTGCGGATCAGCACGCTTTCACACCGTATGGGCCCCTCAAGGAGTTGGTCGAGAAAATCAATGAAACGCTGTCACCACCCAAAAAGAAACCCCAGACGACACCTGGCGACAATCAGAAGGGAGTCACTGCGCTCGCCAAGAAAAATGAACGGGTACTGCTTGAAGATGTTCTTGTCCCTCTATTTTTGCACGACACAGGCCAGCCCTGCTACCTAAGTCTTTCGGACGATGCTTTGGTGTTCGGAAAGAAGGATGACTACACGGAGCTCCGAGATGCTGCGAATGAGGTTGCCAGATATGTGGCAGGCTCCGTGGATGGCTCTTGCCAGATTAGAGAGGCGACGGTAGAAGGTGGTCACACAGATCCATTCTGGCGGGGGACGGTGGAACTGACCTCGAGGTTTCCAGAGCCCTACTGCCTGGTTGAAGTTCAGAAATTGATCCCCGATGCGACTTTTGCCGACAGCGCCATCGTTATTGCGCAGCATCTATTGGAGGAGACGGGTAGCCTGATTCAGGCGGTGCTGAAGAAGGGCGCGGATGGCTTCGCCCGAAACGTGTTCGTGATCGGGAAACCCTACTCGTCAAACGTGCGAGTCTTAAAGCGGATACGCAACCTGGGCGTTCACGTGGAAGGGTTGCTCAGCGACTGGAATCGCGGCGCGTTTGAAAGCGCATGGCACATTGCTTGCCAAACGCTCTGGGCACATGTTCAAAAGCACTTGGAGGCGAATCCTGCGATCAGCAAAGTGCTGATCCTCGACGATGGCGGAATGTTACACAGAACCGTGCCCGACAAGGTCATTAAAACGAAGAATGTAGTGGGTGTAGAACAGACGTCAAAGGGCTTGGAGGCCGCAGGCGCATGCACGTTCCCGGTGGTTGGTGTCGCCTGTAGCGCAGCTAAAAAGCGGTTGGAGCCGACCATCGTTGCCGAGACCGTCTGGAGAAAACTCGAGACCGTCCTCCCGCAGGCGTGTGCTGCCCGGACCATGGCGGTGTGTGGGCTCGGCAATGTCGGATCGCGTCTTGCGACATTTATTATCGATAAAATCGACCGGCAGCACTTCGGGAGAGGCCCTACTAATCGAAGGCTTGTTTTGTTCGACTCCGACGGCGCGATAGTTAAATCTGTGATGTCTGAACCTGCGCTGGGGGGGCGGCATACGGTGGTGAGCGCCACAAGTCTTGCAGAGGTATTCGAGCAAGCCGAAGTCATTTTTGGTTGCTCGGGCGCTGATTTGACCGCAGGGCTCCAGGGTCACCTCGATGCGATCGACGACCAGAGGACCCGCTACCTGATAAGTTGCTCGTCCTTCGATGTCGAATTTGCATCGCTTTTGAAGAAGGCGAGCGTGAGCCCTGGGATCATGCCGTTTGACCTTGCGCAATACGAGAACGGCCGAGGCACGTCTTTCCTCATTCCGCAAGCCGGATTTCCGATCACGTTCGACCGTGCCCCTTGCGCTGCGCCGATCGAATTGATGCAGATGACCCGAGGGTTGCTGCTGGGTGGACTAGCTCAAGCGGCGGAGTTGGCGGAAAAGGTAAATGGCAATAATACGAGGGTGCCGCTAGACAGCAAGTGGCAGATTGCTGTGGTTGAGAAGTGGCAGGAGGCCGCCATGCCAAGCGATGAGAAGTGGATTTGGCAGGCACGCAAGCAATGTCTAACTTGGTGGAATCCCTCCCCCGGCAAGGAGCCGGAGTTCGTCGAAAAGCATAGCGCCTGGCCGGAGAAGCTGTAATGTCGCTCAGCGCCCCGGCAGAACATCTGCGCTCGTCTTTCCTTAACTGGACGATGAAGGCGGGCCGTGGCGCCGTCCGGAGGGACTACGCGCTTTACCATTCGTTCTTCACCACCCTCCAGCAACCGGAACGCTTCTGGGAACGGCTTGCCTCGTGTGCGTTGGCGGGCAAGTTTGTGCATTACCGTTTCATGGCCGCCGTGAAGTATTTGTTGTTGGCCGGCGATCCCCATCCCGTCCGCGAGCTTTATCCCGATTTGGCCCGTGGAACTTCGCGGCTGACGCCAGGGGAGCTTTTCCAAGCGTTTTGCGACCAACACTGGGAGAGGATCGTTGTCGCTCAGCTAAATTGACCCGCCTCTGCTCAGCTAAATTGACCCACCCCGACGGTGTGTAGAGGAAGGTTTTTCATTTCCAAGTAGTGGGCGGAGGGCCGAGTTCCTGGCTGGGTGCCTCGCCGCGGTGCAAAGGAAATCCTCGTCTCACCTCCTCGACGCGGGCGCGCCGATTCGGTAAGACGAGGACGTCAACTATTTCGTTAGCATCCTAAGCGAGAGCTTTGGTTTTTTGCAATCAGGATCGCAGAGCATTTCGAGTTCCGGGCGGACTGGTATCGCGCAGGCGCGGTAGCCGCCCTGGTGCTGGAGTATTATGTGCTGCTGCGATCGGTGCTGCGGGCCAAGCCTCACCTGCGAGCCTGCCTGACCCGGTGCCGGCACTGCCGCGTTTTCTTTCTGAGCCATCCGCGCAATGCGGGTCGCCAGGACCTGCGCTGTCCCTTCGGCTGCCGGGAGGCCCACCGCAAGCAAGCTTCGGGACAACGCAGTGCCGCTTACTACGGCGGCCCCAAGGGCAAGCGCAAGAAGAGCGACCTCAATCAACGCCGGCCCCGCAAATACTGTGCTCCCAAGCCGGCGACTGGCACGCCCCCAGCCCGGCCACCCAGGGGGCGCCGCGCTCGGTGGAACCCGCTGATGGTCGAACACGTGCGGATGGTCGCCAGCCTGATCGAGGGCCGGCAGGTGAGCCGCCGCCAGGTGCTGGAGATGCTGGCGCGAGTTTTGAGACAACTCACCATAGGCCGCCGCCGCAAGATCGATCAAACTGTGGCCTGGCTCAATGAACAGCCTCCGTAGGAGACGGCCGTATGGCAAACGAAGTTGAACTGGGCAGTTTGGACCTCCGTTATGAGAGCTTCCGGCTTAAAGCGCCGGCGGTCGAGGAGCGGCTTTTGGGTTCGATTGCCCAACGCGGTATCGAGGAAGCGCTCGAAGGGGTGGACCTGCCGGCCGCCGACAGGCCGGCCGGGGTGCAGGGGCAGAGTGTGCTGCTCAACGGCTTCAAGCGGTATCGCTGCGCCCGCAAGCTGCGCCTGGCCACCGTGCCCTATAGCTCGCTGGGCCAGGACGAGGCGGCGGCCATCCTGGATCTGTTGCGCCTCTCCAATAACCGGGGCTTGAGCATCCTGGAGCAGGCGGCCTTCATCGACGAGCTCAAAAACGCGCGCCAGTTGAGCGTGGCGGACATCGCCGCCCAACTCTCCCGCAGCAAAGCCTGGGTGAGCGTGCGCCTGGGTCTTATCGCCCGGATGAGCCCGACGGTGCGCCGGCAGCTCTTCGCCGGGGCTTTCCCGGTTTATTGCTACATGTATACGTTGCGCCCGTTTATGCGCCTAAACGGGGAGGCTGACCCACAGGTCGAGCAGTTCGTGACGGCGCTCAGCGGCAAGGGGCTAAGCGTGCGCGAGATCGAACAACTGGCCCACGGCTTCTTTCGCGGACCGGAGTCCTTCCGGGAGGAGATCGCCAAAGGCAACCTGGCCCTGCCCTTGGCACGGATGCGCCAAATGCCCCAAAGCCCCGACGCGTGTAGCGAGTTGGAGCGGGTGCTGCTGGGAGACCTGGAGCTCACGCAGAAGTATATGCAGCGGG